>Ga0105246_10000369_pt1 | contig 24056 bp, 14 predicted proteins | sample KBSM64metaG_FD_99694 | JGI IMG/M metagenome (GOLD analysis project Ga0105246, IMG submission 99694) | Miscanthus rhizosphere microbial communities from Kellogg Biological Station, Michigan, USA - KBS M6-4 metaG | ecosystem: Host-associated > Plants > Roots > Rhizosphere > Soil | place... | reverse complement strand
TACGGCTATCGCAAGGCGGCCGGCCTGCAAGTGACGGGCGGCAGCGAAGCCATTCGTTACTTCATGTCGGCGGGGCGCGACAACGAGATCGGCGTTTTCCAGCTCGACCAGTACGAGCGCGATCGGTGGGATTCGCTCGGCGTCACGATCCACCCGTGGCAGTTGCGTCCGAATACGCGTTTGCTGAACAGCTTCCGCGCCAACGTCAGCGCGCAGATCAATCCGCAGCTCGACGCGCTCGTCAACTTCGGCTACGTGACCAACGAGGGCTACACGAGCAACGAATCGAACAACACGGTCGGCATTGGCTCACAGGCGTTCGGTGGACCGGGGTACCGCAGCAACGGCCTCGTCGGCGGACTTCAGGACTCGCTGCTCGGGTACCGCGCCGGCACGCCGGGACTGGTTTGGGCCGAGAAGCTCCAGCAGAACACCAACCGGATGATCATCAGCTCGAACATCAACTGGCGGCCGACGAGCTGGTTGCAGACGCGCGCGAACTTCGGAACCGACTTCGCCGACCGCGTCGACAACAACCTTCATATGAACGGCGAAGGCTGGCCGCTCTCGACCACCTATCGCGATGGCCAGGCCCGCAACGGCCGCGACAACATCAACAGCCTCACGGCGGACCTGGGCGCGACCGCGAACTACAACCCGTCGCGCTACAATTGGCTCGGATTCAAGACCACGGTCGGAACGCAATACAGCAACTACCGCGAAGACCGGAACTCCGCGACCGGCACGACGTTGCCCCCCGGTGCCGTGACGTCTCCGTCGGGCGCGACGCCAAGCGTCAATGAAGCGACCACGCTTCAGAAGACGTGGGGCATCTTCGCCGAGGAGCTGGTCACGCTACGCGATCGGCTCTTCATCACAGGCGCCGTTCGCACCGACCAGAACAGCGCGTTCGGCACGAATTTCCAGCGCGTGTTCTATCCGAAGACGAGCGTATCGTGGGTGATGTCGGACGAGAGCTTCTTCCCGCACAGCAGCGTCTTCAGTCAGATCAGCAGCTTTCGGCTGCGCGGGGCCTACGGTGCCTCGGGTGTCCAACCCGGGCCGAACGATGCGCTGCGCACCTATCAGGCGAACTCCGCCAGCCTCAAGAACACCGATCAGCCGTACGAAGCGTATCAAGCGCTCGGCAACGCCGACCTGAAACCGGAGCGCTCGACCGAAATCGAGACTGGATTCGAGTCGCGCCTCTTCAACAATCGCGTGCAGTTCGACATGACGTACTACAACCGGACCACGCATGACGCGTTGATCAACGCGATCATCGCGCCGTCCGTCGGCTCCGGTGGTACGCGACGCTTGCAGAACCTCGGCTCGATTCAAAACACGGGATGGGAGTTCACCGTCGGCGGCCAGATCATCGACTCGCGCCAGTTCGCGATGGATTTCCATTTCGCCACGGCGCTGAACGCCAACAAGGTGAAGAGCCTCGGCAACACGCCGCCGCAGATCGGCACGACGAACTGGATCGTCGAGGGCTACCCGATTCGCGGCCTGTGGGCGATCCCGATTCAGGGCTGGCACGACGACAACCACGACGGCATTCTGACGGCGAATGAGATCGACGTGAAGTACGACACGCTGTACGACAACACGATCGATCCGATCACCGGCAAGCCGAAGCACTCCGTCGCCGGCGTTGGCACGTTCCGTGGCTACGCCGAGCCGCGCTATCTCACGACGTTCACGCCCGGCGTCGAGTTCCTGAATCACCGTCTGCGCCTTCAGAGCCTGTTCGACTGGCGCGGCGGCAACAAGTGGTACAACAACACCGAGCGAATTCGCTGCACGCGCCCGAACTGCAACGGCATGTTCAATCCGAACGCGTCGATGGAGGAGCAGGCGATGGTCGTCGCCGCGAACTTCAACGCGGCCAAGACGCTCGACGGGTTCCTGCAGCCCGGCGGATTCGTGAAATGGCGCGAGGCGTCGGCCAGTTTGCAGTTGCCGCAACAGCTGTATTCGCGTTCACGCATCAAGAACGCGTCGCTCGTGTTCACGGCGCGCAACCTGAAACTCTGGACGAACTATCGTGGCACCGATCCCGAGAGCGATTTCCAGGTCGGAGAAGGCGGTGACGCGCCGTCGGAATTCCAGACGTTCTCGCAGCCCACGTATTTCATCCTTCGTTTGAACCTCGGCTTCTAACCGGACCGCGACCCATGAGACATCGAATCATGCAAGGCCGCGTGAGAGCGACGATCGTGCTCGCCGCCGCGGCAGCTTTCGTCGGATGCGACCCGAAGACCGCGTTGCTCGAAGCCGTGGACCCCGACATCATCGATCCATCGTCGGTAGAATCGGCGGCGGGCGCCGTCGCCGTGAGGAACGGGGCTCTGGCGCGGTTGCGCGCCGCGACCGCTGACGACGAAAGTAGCTGGCTATTCGGCGGACTTCTCGTCGACGAATGGGCAACGAGCTCCACGTTCGTCCAGAACGACGAAACCGACCAACGACAGACCAAGCTCGATAACGGCACGGTCCAGGGCCAGCTGCGTGCGCTCTACCGCGTACGTACCTCGGCCAATCAGGCGATCAAGCTGCTGACCCAGTATCGACCGACTCCGGCGTCGGATATCGCCGAGATGTATTTCGCGCGCGGTTTCGCCGAGTTGCAGCTCGCGTCGGATTTCTGCAACGGAATCCCACTGACCGACGGAGCCGGCGACGAGATCAAGTACGGGCCGGGCTTGACCGTAAAGGAAGTCTTCACGGTCGCGGTGGCGTCGTTCGATTCGGCGATCTCGATCGCCAGCGCCACGGACAACGCGAGCGTCACGATCAATCGCGCGGCGCGCATCGGCAAGGCGCGCGCCCTACTCGGGATCGGCCTCGATAAGGCAGCCGACGCGGCGACGGCGGTGGCGGGAATTCCGACGACGTTCCGCTACGACGTGACCGCGTCACTCACCGGTGGCAACAACATTCTCTGGTCGCAGCCGGCCGGCTCGAACCGGTACACCGTGAGCGACAGCGTGCAAGGCAACAACCGCAGCATCTTTGTGAAGAACGCGATCCCCTTCCTCTCGGCCAAAGACCCGCGAGTTCCCGCGCACTACAAGATCGCGAGCAACGGCAAAGACACCGTGAAGTCGCAGGACGGGAACACGTACGTGATCCAGGTCGACAGCCTGTGGGGCCAAACGTCGGCGGTCGCCGTCGTGCACGGACTCGATGCCCGGTTGATCGAAGCCGAGGCTGCACTCAAGGCGGGCAATGCGACGTCGATGCTGTCGATTCTCAACGCGCTGCGGGCGGCGCCACTCCAGATCACCGCGCCGAGTCCGACGGCGACGGGTACGCATCCGGGCTGGACGACGCCCGTCATGACCGCCCTTACCGATCCGGGCACGCAGGACGGCCGTGTGCGGCTGCTCTTCCGTGAGAAGGCGTTCTGGCAATTTGGCCGCGGACACCGGCTCGGCGATCTGCGTCGCCTGATCCGCGACTACGGCCGCGCGGCCGACGGCTCGGACACCTTCCCCGTCGGCACGCACTACAAGGGCGGAGTGTTCGGGGTAGATCTCAACCTTCCGGTCACGAGCGACGAGCAGGTCGGGAATCCGAGTTTTAGTGGATGTATTGATCGTAAGGCCTGACAGCCGGCGGTGGGCGGTGGGCGGTGGGCGGTCCATCGCCCATCGCCCATCGCCGATCGTCACACCGGATGTCGTGCCTTGAGCGTCGCCAACGCCTCGCGGGCTTGATCGGCTGCGGGAGTGCCGGGTAACCGCTCGATCAAGCGCCGCAACTCGACCATTGCGCGCCCCGGTTCGTTGAGTGGACCGGTGTACAGATCGACCAGGCGGTGCGTCGCGTAGACGAAATCGCCGGTGCCCGCTGCTTCGATGTGCTGGACTTCGGTGAGGAGCTGGGCGGCGCGAACATGGTTGCCCTTCTCGCGGGCGTAGAGCTCCGCGGCTCGAACGCGTGGTCTCACCGCGCCGGGATTTCCCTGAAGGATTGCCTCGAACGACGCTAACGCGTCATCGATTTGGCCGCGCATCACGAGGGACTGCTCGCGCGAGTATTGTTCCTCGTACGGCGTGGTCGATCCGTCGACCATCACATGCTTCCAACCGTTCCCCGCCCCACGTGCGATCAACAATCCGAAGCCGCCGGTCGCCGCGCCGAGTAAGGCGCTGATGCCGAGAGCCTCGAGCCACTGCGTCAGTGTGGGGCTCGCTCCGCCGGCCGCCATCGCGAAGCTGATCGCGCCCATCGTCACACCGAACACCATGAGACCGTAGCCCCACGCTCTCAGAATGTCCGCCGCCGCCGCGCCGTGGCGGTCGAACAACGTTTTCTTGTACTCGGTCGGTTCTCCCACGCTTTCGCTCCCCCAACTTCTCGAGAGTCGAGATGCTCATCCCGAAGCTGGCGACAACCTTAAAGGACTACACTCGCCGGCAGTTCGTTTCGGATCTCACTGCGGGACTGATCGTCGGCGTCGCGAATGTCGTGACGCCAGTCCTCGGCGGCATGCCGGCGACTGGGGCGATTGCACGGACAGCCACGAACGTCAGAGCCGGCGGACGAGCCCGTGACCGGTATCGTACACGCCCTGACTGTGCTCCTCATCACACTGGCGCCGGAAGCCGCTGGTACTCGTGATTCGGCTCGCTCGACCTGGCGATCGCCATGAGCGGCCAAATCGCTTCAAACAAGCCAAAAACACGCCGCACACCGGTCGCCTAAGCACTTGGTCCATCGGGGCAGACGCACGTTCACGTGTCCAAATTGCAGCCGGGAACGTCGTTGAGCTGCAACGTGTTTAGCTTTGGAAAAGCGGAGCGGCCACAGCGGCACCTGGACTCACCAGACGGGTAGCGTAGACCTATCGTTTGGGGGGCACGTCGTTTGCCCGCGCTCACCAAGGTCGACCCCCGAGAAATTCGGGGTCGTCAGTAGTTCGGAAGACAATTTGTTGCGGCTTAGTCCGCGGGGCTTTCAATGGCTCGACTGGGATTGCGCAGGGCGCTCCTCGCGACACCCCTTCTGGTGCTCGCGGCCTCCGTCAGCGCCGGCGCTCAGGAGTACTTCGGACGAAACAAAGTCCAGTACGAGACCTTCGACTGGAAGATCATCAAGTCCGAGCACTTCGACAATTTCTTCTACCCGCCCGAGTCGACGATCGTCCACGATGCCGCCCGCATGGCGGAGCGCTGGTACAGCCGACACACCGACACCTTCCGGCACGCCTTCGACCGCAAATCGCTCGTCTTCTACGCCGACCATCCTGACTTCGAGCAGACGAACGTCGTCGGCGAGGCGCTCGAGGAAGGAACGGGCGGCGTCACCGAATCGAACCGGACCCGCGTCATCATGCCATTTACCGGCATCTACGCGGACAACGATCACGTACTCGGCCACGAGCTCGTCCACGTCTTCCAGTACAACATCGCCGAGGGCACCCCGGGCGGCGGATTGATGCGCCTCGACGCCCTGCCCCTCTGGCTCATCGAAGGTATGGCCGAGTACTTCTCGCTCGGCCGCGAAGACCCGCTCACGGCGATGTGGATGCGCGACGCCGTCATGCGGAACAAGTTCCCGACGATCAAGCAGCTGACGACCGACCCGCGCTTCTTCCCGTATCGATACGGCCAGGCGCTGTGGGCATACGTCGGCGGGCGTTGGGGCGATCGCCAGATCGTCGAGGTGTACCGCGCCGCCCTGCGGCTCGGCTGGGATGCGGCGCTCGTCCGCGTGCTCGGTGAGAACCAGGATTCACTGTCGAAGGATTGGGCCGCGGCGAATCGCGCGATGTATCTGCCGCAGATCGCGGGACGCACGCACCCGGATAGCGCCGGCGAGAAGATCGTCGGCCTGGAGCGGACGGGTGACTACAACCTCGCGCCGACCATCAGCCCGGACGGCAAGTTCTTCGCCTTCTTCTCGAGCCGAAATCTGTTCAGCATCGACCTGTTCCTTGGCGATGCGCGAACCGGCAAGGTGATCAAGAAGCTGGCTGGCCCGTCGAGCGATCCGCACTTCGACGCGATCAGCTTCATCAACTCCGCCGGTGACTGGTCGCCCGACGCGAGCAAGTTCGCCTTTATCGTATACGCGGAAGGCCAGAATGAAATTGCGATTCTCGATACGAAGTCGACGAACGTCGAGCGTCGCATCAAGCTGCCCAAGATCGGAGCGGTCAGCCACGTCTCGTGGTCGCCGGACGGTGGCTCGCTGGTGTTCTCGGGTCAGGCCGGCGGCATCAGCGATCTCTATCTCCTCGACCTCAAGGCCGAGAAGATCACGCAGCTGACGAACGACCGGAACGCCGACATCCAGCCGACCTGGTCGCCCGACGGCAAGACGATCGCCTTCTCGACCGACCGCGGGCCGCAGACGGATTTCAATACGCTCAAGTTCTCGCCGCTGCAGCTGGCGACGTACGACGTTGCAACCGGCCGGATCAGCGTGTTCTCACCGTTCGCGCACGGCAAGCATATCAACCCGCAGTTCTCGCCCGATGGTTCTGACCTGTTCTTCGTCTCCGATCAGGACGGATTCGCCGACATTTATCGGCTGAACATCGCCAGCGGGCAGGTCTTCCGCGTGACGAATGTGTCCACCGGCGTGAGCGGCATCACGACAGTGTCACCGGCGATCTCCGTCTCGCGACAGACGGGTCGCATGCTGTTCAATACGTTCTATAACCAGGGCAACGAGATTCGCGGTCTCGAGGCCGCGCAGACGGTCGGAACGCCGATAACGCCGTCCGCCGCGGCCACAGTTTCCGAGGGCGCGCAGCTCCCGCCGCCGCAGATCACGCGCAGCCTCGTGATGGGCTATCTCGCCGATCCGACGGCCGGACTGCCCTCGGGCAATGAGTTCAGCATTCAGCCGTTCCATTCGTCGTTCGCGCTCGACGCGATCGGTCAGCCGAGCCTCGGTGTGACGGCGGGCGGCCCGTTCGGCACGGGCGTCGCCGGCGGCGTATCGATGATCTTTGGCGACCAACTCAGCGACCGACAGATCTTCACGGCCATTCAAGCCAACGGCACCGTGAAGGACATCGGCGGCGCGCTGCAGTACTACAACATGAAGTACCGATGGAACTGGGGCGCCGGCTTGCAGCACATCCCGTATCTCACCGGCGGCGTGTTCCTCGACACGGCGACGGTGGCGGGCGGCGGAGGGTACAGCGTCAACCAGCTTCTGCAACGCATCTACATCGATCAGGCGGCGGTATTCACACAGTATCCGTTCTCGTCGACGAGGCGCTTCGAGTTCACGGCCAACGTGACGCGCTACGGATTCGACACGGAGTTGCTGCGCACGATCTTCAACGCCTCGAACGTGATCGTCGACGAGCAACAGACCACGCTCCCCGGGCAGTACAAACCGGTGTGGTTCGCCGAACCGACCATGGCGTTCGTCGGCGATAATTCATTCGCGGCATTCACCTCGCCCGTGCAGGGTGAGCGGTACCGACTGCAGTACACGCTGACGTCGGGGTCGGTCACGTACCACACCGCGCTGCTCGATTACCGGAAGTACTTCTTCTTCCGCCCGTTCACGCTCGCCGTCCGCGGCTTGTCGCTCGGTCGCTACGGCAATGGCGCGGAGGACATCAACACGACGTGGCCGTTGTATCTGGGCGAGGAAACCTGGATGCGTGGTTACGGCTACAACTCGTTCTCGAGCGACGAGTGCGTAGTGAGTGGCGGTAGCGCGCAGGCGGTGGCGACGGGCTGCCCGGTGTTCCAGCGTCTCTTCGGCAGCAAGATCGGCGTGCTCAATACGGAATTCCGAATTCCGCTGTTTGGAACGGAGGGCTTTGGCCTGCTCAACTTCCCCTTCCTGCCAACAGAAGTCTCGCCCTTCTTCGACGCGGGCGTCTCGTACACCAACGCGCAGGGACCGGATTGGAGGATTACGAAGAGCGCCAACGAAATCCCGAATTGCGGCAACTCGTCGTCGTTCGGTCTGACGCAGCAGCAGTCGCTCTACCCCTGCGCCGACCGCATCCCGGTCTTCAGCGCAGGCTTGTCCTTCCGCTTCAACCTGATGGGTTACGCGATCATGGAAGCCTACGTCGCCCATCCGTTCCAGCGTCCGACGAAGAGCTCCGTGTGGGGATTCCAGCTGTCGCCGGGATGGTAACCTTGTAGAGGGTGGAAGCATGCGCGGCTTGCGCCGCGCTGGGAGCACGGCCGCTTGACGCGGCCTGGGTGCACGCTCGCTTCGTTAGCTGGATACCAACAAAAGGGGCGCCGATAGGCGCCCCTTTCCTTTTCCGCCCAAATGGCGCAATTGGGGTCAGGCGCAAATGGGGTCAGACCCTATTTCCAGAACTCTAAATAGGGTCTGACCCCATTTGGTATACTAAATAGGGTCTGACCCCATTTGGTATACAATTGGCACATTTTGGTACGCTCACCAATCGTAAAGCGCCCGATATATCGCTAGATTTCTCTGCACGACTCTCACATACTCCCGCGTCTCCACAAACGGGATCCGCTCGGTGAACAGCTCGGGGTCGTCCGCGCCGGGCCGGCCTGACCAGCGCTCGACACGCGAGCCGCCGGCGTTGTAGGCGGCAAGGACGCGCGGGAGTGGGCCGTATTGTTTGCGATACGCGGCGAGATGTGCCGTGCCGAGTTGGAGATTTGCGTCTGCGTCGAGCAACAGCACGGGATACCACACCGGGAAGCCGAGCGACCGCGCCACTTCCTGGCCGACTGACGGAAGCACTTGCATGAGACCGCGCGCGTCGGCCGCCGAGATGGCTCGCGGATTGAAGCTCGATTCCTGTCGGATGATCGCCGCCACGAGAGCCGGGTCGAGGCCTTGCACCTTGGCCGCGCGCGCGAGCTCGTCACGATCCACCACCGGATACACGATCCGCATCACTCGTTCGTCGCGGCGCCCCCCCGCTCCCTCGGCGAGCTTCTGCGCGATGCGAATCGCGCGCGACGATTGGTCGAGCGCGAGGAAAGCGTCCGCCGTGGCGAGCGCGCGATCGGGAGCAGGCGACCCGTTGGCGCGTTCCTCGAGCGCATCCATCTCGTAGCGCGCCTCGACGTCCATTCCCATCCGCTGCAGCAGCTTGATGCGCGCGACGGCGCTGTCCACGGGCGCGACACGGTGGGAGGCCGCGGCCCCGCCGGCTTGCACCGGCGATGGGACACGGTCTCCGAGCCGCTTCGCGGCGAGCACCGAGTAGTAGGAGACCGGCTGCTGCGCGAGCACACTGCGCCAACGTTCGGCGGCAACCTGGTCGTCTCCGGCGGATTTCCACGCGCGGCCACTCCAGTAGCGCGCCGCGGCCGCGGCATCGGAGCGCGGATATCGCGCCGCCAGAGAGTCGAGCTCGCGCGCGGCTTGTCCCTGCTGACCGTCGGTGATGGCGATCAGCGCGGCCTGAAGTCGCGCCTCGGGCGCTCGTGCAGTCGCGGGATACGCCCGTGCCAACTGGAGGTACGTGGCCCGAGCGTCCGCGTCGTTGCCGTCGTCCGTCGCCAGGTCCGCGTACAGCGACATGGCTGCACTCGACGCGCCCGTATCGGCGGGAAACCGCGTCCACACATCGCGCAGCGCCGCGCGCGCGGCCGCGGCGCCGCTCGACGACATCACAACCCGCGCTCGCTGATACGCCGCCTGCCCCGCCAGCGGTCCCTCGACGAGACTGAGCTGCTTGAGCGCGTCGCGCGAGCGATTCGCCCGGGCCAGCGCCTGCCCGTAGCGATAGCGATCGTCCGCCGTCAGCTCCACGCCGGACGACGTCGCCCGATCGTATCCCATCACCGCGCGCGCCGGCGGTCCGTTGATCGACGCGCTCCGCGCCATCACGAACTGCTCCTGAGGTGTGTGCGAGGTGAATGCGCGATCGAGCACGTCGATCGCGCTCTTCGACTCGGCCGTCCCGGGATGCTCGCGGATGTACGCGAGCGCTTCCGCTTTGATCGTGTCGCGCGTCTGGCTATCCGGCGCCACGGAAAGCCGCAACCGAAACGATTGCGCGATCGCGCCGAGTTTCGCGAAGCGTGCCGCGGCGCCGAGGGCATCGCGAAAGCGCTCACGAGCTTGTGCTTCCGTCCACGGTACGCGAGTGCGTGACGTCGCCAGCGTCACGCGCGCGTACGCCGCGGCGCGCTTCGTGGAGTCGCTCTCGTTGCCCGCCGCGCGAAGCAGCAGCCAGTCGCGCACGGCGTGAAGCTTGTCGGCGGCACTGGCGTACGCGGTGGCGGCGCCGTCGAAGTAGTTGTTCCGCTCCAGCGCGCGTGCAAAGAGAACGGAGCGCACGGCTTTCGTTTCTGCGGAGCTTGTGTCCTTCATCAGGGCCGACGCGTGGCGCATCGCGATGGTGTCGAGATCACGCTCCAGCGCGGCGCGTACGAGAAGCTCGCGGCCCTCAGCGTCGAACGCGGTATCGACCCACGCAGCTGAACCGAGCAGCTTGTCCACCTCCGCCCATCCACCCCACCCGGCAGCGGCGCGCGCCGCGACGAGCAATGCCGCCGGCGTCTTTCGGTTCGCGTCGCGAAGAACCGGCGCGACGATTTGTGTCGCTCGCCACGGGTGTCCCGCTCCGATCGCCGCCTCGGCTCTCGCCAGATCTCCAGTTTGCCCGATGGCGCGCGCGAGGCCGCTCGGCGTCTGCGCGGCCACGTCGCCGTTCGCGTTGCCCGCCCCCGTCGCGTCGCACGCCATCACCAACACGGCGAGCGACGCGACGAGCCGGCGTGCTATTGCCTCTTGGCGCCCCCCGCCTGGACGGCCTGCGCCTTGTCCGACAGCCAGTAAGCGAACCACTGGCGAATGCGACTCAGCCGGTCGACGAGAAGCCACGGCTCTCCGGTGCGGGAAAGGTCATGATTGGAGCGCGGATAGCGCACGAACTCTGCCGGTACACCTTGCTTCTTTAGTGCCATGAACCAGAGTTCGGCGTTGCCGATTGGGGTACGATAGTCCTCTTCACTCTGCACGAGGAGCGTCGGCGTCTTGACGTTCTTGACGTGACGGATCGGTGAGAGCGTGTCGTACATCACCTGATTCTCCCACGGCTTCCCGAAGAACTCGCCTTCGGTGAGCCCCTGCGCATCCGACGCGCCGTACCAGAAAGTCCATTCGCTGATCATGCGGTCCGTTTCGGCCGCCTTGAAGCGGTTGGTCTTCGTCGTGACCCACGCCGTCATGAAGCCGCCGTAGCTGCCGCCGCTGACGCCCATCTTCGTCGAGTCGACGTCGGCGCGCTTGGCAACGACGTCCACCGCCTTCATCAGATCATCGTAGTCCTTGCCGCCCCAGTCGCCGCGGCTCGCGTACGTGAACTCCGTGTTCGTGCCGCTCGACCCGCGCGGATTCGTGAACAGCACGAACTGACCCGCGCCGGCCAGGTTCTGGAATTCATCGAACCAGTTCTCGCCGTAGGCCGAATGCGGGCCGCCGTGGATGTAGAGCACGACTGGATACTTCTTCGACGGGTCGTAGCCGAACGGTTTCATGAGCCACGACTCGATCTCGAGGCCGCCGACGGACTTCACCATGAACCGCTCGGCGTCGGACCACGCCACTTCGCTGTTCACGCGATCGTTGAACGACGTGAGCTTCCGCTCGCCCGTCCCGTCGGCGTTGGCGACGAAGAGCTCCGTCGGATGCGTGAGGTCCGTCGAGACGTAGAAGATGCGCTGCTGATTCTTGTCCATGACGACACCGCTTACCTGACGCCGTCCCGCCAAAACTGGCGTCATCTTCTTGCTCGCGGGATCGATCTTGTAGATGCCCGTGCTCCCGCCGGTCGCCGTCGTCATCGCGATCTGACCGTCCTTCAGCCACTGGATCTGGCCCGGCTCATACTGCCAGGTGCCCAGAATGTCCTGCGGCTTGCCGCTCCCCCCATCCGCGGCCACGACGAACAACCGCTGATTCTTGAAGCGCGCGAGCTGGCCGACGAACGCGATCTGCTTGCTGTCGGGCGACCAGGTCGGCTGCGATTCGTTGCCGGCGTACTCGACCTTTCGCGGCGTGCACTCGGCCGTTTGCTGCTCGCACGCCGCGACCGGAAGGATGAAAATCTCCGTGTCGTTGCGCGGCAATTCGTCGCGTTTGCGATCCGGCGCGAGCTTCGCAATCGAGTCCCGCTCGGCGGTGACGATCGAATCGGGGCGCAGACGCGCGTCGGCAATGAAGGCGATCCATCTCCCATCGGGCGAGACTACCGGGTTTTGATGACTGTATTTCGTGTTGGTGAGCTGCTTGCGTGCCGCGCCGGCGCGCTCGAGATAGATCTGCGCCGGCCGCGCCGTGTCACGCACCGGAGCGACCCGCGGTCCCGCGATGAACTGCGGCTGACCGTTCGCCTTGTAGGCCATGTCGATGACATGCCGTCCGTCGAAGCGCGCGGTGTTCTCGGGCTTCGTGATGGCGTTGTACGGCGGGCGCGAGATCGGCGCCATGCGACCGAAGGGATCGTTCGTCATGGAGTCCGTCGCGCTCGAATCCGGCGCGCCACCCCGACCACCCCGACCGCCGCCGCCACCACGCCCGCCAAAACCGCCGCGGCCACCCTCGGTCACGATCGAGAAGCTGTTGTCGGACGGCGACGAGCCCGCTCGAATCTGCGGGGCGCCCGTCGGCTGGAATGCCTCGCCCGACGGTTGATCCATGCGCAGCGCCCAGTTCGTGCCACGCCCACCCGGCCGCTGCGACGTGAAGTAGAGCAGCTTGCCGTCGTCCGAGAAGCGCGGATTGCTGCTCTCGAACCCGGGTGACGTATAGCGCGCCGGCGCCGGGTCGCCTTGGGTCGAGACGACCCAAACTTCGGAGTGACGACGATTCTCCGCTTCACGAACGGTCGTCACCGTGATCGCGACCTTGTTGCCGTCGGGCGAAAGCGCCGGAGTGCTGACGGTCGTGAGCTTGTACCAGTCGGCCGGCGTAAAGCCGTGTTTCGCGGCCGGCGCCGCACCTTGCTGTGCGGCGACGCTCGTCGCGCTGACGAGCATTGCCAATGGGAACGTGATGTGACGCATCGATCGAGCTCCGTGACGGGGCGCTGTGTGGGAATTATTGAAGATGCGCGGACGACCGCGTGTGGTCCATGGGCGCGCCGCTTCCGGGCGAATCGCGCGCCGCGGCCAAGCCAGACCCGATCAGGTCTCGCCGAACAACCCCTGGGTCGCCGATAGAAACCCGTCGATGTCCACGTTCTGCGGGTCGATCATGGATTGCACCGCACACCCTTTGATGAAACTGACGGACACCGCGGCCAATCCGTCCGCCGTCACTCCGGCAAACCGAGCCGGTTCCACGCGCAGCACCTCGTCGGCGATTGGGCGGAAAGCCTCCCGATACCGGTCCAGCTCGGCCTGCATCCTCGCGCGAATGCGCCGATGCTTGAAACCGAGGGCCCAGAAATCGAAGAAGAGACGAATGCGGCGCGGCTCGCTCGACAGCCGCCGCATCTCGCGGCGTAGCAGCGCGAGCAACCGTTCGCGCGGCGACGCGATCGCGGCGATGTCATCGGTCATGTGCAGGACGGTCGTCGTCGCCAACACGTGATCGAGGACGGCGATGATCAGTGCGTCCTTCGTCTCGAAGTGGAAGAGCACGAGGCCGACGCTCAGCCCGGCGCGCTCGGCGACGTGTCGCACCGTGAACGCACCGAGCCCTCGCCGCTCGGCGATATCGACTGCGGCCTGCAAGATCTGATTGCGCCGCGTCGCTTCAGACGCTTTTCGGCCCGGCATCGCGGCTCCCCAATAGCCGAAGTAAACCATCCAGGATTGTCAGCGGATGCGGCGGGCACCCCGGGATCCACAGGTCCACTGGAATCGATGTTGGAATTCCTTTCGCTTCAGGACTCTCGGAAAACACCCCTCCCGAGATAGCGCAGGCGCCGACGGCGATGACGATCTTCGGATCGCCGACCGCGTCGTAGGTCTTCTCGAGCGCCCCGCGCATGTTCTCGTTCACGATGCCGGACACGACGATACCGTCGGCATGCCTCGGCGACGCGACGAACTGGACACCGAACCGCGCCATGTCGAACACCACGTTGCCGAGCGCCGTCAGCTCCGCCTCGCAGCCGCCGCAGCTGCCGGCGGCGACCGATCGGAGACGCAGCGAGCGCCCGAGGAGCGATCGCATTCTCGCGTCGAGCGCCGCCGCCAGCTCCAGCTCTCCGTCCGTCATCACCAGTGCTTCGCGCGTTCGCGTCGCCATGCTGTAGTCGGCGGTGAACGCGGCGCCGTGATCTCGATCAGTGATCTCCTCGGGCGCGAACACGCTGCGTCCGAGGTCGATCACGGGGAGAGAACGAGCCGCCTCGCCGTTCAGCGCGGGGCGGCCACGGAAACGCGCAGGCAGTGGCGAGGGCTCCGCGGGCATCGACACCGGCTCGACGCGCTGGCGGAGCCGCGCGCGCAGGAGGTCAAGCATCGCCGCGCCTAGAGATCATGGCCCGCATACGAGAGGTTGAAGCTCTTGTTGCACAAAGGAAAATCCGAGATGAGGTTGCCCGCCATCGCGCCGGCGAGCGCCGACCAGTTGTGAAACGACGGGTCGACGACTTTGTGACGTCGAATGCGGCCGTCGGCGTCCGTCATTGCGATGTGCGCGATCTCGCCGCGCCATCCCTCCTCGAGCGCGACGACGAGCTCCGATGGCTCGAGCGCGCCACACTCGACGCGCAGCGCACCGCGCGGCAGCGCGCTCACCTGTTCGCTCACGAACTCGATCGACCGCTGAATCTCGAGGCGCCGCACCAACGCGCGCGCCTGCACGTCGCCCGCCCACGCCTGCGCGACCGGAATCTGCGCGAAACGGAAGACACCGTACGCGAAATCGTGACGCACGTCGCGCGCGACCTCGCAACTGCGCGCGACCAGCCCGACGTACCCGCTCGCGATGACTTGCTCGCGCGTGACGACGCCGACGTCCTCGAATCGAGACTGCACCGAGGACGCGTCGAACAGGAGCTGCAGCACCGGCCCGAGATCCTCGCGAAGCCGGTCGACGCGACGCGCGATCTCCGTCGCCATCTCGCCAGGGATGTCGAAGGCGACGCCTCCCGGCCGGATCAGTCCGCGCCCGTACCGGTTGCCGCTGATCGTCATGAGAAGATTCAGACACTCGCCACGCAGGCGGGCGAGATATGACGACGCCGGATGAAAGGCCACGTCGCCCGACAACGCTCCCAGATCACCGAGATGATTGGCCAGCCGCTCGAGCTCCAGCGCGATGCCACGAATCGATTGCGCTCGTGGAGTCTTCCGGCTTCGGGCGAGCGCCTCGATCGCGCCGCAGGCCGCGCTCGCGTGGCCGATCACCGAATCGCCGGCGATCGACTCCGCAATCAACGTCGCGCGCTGCCGATCCGCCGTCTCGAGCAATCGCTCGACGCCGCGATGCTGATAGCCGAGCATGATCTCCAGCGAAAGCACCTCTTCACCGTGCGCCTGAAAGCGGAAGTGACCCGGCTCGATGACCCCCGCGTGCACGGGCCCGACCGCTACCTCGTGCACTTCTTCTCCAGACACCTCGTCGAACGAGTATTCCTCGCGGTCTCGGGGCCCGGTGCTCCATCCCACGGGCGCGTGGTCCGCCGCGTGGCGCCGCAGCGGCTTGAGCGATATCGCGCCCTCTGGTAGGGCTCCGCACTGTTCGGCGATCTCACGCTCGAAGCGCGTCGCCTGATGGCAGCGAGCCGACACCGATGGGTATCGTTGGCCGACGACGGTGCTAGCGACCGCTAGCTCACCTGCGTCGTCGCGCGCCACGACGGCTATCAGGCGGAGGGCCGTCGCGCTCTCGGCGGTCCCGAAGAGAGCGACGATACGCCACCCGTCGCGCGTTCTCGCCTCCAACTCGCTCGCCAGCTCCTCGACCCGAAGCGACGGAACGTCGGCGACCCGTGCGCATCGCCGATTCGAGATCTCTAAGAACGCGGCCCGATTCACGGCGCGCTCCCACCGAGCATGTGGGCCGCGTCCGCCAACGACGCGCGGAGCGGCGCGGGGATGTACACGCCGAGCAGAAGCACGATGGCCGCGAGCGCCAGCGGTCCGCAAACGAGCCAGGCAGAGTCTCGCCGCGATCCGCCGCCGTCGGCGCCCACGCGCTCCCCCCCTCCCCCTCCCCCTCCCTCGCGCCCTCCGAACACGACACCGAGCAGTACTCGGCCGATGCCGGCGAAGATGATCGAGAGCAGCAGGAGGAGGGCGACCGCCACCCAGACATGATGCTCACGGATCGCGCCGCTCACGATGGAAAATTCGCTCACGAATAGCCCAAAGGGCGGGGAGCCGGTGACCGCAAAAAGGCCGACGAGCATCAGCGCGGCGGAAATGGGACGCACGCGAAGCAGGCCGCGCATGTCCGCGGCGGCCGACGATCCGGTCGCGAGCACCATGTTGCCCGTGACCAGAAACAGCATCCCCTTGGCGATCCCATTGTTGAGGACGTGGAGGACGGAGCCGAACGCACCCACGCCTCCCACGCCGAGCCCGAGCACCAACAATCCCATGTGCTCCACGCTCGAGTAGGCGAGCAGTCGCTTGACGTCTGATTGACCGATCACGAACGCCGTGGCGACGACGAGCGATACGATGCCGAAGGCAATGAGCAGCGGCCGCGCGAACTCGTCCAGGCCGGCGGCGAAAACGACCGCCGTGAACCGCGCCAGCCCGACGAATGCGCAACTGGTCAGCGCCCCGGCCATGAGCGCCGAGACCAGACTGGGCGCCTCGCCGTACGTGTCGGGCTTCCACGAGTGGAGCGGCGCCAATCCCATCTTGGTGCCGAAACCGGTGAGCGCAAAGACATACGCCGCACGGAGCCAGGCGCGGTCGAGCGTGCGGGCGTGACTGAGAAGATCGCCGAAGATGAGCGGACGCGATCCGCCCACCGCCGGCTGGGCCGTGGCGAGCAGGAAGACGCCGAGCAACGCGAACGCGATCCCCACCGACGACAGCACGAGGTACTTCCACACCGCCTCGAGCGAGCGGCGATCGTGATGATGGAAGATGAGCGGCGCGATGGCCAACGTCGTCGTCTCCATCCCCACCCACAAGAGCGCGAGATGCTGGCTCGCGCAGACCAGCGACGTCGCCGCGAGAAAGCCAAGCAGACACCCCGCGAACCACCGCCCTCCGCGAGGACTCTCCTCTCGCAAGAATCCAATCGCGTACGCGACGACCGCCGCGAACAGCAGACTGACGAGCGTCAGGACGAGGAGGCCGAGCGAATCCACAGCGAGCCATCCACTCAACGCCGAGGCACGAGGTCCAACCCAGAGTGCCCCGACGATGCCGAGGTGCGCGAGGCTCACCACGCTGAGCACGACGAGTCGCGCGCTCGGCCGCGTGATCGCGAAGGCAAGCGCCGACCCGATCGCCGGCAGCAGCACCACGAGCAGCACTAGCATGCGGGCGTCGGGCTCACGATTCTCTCAACTCCACGAGATTCTCCGCCGAGATCGAATCGAACTCGCGGTTGATGTGGAACACGACGATTCCCATGATGAACACGGCGACGAACACGTCGAGCAGCACACCGACTTCGACGAGGAACGAGATCCGCTCCACCAGCGTGAGACCAAACAGGTATACGCCATTCTCGAGCATCAGGTAGCCGACCACCTGCGTGACCGCCTTGCTGCGCGTGATCAACACGAGCAGTCCGCAGAGGAGCGTCACGAGCGCCACCGGAACGAGCAGCCCCACTGGCGCGTCCTGACCCGAGCCGACCGCGGGAAGGCGGTTGGCGACGCCGAAGGAGAGACCCGCTGCAACCGCCCCGAGCAGCAGCGACCCCATGTACCCGATCACCGGCTCGACCTCGCGCCGCACCGATGTCTCGCGCATCGCCCACCGCAGAAACCACGGAAGCACCAGCGCTTTCACGATCACCGTGCCAGTGCCAAGTGCAACGGAGTGCACCGACAGCGGACGCTCGACGGCAATCGACAACACGCCGAGCAACGCGCCCTGCACGGCCAGCATTCTCACGCAGGCCGTGACGCGCGAGATGCCGAGCACCGCGAAGTTGGTGAGCACGACGGCAAGCAGGATCGGCTCGATCAAGGCGCGCATGGTCGTCTACCGCAGCAGGAGGACGAGACCGAGTCCCGACAGGGCGGCACCGCCGGCGATGTACAGCGGCACCTTTGGCAACTTGAGACGCGCCATTGACGCTTCGACGACCCCGACGAGAACGCCGACGAGCACGAGTGAGGCGGCGAGCGTGCCGAGTCGCGCTGCAGGCTCGAGATGCGCCACCGGCCAGGCAACGCGCGCGAGCAATGCCGAGAGCACGCTCAGTTTCACGGCGCTCGCGTAGAGTATGACGCCGAGATCCGGACCACTGTGATCGAGGATCATCACCTCGTGGATCATCGTCAGCTCGAGGTGCGTGGTCGGGTCGTCTACCGGCGATCGCGAACACTCGGCGAGAAGAAGCACGAAAAGCCCAGCAGCCACCATCACGAGCGCCGGAGCTGCGGTCATCCATCGGTCGGCGAGCGGTTCGCCGGCCACGCCGGAAAGTGACAGCTGCCGCGTCGCCACACTCAGCGCGGCGAGACCCAGAAAGAGCGCGAATTCGACCAGCGTCGCAAACGTGACTTCGCGGCTCGCCCCCATTCCCTCGAAGCTCGAGCCTGTGTCCAGCGCGCCGAGCACGAGCACGAATCGGGCAAGCGCCAGCGTGTAGGCGAACGCGACGACGTCGCCGGCGAACGCGAACACCGATGTTCGACCGTCGAGTGGCACGAGCAACGCGGCGACGACGGCGGCAGCGAGCGCGACGATCGGCACCAGGCGAAATGGCGTCGTCGTTACCCGCGCGTAGACGATGCCGCGCCGAGAGAGCTTCCAGAGGTCGGAGTAGAGCTGCCAGACGGGCGAGCCGCGCCGTCCGGTGAGGAAGGCCCGCGTGCGCGTCGCAACGCCCGGCACGAGCGGGGCAAGCACGAGCGTGAGGAGCAGTGCCACGAGGGGAGACGCCTGCTCGAACGTCATCGTGTCCCTCCGCGCACGACGAGATAGGCGAGCAGCATCGTGAGCGTAACGACGACGTACACGAGATACGTGCGCAGTCGTCCCTGCTGCAGGCCGCGGAGGCGGACGGCAACGCGCTGAACCATAGCCCACGCCGGCGCCACGGCGCGATCGAGCACGAGGTCGAAGGGTTCGGAGTGGAAGACCGTCGCCCCGCGGTGCGTCCGAATGCCGCTCGCCGCTCCGAACACATCGAGCAACGGCGCAGCGAACGACGACGCCGTGTACTGCATTCGTGGAGTCACGGCCGTGTAGGCACAGGCCCAGGTGTCGAGCTCGCGCCGTACAACGCGAGCGCGAAGCCAGCGCATGACGAGCGCGGCGACCCCGGTCGCGAAGAGGAGCACCAGCGCGAAGCGCGCGACCTGCCACGCCGAGTGTGTGACACCGGCCGCGGCATCGACATCGAGCGCGACCGACTCGACATAGCCGGCAGTGCGCAGCGCGATCGGGATGACGAGCGGCGGCGCAACGCCGATCACCGCGCAGGCAACGGCAATGACGATCGCCGGCCCGCGCAGCCATGCGTTCGGCTCACGGGCTTCCACGGCGGGCGACGAGCGAGCGGTGCCGAGGAAGACGACGCCCGCGACTTTGGCGAAGCACGCCAGCGCGAGCCCGCCGACGAGCGCCAGCGCGGGCACGCCGAGCACGGCGAGTCGCATCGCTTCGGCCGATTGCCCCGCCTCGAGCAGCCCGCGATAGAGGAGCCACTCGCTGACAAAGCCGTTCAGCGGTGGCAGCCCGACGATCGCCGCGGCGCCAACCGCGAACAGCAGCCATACGACCGGCATGCGTCGCGCCAACCCGCCGAGTCGCTCGAGATCGCGCGTTCCCGTCTCGCGGTATACGGCGCCGGCGCAGAGGAACAACAAGCTCTTGAAGAGCGCGTGGTTCAACGTGTGAAGCAGCGCCGCGCCGTATCCGATCGCGGCGAGTACCGGTCGTCCGTGGGCACTCGCAACCCCAGCCAGCCCGATGCCCATAAGAATGATGCCGATGTTCTCGACGCTGTGATAGGCGAGCAGACGCTTGATGTCGTGCTGCGCGAGGGCCCACAGCACGCCGAGGATCGCCGACAGCGCGCCAATCGTAAGCACGGTCCAGCCCCACCAGAACGGTGGCGTGCCGATGAGCCACAGGACACGCAGCAATCCGTAGATCCCGATCTTGATCACGACGCCGGACATCAGCGCGGACACATGCGACGGCGCGGCAGCGTGCGCGGGCGGCAGCCAGAAGTGCAATGGAACGAGTCCCGCTTTCACGCCGAATCCGACCAGCGCCAACACCAACACGGCGACGAGCGCACCGCCCGACAGTTCCGCTCCTCGCGCCAGAGCGTCGAACGTCCAGTCACCGCTTCCGCGCGCCAGCGTCGCAAACAGCGCGAACAACGCGAGCGTTCCCACGTGGGTGGCCACGATGTAGATGAAACCAGCCCGCCTCGCCTCGGCGTGGCGGTACTCCGTGAGAATGAGGAGGAGCGATCCGATTGCCATCAGCTCCCACGCGCCCATGAATGGAACGACGGAACGCGCGCAGACGACCAGTGCCAGCGCCGCCACCTCGAGGGCGAAGAACGCATGGCTCGGCCAAGCGACGGTCTCGTCGTCGTAGCGCATGTAGCCGATGCCGTACACGGCGGAGAGCGATCCAACGCCGAGGATGACGACGAGAAACACCGCGCTGAGCGAATCGACGCCGATGACCCAGTCGCCGCCCGGAAGCGCGCTGGGGATCGTCGTGGACAGGGTGACGCCCGCGCGCAGCACACCGGCGGCCGTGGCAATACCCAGCGCCGAGCCGGCGAGAACGAGGATGCTGAAAACGGAATCGGCGGCGCGGCGGCCGCGCAGAGCGACTTGCGCCGCCGCGGCGAGCACGAACAAGCCGAGGCCGATCCAGAGCGGCGTCACGGGGTCGGCTTGCGCTCCTGCACCCGGAACGATCCGGTGGTGCGCGTCGTCTCGATCATCTCCAGCCGGCCGAGGATGTCATCCGCCGAGGCGCGCGTACGCAACATCTCGCGGAGCGTGTCGTCGCGAAGAACGAATCCCAGCTGCGCGAGGATTCTCAGATGCGTCGGAACGATCGGGCTGACGACCATGAACAACGCGTGCACCGGCTTGCCGTCCATGGCCGCGAAGTCGATCGGATGCGTCAACAGGCCGAGGGTGACGAATGGCCGCGCGATGTGGAGCACGATCGGGTTTCGCACGTGCGGAATAGCGATGCCGTCGCCGATCCCGGTCGAGCCGAGCGCCTCACGTGCTTCGAGCACGTCGAGGAGAAAGGCCCGGTCCTGTTCCGGTGGAAGCGGCAGCCGCTCGACGAATTGCGCCAGGACGCGGTGCTTGTCCGTCGCGTCGATGTCGTGGAAGATGCCGCCTTCGCGAAGCAGCACCGAGAGCGGCGGCACTTCGTCGGGGGCGCGATGCGCGACGTCGAGCAGCGCGCGCGACGCCGGCACGCCCGTCTCGACCGCCCATTCCCAGAGCTCGACCGGATTGAGATAGAGGCGTTCGCTCACCGAGTGCGCCGGCAGCGCGCGCTGGTCGATCCAGCGACGAATCGTGCCTTCGTTGACGCCGAGATAGCTCGCGGCTTGGCGGAGCGTGAGCTGCACGGGGGGGGGGACCAGAGCCTCGCGTTGGTGCGCTTTCTCAAGCGCAGTATATTGAACCACCGTTCAACGTCAAGCGGGGATTTCAGAGTTGCTCGTTCCAAAGCTCTTCACGACGCTCAAGGGGTACACGCGGGAACAGCTCACCGCCGACCTCATCGCCGGCGTCATTGTCGGAATCGTCGCCCTGCCCCTGGCGATCGCCTTCGCCATCGCCAGCGGGGTGAGCCCGGACCGGGGGCTCTACACGGCGATCGTCGCGGGCTTCATCATCTCCGCGCTTGGCGGATCGCGCGTGCAGATCGGCGGACCGACCGGCGCATTTGTCGTCATCGTCTACGGCATCGTTCAGAAGTACGGCTACGATGGCCTCGCCGTCGCGACCGTGCTCGCCGGAATCTTTCTCGTCGTCATTGGCGCCGTGCGGCTCGGCGCGGTCATCAAGTTCATTCCGCACCCCGTCGTCGTCGGATTCACGAGCGGCATCGCGGTCATCATCTTCTCCAACGAAGTCAAGGACTTCCTCGGCCTGAAGATGGGCGCCGTGCCCGCCGACTTCATCGAGAAGTGGCGCGCCTTTGTCGAGCACATCACGGACATCAATCCGTACGCGATCGCCGTGAGCGGCATCGCGCTCGCCATCATCCTCGTTTGGCCGCGCATCAACCGGCGCATTCCCGGACCATTCATCGCGCTCCTCGTGTCGACCGCGGTCGCGCAGTTGCTCCACTGGCCGGTCGAGACGATTGGGACGCGATTCGGCGGCATCAGCGCGGCGCTGCCGCATCCCGTCCTGCCGCACATCACGTTGGCGCAGGCGCAAGCGCTCGTCGGGCCGGCCTTCACCATCGCTATGCTCGCGGCGGTCGAGTCGCTGCTGTCCGCGATGGTCGCCGACGGCATGATTGGCGGACGCCACCGCTCGAACATGGAGCTCGTCGCGCAGGGTGTCGCCAACATCGTCTCGCCGATGTTCGGCGGCATTCCGGCCACGGGCGCCATCGCGCGCACGGCGACGAATGTGAAGAACGGCGGGCGCACGCCGGTCGCCGGAATGACGCACGCCGTGACCCTGCTCATCATCACCCTCTTCGCGGGCAAGTGGGCGGCGCTGATCCCGATGGCGACCCTCGGCGCCATTCTCGTCGTCGTCGCGTACCATATGAGCGAGTGGCGGTCGTTCGTCGCCGAGCTCACGGCGCCGAAGAGCGACGTCGTCGTACTCCTCGCCACGTTCCTGCTCACTGTGCTCGTCGATCTCACGGTCGCGATCGAGGTCGGCATGGTCGCCGCGGCATTCCTCTTCATGCGACGTATGGCGGAGGTGGCGAACGTCAGCTCCGTGACCATCGAGCTGGAGGACGGCGGCGATCAGTACTCCACGGATCCGAACGCCGTCAGCCGTCGCAGCGTGCCGCCAGGAGTCGAGGTGTTCGAGGTGAACGGTCCGTTCTTCTTCGGCGTGGCCGAAACGTTCAAGGACACCGTGGGCCGGGTTGCGACGAAGCCGCGCGTGCTGATCATCCGCCTTCGCAACGTGCCGTCGATCGACTCGAGCGGCATGCACGCGCTCAAGGACGTTGTGCACCGCAGCCGGAAGGACGGCACGCTCGTGCTGCTGTCCGACGTTCACACGCAGCCGCTCGTCGCCATCGGCCGGTCTGCCGTGCTCGAGGAGATCGGCGAGGAGAACATATTCGGCAACCTCGATGATGCGCTCGATCGGGCAGGCGACTATCTCGGACTGCCGCACCCCGCGCGGCCGCCCGGGACGACACCCACCGTGGCAAGAGAGACGCCGGGCGGGACCCCAGCACTTCGCTGATCCACTCGGCGTGCAGACCCAACAACGCCATCCTCGCGCAATAGATTCGATTTGTGCAGAACCCGCTCGACGTTTTCATCGCCGGCGGTACCGGCTATATCGGCTCGCGTCTCGTCCCCGCGCTACGCGCGCGCGGACATCGCGTGTACACGCTGGTGCGCCCAGGCTCGGAGGCGAAGGCGCCGAACGGCGCGATCAGCGTCGTCGGCAACGTGCTGGCGCGCGATTCGATCGCGGCGGCGATTCCGCGTGGCGCGGTCGTCGTCCACCTCGTCGGCACGCCGCGGCCGTCACCGGCCAAGGCGGCCCAATTCGAAGCGCTCGATTTCCCCGCGGCCCGCGAGTGCATCGCCGCGGCCGAGACGGCGGCCGCGCGACGTTTCGTGTACGTGAGCGTCGCGCATCCGGCTCCGATCATGCACGCCTACATCGACGTGCGTGTCCGCGTGGAGCAACTGCTTCGCGAAAGCCCATTGCCGTGCACGATTCTGCGTCCATGGTACGTGCTCGGCCCCGGACACCGGTGGCCGTATTTGGTGATGCCGATCTACTGGCTGCTCAGGGTTTTCCCCAAGACACG
>Ga0105246_10000364_pt1 | contig 24366 bp, 15 predicted proteins | sample KBSM64metaG_FD_99694 | JGI IMG/M metagenome (GOLD analysis project Ga0105246, IMG submission 99694) | Miscanthus rhizosphere microbial communities from Kellogg Biological Station, Michigan, USA - KBS M6-4 metaG | ecosystem: Host-associated > Plants > Roots > Rhizosphere > Soil | place... | reverse complement strand
CGGCGGTGCCATCGGCACCGGCCTGTTCATGGGCTCCGGGAAGATGATCAGCGTCACCGGTCCCGCGGTGATTTTCGTCTACCTGGTCATCGGCTTCATGATCTTCTTCGTCATGCGCGCCCTTGGCGAGCTGCTGCTCTCCAACCTGCACTACAAGACCTTCGGGGACATCGCCAAGGACCTGATCGGGCCGTGGGCAGGGTTCTTCGTCTCCTGGACCTACTGGTTCTCGTGGGTGGTGGCCTGTGTGGCGGACATTGTCGCCATCACCGGCTACGTGGCCTACCTGGACCCGGGCATCCCGTCGTGGGTACCCGCGCTCATCGCCGCCCTGGTGTTGATTCTGCTGAATTTCCAGCCCGTGAAGTATTTCGGCGAGACCGAATTCTGGTTCGCGGTGGTGAAGATCGTGGCCATCGTCGGACTCATCGCCACCGGCCTGGTGCTGCTGTTCACCGGCTTCCAGAACCCGGACACCGGCACCCACGCCTCCCTGGCCAACCTCTGGGAACACGGCGGGATGTTCCCCTTCGGCCTGAGCGGTTTCATCCTCGGCTTCCAGATGGGGATCTTCTCCTTCATCGGCGTCGAACTGGTGGGCACAGCGGCAGCCGAAACCGAGTCGCCCCGGAAGACACTTCCGAAGGCGATCAATTCGATCGTGGCGCGGATCCTTGTTTTCTACGTCGGCGCGCTGGCAGTCATCATGACCATCACGCCCTGGGACCGGATCGAACCTGGCAAGAGCCCCTTCGTGACCACCCTCGCCTACGCAGGGCTCGGCATCGCGGCTCTCGTCATCAACCTGGTGGTGCTGACCTCGGCCGCTTCCAGCGCCAACTCCGGGCTCTACTCCGGTACGCGTATGCTCTACGGGCTGGCCAAGGACGGCCACGCTCCGAAGGGATTCGCCTGGACGGACAGCAGCGGCGTGCCCCGCAAAGCGGTGTTCTTCACCAGTGTCTTCCTGTTCGCAGCCATTCCCCTGCTGTTCGCCGGGGACAACGTGGTGGCGGCCTTCACGTTCGTGTCCTCGGTCTGTGCCACCTTGGTGCTGTTCACCTGGGGTTCCATTGTGGTGAGCTTCATCCTCTACCGCCGGCGGTTCCCGGAACGCCACGCTGCCTCAGGGTTCCGGATGCCCCTGGCCCGCTTCGCGCCCTGGATGGTGCTGGCATTCTTCGCCTTCATTGCCTCGACCCTCTTCATCGGGGACGACACCCGCCTGCCCTTCCTGGCCACGCCGCTGTGGTTCGTGCTGCTCGCCGTGCTGTGGCAGTTGAAGAAGAGCCGGCTGCGGCGGGCCGGGCTGCCGTTGACGTCCCCCGTGCCCGTGGTCCCGCACCCGCTCGACGACGAGCGCTGACCGCGACGCGCCCCTTCTTTTCCTAGCCCGAACGTACAGTTGAGGCCCTGAAATCGCTGATTTCAGGGCCTCAACTGTACGTTCGCGCGGGGACGGAACCTAGTTGGCGCTCTTCTGGGCGACCAGTTCGATCTCGACCAGCATCTGCGGGTCAAGGAACGGCAGCACGTGCACCAGGGACAAGGTGGGGCGGATGTCGCCGAAGACCTCGCCGTGGGCGCGGCCGGCGTCTTCCCATTTGCTGATGTCCGTCAGGTAGAGCTTCGACTGCACCACGTCCTCGTAGGAGAACCCGGCGTCCGCAAGCACGGTACCGAGCTTCTCGAGGATGTACTTGCTCTGCGAGTAGAAGTCCTCACCGACGATGCCGTCCGGGCCGGAGGCTGCCGTGGCGGAAATGTAAAGGGTGTTATCCACCTGCACCGCACGCGAGTATCCGAGGGACTGTTCCCAGACCGAACCCGTGCCGTAAGTCTTGCGCATGCCGCGCTTCTCCTGTCGCCGCGCCCGGCCCGGTGGCCGGGGTCTACGGTGAAACTTTAGGGCTGGCCCAGCTCGCGCCGGTAAACGAACAGCTTTATGTCGGTGCCCGGCACGAACCAGTCCCGCTCCGGCACGCGCTCGAATCCGGTGGCCTGGTACAGGGCGTTGGCGCTTTCCCAGGTGGCGCCGGTGGTCAGGGCGACGGCGTTGATGCCGGCACGGGAGCGGGCATGGTCCACGAGGGCCTTGACCAGGCTCTTGCCGGCGCCGGAGCGCTGCACGGCCGGGTCCACCACCAGGGTGCGCATCTCGAGCTCGTCCTCGTAGGCGATGTCCGCGAAGGGTCCGCCGGCCGATGCCACGGTCACCGAACCGATCACCGCGCCGCCGCGTTCGGCCACCCATACGTCGGCGTGTTCGGCGCGGCCGGCCACGTCCTGGAGCTGGCGCAGGTACGGGTGCTCCGGATCTCCGTAGTAGCCGGCGGTGACGTAGGAGTCGAGCGTGATGCGGGCGACGTCGTCATAGTCTGCGGGCCGGGCTGGACGGACAGTAATCGGTAATTGCACCGATCCATCGTAGTGGCGCCGCACGCGGCGGACCCCCGAAACGGCTGTTTCCGTGACCGAACTATCACCTCTGGAGCCCGACGGCGGCCCTTGCCGAACGCCGCGGCGACGCCTTGCCGATGTTGCCTTGAATGGCGCCGTATTGAGTCCGGTTGCGGACCGTGAAGCCCGGTTTCCCGCTGTTTCGCGAAGATGTCGGACGGCTGGCGCGGGCCCCGGCCGGCGTGATTGATTGGCGGCCAGGACCCAGGAAAGGACACCGAATGAGCACCCCCCGAACCCTCCACCTCAACGCCTTCCTCATGAGCACCGGCCACCATGAAGCCTCCTGGCGGCTGCCGGAAAGCGATCCCCTCGCCGCCACCAAGGTGGCGCACTACCAGCGGCTCGCGCGCATTGCCGAGCGCGGCAAGCTGGACTCGATCTTCTTCGCCGACTCCCCTGTGCTGTTCGGCGAGGTCGGACGACGGCCCGCAGGCAAGCTCGAACCCACCGTGCTGCTGACCGCCATCGCCGGCGCCACGGAAAAGATCGGACTTATCGCTACCGCCTCTACCACCTACAACGAGCCCTTCAACCTGGCCCGCCGCTTCGCCTCGGTCGACTGGGTCAGCGGCGGCCGGGCCGGATGGAACGTGGTCACCACGGCCGGGCCCGACGCCGCCCGGAACTTCGGCGTGGACGACCAGCCCGCGCACGCCGTGCGCTACGAGCGCGCCGCCGAGTTCATCGAGGTCGCCCAGAAGCTCTGGGACAGCTGGGACGACGACGCGATCGTCGCAGACAAGGCAGAGGGCGTGTGGGGCGACGCCGGAAGGATCCGCACCATCGACCACGAGGGCAAGCACTTCCGGGTCCGGGGTCCCCTGAACGTGCCGCGGTCCCCGCAGGGCCACCCGCTGGTCGTGCAGGCCGGTTCGTCCGAGAACGGCAAGAACCTCGCCGCCCGCTACGCCGAGGCGGTCTTCACGGCGCACCAGACCCTGGCGGACGCCCAGGCGTTCTACGCCGACCTCAAGGCCCGTACGGCCGCCGTCGGGCGCGACCCGGAAGGCATCAAGATCCTCCCGGGCATCGTCCCGGTGATTGGCGCCAGCGAGGCCGAGGCCCTGAAGCTGGAGCGGGAGCTGGATGAACTGATCAAGCCCGAGTACGCCCGCGAACAGCTGGCCAAGACCCTCCGCGTGGCCCCCGAGGACCTGCCCCTGGACCGCCAGTTGCCGGCCGACCTTCCGTCCGAGGACGAGATCGAGGGCGCCAAGAGCCGCTACACCCTGATCGTGGAACTGGCCCGCCGGGAACAGCTCACGGTGCGGCAGCTGATCGGGCGCCTGGGCGGCGGCCGCGGCCACCGCACCTTCGCCGGAACCGCCGAGCAGGTGGCGGACGCCATCCAGGAATGGTTCGACGCCGGAGCGGCCGACGGCTTCAACATCATGCCCCCGGTGCTCCCCTCAGGCCTGGAAACCTTCGTGGACCAGGTGGTGCCGGTGCTGCAGGAACGGGGCCTCTTCCGCCGCGAATACACGGCGTCGACGCTGCGCGGCCACTATGGCCTGGAACGGCCGGTCAGCCGTTATGCCGGGATCGAGGCGCCTCAGCTGACCTCGATCGGTTCCGGGTTCTAGCCGGAGCGATCACCGCCGGACCCTCCCAGCTCAGATCGGGAACTTGCCCGACAGCTCCAGGGGCCCGGCGCACGTCCAGGCGGACAGCCTGTCGTGGTCCGCGGGTCCGCCGTCGACCGGGCTTTGCAGCTTGGGGCGGCGGACCCAGCAACCGGCCTCCTCGGCGATCAGGGCGCCGGCGGCGAAGTCGTGCTCGTTGAGGCCGCGTTCGCCGAAGGCGTCGTGGCTGCCGTCTGCCACGAGGCACAGATCCAGCGCCGCGGATCCCAGCCTGCGGACATCGGCGAAGCCGTCCATCATGCCGGGCAGGCCGCTGAGCTGGCTGGAACGCGTGGCGGGGTCGTAGCTGAATCCGGTGGCCAGGATGAGTCCTTTGCGGCCGGGTACCGGCCCCGTCAGCCTGCTGGTCTCGCCGGCGACCTCGAGCCAGGCGCCGTGGCCGCGTGCGGCGGAATAGACCCTGCCCAGCGCCGGGGCGTGGACGACGCCGGCCAGCCAGGTGCCGTCGGGACCGGCGACCGCCACGGAGGTGGCGTAGTAGACGATGTTCCGGATGAAGTTGGTGGTGCCATCCAGGGGATCGATGGACCAGCGGTAGCCGCTGCTGTCTTCCGGCCGGGTGGTGCCGTGCTCCTCACCGGTGATGGTGTCGCGCGGGCGGGCGGCCGTGATCGACGCACGGACGGCTTCCTCGGCGGCGACGTCGAATGCGGTCACCCAGTCGCCGGCGTCGCCCTTGTTGCTGACTTCCAGGCCGGCACCGCTGCTTCCGGCGGCGGAGCGGGTGGCGAGCACTCCGGCGCCGGCCGCGGCCGCGCACTTTGCGACGGCCAGGAGTTCCAGGGCGTCGGTCATTCTGCAGTTCCTTCGCTGGCTTCGGCGGCCACGGATGCCTCGGGATCGGCGTCCTCGGCCGTCCCGGCGTCCGCGCCGGGCAGCGTGCCATCAAGCAACGCCCGGAAACCGTCCTCGTCCAGGACCGGGATGCCCAGCTGCTCGGCTTTGTCGAGCTTCGTGCCGGCGCTTTCACCGGCCACTACGTAGCTGGTGTTCTTCGAGACCGAACCGGCAGCCTTGCCGCCGCGGATGATGATGGCTTCCTTGGCTTCGTCGCGGCTGAAGTTGGGCAGGGTTCCGGTGACGACGACCGTGAGGCCTTCCAGGTTCCGTCGCACGGAACCGTCGCGTTCGTCGGCCATGCGCACGCCCGCTTCCTTCCACCGCTGCACGATTTCACGGTGCCAGTCCACGGCAAACCATTCGATGAGGGCGTCGGCGATGATCGGGCCGACGCCGTCCACCTCGGCTAGTTGTTCCCGCGCGTCAGCGCTCTCGAGGACGGCAAGGAGCTCGTCCATCGAGCCGTACCTGGTCGCGAGCGCACGCGAGGCGGTGGGGCCCACGTGCCGGATGGACAAAGCCACGAGGACCCGCCACAGGGGCTGCGTCTTGGCCTTCTCCAGCTCCTTGAAGAGCTTCTGGGTGTTGGCGCTGGGCTTGGACGGGGTCTTCGCGGTGGGCTTGGTCCAGAAATACGGAACAAGCTCCCACTCCCCCGTGCCCGCACCCTTGGAGCGCTTCTCGCGGCGGATCATGACATCCTGCAGGTCCTCCGGGGTGAGGTCGAAGAGCCGGGCCTCGTTCTCGAGGGGCGGCACCTCAGGGGCGGCCGGCTGCGTGAGCGCGATCGCCGCTTCCCAGCCCAGGGCCTCGATGTCGAACGCTCCCCGGCCCGCGACGTGGAAGACCCGTTCGCGCAGCTGGGAGGGGCAGGAACGGGAATTGGGGCAGCGGATGTCCACGTCCCCTTCCTTGGCCGGGGCCAGGGGCGTATGGCAGGACGGGCATTCGGTGGGCATGACGAATTCGCGTACCGGAGGGTCCTGCTGTTCGCGCAGGGCCAGGACCGGCCCGACGATTTCAGGAATGACGTCCCCGGCCTTCCGAAGGACCACGATGTCACCGATCATGACGCCTTTGGCCTTCACCACGTCCTGGTTGTGCAGCGTGGCCATCTCAACCGTGGAACCGGCCACCTTCACCGGCTCCATGATCCCGAACGGCGTGACGCGGCCGGTGCGGCCGACGTTGACCTGGATGTCCAGAAGCTTCGTGTGGACCTCTTCCGGGGGGTACTTGTAGGCAACGGCCCAGCGGGGAACCCGGGAGGTGTAGCCCAGTGCGCGCTGGGTGGCGAAGTCGTCGATCTTGACCACAATGCCGTCGATCTCATGCAGGAGATCGTGCCGGTGCTCGCCGAAATGCTTGATGAAGTCCAGGACCTCCTCGAAGGAGCCGAGCACCTTCAGGTACGGGCTGACCGGCATGCCCCATTCGGCCAGCAACTTGTACGTTTCGGATTGGCTGGTGGCGGCGAGTCCCTCACGGGCGCCGATGCCGTGCACGAACATCCGCAGCGGGCGCTTGGCGGTCTCGGCGGGGTCTTTCTGGCGCAGCGAACCCGCCGCCGCGTTGCGGGGATTGGCCAGGGGCGCCTTGCCGGCTTCGATCAGGGCCTCGTTGAATTCGGCGAAGTCCTTGGACGGGATGAAGACCTCGCCGCGGATCTCCACCTCGGACGGGAATCCGGAGCCACTGAGCTCGCGCGGGATTTCCTTGATGGTAAGCACGTTGTGGGTGATGTCCTCACCCGTGGTGCCGTCGCCGCGGGTGGCGGCACGGACCAGCTTGCCGTCGCGGTACAGCAGGTTTACGGCCAGTCCGTCGATCTTGAGTTCGGTCAGCCACGCGACGGGCGGGACGCCGGACCCCAGTTTCTCCACCGAAGCTTCGGCCTTCCGCACCCAGGCCTCGAGCTCTTCAAGGGAGAACACGTCCTCCAGGCTGTACATCCGCTGCAGGTGCTCGACGGCGGCGAAGGCGGCCGAGACCTCGCCGCCCACCTCCTGGGTGGGAGAGTCATTGGAGACGAGTTCCGGATGCAGGGCCTCCAGCTCTTCGAGCCGGCGGTAAAGGGCATCGAAATCGGCGTCCGAGATGGTGGGCGCGTCTTCCTGGTAGTACGCGTAACGGTGCTTGCGGACAAGGTCGGCAAGGTTGTCGTACTCTTCGCGGACCGACTGCGCAGGGACTTCCCCTTCGACGGCTTCCACGGTTCCGGGCGTGCTTCCACTTACGCTCTCTACTGTGCTCACCCTCCTATCTTGCCGTAAAGCACGGACAATTCACGGCAGAGCAAAAGCCGGGCGAAGAACCGGAAGCCGGGGCGCTCAGTGGACGCCGATCCGGTTCCTGCTCCACAAGGCGAAGGCAAGGCCGCCGAGGCCCACCAGCAGCACGCCTGCCATGATGGCGAGGATCCCGAAAAGGCCGTTACCCGATGCCGGCTTGTCGCTGACGAACGCGGCCTGGCTGGCCTCCTTGCCGTCGTCGATGGGCTTGTTCCAGTTCGATTCGACCGACGGGCTCGCGCTTGCGCTCGAATGGCTCGGCGTCGGCGTCGCGGAGGTGGATACAGCCGACGGCGTCGGGCTGGCCGCCGTCGTCTCTTCCGGCGTCGCGCTGGGGCCGGGCACCCGGACCGTCGGTGCCGGGGTCACCACCGGGGGCTTCGCCGGCGCCGGCTTCTGGATGACCGGTGCGGGATCCGCCGGCGTCGTCTCGCTGGGTGTGGGCGACGGAAGCACGGGAGCCGGGGAAATGCTCGGGACCACCTGGCAGACCTGCCCGGGAGGGCAGGGCTTGGCCGACTCCCCTGCATGCGCGGCCAGCAGTGGGAAGGCGCACAACAGGAACGCAAGGAGCACGGCCGTGAGGGACGCGGCGAACGGGGTCCGCACCGCCGCACGGGCGGCAGCATGGTGCTTCGGGGTGGGGCGAACGGTCATGATGGCCTCAAGGGCAGCGGTGCCGCCCGGAATTGGGGATGGTCCCGGAATTTTCCTATACGCGCGCGGACCCCGCAAATCCATTCGCTGGCCAAACCGGCCCCCGCCGGAGAACCGCCGCTAGCTGCGGTTCTCCGGCGGCAGCGCCACCTGGATCTTGCGGACCCTGCCGCGCCCAACGATGTAGCCCCGGCCCGGAATGAAGTCCGGGCTGATCCGGCCCAGGGAAGTGCTGAGCAGGCTGTCGCCTTCCACGTCCGAGGGGTTGAGCAGCAAGCCGCGGCGCCCGGACTTGAAGGGCTGGGCGAGGGACCAGGCCTGGGACCAGGTGGAGCTTTCCGATTCTCCGACCACCCACTGCTCTGCCTTGATCGAGTCAGTGACCAGCTTGTTGATCGACATTTCGGCGAGGGAATCCGTGAAGTCCGTCAGGCCCTCAATGAAGATCGCCATTGTTCCCGGGCGTTCCGTGGACCGTTCGGTGAGCTCTTCGGCGGCCTCCTCCACCTCGTCGGGCCCAACGAGTGAACGGTTCCAGACCTTGAGTCCTGCCACGGCCGAGCGCCTTGCCCCGATGTAGATCAGTTCCGTGTCCGGGTTGGAGCGGCGCAGGGCGTAGGCCATCGTCACGAGCGCAACCGTGCGGCCGGCACCGGGCGGGCCGGACACCAGCAGCGGCCCCTTGGCCGCGATGGCCGCGGGGTCCAGGGATTCGTCGTCGACGCCGATGACCGGCTGGTCGAGGCTGCCGGCGGGCAGGATGTCCAGGTCCACCTGTTCGGGCAGGCGTTGGATCTGCGGCGCCTCCTCCATGCCCTGCCGTTGCATGGCCTGGGCCAGCTTGGTGACTTCGCGGGCCTGCAGGGCGAGGTTGGAGTTCCCGCCGAGCACGGCCAGCTGCACCTCAAGATCGCCGAGGAGTCCGCGGCCGGGCGGTGACGCCGGGCTGAGCACATCCTTGGGGACGTCCAGGGTCATGTAGTCGTCCTCGGAGCTGAGGCGCAGGACCAGGCGGCGCTGGATCGAGGCGAGCAACGACGCCGGAACCGAATTGGGCCGGTCACCGCTGACCACCAGGTGGATGCCCAGCGGACGGCCGTCCGTGGCCAGCTGCAGGAAGATGTCCCACAGCGCGGACAGCCGGCTGTATTCGTAGGCTTCGCGGAACGCCGACATGCCATCCACCAACACGAAAATGCGCTTCTCGTCGGGCCGGTTGGCCAGTTTCCGGTACTCCACGATCGTGGAAGCCCGGACCTCGGCGAAGCGGGCGGAACGGTCGTCGGCGATGTCGCGGAGCCAGCGCAGCAGCCGGCCGACACGTTCGACGTCGTCACCGCCGATGATCTCGCCCACGTGCGGCAGGCCGTCGAGCATCTTCAGGCCCGAGGAACCGCAGTCGATGCCGTAGACGTGCACCGGCCCGCCGCGGGGCGTGACGGCGGCGGCGATGGCGATGCCGCGCAGCGCCGCCGACTTGCCCGAGCCGCCCGTGCCGTAGACGGCCATGTTGCCGTCCTTGTCCGGTTCGTAGAACACGGTTGGCTGGTCCTGGTGCACGGGGTCGTCGGCCACGCCGAGCAGCAGCCGTTCATCGGTGCGCGGGTTGGGCAGCTTGGAGAAGTCATAGGTGGTGGCCAGTTCGTTGAGCCACGGCTTCCGGGGCGGGTCGATGCCCAGCGAGTCGGCGGCCCGGATGATGTTGGTGGTCATCCGCGAAATGTCGTTCGGACCGGCGGGCTCCTCCTTGACGGCGTCCACCGGAGCCGGCGCTTCCCAGCTCGCACCGGAACCGAAGGCCATTTCCACGATGTCGATCCGCGGACGTTGGGGCTTCTCGGTGGTCCAGCCTCCGGCGTACCCGGTCTGGAAGCCCTGGATCCGGCCGGGGCCGGTCTTGGCGGCACCGCGGCCGGGAATGGACGGATCGAAGTAGGCGGCCAGGGGCACCCCGAGGATGTCCGTGGCATCGTCCTCATCGGCCATGCGCAGCGCGACGCGCAGGTTGGTGTTGGCCCGCAGGCTGTCCTTGATGACGCCGGCCGGGCGCTGCGTTGCCAGGATCAGGTGCACGCCCAGGGAACGGCCACGGGCGGCAACGTCCACGACGCCGTCCACGAACTCCGGCATCTCCGAGGCCAGCGCGGCGAATTCGTCCACGATGATGATCAGGTACGGCGGCGCCTCGGGATCCGCTTCGCGCTGCAGGGCGAGCAGGTCCTTGGCCTTCTTCCGGTTGAACAGGTGCTCGCGGTAATGGAGTTCGGCGCGCAGCGAGGTGAGTGCCCGGCGCACGAGGTGCGGCGACAGGTCGGTCACGAGGCCCACGGTGTGCGGAAGCTTCACGCAGTCGGCGAACGCGGCGCCGCCCTTGTAGTCCACGAAGAGGAAGGTGACCCGGTCCGGGCTGTAGGCCGAGGCCATGCCCATCACCCAGGACTGCAGGAACTCGGACTTGCCGGCGCCGGTGGTGCCGCCCACGAGGGCGTGCGGGCCCTCGTTCTTCAGGTCCAGGTAGAACGGCTCCACGCCCTTGGATCCCACGAGGGCGCGCAGGCTGCCGTTGTCCTTGCGGTTGGGCACGGCACTGGAGTGCACCGAGTTGTTCTCCTGCCAGCGTTCGGCCACCGCCTGCGGGACGTCCATGAAGTCCTTCCCCACGAGCGTCACGTAGGATACCGCGCGCGGCAGGTCGGAGTCGTCGTCGACCGGCTTGCCGACGTCCACCAGCGGCGACATCATGCGGGCCAGCTGGGTGGCGAGCCCGGCTTCGACGCTCTCGCAGCTCACCGGGTAGGTGTGGCGTCCGAGCCGGACCTGGCCGGTGGTGGTGCCGTGGTCGCCGTCGACAGCCATGAAGTCGCGGCAGGCTGCCGGCAGGGCCTGCACGTTGGCGGCCACCCACATGACGTGCACGCCGGAGTCGGGTCCGCGTTCCACCAGGCGGGTGAGCCGGCCGCGGTCCACGGGCGCGTCGTCTTCCACTACCACCAGGACGGTGGGCAGCACCGGCGCGGCGATTTCGCCGTGTTCGTTGGCCAGGGACGGGCGCGGCAGCGGCCGCGGGTCCTTGGAGGCTGCCTCCCGCTGCTCCACGAGGTCTTCGAGCTTGGACAGCAGGGAAGCACCCGCACCGGGTCCTGCCGCGAGGTGGTCGCCGGAAAGCGGGCTGTGGCCGGAGCCGACGTGGGGCAGCCACTGCAGCCAGTTCCAGCGCTCACGCGAACGGGCCGAGGTCAGCGAGGTGACCACGAGTTCCGCCGGCGAATGCAGGCCCACCAGTTGCAGGACCATCCCGCGGGCGACGTCGTCGACCAGTCCGCGCTCACCGGCGATGCCGAAGGAACCGGAGGTCCGCAACTGGGAAACGACCGGCACGCCGTCGATCATCCGCACCTGGGCCAGGCACTCCTGGATCTCGCGCATGTACTGCGCCTCGGTGTCATTGCTGCCCGGCTCTTCGAAAGGAATGCGCGACGGCGCCGTGCCTAGCCCGAAGCGCACGCCCAGGAAGCCTTGGTGTTCCGGGCGGTGGGTCCACAGCAGGGGGCCGAGCTTGTAGATCGCGTCGACCGTGTCGCTCACGGACGGCGATTCCTGCAGCCGCACCGAGCGTTCGATGTTCTGCTGCTCGGCGATGTCTTCGCGGAACGCCAGCATGGAGGCGCGGAAGTGCTTGATGGCCTCCTTCATCTGCCGCTTCGACTGGACCTTGTGGTCCACGTAGTGGCCGATGATGAACAGCGGCATCATCATCATGAACACCACGGAGAGGAAGTTCTGGGTAACCGCGAACATGATACCGCCCATGAGGAGCGGGGCCATCAGCATGATGTACGGGAAGGCCTGGTGGTCCGGGCGTTTGGGGCCGGCCGGAACCACCCTCTTGGGCGGGTCGAAGCGCGGCACCACGCGCGGGGACCGGTTGAAGTCCACCAGCGGGGAACTCGGCGCGGCGCCGTGGTTGCGGGACAGCGCGACGACGCCCACCGTGGTGTCGCCGAGGGTGACCGTGTCCGAGGAGTTCAGGGTGGCCCGCGCTACCGGCAGCCCGTCCATGAGCAGGCCGTTGGCGGAGTTGGTGTCCGCGATTTCCACCGTCTCGGCAACGGTGATGCGGGCGTGCCGTTTGGAGGTCATGGGATCGCTCAGGCGGACGTCCACGTCCCGGTCGCGTCCGATGTAGCTGGTTCCGAACGGCAAGGAAAACTCGCTGCCGGAGTCGGGCCCGGACAGCACACGGAGAGTCGCCGCCGTCGGGCCGCGGTTTCCGCCCGGAGTAGCGAACTGTTCGCTCACCTGCGTCAGTGACACCGTGGAGCCAGGGCGCAGCCCGGACTCCAGCAGGTTCCCGGCAGGATCCAGCACGATGCCGCTCATGCCCGCCCCGACGAAAGCCTCATCGACCTTGAGCGAGAGGTTCGGCGGGACGTCGGTGCCTTGGCGGTCCGGGTCGGCGGCCCAGAGCTCGCCGGCGATGTCAGCGACCGTGGCACGGCCGTCCACGGTGACCGCGAGGTCCTTGGCAACGGCGGGATCGCGGCGCAAAGTCAGGCGGAACTTCATGCTTCGTCAACGCCCCTCATCTTTTCCAGCAGGTACAGGTCCTCCGCGGTGACAAGGTGCGAGGTGACGGCGTGCTCCACCAGCCGGGCGCGCCGGTTCGTGGCGAGTTTTCCGCCGCCGCCGCGCAGGCCGACCACGCCCACGCGGTCCAGCTTGTCGCAGACGTTGTCGAGCTTGCGGTTGAAACGGGTCAGTGCCCAGCCCAGGCGTTTGGCGGCCTCCGCCGAGGACGGGATCGAGCTGAAGCCCGTCCCGTCGCGGCGCAGCATCGGCTCTGCCAGGGCGACGATCAGGGCCTTCTGCGAGTCGGTGAACACCACCGGCCCGATCGTCGTGTCGCCGGCAGAGTCGTCGTCGCGGACTTCCTGGCGGAACGACGGCGTCTTCAGGTGCACCGCGAACTCGTAGGTGGTGGGCCCTGCCGTGAAAATCACGTTCGTGTGGCTGAACACCAGCGGGATGCGCGCGCCCGGTGCCAGCCAGGCCTGCATGCCGCCGGAGCCGTCCGCGATGGTGGCCGAGAGCATGCTGCCCACGTTGCTCAGCCACCAGATGCCGTCATAGCGTGCGATCTGCAGGAACCGGCGGTGCAGGTACGGGTTGTCGTCAACCTCCAGGTCGCCTTCACGGCCGATGTTGAAGACGTCTTCGTCAGACGGCTCATGCCATTCCCCACAGAAATCTATGGCTAGATCTCCCATGACCGGCCTCCTTGGTCCTCGTAGCTGTGTTTCATTACTTCCCGATAAAGCAGTTGATGGAGCTGTCGCCGGCCGGTGACGCGTTGCCGTCCGAGCGGACGATGATCACCTGGATGCAGGTCCGGCCGCCGGGGCTCTCGGTGATTTCCATCGCCGGGGCCTTCGTTGCGTGGTAGTCGGCGTCCGCAGCGAATGCCCGCCGCCATTTGTAGGTGTCGCCGTCCTGCGGCTGCGGGTTTGTCCACGTGAAGCGGAGCTTTCCGGCTGCGGTGCGCTTCGCTGCCAGGTTCGCGACATCCGGCACAACTCCGTTGTCGAGGGCATCCGCCGGCGGCTTGCTGTTCGTTTCCATCGGCTGCGCCTTCTGGGGTGCGGTGGCACCCAGGACGATTCCGACGACGACGGCGACCACCAGCACCGCGGAACCGGCGGCGGCGAGCACGAGGTTCCGTTTGCGGTGGTCGGGAGCACCGGTCTCCCCGCCGTCGCTGTCCTGTTCCGCCGCGGCCGGCCGGTTGACCGTGGCGGCAAGGTCCGGTTCGGAGTAGTGCGGAGCCGGCTGCGGTCCGGGCGCCGGACTCCCGGTGAAGGCCGGCGGTGTGTAAGCGGGGGCGCCCGGCGTCCAACCGCGCAACACGGTGGACTCGTTCTGCTCCTCCTGGGGAGCTGTCTGCGGAGCCGGCTTCGGAGCTGTCTGTGGATCCGGCCGCGGCGCAGCCTGCACTGCGGGCGGCTGGGTCCGGGTATTCGGGAAGGTCCGGGCCGGGAACGTCGGCGCGGAAGCGGTGGGCGAGGTGCCGCCGTCGGGATCGATCGAGGCGACGCTGCGGACCCGGGTTTCCTCGAAGTTGTCGTCCGGGTGGACGTCGTCGCCGCCCTGTTCGGCGAGTACCTCAAAAGGCGTCACCGACAGGTTCAGCTCGGCCTGGATCCGCTGCAGTGCCAGTGCGAAGGCGTGCGCCGAGGAGTACCGGGATTCCGGCGCTTTCGCCATCGCGGTCGACAGCACCAGCTCCAGCGACTCGGGAACATCGGCCCGCCCGAGGCGCGGCACGGGCGAGTTGGTGATGCGGGAAATCAGTTCGCGCTGGGAGTTGTCCTGGCCCGGCATCACGAAGGGTGAACGGCCTGCGAGCAGGGTGTAGAGCGTGGCACCAAGGGCCCAGACGTCCACCGGCACGCCGTCCACCGGGCCGCCGCGGAACTGCTCGGGGGGCGACCACGGAATGGACATCCCGGCGTCGTCATCGCTGTCGTCACCGATCGTGCCGGAGATGCCGAAGTCGGTCAGAGCCGGCCGGTTGTAGTCGGTCACCAGGATGTTCGCGGGCTTGATGTCCCGGTGCACGATTCCTGCGCGGTGCGCGGTCTCGACGGCGGAAGCCACCTGGATGCCCACGGCCAGGACCTCGTCGACACTGAAACGCTGGCGGCGGTAGCGCACGTCAAGGCTCGGCCGGGAGCAGTACTCCATGGCCAGGTATGAGTGTCCATCCCCGGTGGTTTCGGCCTCGAAGATGGTCACGATGTACGGGTGCGAGGACAGCTGCGCCATGAGGTTGGCTTCGGACTCGAAGCGGCGGCGCGCATCTTCGGTCTTCAGGTCCGAGAGGAGCACCTTGACGGCCACCCTGCGGCGCGGCCGGTCCTGCTCGTAGAGGTAGACGTCTGCAAAGCCCCCGGAGCCGAGGTGGCTGATGTATTTGTAACCGGGAAGGGGCGGCGGTGGTGCAGGGGGCCGCTTGGAACTCACAGAATCTCCTCGAAACGCAATGAAATGTTGTCGCCCAGCTCGGCGATGTCGCCGTCCAGGACAATGGCCATCTCGTTCTGGGCAAGCCGGCGCGGCGCCTGGCCTTCCCGGACCAGGACCGTGCCGTTGGTGGCCTTGAGGTCGCAGAGCATCACGTGCCATCCCTCCAGGCGGACCTCCACGTGCGATCGTGAAATGTCCCCGCCCGGGCTCTCCACCTGGACCAACGCCGGCATGCCGCCGCCCTGGACCCGGGACACCGACGGCTGGCGACCGATGACCAGCGAACGGTCCAGCTCGATGACTTCACCAGTGGACAGGCGGAGCTTGCCCAGGCTCGGACGCGGGACCTGGACGCCCTCGCCGGACATGGCGCTCCCACAGGACGCGCACTGCGCGTAGGTGGGCGGGTTGGCGTGGCCCTGCGGGCAGACCCGGGCCAGGACCAGCGGACGCTTGGTTCCATCGGGCAGGAGTTCCCCGCCCGTGGGCGCGGCCGGGGCCGGGGTGGACGGGAGGTTCGCCAGGCTGCTCTTCATGACGGTGTGGCCGTCGTGGTCGCTGTCTTCGTCCCCGGCGTCGGAAAATGCGCCGGGCGCGAAGGATGCAGGCGGCGGGGCGGCCGGCGGCGCCCATTGCTGCGGCGGAGCGGAGGGTTGCGGGGCGGGGGCGGAATTGCCGGAAAGCCAAGGCACGGAGGAAATCAGCCCGCCGGTTTGCGGAGCAGGCTGGTGTTGCGGAGCAGGCTGCTGCTGGGCTGGCTGCTGCTGGGTTGGGGCCGGCTCCGGCGACTGCGGCCGGGCTTCGGGTGCCCGGACCGCCGGCGTGGGCTCCGCGTGCTCCTCCTCGTCCGGGTTCACCCGCACGGCGGCATCCTCGATGCTGCGGATGACGGTCCGCTCCCACAGGTGGTCATAGCTGCTGGTCTGTTCCAGGTTCCGGACAATTTCGTCCGTGGTGGCACCGGTGTCCACACCGACCTCCACGGCCGGGGGCGCGTCGGTGGCCTCCGAGCCGTCATGGAGGTGGCCGGGCGCGATCGTCAGTTCCAGGTCGTCCTGTTCTGCTTCGTCCTGTTCTGCTTCGTCCTGTTCGGATTCTTGCGGCACCGCTTCGAGCTGTTTTGCATCGACCTGTTCCGCTTCGTCCTGCTCCGCGTCGACGGGCCCGCCAGCCGGCGCGGGCCCGGCCTCAGCCTCCGGCGCGGACGCAGCCTCAGGCGCCAGCGCGGGCGCGGCCTCGGACGCCGGCTCGGGCTCAAACGCGAGGATCGTTTCGACCGAAGCGGGCCGTTCCGCCGTCGGGAGCCCGGGGGCAGAGGTAACGGCGACGGGTTCCGGAGACTGTTGCTGGGCACCGGGCACCGGTCCGGCGGCCGGAACCTTGGGTTCTTCGCCCGGGACGAGCGTGGCCTCCAGGCCGGACAGCAACACCACGCCCTCCTGCAAAGGCAGGGAGCCGGCCGCAGCGGAATCCGCTCCGTTGCTTTGGGCCGCGCCGATCCGCAGGCGGTAGGAGCCGGGGAGCTCCATCCGCCGCTCCGTCCACGTGGTCACGTCGCGGCCGTGGATGTTCTGCGGCACACCGGCGTAGGTTTCCAGGTCGAGGTCGCCGCGCAGGACAACGCGCAGCGCGTCCTTGGCGTCGATGATGCCGAACGCCGGGATGCGGGTCAGGGACACGCCGAAGGCTTCGGTGACTTCGTTCAGGATTTCGTGGATCTCCGGGCGGCGCTCCAGCAGGGCCCACAGGGATTCCAGCAGCTCCGGTCCGGTGCCGGGGCCGAGCACCACCACCGTCCCGGAACGGACCACGCCGAACCAGTCGCCGGGAACATAGTTATTCCTTGCCATCGCCGCCGTCCCCGTGTCCGTCCGCACCGGATGTGCCGCCGTCTCCGGCGTCGCCCGCGGTAGGCAGCTCATGGCGCGGCAGGGTATCTTCGTCTTCCGCCTCGGCCCCCGGCCGCGGCGCGGTGGTGGCAACGCCGGCGTCGTTCAGGACGTTCTTGGCGTCCACCACAACAACCGTCACGTTGTCCCGCCCGCCGGACCGCAGGGCCGCCTGGATCAGGGCGTCCACGGCGTCCTGGGGGTGGCCCACGGTGCTCAGGATCCGGAAGATGTGCTCGTCATTGAGTTCGCCGGTGAGTCCATCGGAGCAGACCAGGATCCGGTCCCCTTCATGGATGGGAAGGAGCCAGAAGTCGGCCTCGGTCTCGTCTCCGGTGCCCAGCGCGCGGGTGACGACATGGCGGCGCGGGTGCACGTTCGCTTCCTCCGGGGTGATGCTCCCTGCGTCCACCATTTCCTGCACCTCTGAATGGTCCACGCTGATCTGGGCGAATTCGCCCTGGCTGAGCAGGTACGTGCGTGAATCGCCGATGTTCATGACCAGCCAGTACGGCAGTCCCATCTGCTCCACCACGACGACGCCGGACAGGGTGGTCCCCGCCCGGGCGCCGGTCGCGCTGCGGATGCGGGCGTCCGCAGCCAGCAGGCAATCCTGCAGTACCGCCGCCGTTGCGGTGCGGATGCCCGAAGGCAGCTGCGGGTAGCTGCCGAGCGTGCGGACACAGATGCCGCTGGCGATCTCCCCGGCTTCATGCCCGCCCATGCCGTCGGCTACCGCGAACACCGGATCCGAGGCGATGAACGAGTCCTCGTTGAGTTCGCGGCGGAGGCCGCGGTCCGTGCCGTAGCCGTAGCTCAGCCCGAATCCAGACTCGTTGGCGGTCGCAGCTGCGGCTGCGGGCTGTGAATTCATGCCTGTCCTAGGTGGAAGAAACGGTCGCCGAACCGGACGGTGGACCCGGGGCGGACAAAAACGGGCTCTCCGGGAAGCAGCCGGCTTTGGTTGCCGTCCGGGGTGGTGACGGCCGAGCCGTTGGTGGAATTGCGGTCCGTGACCCAGACGCCGTCGCCCTCGCGGCGGAGCTGCAGGTGGGTCTTGGAGATCGAGCGCCCGGGATCGGACACAGGGATCAGCTGCTCAACGGATTCCCCGGCCATGGCGGCGGGGTTGCGTCCGATCAGCAGGGAGGCTCCCACTTCAAAGTCCTGGCCGTCGTCGAGGCGGATCCGGAGCACCGCCGGGGCCGCCGCCTGGACGCCGGGGCGCAGCTGCGTACGCTCGACGTCGTCATCGGGGTGCGCTGCCTGGGCCTCCCCCGCCGGCGCGGCCCAGGGCGGGGCTGAGACCGGCGGTTGCCATTGGTTCGGGTTGTGCTGGGGGTTCGGGTTGTGCTGCGGAACCGGGTTGTGCTGCGGAACCGGCGCTCCGTGCCGCGCGCCGTCCGCCGGCCCCGGCTGCGGGATCTGCAGGGGCTGCCCGGGCTGGGCGGGCGCCTTGGCGGCAGGCATCGCCACCGGGGACGCCACCTGCTTGACCGGCGGCAGGTCCATCGGCGCAAAGTTGTACTCCCCCGGGATGCCGCCCGTCTTCACCGGGTTGCGGCCGGCGGAGACATCGAACACCAGGGCTTTGGACACTTTGTCGTGCCAGCCCCGCAACCGGCCCTGCTTGTCCCAGGCGTTGGAGACCACAACGATCACGGCCCATGCGATGGACAGAACGAAGAGCGGAGCAAGGATGAGCAGGGCGATGCCGAGCCAGCCGAGTGCCACCACCAGGACGGCGGCAATGACGGTGAGCAGCAACACTCCGCCGGTGATCAGGCCGCGCAGGAACACGATGCCGCCGCCCGGGGCGTACCCGTCGGCGTCCGCGCTGCGGATGCCCATCAGCTGGTTCCCGATCGTGTTGCCGCTGCGGGCTTCGATGCCAAGCAGCACCGCGGTGTAGACGAGAGTCACCCCGACGGCGATGCTGCCCAGGAGAACGAGCAGCCCCGTGTCGTAGACGATGAAGCCGTTGCTGCGCTGCTCGGTGATCCCGGCCGCTCCGACGCCGAGGGCGATACCCAGGATGACCGCCGGGCCAAGCCAGTCGAGCACCGCAGCTCCGAGCCGTTTGCCCGTCGACGCCGGGACCAGTTCGGCGTTGTTGTTCATGGTCGTCCCTCCCCCTGGCACTTGCGGCACGCGCTGCCCCGCCGGAGCCGGTCCTGTGGCACCGGGCGGTGCGGGCGCTATGGCGATCCTACCGGCATCGCTTCCGGCCTGAGGGGCAGCCAGGTCCATCCTGGCCATCTGGACCTGGCTGATGTTGCGTTCGATCCGGGCACCGCGGTTGCTCAGCGGCGCACCGCATTTGGTGCAGAATGATGCGCCCGGTTTCACGGCCTGGCGGCAGGCCGGGCACCGTTCCTCGTGGCCGCTCGTCACTGCTGTTGTTCCTTTCCTGCATCGTTTGCCGGCTCCGTGTTCCTGCGGAAGACCGCGCGGAGGCGGTGCGGCTTGAGGTTGCCGTCCCGGATCGCGGTGCGCGCTTCGGCGAGCAGCGACCGCGGCGAGAAGCGCGCCTGCTGGCGCTTCCAGAAGCCGACGTTGCTGGTGATGTCCTTGAGGGAACCGTCCACGATTTCCCAGTACTTCCGGACGTCTTCCTCGCTCGGCTGCCCTGCGCCGAAGATCGCGGCATCGGCACGGCCGGCGAGCATCGTCGTCGTCGAACTGTTCACCGGGAACGCCTCGGCAATAACCTCGGCGGACTCCCGGCGGGTGGCCTTGCCGTTGATCGCAGCACCCATGTCGGTGGCGAGGCTGACCACCTCGCTCCAGCCGCCGCCGACACGTTGCGCCGGGTGCCCGGTGTTCAGCCGGCTCTTACGGCGCCGCAGTTTCAGCAGCAGGATCATCGCCAGGGGCAATGCAAGGATCACCAGCGGAAGCAGCGCGGTTCCGATCGCGGCCAGCAGCGCACCCCAGAACAGCCACGGGTTGTTCTTCTTCTCGTCGGCGTCCAGGGCATCAGGGGTGGAGTCCGGCGGGAGGTCCGCCGGCTCCTGCGGCGGGGGCGGCGGCTGGAGGACCTGCGGCTTGGGCTTGGACTTGGTCTGCGGGTCCGGCGGGATCGGCACGTTGTCCTTGGGCGGGGTGGGATCGAAGGCAACCCAGCCCACGCGGTCGAAGGCGACCTCGACCCACGCGTGCACGTCCTTGCCCTTGATCGGGATGTCCGCCGCACCGTTTTCCGGGCTCTTCGGGTCCGGGTAGAAGCCCATCACCACACGGGAAGGGATGCCCAGGTGGCGCAGCATCAGGGACATGGCCACGGAGTACTGTTCGTCGTCGCCGAGCATCTGCTTGGCGGTCAGCAGCCCGCGGATGCGGGCGGAGCTGTGGCCGGGCAGGCTGGGAAGCTGGCCGTCGGCCACCAGGCCGTTGCTGAACGCCCCGGACTTCTGGAAGTGGGCCTCGATCTGCCGCACCCGGTCGATCGCCGTGGGCGCATCGGCGGACAGCTCGTTGGCCTGCGAACCGACCACCGGTGGCACCTCTTCAGCCGCCGGCAGCGTCAGCTTGGCGAAGTCGTACTGGGTCAGCTGCCCGTGTTCGAGCTTGCCGGGATCGGAGACCCGTACGGAGTAGTTGTCGCCCTGGCTGAGGCCCTTGGTGGTCACCGCGGTGTCCGTTCCGGCGTTGAAGTACAAGCCGGACGCCGCCTGCGAACCGTTGGCGAAGCTGATGCCCGTGGTGTGGCGTCCGCCGGGAACGAAGTAGCCCTGGTAGTCCTCCACCGTGATGTCCAGGCTGTAGGTACTCCCGACGGCTCCGCCGTCATCTTCCGGTGGGGTGTTCAAGGCACGCGCGTCGCCCACCTTGTTGAAGCTGCCGGAGCCGTTCGGGTCCATGTTGTAGTTCAGGCCGTTGAAGGAGTCCAAGGCGGCCAGGCGCACACGGCCGTCCTTGGGCAGGCCCTTGACTGTGAAAAGGGTGTCGTCCTTCTTGTCCTTCACGAACTCCCGGAAACTCGCCAGCGGCGTGATGTAGTCCCGCGGGTCGAACGGCGGGACGATGCTGTTGCGCAGCACCTTGCGGTCGTCCGTGGCGGTGATGAGCGGCGAGGCGACGGCGGTGATGCCGACGGCGGCTGCAATCACTGCCGCTGCCATCCCCAAGCGGCGCAAACGTCCGCGTCGGGCCACCCGGGCGTCGGCCTCGGGACGGTTCGCTGACACCCTCCGGGTGTCGTTGCGACGGAGCACGTCGCGGCGGAAGGTCGCCCAGGCGATGGCGCCGATGGCAACGCCGACGCCGCGCTCGACGTTGAGGAAGGCCGCGCTGGTGCTGAACAGGATGCCGGTGACGAACAGCGCCAGCACCGGCAGCAGCGGCCAGTACGGGCTCTTCAGCCGCCAGGCGAGGAGGCCGGCCGCCACGGCACAGATCAGTGCGCTGAGGAAGGGCACGATCAGCATTCCGCCCGCGGTGCCCACCGGGACGCCGACTGTCAGCATGTCCTTCCAGGCGAACACCACACCCAGCAGCAGGGTGCGCAGGGAGTCGAGGCTGGGCAGCACCGCCGCGATGGCCGCATCCGGCACCGCCAGCGCTGTGCCCAGGATCATGTAGGCACCGAAGGCCAGGGCCACGGTGATAAGCAAGCCGAGGCGGTAGTGCGCATTGGCAGCGGCGATTCCCAAGCCGATCACGATTCCGCCGAAACCGGCCAGGAGGTAGTGCGGATCGCCGCCGAAGCTTTGGCTGAACCCGAGCACGCCAAGGCCCAGCAGCAGGACCAGGGCACCGGCGTCGAGCGCGGAATGCCACAGCGGACGGCCGTCCGCGAAGGCCGACTGGGCAGGCTGCTGCTTCCGGGAGGCGCGGTGGGCTCGAGGGGTTTGGGCGGAGCTCATGCGGCCGCCTTCCGGAGTACCAGGGCAAGATCGTCAAGATCGCCAACGGTCAGGACGGTCAGGTCCGCGATGTTGGCGCGGGCCGGAGCGGCACCGGCCTGTACGCGAACGGCAAGGCTCCGCACCCCCGCGGGAACCGAGGCCGATGCGGATCGCAGCTGGGTTGCGGTCACGCCGCTGCCCACAACAAAGAAGACCACGGAGGCGTTGGGCACCGTGTCTGCCAGGGTCCGGGCGAGGTCGACGGCGTTGCGGCGCATGGGTGCGCCCACGATCCTGGTCATATCGTCCAGGAGGTTCCGCCCGGTTTCACAGCGCAGCGGCCCCTTCTGCGTCAGCACGTCGAGTTCACGCTGTTCGCGGATGGCCTGGCGGCCGATGGAGGCAGCCACCGAGATCGCGAGCTCGAACTCCGTCTCGGATTCGTATTCGTCAGTGTTGATCGACAAGGAGATGGCCAGGTGTGCACGCCGGGTCTCCTCGAACTGGCGGACCATCAGCTTGTTGGTGCGTGCGGTGGTCTTCCAGTGGATGTGCCTGCGGTCATCGCCGGGCACGTAGTCGCGCAGGGCGTGGAAGGACACGTCCGCACTGGAAAGCTCCGTGGTGGGCATGCCTTCGAGGTCGCGGATGAAGCCCGCGGCCGAACCGGCCAGGACCGTAGTCTTCGGGTGGACGTAAAGGTCCACCGGGTCCGTCCAGAGCACGCGGCGGCGCAGCAGGTGCAGCGGATCAGCCCGCACGGAACGCACGGGCCCGACGACGATCACGGCACGGCGCGCCGTCGGGATGGTGAAGAGGTCCTCATGCACCTGGGCCGGCTTCATCCTGGGCAGGTGGAAGACCGCTGTGTTGCTGCCGACCGGCAGCTCCAGGTCCGCCGGGAGGAGCGGCCGGGTGGAGGTGTTGGAGACGGCGATGCTGCCGACGGCGTCATCGCCCACCGCCACACGGGTCCGCGACATGTCGAGTACCACGCCGTAGGCGGAGCGGCCGAGGACAAAGGCCACGGCGAAGAGGAACAGCAGGAAGGCCACGAGCGCTGCCGACTTTGCCTCCTGCCAGCCCCAGGCCTGCCCGGCCATCCACAGCAGGATGGCGGCGGCCAGGACGACCCAGCCGAGGATGCTGACCACGGACAGGAAGGGCCATGCATAGGCAAGCCAGAGGCTGCTCAGCTTCTTCCGGAACGGGGCAAGCCATTCGGCCAAGGCCTGGGACGCTTCACGCCAGACGGCGGCAGGGTGCAGCTTCGACGGGATCCTCTCGGGGAGCTTGGCTGCCCCTCCCCCGAGGGTACCGAGACGCTCCCTGAGCGGAGCCAGGGAGCGTCTGGCGGATGCAGCAGCCCGTTTCAAGGGTGTGCCGGTAGACATTGTGGAGACCTTTGTTTGTGGAACCGGGTGTTTGTGGACCGGGGCCGTCAGACGTTGGCGCGCTGCTGCGGGGCAGCGACGTCGTTCAGGACGCGCTGGAGCACGGCCTCGGCAGTGGCGCCGGAGAACTCCGCCTCGGGGTCCATGACGAAGCGGTGGGTCCAGACAACCCCGGCCAGTTCCTTGATGTCATCCGGAAGGACGTAGTTGCGTCCCTGCCCGGCCGCCCAGACCCTTGCCGCACGCACCATGGCCAGGGCACCACGGACCGAAACGCCAAGCCGCGTCTCCGGGGCGTTGCGGGTCTCCTCGCACAGGCGCGAAATGTACTCCAGCACGGCCGAATCGATGTGCGTGGTGGCCGCGAGGTCCGCCATGTCCGCCACCGCCTGGGTGGTGATGATCGGGCTGAGGTCGCGCGAACGGTCCTTCAGGTTGCTTCCGCCCAGCAACTGCACGGTGGATGCGTGGTCCGGGTAGCCGATGGAGGTCTTGATGAGGAAGCGGTCCAGCTGGGCTTCGGGCAGGCGGTAGGTGCCGGCCTGTTCGATCGGGTTCTGGGTGGCGAGCACCATGAACGGGCGGCCCGCCTCGTAGGTGGTGCCGTCCACGGTCACCCGGGATTCCTCCATGACTTCCAGGAGCGCGGACTGGGTCTTCGGCGAGGCTCTGTTGATTTCGTCGGCCAGCACGATGTTGCTGAAGATCGGGCCCTTATGGAACTCGAACTTCTGGGTCTTCTGATCGTAGATGGTCACGCCGGTGACGTCCGAAGGCAGCAGGTCCGGGGTGAATTGGATGCGGTTGTGGGACCCCTGGACCGTGGCCGCGAGGGCCCGGGCAAGGGAGGTCTTGCCTGTGCCGGGGGCGTCTTCGAAGAGGACGTGGCCCTCGGCGAGCATGGCCGTGAATGTCAGGCGGATGACATGGGACTTGCCCAGCACGGCCTGGCCGACGTTCGCAACCAGCTTCTCAAAGGTGTCCGCAAACCAGGCCGCCTGTTCGCTTGTCATTGTCATGTCGTGGGTCCTTCGTTAGGTGTAGTCCGGACGGCTGGTGTGGAGGCCCCGGCCGGGGGATTCAAGTTCGGTGTACAGGTTCAGGGAACCCGGTGCCGGATTGCGCCGGCACCGGGCTTGCGGATCAGCAGGGTCGGCTGCCGGACACAAAGTGCACGGTATCTGCCCGGACCCAGCGGCCGTCGAGGTTCTTTCCCGAAGCGGAGGGACCGCTGATGCGGTACCAGCCGCTGCCGCCCCAGGGGCTGCCGCAGCGGTCCACCGGGGTTCCGCCGTCGGTGGTGCTCAGCCACGGTG
>Ga0105246_10000361_pt1 | contig 24499 bp, 23 predicted proteins | sample KBSM64metaG_FD_99694 | JGI IMG/M metagenome (GOLD analysis project Ga0105246, IMG submission 99694) | Miscanthus rhizosphere microbial communities from Kellogg Biological Station, Michigan, USA - KBS M6-4 metaG | ecosystem: Host-associated > Plants > Roots > Rhizosphere > Soil | place... | reverse complement strand
CTCATCCAAGGATGTGGAGCTGGCTATCAAGACTATGCTTGAACAGATGTCGCAGTGCCTAGCTACCGGCGATCGGATTGAGATCCGTGGGTTTGGGAGTTTTTCGCTGCATTATCGTGCGCCTCGTGTAGGTCGTAACCCGAAAACCGGCCAGTCCGTCAGCCTGGATGGGAAGTTTGTGCCTCATTTCAAGCCGGGGAAGGAATTGCGGGATCGGGTGAATGAGGATGAGGAGGAGGGGGATTGAGTGTATTTAAGAGGGAAACCTTATGCGTGTAGTCAATAGTTTAGCGCTCGTATTGGTTGTGCTCATTGCTGCGTTGAGTGTTCTGATTTTTGTACTGGAAAATCAGCGAGAAGTTGTATTATCGTTCTTGGGTTGGACTACAGTGCAGCTCCCAATCTCCATCTGGATGGTATTTTCGCTCATACTGGGTATGTTTATTGGCCCAGTCCTAACGATGTTATTCAAGCGGCGCAGCGTTTCCAATCAGTTGACTGCAGGTCGATAACAGGCGTCCGTATCCTCTGAGTTATGAACTGGCGTATTAGCTTTGAGCACTGATTGACTTGAGCTATAAAGTAAGAGTGTATGAACTCTTTCATGCAAATATTTTTAGTTGCTGTCCTATACCTGCATATAGAATTTTTGTCTAAGTATCTAGATGTTGGGCTGAATTCTATTCCCTGAAAATGCGGATAGCGTATTTTTGATCCTCTACGGAGTGGACGAATGGTAGGACGCTATTCATATTTTGTGTGTTTCAGATATGAAGTCGATACTTTAATTTTTTACCTAGGGTCGGCAAATGTTCGCCTCAATTCCTCCTGTCGGGCAGGTGCTACTGATGCCTAAGCATCTTGAGGCACCTTTGATGTCTCGATCGTGCCCTTTTTCGCAGCCAACGCGAAGAAAATGACCACTTACCCTCGCTGCTTCTTGCGTTTCCTAGAGCAGATGACGTGTACGAACATAGGTTTGCTGTCGAAGTTCTCCTGTGCGGGCGATGCCCTAGGCACTCGATTTGCTCAAAGGCGATAATCATAAGCTCTCAGCTCTTATCAAGTGCTATCCGTGGGGTACAATGAGAAATTGCTAGCCATGGATCTACAGATCAAGCCTGAGCCGATACTATCGTTACCGATGCGTGGTGTGTAGGGATATTCCTATAGAGGAAGTAGGGGCGTGATGGCAATCGGACTTAAATGTATTAGCCTGGGCTTCGTGCCAGAGGAGACCTGTCCGTTTCTTCGTTAGTTAATGGCTTAGTGCTATTTAGCTAGGTGGTCAAATTTGTGTGTGGTTACTGGGGCAGTTCTTTGAGTTTATAAAGAATTGAAAGTAGAATCAACACAAGTTTGTACGATTGCTAAAGCGTAAATGCTCTGTGGTGAGTTTTGCTTAAAGAGTTTTAATGGTTTTTTATGTGTATGTTTGATTTATTTATTTATATGGAGGCAGTGTGAACAGTAAGCCCATTTATGTGACGCAACCATCGCTACCACTACTATCGGAGTTTAATTCTTATCTAGAGAAAATATGGAACAGTAAGATTTTGACCAATGGCGGTGAGATGCATAAAGCATTGGAGCGAGAGTTGTGTGAGTATTTAGGCGTCGAATATATATCTATTTTTAATAACGGCACGATTGCTTTATTGACAGCTCTTCAAGCATTAGAGGTGAAAGGGGAAGTAATTACGACGCCCTACTCCTTTGTTGCAACTGCACACTCGTTGCTTTGGAATGGACTCACTCCTGTCTTTGTGGATATTGATCCGGTTAGTATGAATATCGACCCGCAGAAAATCCGATTAGCAATAACGTCGTCAACAACGGCGATTATGCCTGTACATTGTTACGGGAACGCTTGCGATGTTGAGGCGATTGAGACAATTGCAAAAGAATATAATCTTAAAATTATTTATGATGCCGCTCACGCATTCGCAGTTAAAGATGCTGAAGGAAGGAGCTTGCTTCGACATGGAGATTTGAGTGTATTAAGCTTCCATGCCACTAAGGTGTTTAATACATTTGAAGGCGGAGCAATAGTTTGTGGTAGCGAAGAAATAAAAAAACGCATAGATCAACTTAAAAACTTTGGCTTTGTTGACGAGGTTACAGTAGTAGCACCTGGTATTAACGGAAAAATGAGTGAGGTGAATGCTGCATTTGGGCTTCTCCAGCTGAAAACTATAGACGCCGTTTTGGAGCGGCGAAAAGAAGTTGCCGAATACTACCGAGCTCAGCTAGCTAGCTTGAAAGGTTTGGGGCTCACAGCGCAGATAGATTTCGAAAGGTCCAACAACTCATATTTTCCTATTTTGATTTCTGAGGAATTTCCAGTTTCACGTGATGAGTTGTATGAACGATTTAAGAATGTAAACATATTCTGCAGGCGGTATTTTTATCCGTTGATAAGTGACTTTCCGATGTATCGAGGGTTTAAGTCCTCTTCGAATGAAAATTTACCGATTGCGAAAAAAATCGCCGAGCAAGTATTGTGTTTGCCTATACATACGGATCTTACAATTGAGGATCTTCAAAGAACTATTGCAGTAATTAAAGCTTGTTAGTTTTAGTGATAGGTGATTAAGTGTCAATCAAGAAAAATATGATTGCGAACTATGCAAGCCAGATATATATAACGCTGGCTGGTATTGTGATGTTGCCTCTGTATTTGAAGTATATGGGCGCCGAATCGTATGGACTTTTGGGCTTTTTTACGATGCTTCAAGCATGGTTCAATTTGCTTGACCTGGGATTGACGCCTACGATAAGTCGAGAAGCCGCTCGGCTGAAAGCGAATGCAAGTCGTGCATTAGAGTTTAGACGCTTATTCAGGTCACTGAGTGTCATTTTTTCTGGAGCAGCGCTTGTTGGCGGAGTAGGAATATTTTTCTTGGCGCCATATATATCAAGTAAATGGTTAAATGCGGAAGTGCTTTCGAATAATCAAGTTACATTAGCAGTCCAGATCATGGGAGGTTGCGTTGCTTTACGTTGGATGGGGGGACTATATAGGGGGGTCATCAGTGGAGTGGAACGGCAGGTCTGGTTAGGCGGGTTCAATTTAGCTATTACGACGTTAAGATTTGTAGTGGTATTCCCGGTGATGTGGTTCTTTTCTTTTACGGCCAAGACTTTTTTTATATATCAATTATGTGTGGCAATAGTAGAAATCATTCTGTTGTGGAATAAGTCGAGGCTTATCGTAAATGAGTTTAGACTTGGTGATTCTGTTATTGGATGGTCAATGCGACCTATTCAATCAATATTGAAATTCTCGATGACGATCGCATTAACTTCTTCTATCTGGGTTTTTGCCACGCAGACCGATAAGCTATTATTGTCGAAGTTTTTATCATTGAAAGAGTACGGTTTTTTTACACTAGCCGTTTTGGTTGCTAGCATTGTAATGGTGATCAGTGGTCCCATTAGTTCTGCCATCATGCCTAGAATGGCAAATATGTACTCTCAAAATAGAAAGAATGACGTTGTTGATCTTTATAAAAAATCGACGCAGTTAGTAAGTATGTTAGCAGGTGCATTGACGCTTACATTATTATGTGCTGGTGATAATTTACTATTCGCATGGACAGGCGGCGCGGTTCTTCAGGAGAACACCGGACTTATAATGAAGCTTTACGCTTTAGGGAATGGTTTTTTGGCAATTGGTGCATTTCCATACTACTTTCAATATGCAAAAGGTAACTTGAATTATCATTTATTGGGTAACTTGATAATGATTTCTGTAACACTGCCGGCCACATATTTGGCGACAACTTATTACGGGGCCATAGGCGCTGGTTACACATGGATGGTTATAAATTTATCGTTTTTGACTTTTTGGGTTGCGTACGTGCATGGACGATTGGCGCCCGGGTTGCACATAGACTGGTTAATGAATGATGTGTTGAAAGTATTATTTCCGGGCGTAATCGTAACTGCTGCCATAAGTGTTTTAAATATCAAGGTTGTGGGTGTGATGGAAAACATCACTTATGTGATTTTTGTGGGGGGGGCAATTCTATCGTCAATGGCAATATACGCATACTTCGTGTCGAGACTTTCAATATTTAACGAGTTGAAGAGGTTTAGATGATATTTATTCCTTTGTGTTTCGTTGGTGGGCTTCTTTTTGTTTATCAAGTGATTAATAAGTTCAAAGTGGGTGTTGTTAGTTATTTGATATTTATTTACCTGTCGTCTTTGATCTGTTCTGTCATTCTGTATCTTCTTTTTGATTATAGTGAGAAGTACATATTAGAGCTTGAGCCATTTGTGTATTTTACAGTGGGTTTATGCATATTGCTCTTAGGTTTTTTTCGATATAGAGATTATCGTGTTAGATTTATTGTTCTTAATAATATCAAAGCGATAAAATTTTTAGAATGGGCAATTGTTCCTTTTACATGCGGCGCGATAGTGTTTTTCTTGATTCGTGCGCTAACGGTGCTGAGTGGGGACATTGAAGCGAATCGAAATGCCGTGGTGTCAGGCGGCGTAAGTTACTTGAGTGACGCGGGTATTATCAATTCGCTATTTTCACTGGTGTCGAACTTATTTCTTTTAAATATGTTATATGCATTTCTTAACTTAACGGAGTCTTATCCTGGTGCGAGCGTGCGAAAGTCGTTAATACATCTGATATTGAGTACCGTCTATATTTTTTATATTATGGCCTATGTCGGAAGAGATGGAGTCGTTTTTTGGGGAATGTCGCTGTGCTTTTTTTATTTTATGTTTCGTGATTTTCTGACTAAGAGAAAGCAGAAATTTCTTAAAAGGTCAGCTCTGTTTATTAGTATTCCCGCTTTTTCCATATTCACAGTTATTTCTATTCAGCGCTTCGGAGGAGAGGCTGGGAACCTCTTTCTTGCATTACTGGATTACGCTGGGCAGCAAGTTCTTAATTTTAACAATCATTATTTGGTAAATGCACCTGCAGCTGGCGGCGCGATATCATTTGCACCGTTGGTTTCAATGAGCTCCTATCTATTTGATCCAGAAGCAGTGCCTTTTAACAAAGAAATGTGGAACCAGATTTTTCTAGATAAAGGAGTTGCTCCCTGGGTATTTACCACACTTATTGGTTCGTTCATGTACGATTTCGGTAGAATAGGAGGCATGGCTGTCTTGGTTTTTTTGAGTTGCACTGTGTCCTTTGTTTTGCGTGATGTTAAAAAAAATGGAGCCATAAAGTTTTCTGATTTTATTTTGTTTGTTTTGTTGTTTCAGATTTCATCTTGGGGAGTTTTTTACTACCGCCAGTATTCGGCGTTTTTCTACATTGTGAGCCTTTTAATATTGGTCGTATTCTATAAATTTTCAGGAGGTACTGGTCAAGTGGTACTTCGAAAACTGGGTGGTACAAATGAGTAGCAATATTATTATTAGTGTCGTGTGCTCTACCTATAATCATAAAGCGTATATCAGCGAAGCTATCGATTCGTTCTTGGCTCAAAAATTAAATGTGCCATTTGAAATAATAGTTCATGATGACGCATCTACCGATGGTACTCGTGAAATATTAGTTGATTATGAATCTCGCCACCCTGAGCTTATACGAGTCATTCAGCAGCCGTCGAATATTTATTCGACGGGGAAAAGAGTTTTTGATGTGGCGTTGTCTTATGCTAAAGGTTTGTATGTTGCTCCATGTGAAGGTGATGACTTTTGGAATGACCCTCTGAAGTTACAGAAGCAGCTAGATTACATGGAAAAAAATGGCGATTGTGGCGCGGTATTTACGGATTCGAATATTTTAATCCAAGAGACGCAGTCTATTTATTTGGATCATGATGCATCAAGAGACTTTTTTCCACCAGTGGGAAGTGTCAAGGCTGAATTGGTTTTGGGCAATCGATACAAATCATGTACTGTTCTATTAAGGACTAAGGCCTTACACGGATATGCCGAGCATGCTGACTTCCTGAGAGCTAAAATGCTTGATTACGTCATCTGGTTGCATGTGGCGAGTCGCTATCAGATCGGATACCTAAAAGAAAGTACTGCTACTTATAGAGTGCTGAAGCAGAGTGCGTCACATTTTTCTGCGCATAGGGGGAAAGTGACTTTCGAAAGAAGCGCCTATAAGGTCTCAGCATTTTTTAATAAACGCTTCGGTAGCGTTGTTGAGAAAGAAAAGCTAAAATCTGCATACGCACATAATATGTTCATCTATTCCCTAAAAAAGAAAGAGTTCAGGCGCGCGGTAGGATACGTTCGCTGTAGTTGGCCATTCGTTGCTATGGCCGTGGGAGTAGTCAGGCGACAGGCGCGAGTGCTGATTCGCAAATTGCGGATGTCATAGTTTGTATTTATATTTTAGCAGGCTCATTTTACAAGTGTTTATCAATGAATAAAATAATCGGCGGTGGATTGATTAGTAAGCACATGGTCAATTTGAATACGGATTCGGACTGCTTGGTTATTGGTGCGGGCGTTTCTAATTCGAACGAAACCAGAGAGTCCGAGTTTCAGCGTGAAGCGGAATTGATAGAGTCCGTTATTAAGGCGCACCGTAGCCTTCGTGTTGTCTATTTCTCTACTTGCAGTGTAGGCCAATCGAATAAGACACCTTATGTCAACCATAAGCTAGCTATGGAAGATATGGTTTCTTCGTTCGCTAATGAATGGTGCATCTACCGTCTTCCTCAGGTTGTAGGAGTGGTTAACAATACAACGTTGATTAGCTATTTTGTCAGGTCGATATTACGACGGGTACCCATGACTATTCAAAAAGGTGCCTATAGATACTTGATAGATATCAATGATGTTGTACGTATTTGTGAATATTTACTAAATTCTAATAAAGGACTTAACACGATTCAAAGTATCGCGCCGCTTTATGCTGCACCTGTTATAGACATAGTCGAGCGGATTTCTGGATTGCTTGAAATACACGCTGATTATGAACTCGTTACATCTGGTGAGTCATATGGAATTGACTCGCGGGAAATTATGGAGTGTCTTTGTAATGATGACAAAATATTTGCAGAGTCGTATTGGTGTGGAGTGCTCGATAAGTATGTTCCACTTTTGAGAAATATTTCCTGCTGAAGGCTTTGTATGATTAATCAGCGTAAGAGACATGTGTTAATTAACTGTTCAAATCTTCATGTGGGCGGTGCTGTGGCTGTCGCCACTTCATTTATTAAGAGCGTGAGTGTCAAAAAGGCATTAGAGTTTGATATTTCTATTTTAGTCTCTACTAAAATCATGAAAAATCTCTTGGAACTTGGAGTGGATTTTTCAACCTTTCATTCAGTAACGGTAGCGGACTTTATCGGTATTAAGGCGCTATGGAAAGGGCTGGCCAAAAAAATGTCAGGGTTCGATTTAGTATTTACCGTATTCGGGCCGGCCTACTCGTTAACTAAAGTTAATAAGCATATTGTAGGCTTTGCGCAGCCGTCAATAATTTACCCTAAAAGTTGCGCCTTTTTGAAAGTTTCAATTGTAAATCGTTTTTTGATGCGTTTAAAGTTTGGAATTCAAAAATATTTCTTTTCTAAATCAGACTCACTTGTGGTAGAACTGGAACATGTGAAAATAGGACTGCAGAAAATACCAAGTTTTCATGATAAAGAAATCTATGTAGTTAATAGTGCTGTTGACTCGGTTTTTAGTCAGCCTGAACTCTGGGCTCCTATTGATAGCGTAATGATATCATCATCCGCAATCAAGCTTGGGCTCATATCCAGAAATTATCCTCATAAAAATCTTGATCTGTTGCCATATATAAAGCTGGCACTGAAGAAAAATCATGATATCGATGCTGAGTTTTTTGTTACTTTTGTTCCCGAAGAATGGGGTGAATGTTCTGAACTTTTCAAAAAGACAATTCATAATGTTGGTCCTTTAACTCTATCGCAGTGCCCGACATTCTATGAATCATTGGATGGTGTTGTTTTTCCTAGCCTATTAGAGTGCTTTTCAGCTGTTCCAATAGAAAGTATGCTGATGGGAAAACCCCTTTTCGCCTCGGATTTTTCATTTATTAGAGACTGTTGTAAAAATCATGCTAACTATTTCAATCCAGAAGATGCTCATTCCGCTGCGGTGACAATCGCTGATTTTTTTTCCAAACCGTATGAAGAGCGGAAACGTTCTATTGATGCTGCAAGGCAATTTGTGAATTTATACCCATCTGCGGCAGATAGGGCTGAATCATATTTGAATTTGATGCGACGCGAGTTGCGTCTCTAAATTGTTAATTTGAGCAATTATTGTCGCTGACAAATCTTTGAGGTTTATTATGTTTAAAAATAAGGTTTTGCTTTTGACCGGTGGTACAGGGTCTTTTGGTAATGCTGTTCTTAATCGTTTTTTGCAAACTGATATTTCAGAAATAAGAATTTTCAGTCGCGATGAAAAGAAACAAGATGATATGCGTAAAAAATATAACAATAACAAGCTGAAATTTTATATTGGAGATGTTCGTGATCTCCAAAGCGTGACAAGTGCAATGCGAGGCGTCGATTATGTATTTCACGCGGCGGCACTCAAACAAGTTCCGTCTTGTGAGTTTCATCCAATGGAAGCGGTCAAGACTAATGTTCTAGGTACTGATAACGTCCTAGAGGCGGCGATTTTAAATAAAATAAGACGCGTTGTTTGTTTAAGTACAGACAAAGCGGTGTACCCGATCAACGCAATGGGTATATCGAAAGCAATGATGGAAAAAATTATGGTTGCGAAGTCGCGAACCGTTAATGAATCTCAAACAGTTATTTGTGGAACACGTTACGGCAATGTCATGGCTTCACGTGGTTCGGTTATTCCATTGTTCATTGAGCAAATTAGGGATGGCAAGCCACTCTCTATCACTGACCCAAGTATGACCCGCTTCATGATGACCCTTGAGGACGCGGTGGACTTGGTACTTTATGCGTTTGAGAATGGGCGTAACGGTGACCTATTCGTGCAAAAGGCGCCCGCAGCGACGGTGCAAACGCTCGCTGTTGCCCTATGCTCTTTGTTAGGTGTCCAAGATCATCCCATTCAGGTTATTGGTACGCGACATGGCGAGAAGCTCTATGAGGCGCTTTTGAGCCGAGAAGAAATGGCCTGTGCTGAGGATATGGGAGAATATTATCGTATTCCGCCTGATCTCCGTGATTTGAACTACAGTAAATTTGTCGAGATTGGGGAGGAAAAAATTTCCCGAATGGAGGATTATAATTCTCATAATACTGAGCGCTTAGATGTTGATGGCATGAAGGTTCTACTTCTCAAGCTTAGGTTTATACGCGCGATCCAAAGTGGCGAATATATGGCTCCCGAGGAATAATTACTATGAAGGTTTTAATTACAGGTGCAGAGGGTTTTTTAGGGCGAAACCTTGTCGCTCGTTTGAATGAGTTGGTCGATATTGAAATCATCAAGTTCTGTAAAGGTGATGATCTTTCAAAAGTAATGTCCTGTACGCCCCAATTGGATTTTATCTTTCACCTTGCGGGAATCAATCGCCCAAAGGACCAGCACGAGTTTACAGTCGGGAACGTAGATTTGACGGCTTCGCTTTGTGAACTTGTTGCGAGTGCAGAGCGTCCTATATCCATATTATTTGCTTCCTCGACTCAAGCGGTCATGGATAACGCATATGGTATCAGTAAACTTGACGCGGAAAAAATATTGGAGGAACACGTTCGGTTAAACGGATCGTCCGCACTGATATATCGGTTGCCGAATGTTTTCGGAAAATGGTCGCGCCCTAATTATAACTCAGTTGTTGCAACGTTTTGTTATAATATGGCGCGTGACATACCAATTACGATCAATAATCCAGAGTCGATTGTGGATTTGGTTTATATTGATGATGTTATAGATTCTTTTATTTTTAATATGACCTCACGCCTTTCTGGTCTTCAGCAGATGAGTGTTAAGCCTCAATACAGGGCTACGGTTGGTGAGCTGGCGGAACAAATTCGGGAATATAAGCTATCACGTGAGACCTTAGTGACTGAAAGAGTTGGGGTGGGGCTTTCGCGAGCTCTTTACTCGACCTATTTGAGTTTCATTCCTAAAGAGTCCTTTGCGTATCCCGTTCAAAAGCATGAGGATTCGCGAGGCACCTTCGTAGAAATGTTAAAAACTAAAGACTCCGGACAGTTTTCATATTTCACTGCCCATCCCGGAGTCACCCGAGGAGGGCACTATCACCATACTAAAACGGAAAAATTTCTCGTTATAAAGGGTAATGCCTGTTTTCGGTTTCGCAACATAATAACTAATGATTGTTATGAAATATTTACTGATGGTGCAATCCCGCAGATAGTTGAAACAGCGCCAGGCTGGACGCACGATATAACAAATATCGGCAGTGACGAAATGGTGGTAATGCTTTGGGCGAACGAAGTATTCGATCATATGCGCCCTGATACATTTCAATCGGCCATTGCTCACTGATAGAACTGGGTGATAAGAGGATCAGAATGAAAAAATTAAAAGTCGTCACAGTTGTTGGAACACGCCCAGAAATTATCCGTCTCTCACGTGTCATATCACGGCTTGATGAGTACTGTGAGCATTTATTGGTACATACCGGTCAAAATTATGATTATGAATTAAATCAAATTTTTTTTGATGACTTGGGTATTCGTAAACCAGACTACTTTCTTAATGCGGCAGGACAAAGTGGCGCCGAGACTATTGGTAATGTGATCATTGCAGTTGATCGTGTACTCGCGGAGATCTCTCCGGATGCGTTGCTCGTACTGGGGGACACCAATAGCTGTATGGCGGTGATTCCGGCAAAGCGGCGAAAAATTCCTGCTTTCCATATGGAAGCGGGTAACCGATGCTTTGATATGCGCGTGCCTGAAGAGATAAATCGTCGTATTGTTGATCATACGGCTGATGTGAATTTAACTTACAGTACTATTGCACGAGAATATCTGTTAAAGGAAGGTCTTTCTCCTGATTTGGTTATAAAAACCGGTAGTCCAATGTTCGAGGTGCTTAATCACTATAGGGATAGGATTAATTCCTCTGATATATTGAACCAACTAGGGTTAGAAACAGGGAGTTTTTTCACGGTCAGTGCTCACCGTGAAGAAAATATTGATTCTGATCAAAACTTTTTGAAGCTGGTAGATGTGCTTAATGAGGTAGCCGAGGTCTATGGTTATCCTGTTATCGTTTCCACTCATCCACGAACTAAAAAAAGAGTCGATGCCATGGGTGTCACATTCCATACGAATGTGCGTCTTTTAAAGCCTCTCGGCTTTATGGACTATAATAAGCTTCAGCTCGAATCCAAGGCAGTACTATCAGATAGTGGGACAATTAACGAAGAGTCCTCCATTCTAAATTTTCCCGCGCTTAATCTCCGCGAGGCACATGAACGTCCCGAAGGGATGGAAGAGGCCTCAGTGATGATGGTAGGTTTGGAGGTTGAGCGTGTGATGCAGGCTCTTGATATCTTGAAGGATCAGCCTCGGGGTGAGTCGAGGGGGCTACGGCTTGTGAATGATTACAGCATGCCTAATGTTTCGGATAAGGTCGTTCGAGTTATTCATAGTTATCGAGACTATGTAATGCGCACGGTTTGGAAGAGGTACTAAGAGGCATGGCTATTCGTGTTTTATTGATGACGCAATGGTTTGACCCAGAGCCAACGTTTAAAGGATTGGTTTTTGCGAGAGAATTAATCGCACAGGGATTCGAGGTCGCAGTTGTTACGGGATTTCCTAATTATCCGGGTGGAAAAGTTTATCCGGGCTATAAAATAAGAATTCTACAAAAAGAGTTAATTGAGGGTGTCAGTTTAACTCGGGTTCCGCTATACCCCAGTCATGATAAGAGCAAATTGGGTCGGATACTAAATTATCTGACATTTTCTATTTCGCTCGTTATATATGGAATCTTCTCAAAAAGACCGGATGTCATATACTCCTATCACCCTCCGCTGACTGTTGGAGTCGCGGCGGCTATTGTAGGTTTTTTCAGGCGCGTGCCAGTTGTAAATGATATTCAGGACATGTGGCCTGATACGTTAAGTTCAACCGGTATGGTGTCCAGTAATCGCATTCTCTCGATGGTGGGAGTCGTGTGTGATTGGGTATACAGGCGAGCTGCAAAAATTGTCGTGTTATCGCCTGGTTTCAAGACGTTGCTAGTTGAGCGGGGTGTGCCGGGTGAAAAGATTGATGTTATTTATAACTGGTGCGCTGAAGATGCAATCAACCAAGTGCTGGGGGCGACCCGAGCTGTACCTAAGCGTTGTGATCAGTTTCGTATACTGTTCGCAGGTAATATGGGGCATGCACAAGCATTAGATGTTGTACTTGCGGCCGCGAAAACTATTGAAATTGTGGCGCCCCAAGTTGAATTCGTATTTTTGGGTGGCGGTCTTGAGGTTGATAATCTCAAACAGCTTGCTGTAACACTTGGACTAAAAAATGTAAAATTTTTACCCCCTGTGCCAATGAGCGAGGTTGGTGCGTACTTAAGTTCCGCTGATGCTTTGTTGGTCCATCTTAAGAAAGATGATTTATTCAGGATAACCATTCCTTCCAAGACGCAGGCATATATGGCGGCTGGTCGACCCTTGCTCATGGCGGTTGACGGCGATGCTGCTGATCTGGTCGCTAGAAGCGGTAGTGGTGTTGTCGCTAAATCGGGTGATGCCAATTCGATATCGGAGGCAGTAATTAAGCTATGTAGTGCTACCGAGGATGAACTCGAATTGATGTCTTTGAATGGGGTTAATTATTATAAAGACAACCTTTCGCTACGGCGCGGAGTGGAGAAGTTTGGGCTAATATTTAGATCTCTTTCGAAGTAATCAAGTCACCGTCGGATGTGAGTGGATGCATTTATTATCAAGCCTCTACTTGTTGGGTTTCGAGTGTGTAGAGAATAGTGAATTCTGTTGAGTTTCTTCAGATTGATTTTGTCACTTTAACAAGTCGTCGCTTTTTTGGTAAGATCCTATTTAGTATCATGATTCTAATGGGCGCTGTAGATAAGGAATTGCGTTTTGAAACGAATTTTTGATATAGTTTTCGCCTTTTTGGGAGGGGTTGCACTCCTTCCGGTTTTGATCATTCTTTCAGTTTTGATTCGCGTAAAGCTGGGCGGACCGATATTCTTTACCCAGATCCGACCGGGGCTGGCTGGTAAACCCTTCAAAATGATCAAATTTCGTACAATGAGGGAGGCCGTGGACAAGCATGGAGCGCCTTTGCCTGACGACGAAAGGATGACCGGCTTTGGCAGTATGCTTCGGTCTACGAGTCTGGACGAGCTTCCTGAATTGTGGAACGTTTTGAAGGGGGAAATGAGTCTGGTGGGCCCCCGCCCTTTGTTGATGCAGTATTTGCCTCTTTACTCAGTGGAGCAAAATCGTCGCCACGAGGTCCGGCCTGGGGTGACAGGGTGGGCGCAGGTAAATGGACGTAATTCAGTTAGCTGGGATGAAAAATTCAAGCTCGATACGTGGTATGTTGATAACCAATCGTTTCTGTTAGATATTAAGATTATCTTCTTGACGGTAAAGAAGGTACTTGTGAGAGATGGTATTTCACAGAATGGTAACGCAACTATGGAGCCTTTTACAGGATCTGAGGTTGCGAATAAAAAACATGTAGTTATAGGAGGCAGTGATGAGTGACACTATTTTGCGACTGATTGAAGAGTCGATGGAAGCTGATGAAAATACTATCGCTCTCGGTCAGCCACTGGATTGGGACTCGATTGCAGTGGTTACGTTTATGGCTTTGGTAGACGAGCGTTTGGGTAAGACGCTTTCGGCGGATCGGCTGAATAAATGCGAAACGGTAAATCAAGTCGTTGAATTGCTTGCGACCTAGTAGTCTATTTTGAAATAGCTGAATTGTAAGCGCTCAGATGGTTTTTGCCGCTGAGCATTTGCTTTTTCTGCTTGTAATAAAAGATGTGATGCCTGATCAGGGTAGACAGTTTGGCAAGTTTCTAAGTAAACAATCTTGCTGCGCTAGTGCTAGAAGGGTGTATTGAATATGAGTGCTTTGGATTCTGCTAAGATATCGGGCGATTTGATTAGGTCGTATTGGCATCCTATTGCCCACAAGTCCGAACTTTCTAATGATAGGGACTTTGTTCGCTTTGATATCAGTGATTTCGAGGTTGTCATCATCAATGATAAAGGGGATTTTGTAGCGTTCGATAATCTTTGCCCTCACCGCGGTGCGCGATTTTTTACAGAAGATTTTGGGAATAAGTTTGTCAAATGTCTCTATCACGGATGGAGCTACTCTAGGGGCAAGGTTAATGTTGCCGGAATCAAGACCTTTCAGGGGTGTAACATTGAGCAGGCAGCGTTAAACCAATTTCACCTAGAGCAGTGCGGTGAATTTCTTTTTTTTGCCATTGAGCCTCAGACTACGCTTGAAGAGCAGTTAGGTCCCGAGGTCTTCACGATTCTTCAAGGTATAGGTCAGGGTATTGACTCTCGAGCGGACTTTAATCGCTATCCTTTCGAGTGTAACTGGACTATTGCACTTGAGAATGCTCTGGAACCCTATCATATTCCGCTAATTCATAGCGATACTTTGGCGTCACTCCAATTAGGTGTGGGGGAAAACGTGTTTTATGGTGAAAATTCAATTTGGTACTCGCCCGTTGAAAGCGAAAAAGTTTATAAACGTCTAAAAAGCTTGAACCGATTTTATGCAGCAACGGATGCCTATCAGGGCTACATGAGTATATTCCTGTTCCCGTTTTCCATGATTTCTTCAACATTTGGCTATTCTTATTCAGTTCAAAACTTTTTCCCGTCGCCATCGACTGAGTCGACCTTTTTTACAAGTCGCCTTTATCCCTCACGAAATAGTGATCCTCGCTATCGTGATATGACAGCTGGTTTTGTGCAATCAACTGCGGAGATAAATAGAAAAATATTTGATGAGGATCATCAGATTTGCAAGCGTATTCCGAGTAAATCGTGGTCCACCTCGTTCCCTAAATTTATAAGTACCCTTGAGCAGAAATTGCTTCATTTTCGTCAATCTTGCGCAAATTGGAATAAGTAGCCAGACTTTGGTTATCTATAAGTCTGCAATGCTTGGAATAGGAGAGTCGAATGACGTCCAATAATCAGGTTCGTATGGTAAGGAATGTTCGCGTAAAGGCAATTGCCTGTTCCGTACCGTCGAGAGTTGAGGAGGTTTCGTCTCTGTACGACACTTTTGGCTCCGAGAGTATCGATAAAATTATTGGCAGCACGGGGGTCGAACGTCGTCATGTCGTTTCGGACGAGTGTTCTTCTGACCTCTGCCTGTCTGCAGCTGAACGTCTAATTGCCGATATGGGCATTGATAAGGATTCCATTGATACTCTGATTTTTGTGTCACAAACCCACGATTACACTCTTCCCGCTACAGCTTGTGTGCTGCAAGAGCGACTAGGTCTCTCGATGCAAACTGCGGCGTTTGATATAGCTATGGGATGTTCTGGTTATGTATATGGGCTGTGGACAGCGGCCTCTTTACTATCAGGTGGCGGAAGTAAGCGTGCACTTTTGTTAGTTGGTGACACCATTAGTAAAATAGTTTCTCCAAGTGACCGGTCAGTGGCAGCCTTGTTCGGTGATGCAGGAACTGCGACCCTCATTGATTATGAGTCGGGTGCTCCTGATATCCCCTTTGTTTTGGGAACAGATGGTCGTGGAGCTCAGAATCTCGTGGTTCCTTCTGGCGGATTCAGGGATCGAAATGGGGCTTATGCACAGACGAGTGAAGATGGTGTGCGAGGTCCTTATGACCTATACATGAATGGAGCTGAGATTTTTGCGTTTACTCTGGCTCGAGTGCCAGCTTTAGTCAACTCGCTACACGACGCTGGTAACAAAAAAACTATTGATAAATATGTTTTCCACCAAGCCAACCGCTTTATGCTCGATCATCTTGTTAAAAGAATGAAGCTGGATCGCGAAAAGGTCGTACTTGATGTGATGGACGTGGGTAACACGAGCTGTGCTTCGATCCCTCTGGCTATCAGTTTGGACCAAGGCCGTGTTGGATCATCTGTTTCAGGCCGTTTTATGCTTGCGGGTTTTGGCGTTGGTTATTCATGGGCTGGCTGTGTGATGGAATTCGATAACGTCTGGGTCAGCCCTTTGACTGTAACCTCTGGAATCGAAGGCGGTACCGGATCATGATTCAGGTCAATCCTTTTTCTTTAGGCGGTAAGCATATCCTTGTGACTGGTGCTTCATCGGGTATCGGTCGTGAAATTGCTATTTGGATAAGCAAGCAGGGAGCTACGGTTACGTTGGCGGCTCGGGACGTCAATCGATTAGAGTTGACATTGTCTATGATGGACGGTGAAGGTCATAGACTAGAAGTTATCGATTTCCTAGATGGCACGGATTGCTCCCAATGGCTTAAATCCGCCGTAAAATCGTCTTCACCTCTTGATGGATTGGTTCATGCGGCGGGTGTACAGATGCCTATGCCAATTCGTGCAACCAGTATTGCTCATTGGGAAAAGATCATGTCAACCAATGTGACTTCGGGATTTTCGTTAATCAAAGCGTTCCGGCAAAAAGGGGTTTGCTCTCCTAATTCTAGTATTGTGCTTATTTCATCCGTTATGGCACAAGCTGGTGAGCCTGCTCTTCTGGGTTACTGTGCTAGTAAAGGGGCCGTGGAGTCGATGGTCCGGGCCGCGGCCGTAGAATTGGCTCGTGAGGGTATTCGCGTCAACGCAATCGCCCCTGGTGTTGTACAGACCGAGTTGGTCGATACGTTGGAAAGCCTCGTGGGGGCTGAATCGATGAAGGCAATTGAACAGCGGCATCCGTTGGGTTTCGGGCAAGCACAGGACGTGGCCTATGCTGCGAACTATTTGCTATCGTCAGCTGCCCGTTGGGTCACTGGCACTGCTTTGGTAGTTGATGGAGGCTACTTGGCATGACCGTTATCAATAAATTTGTGATAATGGGCGCTGGAGGCTTTGGTCGTGAGGTTCATGCTTGGTTATTGGATCTGATAAAAAACGGTGCTTGTAAGCCGACAAATGACGTTGTCTGGGAGATCGCTGGTTTCATTGATGATGTGAGCAACGCGCCTGATATTTTTCCAGGTTTGCCACCAATCTTGTCGAAAATTGACGATTATGAGCCACATCCGAATCACTATATTGTCTGTGCGATAGCTAATCCTTCTGCAAAAAAAATATTGTCTCAGAAACTGATCGAAAAGGGTGCAAAATTTTTTACATTGGTGCATCCAAGTGCAGTGGTTGGGACTAATGTGTCAATTGGTTTAGGCACGGTTATTTGTCCATTTGTGGTGCTATCTACTGACTTGGTGGTTGGGGATTTTGTAACTATAAACTCCGTTTGTACCATTGGTCATGACACTGTGATATCAAATTATTGTACATTGAGCGGGCATTGCGATATTACGGGCGGTGCCAAGCTTCTTGAAGGTGCGTTCCTTGGTTCACACGCTGTGATTATTCCCAAGGTCACTGTAGGTGAATATGCAGTCGTCGGTGCGGGAAGTGTTGTGATTCGCAAGGTGGGTCCAGGAGTAACAGTGTTCGGCGTTCCAGCCAAGCGTATATCGGGTTAAGAAAATGAAACAATTTGCTAAGATCACCGCCATCGAATATGTCTTGCCGACCGATACGTTATCGAACGAGGATTTGGCGCGCGAGTTTCCTGAATGGGATGTGGATAAGATTTTCAGTAAGACGGGAATTAATAAACGCCAGATTGTTGGGGGCGACGAGTGTGCCTCCGATCTTGCGTTTCAAGCCTGTGAAAAACTCTTCAACGCTATTGATCTTGATCGCTCAAAAATTGACTTCATTATTCTGTGTACGCAGAGCCCAGATTACGTACTACCTTCGACAGCATGTATCCTTCAGGATCGATTGGGGCTTTCTACTCAATGTGGTGCTTTTGATTACAATCAAGGATGCTCCGGTTTTATTTATGGCTTGGGATTGGCTAAAGGACTTATCGAAACTGGGCAGGCGAAAAATATTCTACTGGTAACAGCCGAGACGTATAGCAAGTACATCCACCCAGCGGATAAGAGTGTTCGTACACTATTTGGTGATGCGGCAGCGGCAACACTAATGCAGGCTACCGAAGAGGGACCCCATATTGATCGCTTCCGCTACGGAACTGATGGTGCAGGTGCCAAGAATTTGATAGTTCCAATTGGGGGGGCGCGTCACCCTTGGGCGTTGAATCAAAAGCCATTGCTATACAAAGACGACAGCGGTAATGCGCGTACTGATGCCAATCTCTATATGAATGGTTCTGCGATATTCGAGTTCTCAATGACTCGAATTCCAGAGTTGTTTACGTCGATGTTTGACGAAAGCTTTACGCTTGAGGATGTAGATCTATTTGCCTTTCATCAGGCTAATAAGTTTATGCTTGATTCCTTGCGTCGGCGGATCAAACTGCCGGTGGAGAAATTTATTTCTGAGTTTGAACATTGCGGCAACACCGTTTCTTCCAGTATTCCGATCGCTTTGAAAGTTTCAATTGAAAAGGGCATATTAACAGAGGGGAAAACTGTTGTGGGTATTGGCTTCGGCGTAGGTTATTCTTGGGCCGGGTGCGTAATCAAATGGTGACCACATTCTAACAGTTATTTGATTTCATACTTTTTGTAGAGGTTTCCAGTGCTTGGTACTCAGTTTTCTCCTTGGCCATCTTTCACCGAAGAAGAGGCCAATGCCGCCAGGGATGTTATTTTGTCCAACAAGGTAAATTACTGGACAGGCCACGAGGCGCGCCATTTCGAGAAAGAGTTCGCAGAGTGGACAGGTACCCGTTATGCGGTAGCTTTGGCGAATGGCACGGTTGCGCTGGACTTGGCGTTGAAAGCGCTGGGTGTAGGTGTGGGGGATGAGGTAGTTGTTACTTCACGTACATTCCTTGCCTCGGTTTCCAGTATTGTCAACGCTGGTGCCGTTCCAGTTTTCGCGGATATTGATACCAATTCGCAAAACTTTGTCGCACAGACCATCAGGGCAGTCGTTACTCCTCGGACCAAAGCGTTGATCTGTGTACATTTGGCTGGGTGGCCCTGTGATATGGATCCAATCATGGCATTGGCTGATGAATTGGGTTTGAAGGTCATCGAAGATTGCGCCCAAGCTCACGGAGCCTCTTATAAAGGACGTTCTGTTGGGGCGATTGGTCATGTGGCAGCCTGGTCGTTTTGCCAGGATAAGATCATGACTACGGGAGGTGAGGGTGGCATGGTTACCACCAATGATCGCCAGCTCTGGCTGCATATGTGGTCGTACAAGGATCATGGTAAGAGCTGGGAAGCTGTCTATGAGCGTGAGCATGCTTCAGGTTTTCGGTGGTTACACGAACGTTTCGGTACGAACTGGCGGATGCTGGAGGTTCAAGCGGTAATAGGCCGGATCCAGTTAAGGCGCATGGGCGAATGGCAAGCTGCGCGTATTCAAAACGCCAAGCGTATCTGGGAAGTGGCCCGACAGTTACCGGCATTGCGCGTTCCTGCTCTACCTGAGGATATCCAGCATGCGGCTTACAAGTGTTACGTGTTTGTGCGTCCCGAGCGTTTGAAATTTGGTTGGTCCCGTGATCGAATTCTTGATGAAATCGCAGCACGTGGTGTGCCGGCTTTTTCAGGCTCCTGTTCTGAGGTTTATCTTGAGAAAGCCTTTGATAATACGGGCTGGAGGCCGGCGGAGCGTCTTGTAAACGCCAAGGAGCTGGGTGAGACGAGTATGATGTTCTTAGTTCACCCGACTCTCACGGCACAAGAGATCGACCTAACTTGTAAGGTTTTATCGGAAGTTGTTCAGGAAGCTACGTAAGTGAAGTGCGAGGCTCTGTCTATAAGGAGAGCCGTTGAACTATCTTTATGCTTTGAATTTGAGCTTCTCTCTATTTGTTATTTGCAGTGTCGCTGCTGATCATATCGTGAATTTCTATGAGGTAGGTTTCGTACGTCTATATGAAGTTTGCTTTAGTGTTTCATCTTTTTAGAGGTTCTGGGGTTCTAACAGCCTACCTCTTGCTGCTTTGGCCTGTATGCGTTGGGTCAAGAAAAAAAGCGGGGTTCTCGAATGCCAGGAAATATTTATGAGCGTGAATTCGCTGAGAAACATAGAATGATTGCTGGTGCGAAAATACGGGGAGTTGTTTGAGTGGAGGAGGGGGTTATGGATAAATTAAGGAGGGTGCTTCTAGGCTTACCCAGGCGCACCAAGCGGCTGATTCAGGTAGTTACCGACGTCGTGGTGGTCTGGGTTGCATTGTGGCTGGCCTTTGCTGTCAGGCTAGGTGCGGACGAAATGATCAACCCGCTGATTTTTCATTTCTGGCTTTTCCTCGCGGCTCCCGTCGTGGCCATTCCTCTGTTTATTCGATTTGGAATGTACCGCGCGGTCATGCGCTATTTCGGTAATGACGCACTGATTGCGATAATCAAGGCAGTCACCTTGTCATCGCTAGTACTGGGCGTGCTTGTTTACTGGTATAGCAACCATCAGCACGTAGTGCCGCGCTCAATCATTTTTAACTATTGGTGGCTCAGCATGATTATGGTGGGTGGACTTCGGCTCGCCATGCGTCAGTATTTTTTGGGAGACTGGTTTTCAGCGTCACAGCATGTTCCATTCACAAGTCGCGATGATGGCTTACCGCGTGTAGCTATTTATGGAGCGGGCTCTGCTGGTAATCAATTGGTTGCAGCATTACGTATGGGGCGGGTGATGCGCCCGGTCGCGTTCATTGATGATGATTCCAGCATCACCGATCGAGTGATTTCCGGTCTTCAGGTTTATAAGCCTAAACACATTCAGTCTATGATCGATGCCACGGGCGCCCAGGAGATACTCCTGGCAATACCTTCCTCGAACCGGGGACGGCGCCGCGAGATACTCAGCTTCCTTGAAGGTTTTCCGCTTCATGTACGCAGTGTCCCCGGCTTCATGGATTTGGCAAGTGGACGCGTCAAAGTTGATGACATTCAGGAGGTTGATATTGCCGACTTACTGGGTCGTGATGCAGTTCCAGCTCAGGGCGAACTTCTGGAACATTGCATTAAAGGGCAAAGTGTTCTTGTAACGGGGGCTGGGGGGTCGATTGGTGCCGAGCTATGCCGCCAAATTTTGGTGTTGCGACCTACAGTGTTGATCTTGTACGACCATAGTGAATTCAATCTCTACAGCATCCTTTCGGAGCTTGAGCAACGTATTACTCGTGAATCGTTGCCAGTCAAGCTTTTGCCTATTTTGGGATCTGTGCGTAACCCTGGCAAGCTCTTGGACGTCATGAAAAGCTGGCGAACGGACACGGTTTATCATGCCGCAGCCTACAAACATGTTCCGATGGTCGAGCATAATATTGCTGAAGGTGTACTGAACAATGTTATAGGAACGCTTAATACCGCTCAGGCAGCACTCCAATCGGGTGTTGCTAATTTTGTCTTGATTTCCACAGATAAGGCCGTCCGCCCTACAAATGTCATGGGCAGTACCAAGCGCTTGGCCGAATTAACGCTGCAGGCGCTTAGTCGTGAGTTGGCGCCAGTTTTGTTTTGTGAAAAATCGAATGTCTCTACGGTCAACAAAACCCGCTTCACCATGGTCCGCTTTGGAAATGTACTGGGCTCGTCCGGGTCCGTGATCCCGCTCTTTCACAAACAAATCAAATCGGGTGGCCCAATCACAGTCACTCACCCAAAAATCACCCGCTACTTCATGACCATTCCTGAAGCCGCCCAACTGGTCATCCAGGCAGGCTCAATGGGGCAGGGCGGTGATGTGTTTGTACTCGACATGGGCGAACCGGTAAAAATCGTCGAACTCGCCGAAAAGATGATCCACCTCTCCGGCCTGAGTGTCCGCTCTGACAAAAACCCCCATGGTGACATTGCCATCGAGTTCACCGGCCTACGCCCCGGCGAAAAGCTTTACGAAGAGTTACTCATTGGCGACAACGTAGTCGCCACTCGGCACCCTATGATCATGAGTGCCAACGAAGATCATCTATCTTGGGAAGTACTCAAGGGCAAGCTGACTGAGCTGCTGGCTGCGGTAGATGAGGACGACTATGCTCGCGTCCGCCAGCTCCTGCGCGACACCGTCAGTGGCTATTCTCCAGATGGGGAAATCGTCGATTGGATCTACCAACAGCGGCGCCTGGAGCCTTGATTTAATGTGCTGTTACTTGAGAATTTTTGGCGAATGTCCAACATCACCTAATTTTGAAAAGCAGCTTCGGAAAAGCTGCTTTTCTCCTACCCATGTCATGGAGCGTCATAATGCGAAATAACTACCATGCTTCCCTGATCTTCGCCTTCCTCACGACCCTCTCCGTAACCAACACCGCGGCTCATTCCATCAAATTCGAGACTCCAACCCCTATCACCGCTTAACAAAGGGATTCTGTTGAGTTTTGGCGCAATCGATAACTACCGGAGGCTAGTTGAGCTAAAGTCAGTATCAACACAGTACGTGAGAGATAAAAAAAACAATGACTTATTGGTGGTTGGGTGTCGCTATTGCTCTTTTGTCGTATCTGTTGACCGCGTTGCTGCGGCGGTATGCTCTTGCTAACAGTATCATTGATATTCCCACTGCCCGTAGTTCCCACTCCGTACCCACGCCAACGGGGGGAGGGGTAGCTGTTGTCGTGTCCTTCCTTTTAGCGTTGCCTTTGCTGGGATGGGGTCAGGCGGTTTCATTTCAGGCCTTGATTGCGGTTGGAGGAGCGGGTGCGTTGATCGCGATAATTGGCTTCAGTGATGACCTCAGACATGTGGCCGTTCGGTGGCGTCTATTGGGTCACTTTGCGGCCTCGGGGTGGGCGCTATACTGGCTGGGTGGCCTGCCTGAGCTAGTGCTCTTTGGAGTAACGGTAAACTTAGGTTGGGCTGGGTGGGGGGTTGCTGTTTTCTATCTGGTCTGGATGCTGAATTTATACAATTTCATGGATGGAATTGATGGAATTGCCGGCGTTGAAGCCATTTGCGCCTGCTTGAGTATGTGCCTGCTATACGCGTTGAGTGGTAAGCCAGGCTTGGTTCTACTGCCGCTATTTTTGGCAATGGCAGTAACGGGCTTTCTATGCTGGAACTTCCTACCTGCTCGTATATTTATGGGAGACGCTGGCAGTGGATTCATCGGAATCATCCTGGGTATTTTTTCAATCCAGGCGGCTTGGGCGTCCTCTCAGTTGCTATGGGCGTGGTTGATTCTGTTGGGTGTATTCATCGTGGATGCGACCTTTACATTGATCCGCCGCCTCGTGCGTGGAGACAAGGTATACGAGGCTCATCGCAGCCACGCGTATCAATTTGCCTCCCGGAGCTACGGCAGCCATTTACCAGTAACGCTTGCTGTTGTAGGTCTAAACTTGCTCTGGTTATTGCCGGTTGCAATGTGCGTGGTCATGCTAGGGTTGGACGGTGCTGTGGGTGTGGTGATTGCTTATGTGCCGTTGGTTGCGCTGGCGCTCAAGTTTCACGCGGGCGAACTGGAAAAGGCTGATATTAAGTAATGCATTATCTGACCGCGCAATCATAAAATTCGGGAGCGTTTATGGTTGTTTTTCGCAGCACCCTTGGTGGGGAGCTACAGGCGTGCAAGAAGTCCTGCTGGAGATTCCCCTATTTAACTGACGTCTCCGTCCGGAACTCTCACCCTTTTGGAAGGTTTCCCGCTGCATGTGTATACTGTTCCCGGATTGCTAGACCTAGCCAGCAGGCGGGTGGCAGTCAACTATAGGTTCAACATCTCCCGCGTCAACAAATCCCGCTTTATCATGGTTCGCTTCGGCAATGTATTGGGCTCCTCCGGCTCGGTCATTCCGCTATTCCACAGGCAGATCAAATCCGGCGGGCCATTGACGGTCACCCACCCCAAAATCATCCGCTATTTCATGACCATCCCCGAAGCCGCTCAATTGGTCATTCAAGCCGGTTCCATGGGGCAGGGCGGCGACGTCTTCGTGCTCGACATGGGCGAACCGGTAAAAATCGTTGAACTCGCCGAGAAAATGATCCACCTCTCCGGCCTTAGCGTTCGCTCCGACAAAAATCCCCATGGCGACATCGCTATTGAATTCACGGGCCTACGACCCGGCGAAAAGCTTTACGAAGAGTTACTCATTGGTGACAACGTAGTCGCCACCCAGCACCCAATGATCATGAGCGCTAACGAAGACCATCTTCCTTGGGACGCGCTCAAGGGCAAGCTGACCGAGTTACTGGCTGCGGTGGACGAGGACGACTACACCCGCGTCCGCCAACTCTTGCGCGACACCGTCAGCGGCTACTCCCCCGACGGCGAAATCGTCGACTGGGTCTACCAACAACGCCGCCTCGAGCCGTGATTTAACACTCTGTTACTCAAGCATTTTTGACGAATCCCCAACATCACCTAAGTTAGAAAAGCAGCTTCGGAAAGCTGCTTTTCTCTTACCAATGTCATGGAGCGTCACCAATGCAAAACACCTACCTCTCCTCCCTAATCTTCGCCTTCCTCACCACGCTCT
>Ga0105246_10000357_pt1 | contig 24630 bp, 21 predicted proteins | sample KBSM64metaG_FD_99694 | JGI IMG/M metagenome (GOLD analysis project Ga0105246, IMG submission 99694) | Miscanthus rhizosphere microbial communities from Kellogg Biological Station, Michigan, USA - KBS M6-4 metaG | ecosystem: Host-associated > Plants > Roots > Rhizosphere > Soil | place... | reverse complement strand
CCGAGTGGTGGGGCAAGAGCGTTTTGCTTACTTTTGCGCTTTTCAAAAGTGAGCCGCCGTCAGGGCGGAACCCTAAGTGGCCGTTACCGCAGAAACGGATATGTACTCGATCTGATCCAACATTCTGGTCGGCCCTGAGGCCGCCATCGGGGGCAAGCCCCCTCCCACATTTGGGCCAGGATCGACACAAAATCCCGGTCGGCCCTGAGGCCGCCATCGGGAGCAAGCCCCCTCCCACGCCTATTGCGTGGCCTGCCGATATTGCCTGGGCGTAAACCCGGTCGACGCCTTGAACTGTCGAGTGAACGCACTGTGGTCAGTGTAGCCGCACTGCAACGCCACCTCGGTAATCGGCAGTTCGGAGTGCAACAATCGGTGGGCATGCTCCAGCCGCACCTTCTGGATCATTTGCCGGGGCGTAAGCTGGAACACCCGCTTGCAATAGCGCTCCAACTGCGCCACGGAGATACCGGCAATGCGCGTCAGCTCCCCGAGGGTGACACGGCGGTTGAAGTGAGCGCGGATATGTTCGTCCACCGCCGCCAGGCGTTGGAAGGCAGGGTGGGTCTGGCTGGCCGACTGCAGGTCGAGCGAAATGCCGGCCAGGCCGATGATCGCGCCACCAGCGTTATACAGCGGCCATTTGTGCGTCAGGCACCAGCCCGGTTCGCGGCTGCCGTAAAGGTGCAGCTCAAGCTGGTCCTCCAGCACCAGACCCTGCTGCAGCACACGCCGGTCCTGCTCGGTATAGCCCGGCCCCAGTTGCGCCGGGAATACCTCGGCGCTGGTCTTGCCCAGCAGCGGCTGCAGTTGCCGCAGGCCGCAGCGCTGCACCAGCGTGCGATTGGCCAGCACGTAGCGAGCCTCGATGTCCTTGATGAAAATCGCCGCGTTGGGGATCACGTCCAGCAACGGCAACAGCTGCGCCGCGCCTGCCAGCAACTGCTCGATGCTGTGGGGGCGACTGCCCTGCAAGAGACTCGCAAACACGTGCTGAACCATGATCTTCATCGCCCGTTTCTGACCCCGACGCCGAGCAGATTGCCCCATGCCCGGGACCCTGTCGAGCGCTGAAAACTGTGCTGAATTCGTCATCCATCCAGACGCAAACCATCAATCGTCGCCCGCTTAGGGGGGTTCACGATAGCGCCACTGCCTACCTGCTGCGCCTGGAAAGCGACGACGATGAAAGCGAAGCCGTCAGTGACGATCACTACAGCACCCCACGCTCTTTAGCCAATCACTCTCCGGCCACCCACTGATGGAGCCTTGCATGAAACGCCTGCACGTTATCGACTCCCACACCGGCGGCGAACCCACACGCCTGATCATGAATGGCTTTCCTGCGCTGACCGGCGACACCATTGCTGCTCAACTCGACGACCTGCGCAGCCACCATGATCAATGGCGCCGCGCCTGCCTGCTGGAACCGCGCGGCAACGACGTGCTGGTGGGGGCGCTGTATTGCGCGCCGGTCACCCCGGGCGCGACCTGCGGCGTGATCTTTTTCAACAATGCGGGTTACTTGGGCATGTGCGGCCACGGCACCCTCGGTCTGGTTGCCTCGCTGCACTACCTGGGGCTGATCGCGCCGGGCGTGCACACCCTCGACACCCCGGTGGGCCCGGTGGCGGCCACGCTGCACGCCGACGGCGCGGTGACCCTGCGCAACGTGCCCGCCTATCGCTATCGCCGGCACGTCTCAGTGCAGGTGCCCGGCCACGGCGCGGTGGCGGGTGATATCGCCTGGGGCGGCAATTGGTTTTTCCTGGTGTCCGACCACGGCCAGGCGCTGCAGATGAGCAACGTCGACGCCCTCACCGACTACACCTGGGCCATGCTCAAGGCCCTTGAAGCCCAGGGCATCTACGGCGAAGACGGCGCGCTGATCGACCACATCGAACTGTTCGCCGACGACACCGAGGCCGACAGCCGCAACTTCGTGATGTGCCCCGGCAAGGCCTATGACCGCTCCCCCTGTGGCACCGGCACCAGCGCCAAGCTCGCCTGCCTGGCGGCCGACGGCAAACTCGGCCCCGGTGAGCCCTGGGTCCAGGCCAGCATCACCGGCAGCCAATTCCAGGCCCGCTACGAATGGGACGGCGAGCGCGTACGCCCGTTCATCACCGGCCGCGCCCACATGACCGCCGACAGCATCTTGCTGATCGACGAGCAGGACCCGTTTGCCTGGGGCATCTGAGCCCTTCCACCCTACTCAATACCAAGGAGTCAGCACCATGAGCGACAACATCTTCACCGGTTGCATGCCCGCCCTGATGACGCCGTGCACCCCCTCGCGCAAACCGGACTTCGACGCCCTGGTGGCCAAGGGTCGCGAATTGATCGATATCGGCATGAGCGCCGTGGTGTATTGCGGTTCCATGGGCGATTGGCCGCTACTTACCGAAGCCGAGCGCCAGGAAGGCGTGGCGCGCCTGGTGGCCGCCGGCGTACCGACCATCGTCGGCACCGGCGCGGTCAACAGCCGTGAGGCCGTGTCTCACGCGGCGCATGCGGCCAGGGTCGGCGCGCATGGCTTGATGGTGATTCCGCGCGTGCTGTCCCGTGGCGCCTCGGCCACCGCACAAAAGGCCCACTTCGCGGCGATCCTCAAGGCGGCGCCCAACCTGCCGGCGGTGATCTACAACAGCCCGTACTACGGCTTCGCCACCCGCGCCGAGCTGTTCTTCGAACTGCGCCGCGAACACCCGAACCTGATCGGCTTCAAGGAATTCGGCGGCGCCGCCGACCTGCGCTATGCGGCGGAAAACATTACCTCCCAGGACGACGACGTGACCCTGATGGTAGGTGTCGATACCCAGGTGGTGCACGGCTTTGTCAATTGCAACGCCACCGGCGCCATCACCGGCATCGGCAACGCGCTGCCCCGTGAAGTGCTGCAACTGGTGGCGCTGAGCAAGCTAGCCGCCACGGGCGATGCCAAGGCCCGGCGCCAGGCCCGCGAGCTGGAAGCCGCGCTGGCGGTGCTGTCCTCGTTCGACGAAGGCTGCGACCTGGTGCTGTATTACAAGCACTTGATGGTGCTCAACGGTGACCAGGGCTATGCCCTGCACTTCAACGAAACCGATGTGCTCAGCGCCGCTCAACGCCGCTATGCCGAGCAGCAGTACGCGCTGTTCCGCCAGTGGTACGCCAACTGGTCGGCCGAGCAGAACGTCGCTTGATTTTCTGTAGGCGCGGGCTTGCTGTGGCGAGTCATCTGCTGGTCAACAGCCGAAGAGAGGCATAAGCGATGGCCAATCCCCACTCAGCCGACATCGTCGTGGTCGGCGCCGGCATCATCGGCGTTGCCTGCGCCTTGCAACTGGCGCGACAAGGACGGCAGGTGCTGGTGATCGACGCGCAGGCGCCGGGCATGGGCGCCTCCTATGGCAATGCCGGGCACCTGGCCACCGAGCAGGTCTTTCCCATCGCCGACTTGTCGATCCTCAAGCGCCTGCCGGCCATGCTGCTCGATCCCTTGGGCCCGCTGCGCCTGGACTGGACCTACCTGCCCCGCGCCCTGCCCTGGTTCATGCGCCTGCTGCTGAACCTGCGGCCGATACGCTATCAACGCACTGTCGCCGGCCTCCGCGCGTTGAATGAAGCCAGCCTCGCCGCGTGGCAGCGCTTGTTGGGCTCTATCGGGCACCCGCAGTTGCTGCGCGAAGACGGTTCGCTGCTGGTGTTTGAGCGCGCCGAATCCCGTGCGGCGCTGGATGCCTTGCAGCAACGGATGCAGCAGCAAGGCGTGCCGGTGGCGTTCTGGTCGGCGCAGGCGGTGCGCACGGCGGCGCCGCAGTTGAGCGAGGCGATACAGGGCGGTTTGTTTTTTCCGCGCACCGGGCATTTTCTCGACCCGTACGCAGTGGTCGGCGATTTGGTGAACGCGGCCAAGGCCTTGGGTGTGACCTTTCTGCAACAGCGCGTCGTGGATGGCCGCGTGGAAAATGACGGTGTGTCATTGATGACGGAGCACAGCGTGGTCACCGCGCGCCAGGTCCTGATCGCCTGCGGCGCCCACTCGGCCCGTCTCACCGTCACCCTCACCGGCAAGCGCGTGCCGCTGGACACCGAGCGCGGCTATCACCTGATGCTGCCCCACGAACACCAGCGCCTGCCCTTCGCCGTCACCTCACTGGAGCGCAAATTCATCATGACCCCCATGGCCGACGGCCTGCGCCTGGCAGGCACCGTGGAATTCGCCGGCCTGGAACGTCCGGCCAATATGCAGCGAGCGTGGCAGTTGCACCGCTTGAGCAACGGCCTGTTCCGCCAGCCGCTGAACGCAGCCGACGCCACACCATGGATGGGCTTTCGGCCCTCCCTGCCCGACTCGCTGCCGATCATCGACGGGGTGTGCGACGGCAAGGTGCTGCTTGCGTTCGGTCATCAGCACCTGGGATTGACCCAGGCGGCGGTGACGGCGGAAAAAATCGCTCAGCTGGCAAGCGGTGAAGCAGTGCCTGGGGTGCAGGCGTATCGAATGGCGCGGTTTTGATAAAGCCACCTGTTCGCGCCTATTTGACCAGCCGCTTTTCTTTAGAGGGGCGATAGCCGAAATACGCGCTGTAGCACTTGCTGAAGTGACTCGGTGACACAAAACCGCAGGCCACCAGCACGTCCACCTGCGACAGCTCGGTGTGCTGCAACAGGCGCCGCGCTTCGGTCACGCGCAACTCCATGTAGTAGCGCTGCGGCGTGGTGCCCAGTTGTTCCTTGAACAGGCGCTCCAACTGGCGGCGCGAGCGACCGGCGTAGACGGCGAGCTGGTCGAGCTCAAGCGGTTCTTCCAGGTTGGCGTCCATCAGCTTGAGCACTTCGCGCAGCGGTGCGCTGACGCAGACGTTTTCGGTTGGTTTGATGCGTCGGTAGCGCGACTCCTCGAAGGCGAGGATGTCTTCGATGCCTTCGACCAACGCCTTGCCGTGCAGGCTCTTGATCCAGTCCAGGGCCATATGGAAGGCACCCGAGGGGCTGGAAGCGGTGAGGCGGTCGCGGTCGATCACATAGGGCTCGCTGGTGACCTGCGCGGCCTTGCACACCTCCGCCAGCGCCGGACGATGCTCCGGGTGGATGGCGCAACGATAGCCCTGCAACAACCCGGCGCGGCCGAGAAACCATGAGCCGTTCCACAGGCCGGCAAGCCCGACACCCTGTTCGGCAGCGGCGCGCAGGATATGGATGAAGTCTTCACTGGCCTTGAGCTCGGTGCGAAATCCACCACAGATGACCAGCAGGTCCAAATCCTGCAACACCGAAGGTTCCAGGCGCGCGTCGGGACGGATGACCAGGCCCAGGTCACTGATAATCTCACGCTCGTCCCACCCGAACGTGCGCGTCGCGAGCAGCTCGGGGCGCAGCAGGTTGGCGGTGACCAGCGTGTCGAGGGTCTGGGTGAAGGCAGGCAGCGAGAAGTGTTCGAGCAGCAGGAAGCCGATACGGGTGACCGCCGCTGGCTGCTGGGGGTTGTCATTGAGGTAGCGCAGGTTCTTACCCTTCATGCCACCGCTGAACTGGCGTCTTTCCATCGAGGGTTGGCCCACTCTTATTGTTGATGCAGTGGGCGCTATCTTAGGGGCAAACGCGGTGGCTGTCTCACTCCCGGCGGCTGATCAGCAAAAACCTGTGGCGCCTGAAACCTGCGATCCAGGCGCCGGCGCGCCATCTGATACGGTTTTTTCCGCGCCATCTGCCTCTGTATCGAAAACCGCCCGGAGCGGACAATGGCGCCATCCGACATTCCTGTCGTCCCCCTTCCCTTTGGAGGCCTTATGACCAAGATGGCTATTTTCCTGTTCGGTTTTCTGGTGTTGACCATCGGCATCGGCATGCTGGCGACCATCTCGCCGGTCTAGTGGGGCTGTCACCCGACAAAAAGCATCGGATACAACGACAGCACCAGCAACCCCGCCATGGTCCAGTTGAATGCCCGCAACCAGCGCGGCTCGCGCAAGACACTGCGCAAGCCGCTGCCGCAGCCGACCCACACGCACACACTCGGCAGGTTGACCACGGCAAACACCAGCGCAATCACCAGCACATTGGTCACGTAACCCTCGGCCGGCGTGTAGGTGGTGATCGCGCCCAGTGCCATGATCCATGCCTTGGGGTTGACCCACTGGAACGCCGCCGCGCCGAGAAAGGTCATCGGCTTGCCCTGTTCGTCATCGCTGTCCGCCATGCCGCCGGCGTTGGCGATCTTCCACGCCAGGTACAGCAGATAGGCGGCGCCGACATAACGAAGCAACGTGTACGCCCAGGGGAACAGCTTGAACACTTCGCCCAGGCCCAGCCCCACGCAAATCACCAGCACCATGAACCCGATGCTGATACCCAGCGCATGGGGCATCGAACGGCGAAAGCCGAAGTTCACACCCGAGGCCAGCAACATGGTGTTGTTGGGCCCGGGGGTGATCGAAGACACGAAAGCGAACAGCACAAAGGCTGACAGAAGGCTGGTGGACATGAACATGGCGCGGCATCCAAGCGGGGGTTGATGTCCTGCGACAGTAGAGGGTTGCGCAGGTTATCGCCCCATACAGCTGGGGCTGGATCGAGGAATACACTTTGACGACATGGCTTTCACGAAGCTTTCACAGACGCAGGCCTAAGGTTACCCCAGCTCCTACATGAACACCTTTTAGCCCGCTCCCCCATCGCGGGCTTTTCTTTGCCTGTGATTTTTCCGGATAACAAGGGTGAACGCTGTGATAGACGATCTCGGCGGTCCCAGGACTGCGCAGCAGGAACTGTTCTACGACCTTGAAGATGCCGGCGCCGTGATCGGCTGGTCGGTGGTTGAACTGACAGCCCTGGCGGCCAGCGGCAAGGCGGGCGATCAAGCGGCGCTGCTGAGCAAAGTGTGCGCGCTGCTGGCCGTCCAGCAGAAACGTCTTGAAGCCTACGCACATGAAGTCAAAGAGCAGCGAATCAATCGGTCTGAAGCGGCTGGCTGAGACCAGCCGCATCGCTGCATCGGGCTGATCAGCGGTGTTGCGATGAATGCTGACCGCCATCAGCATGTTGTTTTTTTACACGCTTTCGCGCCCTGAGTTCGTATTGGTGGTGGACAAACCAGATCACCAGAAGCAGAGCCGTCACGCCGAAAACCAGGGTTAAAAGCTCTAGCGCAGTACCTTCGTGTGCAAACATTTTTCGTTCCTCATCCTGAAGCCGTGTGACCGGGAAACAGTCACACCGAAATTGTTTGTAACAATACAAACAATTTCAGGGTAGTCGGCTGAGGCGTCCGTGACAACCGTTTAAAGGCTGGAACCCTTGATCCAGACACGTCATTCGTCGAAAACCACGGACTCTGGGTTTGAAAAAACGATGGCCGGGGCGTTCTGCACCGCAAAAAAACCCGGCGCCAGGCCGGGTTCATCAGCTTGAATCAATCACTAGTTATCCGGATGCTCACTCGCCACTGAATCAGCCGCATCCACATCCGACATATCCTCCTCCAGCGGCGCGTCATCGTCCGGCGGCAGTGGAATATTGTCCTCATCACGCTTGGGGTCGTGACCGGTTTCGTTATCGGTATTGCGGGTCACATCCTGTTGAGACAGGTTCCCCGGGGCATTCTCGTTGATATGCATGCTGGTTCTCCGTTCCTACGCTCGGGATATCCGCGCTTGATATTCAGAGACGGCATGGCAGGCAGAGTGCCGGGTGGCAGACGAATGGTGATTCCATGTGGGAGGGGGCTTGCCCGATAGCGGTGGGAACGATCATCAAGGAACCATAAATCGCAGGCATTAAAAAACCCCGTAGACGCTAATCTACGGGGTTTTTAAGAGTGGAGGCCGAGGTCGGAATCGAACCGGCGTAGGCGGATTTGCAATCCGCTGCATAACCATTTTGCTACTCGGCCTCAAACGATCAATGCCTGTGTTGCCGGCACCCATCGCATACAAACTTGAGTGGGCTCTGTGAAGCGCGCCTCTACTCTGTAACTGATCCAACACACCTAACTCATTGAATACATTAAAGTTTTTAATGCTTCATTGCGTTCGATGGGCGCCATTATGTACTTATTTGCTTTTGCCCGCAACCCCTTGATTTCAAAAATATTTCGCATTGGCATCAAGGGGTTGCGTAGCCGCCCTACTCCTTCACGCGTTGCGCCTGGTACTGCGGGTCGGCCTTGATCTGGGCTTCGGTGAAAGGCAGTGGGCGCAGCTGTTTATCGGAGAAGGCCTGGGTCTGGTCCACGGCGTATTTTGAGTCAGGATTGCTGGATTCGGAGAACGCCAGTACGCCTACCGCCTGGGGGCCTTTGTCGTCGAAGCTGACGATTTGCAGATAGCTGGTGCCGCTGACGACTTCGCGTTTGCCGTCGGCGCGGGGCACGGTTTGCATGGCGTTGTAGATGCCCAGTTCCTGCGGACCGCCATGCATGGGGGTTTGCCCGGAGACCTGGAGGTCGCCCCAACGTTTCACGCCGAGTTTGTCGACGGCGGCGCTGGAAGCAAGCATGGCTTCGCGCAGGGCCTTGGTCACGGGTGCGCGGTCGATGGCGAGGCCACTCGGGGTGGTCAGCGGGTGGGCCGGGTCGAAAGCGACGCGCCAGGCATCGGGAATCTGCTGCAGGTGTTCCACCAGGTTGATGAAGTGCACCAGGCCCAGGCCGCTGTCGAGGTTAGCGCGCTGGTCCCAGGTTTTCAGGTTGGTGCACAGTGACTCAAGCGCGGCGGCATCGTTACCCAGGTGCTTGGCGCAGAACGCCAACAGGTCAGGCATGACTTGCCCCGCCAGGTACACCTCGTTGTCCATGACCATGCTTCGCAGGGCGCTGACGGTAATCGGCTGTTTCTCCAGGGATTGCAGGCGTTGCAGGGCAAAACGTGCACGGGGCCCCAGGCCGATGTTGTCCTGGCTGATCACCGGGGAGAAGCCGGTGAGCGGCGCCTTGGGGTTGGCCATCCACGCCGAATCATTGGAATGCTGCACGTAGTCGCTGCGTTGCAGCTGCGGCAATTGGGCGGCCGGGAAGATGCCCGCTTGTGCGGCGTGAGGGTCGATGTCCCAGGCGCAGGCGCTGCGGCTGCCGTCGAGCATGATCATTTGCAGGCCGGCCCGCGGGTCGCTGCATTGCGCGAGCTTGGCGGCGCTGACGTTGGGCACCACCGACAGGTTCATGTACAGGCTCTGGCCCTGGTCATCGGCGGCCAGGGTGTTGACCCACGGGATGCCTTGCAGGGTATGCACCGAGGTTTGCAGCGCCTGGAGGCTGTCGGCGCGGTTCATGGCGTACCACTGTTGCAGCACGCGGTCGTTGCCGAGGTTGGCGTCGCGCAGGCTGTAGGCGTAGTGATTGTCCCAGTCCAGCTTGCCGGGCCATTGCACCACGGGGCCGAACTGCGAACTGTAGACCGTATGGATGACATCCTTGAGGCTGCCATCAGCCTGTTTGGCCTGCACGGTCAGCGTGGTTTTATCCAGTGGCAGCGACTTGCCATCGAGCAGGTAGCGGGTGGAATCCTTGGGGTCGAGGGTCAGGCGGTACAGGGTGAAATGCTTGGAAGTGTCCACCGTGTGCGTCCACGCCACGTGCTGGTTGAAGCCGATATTCACCACCGGCAGGCCGGGCAGCGCCGCGCCCATTACATCCAGCTGGCCGGGAATGGTCAGGTGCATCTGGTAAAAACGCATGCCGCCCACCCAGGGGAAATGCGGGTTGGCCAGCAACATGCCACGCCCATTGAAGGAACGATCCCGGCCGACGGCCACCGCGTTGCTGCCCCGGTCAAGGGTGAAACGCTGTTGATGGGCAGCGGCCAGTTCGAATGCCTTGGCGTCTGGCTGCACGGCGGCCGTGGCCTGGGGAGGTGTCGCGCCAACCAAGGCTTCGGCGAACTGCCCGACGCCCCCTTCCACCAGCAGCCTGCGGGTCAGCTTGACCAGGTCTTCCTTGACCAGTGGACGCACCCACGCCGCCTGACACTGCGCCGGTGCGCCCTGCTCTTTCAGATAACGATTGAAGCCTGCGACATAGCCTTCGATGCGCTGGCGCATCTGCGGCGTTTGCGCGCGCCAGAATGCCTCGACCGCGTTCGGCGTGTTCAGCCAGGTAAAGAACACGTCGCTGGCGAGGTTGTTGCGCTCTTCCAGGGTGGCCTGCTCGGGGCCGAAGAATCGGGCACGCTGGCCGTTCACCGTGATGATTTCATTGGCCAGCAGGCACAGATTGTCCTGGGCATACGCGTAGCCGATACCGAAACCCACGCCACGCTCGTCGTTGGCGCGGATATGCGGCACGCCGTAGGTGGTACGCCGAATCTCCGCCGACGCCTGCACCACCTGCTCGCGCGCCGATGCCGCCAGGCTCAACCCCAGCAACATCCCTGCCATGCCTATCCTGGACAACCCATTGGAAATAATCACGCCGACTCCACAGTCAATTGAACACCCTCGATAGGGACAACTACCCCACCGTTAGGACGCAACCCGCCGGGAATAATTTAGCCGCGCGGCAGGTTTATTCCCGGCGTGCACACTGTGACAAACCTGATACCGACAAATTTTCTACAGCTTGCACTTCATGATTTTGCTCGTTCGTTCGTCTTATTGAATAAGAGCACCATCATTTTCCTGATAAGGCTCTGATAAGGAGTTTTGCATGTACAACCCACAAGTGCCCACGGATGGACATTCATCAACCGACGAGGCCGGTTTCGGCAACGGCTCGCAAGGGTTTGACAAAACGCCCGAACAGCAGGGCAACCAGCGCATCCGCCATTTGCTCAAGTGTTTCGGTCTGCGCACCAGCCTGATTCGGCTGAAGGTCATCGACGCGCTGATCACCGCTGCCGGCAACCAGCGCACCCTTGGCGTGCGCGGTGTGCACAGCCATTTGCTGGAACTGGGCATCCCGTTGTCGTTTCTCAGCGTGCGCGAGGTGCTCAAGCGCCTGTGCAGCGAGGGCGTGATCACCCTCAATGCCGACAAGAGCTACAGCCTCCACGAAGAGGCTGCCAAAGTGCTCGACGGGCGCGTCTGAATCACGCGTTCATCAGAAGTGAGGCTTGACCTTGCGCCGCATGATGCCGTTGATCACCACAACGACAACGGCGATCGCGATGGCCAGGTACTGGAAGGTTTTCTCGCTGATCACGCCAATGTTCTGCAGGTAAGACAGGCCGAACATCGAGGCCAGCACGGCCAGGGCAATCAGAATCGAATATTTCAAGCGTTGCTTTTGGGTCATGACGAGTTCCTGAACCTGAAGAATGTATGCACGTTGTGTCGCTGCGCATGCCGGGAATCTACCCGGTGGCGGGGACGGACTGAGGCCGGCCGAGGCTCATGTTACAGGCGATGAAAAATTTTGGCTCGTCCTACGCCTGACGGCGTTTGAACCCATTGCCTGGACACCTGCGGATACACGATATTCGCCCCCCCTGTACGGAACGTACCTACGCGACAGCCCCAACCATACGAAGCCCGACAAGGAAGAATCATTCGCCAAACAACCTAGGGAAACTTGGGCCAACGTCACTTGGATTACACAATTGATTTCAGGCCTCGCCAACCTCCGTATACGCCGGGACACCTCGTCCCTGGAAACCACCCCGCCACCTCTGCCGCAGCTTGCGCCACAGCAGGTGCCAGCATTGACGCTTCCTTCCGTGCAAGGGATCGCACCCGTCAGCGCGATTCGCTCGGACCTGCTCAGTGGCCTGCAAATAACCGATCAACGCCTGTTGCTCAATCAATACCAATCGCTCAATCAGGATATCCAGGCGCTGTTGCGATGCCAGCCAACGCTCAATAACGTTATCGAGCAACAGCTCGCCCGCAGCTTCGGGGCCACCCCTCCTGTGGACGCTTCATCACTGTATGTGCATCGCTATCACACCGACGAGCAGGGACAGCGCACGCTGGTCTCGGCGCGAAGCATCACCGAAGCCTTGTTCGATGCGCTGCGAAATCTCAACAACTCGGTTGAACCGCTGTCACCGACACTCCCGGGCGCTGCAGAAGTCGGCTTTTACAGCACGGTTGAACCCAGCGAAAGTCACCGGCAGCTAAGCGCCGGCAGCTCGCTGCTGGCCATCGCCCAGGCCATCGAGAACGAACTGCCTGCGAGCTTTACACGGTTCTGGACGCAGCCGCGCCCGGGCGCGGTCAACCCCGAGTCACCCCAGGACCAATTGCTGAATACCCATCGAGAGATGTTGTCGACACTGGCCGCCTTGAGAGTCGAAGACGGCACACTGAGCCCGGCCGCCAAGACCCTGATCGACAAAGCCTTTGAGTACCCGACGCTGGCGGATCGAGAAAGCGCCATGCGCGATGGCGAGCGGCCGGGGGTTTATCCGCTGAGGGTCAATCTGCCAATGCCCGCCGGAACACTGTTGGCCGGCGCATTCATGATCACCCGCCGCGACGGGTCATCAGCGGCACGTCCTTACGACAAACCGGAAACGGACAGGACCTTGACGCCCGCCGAACAACGAGGCCTGACGGTGCTGTACACCCCGCGCGACGGGTATGAAACGTTCGACAGCCCGGGTGAAGCGTTTGATACGCTCGGCCAGCGTCTGCGCTCCGATCCGGAGGCGGCAGAGCAGTTGAAACAGACACTGCCATTGACGCTCCAGCGCAGCCTCGACGGCGATTGGAGCAAGAACCTGAGCAGACAGCTCACGCCAGTCACGACCGACGTCATTGCCACCGGCGTGCCGCAATTGCTGCAGCTTCATCAGCACAATCTGACTAACCAGTTGCAAGCGCTGTATGAACCCGAAAACAGCGTGCAACTCGATGATCCATGGCGCGCGCCGCCAGTGATGGCCGGCCTGCAGCAGGCCGCCGACCTGAGCCTGCATTTCGACGGGACCAATGCGCTATGGGCGCGTACTCAATCGCTGCAGGATCGCTTGAGCAAGGTGGACGGTCGCCAGGCACTGGATCAGCAATTGGCGAATCAAGGAAACTGGCAGTACCTGGCGCAGCAACTGAACCAGGCCTATCACTGCCTGTCCGAGCAGGCGCCCGCGCGACAGGTTTCCGCCGCCCTGAAAAACGCGCCGATGAACATAGCGCCAGACTCGTCCCAGTATCAGGCCTACATCCTCGCGCCCGGAAAACCAGCCACCGTGGAAGCCTTCATCATCGAGAATGGCTTGCCACTGCCCAGGACCAGAAGCGAGTTGCAGTCCCTGGCAGAGGCGGCAGCGTTAAAGGCACGTCAACATCCGTTCGGCAATTTCGGCGGAGGTTTGTCCTGGCCGATCCCACTGGATATCAGTCAGCAACAAACGCTGCGAACGGCTGCAATCGCGCACGCCAACACCGGCATGCAATCATCGCAGGCAGGGGCGCAACGCAACGTACTGGCCTATCTGAACAGCCGCCGGCCCCTTTCCCCCGATGCCCTGGAGGATCCGGTCAAGGCGCTGGAAAGCCTGGTCAGCTCCCCTGAGGGCCGGGCGCTGGGCCTGGCCATGCAAACCAGACTGAACGGCATCGCTACCGACTCCAGCATCAATGACTACACACTGGCCGCGCTGCATCTGACGCTGGATCCGGAATCCATTACGTCGCCCCAACGCAACCGGGTAGCCGGGTTCGATCTGGCCCAGGAAAGCCATTGGGGACAACCTCTGTCGAGGGTCACCGAAGGCCTGCGTCAGTGCTTGATTGACCAGGGACGGGCATCACCCGCACTGGCAAAGACAGCCGTTCATCTGCTGTTGATGCGCACCCACCCGCAATACCTGGTCAGGGATATCCCCGATGAAGTTCGCCAGGGCACCCAGGCCTGGCGGGACCTTTGCCTGGCAGTCGACGCCATTGGCAGTAGCGCGGCCAACATGACCTACACCGAGGTGATGATAAAGGCCTGCGCACTGCCGCCCGCTCCGGCCTCCATACAAACAGCGGCGTTGGTGGACTGGGGCGTCAGCAACAATATTCTTGAAGCAAAAGGCGACGCACTGTACAGCCAGGATGAGCTTGATCGGGTGCAGGCAGCCTTCAACAACCAGCGGGAAAAACTCAAGGAAGGCAGTGCCTTGATGGACACGGTCATGCCGGGTCGTGCAGCGATGGCAATGGATCTGCTCATCGGCGAGTTCGGAAAGGACGTTGACTTCGATGAGAAAATATTTTCAAGACTCTCCAGCACCGTACCGCCAAAGCCAAGCAAACCGTACTCCATGCGCGAAATCGTGATGGAGCAGATCGTCATGGACGACCGCTGGAGTATCGCAAAAGGCACCCACAGCGTTGACCTGGCTGCCTTCGTCGCCTTCACCCATCGACCACAATTCAATATTAAAACGGCCTTCGACGCGGCGTTTTCCGAAGCGGTCGCCAACTTTAAAAAAATCAAACACTTGAGCGTGATCAACGCTCTCAACAATCTGCCGCCTGAAGACAAGAAGAATCTCAGCTTCGGAAAAATCACCTATTACCTGGAGAAAAGTTACAAGACCAGCCCAGTGCCTTTCATGGGGCCGACTCTATTCCACACCAGCCCCAGGATCCTGGTCACCGCAGAAAATGGCGCAAAGACTTCCAACTACGCGTTCGATACGGAAAAAGGCGTTATCCATAACCTTGGCAGCCGGAAAATACCCCGCGCGCCGGAGCACTTCTCGAACGAAATAACCAAAGAGGAAGAGTTTTTCCCTGATATCAATCGAGAAAAGACCGTTGAAGGCATGAAGACGTTCGTCAACTACCTGGGGGGCGGCGCGCTGCTGAAGGGGGTCGACCTGGACAGCATCAAGCGCGACCCACTCGATGGCGAACGATCCGGCACCGCATCGGCACCGTACATGTTCATCAATCCCCGTACCCACGAACTCGCCGAGTCGATCGTCAAGGCACTGGACCTGGACAACCCAGCCATCCGTAAAGCCGCTGAGGGCGTCACGTCCTCTGAGCGCGCCAACGATCGATTGGTCACCTTGCGTGATGGGTTTCTCGATCTGATTCCCCTGCGCTCGGCCATTGTGAACTTCAATAAGGGCGAATACAGCGACGCCATCGACGACCTCGCCTTTGATGGCTTCGGCTTTCTCACTGCAGGGATGGGGGCTGCCGCAAAAGCGGCGAAAGTGCTGAAGACGACGGCATCGGTCGCGACCAAGGCGCTCAAGGTCACGAAGATCATGGTTGTGCCCATGGTCAAGGAGTTCAATCCGTTCAATGGCGCGGACGAAATACTGATCGGAGCCGGTAAAGTTGCCTTCGAGGCCGCCGGCGCGGTGAAAAGCGGGCTGCGCAGCCTCAAGGGGACGGTGGCGCTCGACGAACTGAACACCGCCAGCAGACGCTTTGACGCAGCCGCGACGGGCAGCTTGAACGTACGTAACCGCGCCGTGAACGTCAATGCGATACAGCACGATGGCCAGTGGTACGCATTTGATGCGAGCACCCAACGCCCCTACGGTGCGCCGTTGGTGGCCTTCGATCCGGTCCATACACTGATGCCGCCATCACCCGATCTCAGCGCGGCAAGGGTACGTCTCAACGCGCACAAGTCAAAACGGGTTCATCCCTACAGGAAGCCGGACCCGGCTTCGCTTCCAGCAAGCCAAGTGCCTGGCCCGGCGGTACAGATTACGCGTAAGACCGATCATCTACCGCCGCTGCACATAAAGTATCTCGACTTCATCAAAGGCGCGCCCACCGAAGCGCATTTCTCGCTGGCCCGCAGGGGCCCTACCCGGGAGCGCTACGAACTGGAGATGAACAAAAGCCTGGCGGGGCCTCAACCGCCACGCCCTGGACTGCCCGACGTAAAAGCCATTGAACCGATCGCCAGCCTGGTCGAAAAGTCCCTGGACATGGCGGATATCGTGGCCTTCGGCGAGAGCCATCTCAGTCTGGCTTCATTTCGTGTGCTCATCGAACTGATCCCCGTATTTAAACGAAAAAACGTCAAGGTTATCGGGATAGAGGGCATGGTGTATGACAACAAAATGCAGCTCAAGGACAATGGGATGGGCGTCACGGGCTACAAACAACGTCCCTACGACCCTGATTTGAATTTGCAGACACTGATCGACACGTTCAAGGCCAACGGCATTGAAGTGGTGCCTTTGGATCACGTCTATCTGACCCGCCATCGACATGAGCGTGATGCCTATAAGGCCCAGAGCAGCGCCGATCGGAATCTACAACGGCTCAAGGAAGTGAACTTCTACGCCGCCCATGAGCTGCTGAGGCACACGCACAAGGGCAAGGTGATTGCCCTGGTGGGTCGTCAGCACATCAACACCACCCAGGGTGTACGTGGCCTGGCCGAAGCCACCGGTGGCATTGGCATTGGTATCTATGAGAGAGCCGGCATGAGGGGAAGCTACGGCACGAAAGCCACAGACGTGCAACCGGGCCCGAACGGCGAGCTGACACCCCACAATGACATGACGGGAGACCTGCAAATTTTCACGCCCGAGTGACCCGGCAAACCGTCGAGCCGTTGCCTGCACAGCATGCCGGCAACGGCTCGAACCTTCAGTCAGCGTGTACCCAGCGCTGATGCAGCCACCGCGCCAACGCATCCAGCGCGAACCCCAGCAGCCCGATCAGCAGCACCATTGCCATCAATTCCGAATACGCCAGCCGATCACGGGTATCGAGGATGTAATAGCCCAGCCCCGCACTGACCCCCAGCATTTCGCACGGCACCAGCACAATCCACAGAATGCCGATGGCCAGGCGCACGCCCGTCAGCACATGCCCTACCACTCCGGGAATGACCACCCGCCGCAACGTCTCCCAACGCGTGGCGCTCAGGCTCTTGCTCAACTGCAGCCAGCGCGGGTCGAGATGACGCACGCCGGCCGCCGTGTTGAGCATGATCGGCCACACTGCGGCAAACGCCAGCAGGAAGTAAATCGGCTGGTCGCCCACCCCCATCAGCATCACCACGATGGGCATCCAGGACAGCGGCGAGATCATGCGCAAAAACTGGAACGCCGGGGTGGTCGCCGCCTCCAGGTTACGCGAACTGCCCACCAGCAGCCCCAGCGGCACGCCCACCAGCAGGGCCAGAAACAAGCCGATAAAAATGCGTTTGAGGCTCACGGCAATATGCAGGTACAGCTCGCCGCGCCCCAACAGTTCCCACAGGCTGCTGAACGTGGCCGCCAGGGAAAAGCGCGAGGACAATCCATCCGCATCGCCAAATACCTTGACGCCCAGCCACCAGAGCACCAGCAAACCCGCCAAGCCACCCAAGCCGAGCAACCAGCCCGGCCACGCTACGGTTTTGCCGCTGTTCACACGCCAATCTCCTCGTTGCGCGCATAACCGTCGGGCAAGCCGAAGGTCTTCATGCCGCCGACGGCTTCGATGGCGTTGCGCACGAAACGGTCATCCACCAGGTCCCTGGCGACGAAGGCCGGGTCCAGGTCAGCGAGAAATTTCTTGTCGCCCTCGATCAAGGTGTCTTTCAGGCGGCGCACCAGTTCCTCGGTGTAGCTGGGGAATGGGTAAGGCTGGAAATCGATGCGGTGCTCGTCCCAGTTGGCGTGCTGGATCGCGCCATCGGCCAGGTACCCGGCGCGGTCGGCGGCGGCAGGCGCCAGCACTTTGCTCAACACCGGTTCGGCATGCGGCGTGTAGCGGTTCGGGCCGTCCTTGGACAACAGCTTCACCGCTTCTTCGCGGTTGTCGCGGGTCCAGACCTGGGCCTTGACGATGGCGTTCACCACTTTCTGCGACCACTCCGGGCGCTGGGTCAGGTCATGCTCGTGCATGAACACCACGCAGCACGCATGGTTGCGCCAGACGTCGCCGGTGAAACGCTGCACGCGACCGACCTTGAGGTTCTCCGCCAGGGCGTTGAACGGCTCGGCGACGATATAACCGTCGATGCGCTTGCTGGCCAATGCCGGCGGCATGTCCGAAGGCGGCAGCACGATCAGGTTGACTTCATTGGCGCCGATCGCGCCGCCCGCCGCACGCGCCACCGGGGTCAGCCCGTTGTCGCGGAACAACTGCTGCACCACCACGTTATGAATCGAATACCAGAACGGAATCGCCACCGACTTGCCGCCCAGTTGCTTCACGTCAGTGATGCCCGGCGCCACGGTCAGGCCCGAACCGCCCACATGGTTCCACGCCACCACCTTGGCCGGCACCTTGCTGCCATAGCGCGCCCATACGGTCATGGGCGACAACAGGTGAATCACGTTGACCTGGCCCGAGATAAACGCTTCGATCACCTGGGCCCAACTGCGCAGCAGCACCGGACGTTCGGCCTGGATACCCTCGGCTTCGAACAGCCCGTTATTGTGGGCGACCAACAGCGGCGTGGCGTCGGTGATCGGCAGATAACCGATGCGTACCGGCGCGTCAGGCTCGCTGGCGGCGCGCGCCTGCAGGCTGCTCAGCAACGGCAAGGCGCCGGCGGCGCTGAGCACCGCAGACAGTTTGAGAAAGTCGCGGCGCGAGTGGGTCAGGTCATCCAGACACATGGTTAGGCTCCAGCAATTCGAGGGGGTTGGGTTGAGGACGGCTCGCCTGCCGTAAGGTTTTAAGAATGTCGATGCGCAACGCGCCGATAGCTTCGACCTGTTCCTCACGCGGTTGCGGCAGATCGATTCGCCATTCGCCCAGGGTGCGTGCCGGGCGGTTACCCAGCAGCAGGATACGGTCGGACAACAGCAAGGCCTCATCGATGTCGTGGGTAATCAACACCGCCGCCGAGCCCTGTTCGCGATTGACCTTGAGCAACAGGTGCTGCATGTCCGCGCGGGTCACTTCATCCAGGGCGCCGAAGGGCTCGTCCAGCAGCAACACCTGTGGCTGGCGGGCTAGGCAGCGGGCCAATGCCGTGCGCTGGGCCATGCCACCGGACAACTGCGCAGGGAAGTGATGACGGGCATGTTCCAGGCCGACCGCGGCGATCGCGTGGTCGACACGCTGGCGGCGTTCGTCGCCGCTCAACTGCGGTTGGCGGGCGAAATCCAGGCCGAAGGCGACGTTCTTTTCCAGGTTCAGCCAGGGCAGCAGGCTGGGGTCCTGAAACGCCACCGCCACCCGTGGATGCGGGCCGTTCAAAGGCTCACCCAGCACGCGCACGCTGCCGCCCTGGGGCGCCTGCAAACCGGCCAGCACCCGCAACAGGCTGGACTTGCCCACCCCGCTCGGGCCGAGGATCGACACCACTTCACCGGGCTGCAGCTGCAGGTCGAAGCCTTGCAATACCGGGCCGCCGGCATACCCCAGGCACACATCCCGGGCCGTCATCACCGTCGCGCTCATAGGTTGGCCTGGCGTTGCAATTCGGTGCGCAGTTGCACCAGGCTCGGCGTGACGATCGGCACAAACGCCGATTCGCGCCAGCGCCGGGCAAAGCCGCTGCCATGGGCGGTGAGGTAAGCCTTGCCGCCGCTGGCCTGCAACTCCAGCTGCACGGCGCTGGCGGCGGTTTCCGCCAGGGCAATGCGCAGCTTGAACAACGGCACCGGTTCGGCGGCAAACCGCCCGGCCAGCAAACCGTTCTTGAGTTGCGTGACCAAGTGATCGAGGGTCACCCGCAGCGCTTCGAGCTCTTCACGTAACACCGTGCGCGAAGCGCCCAAGTGATGCGCCACCTCCGCCAGGGAACGCCGCGCCAGCCCGATCGACAGGCCGCATTGCAAGCCCAGGAACGCCGGTCGCACGGCGGGCAGGAACTGACGCGCGTCTTCGTGCAGCAGCCAGTCGCGGCTCAGCTTCACGCCTTCAAGTCCCAGGGCGGCGGTATTGCTGGACTGCAACCCGAGCAACTCCAGGTCGCGGGAGCGCTGCAAGCCGGCCACTGAATCCGGGATCGCCAGGATAAACGGCGCGCCGCCACCGGCGTGTTCGATGGCCGCAGCGGCGACGAAGCCGTTCTTGCGCAGGTTGGTCACCCAATGCAGACGGCCGTTGAGGGTCCAGCCATGTTCAGTGGGCTCGGCGCTGATCTGCAGCGTCTCGATACCGGACAGAAACTTCATCGCATTCGAAAGCCCCGTGGCACCGGCCAGCTTGCCGCTGAGCAGGTCCGGCAGCAGTTGCTCACGCAGCCGTGCATTGGGGCTTTGCAGCAGGTATTCGATAAAGGAGCGCTGGCCCCAGCAAACGAACGCCGCCGCCAGGGAATGGCTGGCAATATTGGCGATGGCTTCCACCGCCCCCGCCACGTCGCCGCCCAGGCCGCCGAGGGCTTTGGGTACGCCGACTCGCAACACATTGGCCTCGGCCAGCCGCGGCAGCACTTCCTGTGGATCGCAACTGCCCACGTCCAGGGCCTGCGCTTGAACATCGAGCCAACGGCTCAAGATCGGGTCAAGCATGGGTCTTTCTCCTTGATGACAACAGGTGGATCAGCACCGACTCAACTGGCCGGTTTTTCCCAGCGGTATTGCGCCAGCTCCGGGTTCAACGGCGTACGCGCGAACACGTTGGCAAAATTGCACAATGTCGCCAGGCTGACCCCCAGAATCACTTCCAGCGCCTGCCCGTCGGTATAGCCGGCGGCGCGGAACCCGTCATAGCCGACATCGCTGACATCGCCGCGGGTAGCAATCACTTCACGGGTGAACGCGGCGAGTGTCTCATAGCGGGGCTCGGGCAATTCACCGCGCTGGCGCAGCGCCTCGATGACGTCTTCGGGCAGCTTGGCTTTGTTACGCGCCACGGCGGTGTGCCCGGCCACGCAAAAATCGCAACCGTGGCTGGTGGCGGCGATCAATTGCACCACTTCACGCTCCGCCAGGCTCAGGGCCGACTTGGCATTCAGGCCGGACACGGTGATATAGGTTTCCAGTGCCGCCGGCGCATTGGCCAGCACGGCCAGCAGGTTGGGAATGAACCCCGAGCCTTTGAGCGCGTTTTCCAGGAAAGGCTTGGCGGCCTCCGGCGCGGTTTCAGGGGTAAGCAGCGGTACACGGGACATGGAGTGGTCTCCTGATGAGTGAATGACCCCAGTCTGTTGGTTATAAAAAAAGCCCTCAATAGGCTAAAGTAGCGATTACTTGCTCCAGAGTCTTTTCGTTAGATGAATTCGTCCAGTGCACTTGTCGATTGGTTATTAGACAGCCTCGAGCTCAACACCAGCCTGTTTCACGTCGGTCGCTATTGCGGCGACTGGCACGCGAGCACCCATGGCCTGGCCAGGGCGAGTTTTCATCTGATCGTGCAAGGCGAGTGCTGGCTGCATATCGACGGCCAGCCGACTGAACACCTGAACAATGGCGATGCCGTGTTCCTGCTGCGCGACCTCCAATATCGGCTGTCCGGTGCGGACACCGCCACCGGCGCGCAAGAATGCCCGCGCCTTCCGATGCTGCCCCTCGATAGCCATGCCACCGATGGCGTGGGCCTGGTCTGCGGCTTCTTTCATTTCCAGTCCGGGCTGTCGGCGATGATTGTCGACAGCCTGCCCGCCTGGATCATCCTGCGTGCCGGCGACCCGTCGTTGACCGCCGCGCGCAATCTGTTCGCACTGATCCTGCAGGAATGCGAACGCCTGCCGGCGCCCTCCCAGGCCTTGCTCGAGCGCCTGTGCCATCTGCTGTTTCTGTATGTGCTGCGTCAACACGTGCTCGATAACACTGAATTGGGCGGCCTGGCGGCACTCGGTCGGCAACCGGCATTTGCCCGTTTGCTGGAACAGCTGATCGCACGCCCGGCAGAGAGCTGGACACTGGAAAGCATGGCCGCCTGCACCGGGCTGTCACGCTCGGCGTTTTTCAAACGTTTCAATGAGCTGTGCGGGCAGTCGCCGGGCCAGGTGCTGTTGATGATGCGCATGCGCCACGCGTGCCAGTTGTTCAAGACGGACCAGACCGTGGCGGATGTCTCGCTGGCGGTGGGTTATCAGTCGGTGGCGGCGTTTACCCGGGCGTTTCATAAAGTCATCGGGCAACAACCGGGGGCCTACCGCCGGGCGCAGGGCTAGCGCTGCCTATATGCGGGGCTGGTCAGCGTCAACGGGGCCATCATCGCCAGCAATCGAAATACCTGGTGCAGGAACGCTTGGGCGAACGGCGGAACCTTAGCCGTACCCATTCCACTCAACAGACCGGAGAGTTTCACACTGAGAAAAGGACATACCCATGACCGTGCACGCGCTGTCACAGCTGACAACACCCAATCCTCAACCCCAACCCGCCGCCCGACCTGTGCCCTCACCCTACGACCCCCCGCTTGACATGCAACCCTATGACCGCAAAGAGCGAACGCATGATCTGCACGTACAGGGTGACGTCAAAGTGAGTCGATATATCGTATGGCAATCGGCCGCCGAAGGGACCCAGCCGGAGATCGTGCGCAATTATCTATATATAGAGACAGGTGACCGCGCAGACCGCATCCATGTCCGTGACTGGCCCGGCAACAAGCTGCAAATCATCATCAATGGCGAGTCGCATGTATTCGACGTCAAGGACAAAGATGGCAAGCAGCAGGGCCTTTGGATCGAGACAAAAGGCGGCAACGATCAGGTCATCATTGACCCGGACGTCCGTGTACACGTAGACGTCGAAGGCGGTGATGGAGACGACTATATCCAAGCGGGGGCCGGCAGAACCAGGCTGTATGGAGGCGACGGCAATGATGTGCTGCGGCTCGGCAGCGGTCTGGGTTATGCCGCCGGCAACGAGGGGAACGATACGATCATCGGCGGCACCGGTAATGCCGTGATGTATGGCAATAAAGGTAACGACCGACTCTATGCCGGGTTCGGCCCCTCCACCAAACAGAGCTACATGGACGGTGGAGACGGGAATGACCATATCTATGCCGGCAGCGGCCACAGCGTTCTACATGGAGGCAATGGCGACGATCATCTGGTGGGCCACGACCGGACGACGTTTTATACCGGCAAGGGCCGCGACACAATCTGCAGTAACCAGCGCAATGACACTATTTATGCCAAGCCAACTGATCACTTCGACCGCGCCCAGGGCTCACGTTTTGTCGCAGTCAATAGCAGTGACGCCGGCGCACGGGGTTTCACGGTGCAGCCGAACGGAACGCATGGTTTCAATCAACAGGTTGAGGATGATCTGGAATTCCTGCGTAGCTCGCCTGTCGGCCAACAGTTACTTGCCAGGATGGATGAGCTCGCGGTGCAAAATGGCGGTGCGGTCACCATTGAGCAAGGCTTGTATGGTGAAACGTTCTACAGGTTCAACAGCACTGAACTGGAGAATGTGCCACCTGAGGCAGAGCACACCCTTACTGACTCGCAGGTTGGCGTCATCGTCAACGGTGTTCCAGGCGCTCGCGCTGATCGCGGATTAATCGGCTACCAACATCAAGCAATACTGGAGACGGCTGATCGCTCCAATACGCTGGTACCCGTGACCGGCCTCTATCATGAAATGCTTCATGCGTATAACGGTGCGACGGGTACTAAGCTTTCGGGCGAAAGCTACGAATATCCGCAAGCAAAAAAACCCAAACTCGTCGACCACGAGGAACGGCAAGTTATTGGCCTGCCCAATCCTGCCGAACCGTTTGACTTCGACAATGACGCCAGTACGCCACCGAGCACTGTCAACCCTGAACCCTTCACCGAGAATGCCTTGAATAAAGAAATGGGCAAACCCCTGAGGCGGACTTACCTGTGGAGCCCAAGCAGCCAAGGCAAAGGTCTCTGATCTGCGCAATTGGCCCGCAAGGCGCTGGATGAATGCTGCTGCAGGGATCCAGACGGGGGCGTGATCCTGCGCCCCCATCATGATTGATACTCTTTGCGCCGACACCTAAAGCTCTTCATAGCCAAGCCGATAGCCCTACGAAGCTCTAATAAAGCCGCGTCGACAATAACGCTTCGTAAGGACGGCCCCATGCCCCCACTGCGCTCCATCCAAGCCCGCTATACCCTGTTTCTGGTGTTGTTCGTTCTGGTGTTATTGGTGTTGACCGTCGTGGGTATCGGCCAGTTGGTCGCGCCCAAGCTGCAATACACCGAAGAACAGGTGGTGCTCAATCGCGTCGCCGAAGTGGCCGAACAGATCCAGGGCGAACTGAACAAGGTTCAGGCCCAGCAACGCACCATCACCCAAACGATCCCTTTGCTTGACAGCGATGCCATCGACAAGGTCCTGCCGGGGCTGGTTGACCAGTACGGCGAGCTGAAAGTGTTCGGCGGCGGTATCTGGCCGCTGCCCAACCAGCGCACCCCCGGGCGTAACAAGCACAGCACATTCTGGCACCGTGACGCCTCGGGCAAGCTGGCGGTCAACACCTTCTGGAACAGTGACCCCGCACCCAACTATTACGACCAGAGCTGGTACAAGGGCGGCCTCGCCTCACCCCGTGGCCAATGCGCCTGGGCCGCGGCCTACAAGGACGATGCCAGCCAGGAGCCACGCACCAACTGCGCCATGGCGATCCAGCGTGACGGCGCGGCCTATGGCGTGGCGACCATCGACGTGACCCTGGGTTTCTTCAATGACCTGGTGGCCAGCAAGGAAAAAGACATCGGCGGGCAGATGCTGATCGTCGAAGGCGACGGCAAGATCATCAGCAACAGCTCGCGCATCAGCGGCCCGATCGTGCTGAAGAATATCAGCGAGCTGACCGGCACGTCGGCGTTCGCCGCCCAGGTCAGCACCGCCCTCGCCCATCGCGACCAGGCCCTGCAACGCGCCGAGTTCGACAACCAGGGCGTGGCCAGCACCT
>Ga0105246_10000356_pt1 | contig 24634 bp, 31 predicted proteins | sample KBSM64metaG_FD_99694 | JGI IMG/M metagenome (GOLD analysis project Ga0105246, IMG submission 99694) | Miscanthus rhizosphere microbial communities from Kellogg Biological Station, Michigan, USA - KBS M6-4 metaG | ecosystem: Host-associated > Plants > Roots > Rhizosphere > Soil | place... | reverse complement strand
TCGTACACTTCAAAGCTATCGAAAGCGACGGTTTCAAAAGCCTGAAAGAAGGCCAAACCGTTTCCTTCGTGGCTGAGAAAGGCCAAAAGGGTATGCAAGCTGCACAGGTTCGCGGCGAGTAATCTCCGCTGAGCTAAAAAAAACCCCGTCCATGTGACGGGGTTTTTTATGGGCGCTGCAAAAGCCGCAGGCTATCAGCCGCAATTGACCCGCGTGATCACCAGATTATCGTCGGTGTTCAGGTTCAAGCGGTCGGAGCGGTATTCCAACGTGATCATGTCGTTGGGCTTGAGGATGCGTGCATTCTGGGCACCGGCACGGGTACGCGCCTGCTCCAACAGTTGAGGCGAGGCTTTCTGGCCGATCGTGTACTCGGCGGACTTCGACTCACAGCGGCTATGACCGGCGTCGGTCACGCCGGCATCCTTGCCTGGCTCAGAGGCACCCGGGGTGCTGCAACCCGCCAACGCGAGCGCCGCCAACAAAGTACCGAATGATGCGAGCTTCCAAGGCATGAAGCCTCCTATGATAAAAAAGTGAACAGAGATCGTGCGACAGCGATGGAACCGATTGGTTTCAAGACGTTAACGCCTCACCCGCAAGTCTGCCTGAGTCATGCCAGGCAAGCGTCCAGTCAATCGTGACCAGATATGAACATGCTCAGTAGATATCGATGTAGTCGGACGACGGCGCTGGCCAGTTCTGCTTCAGCGCGTTGAAAATCTGCGTCACCCAGACCTCGTCACTGGCAGCCACATTGCCTACATACCCCGACCCCTTCGCCCAGGTCTCCAAGCGAAACAGCAGCCCGTCGATATCTACGCCGCCTACAACCTTTCCTGAAGAGATGTAGGCAATACCGGCCCTGGTGACCCGAAGCTGGGCATGTTCATCGTCACTGGCACTGGCAATCAGTTGGCGCACAGCTGCCAGCGTAAGACTCTCAGGCTTATTCAAATCGATCTGCACGCGGTGTTTCCCGGCCAATAAACAGGCCGACAGTGTCGCACACCCCTCCCCTCATGCCTAAGTAGCAGTGCCAAACCCCGCGTAAAATGCTTAACTGCGCCCGCTCAAGCCGCACGCCAGCGCATCGCCCAGTACCTGAAGCCCGCGAGATTTCCCATGACCACCGTAACGCTCCAAGCCGATATCAAAGCCAAATGGCCCCAGGGGCAAAGCTCCTACAGTCCCGGCAGTGCGGAGGAGTTGGCGATCATTGGGATCGACCTGCTGGTCAAGGAGCTCGGCACCCAGGGCGCACACGCCTTCATCGGCCAGGTATTCGAGAAATACCCGACCGATTACGAGGGTGCACAGGCGCGCGAGTAGGAACCGGTCAGCGAACGCCGACCGGCAAGCGGTTTACTTCAAACGTGCCAGGCGCTCGGTCAGCAGATCGAAAAAGCCCTGGGCATCGCCGTTCTCGACCCAAAACGCATTCTTCTCCTGCTTCAAGCCGTCGTACCAATCAACGATGGTCTGGCCGAAGGTCGGGCCTTCCCGGCTGTCGACGACCACGTTGACCTGGCGACCAGTGAACAGCGATGGCTTGAGCAGGTAGGCGACCACTGTGGCGTCATGCACCGGGCCGCCTGGAATGCCATAGTGCTCCATGTCACCTTTGACGTATTCGTTAAGGATATTGCTGACGACCTTGCTCGCGTTGTTGTTCAGGTCCGCGATCTTCTTCAGGCGCGCTTCGCTGGTCAGCACTTTATGGGTGACGTCCAGCGGCAGGTAGGTCAACTTCACGCCACTTTTAAGCACAATTTCTGCGGCCACCGGGTCGGCGAAAAGGTTGAACTCGGCCACCGGCGTAATGTTGCCGCCATTGAAGTGCGCGCCACCCATCACCACCACTTCCTTGATGCCCTGGGTGATTTCCGGCGCCTGGGTCAATGCCAGGGCCAGGTTGGTCTGCGGACCGAGCATGGCGATGGTGATGCTGTGGGGTTTGGCGGTCGTCAGGGTCTTGATCAGGTAATCCACCGCGTTGCCATCAGCCAGGCCTTGTTTCGGCTCATGCACGGTGACGCCGGAGATACCTTCCTTGCCGTGGATATTCTCGGCATAGATCGGCTTGCGCAGCAACGGCGCTGGAGCACCCGCGTAAACCGGGATGTCTTCGCGTGCTGCCCACTCGCGCGCCAGGCGGGCGTTGCGGGAGGTTTTGTCCAGGCGCACGTTGCCGGCCACTGTCGTCAGTGCGCGAATGTTCAGCTCCTCCGGAGAAGCCATGGCGAACAGCAAGGCAACCACATCGTCGGCACCGGGGTCGGTATCGATGATCAGGTCGATTTTTTCCGCCGCCTGGGCGCTTGCAGCTGTGAGCGCGGACAAAAGCAAAACACTCCGGAACAGGTTTTTCAGGGAGGGAAGACCACGTTGCATAAAACACTCCTTGTCGAAGGGGGACTCTAGAAGGTTACGCCGGATACCAGCGCGATATTGCAGTAAGGCTGACATTCGCCGGTGCGCACGACCGCGCGCGCCCTGCCACTCAATTGCTTGAACGCTTCATGACTGAGCAGGCGTCGCTCGCCCAGCGCCGCCTGATCGGCCAGCGCATTGAGCTCGACCAGCGCCGCAGGCTGCTTGAGCAGGATTTCTTCAGCGAGCACGTGGCTTTCCACCTGCATTTCGCTGAGCACCACACGCAGGGTGCTGATGAAATCCGGAATGCCCTGGGTCAGCGCCAGGTCGATCAATTCGACGCCGGGCGGCACCGGCAGGCCGGCATCCCCGATGACCAGGATGTCGCCGTGCCCCAATGATGCGATTACGCGGGACAGGGCGATATTGAGCAGAGGTGTCTTTTTCATGAGGGCACAAAACCTTGTACGTCGTGCAGCGTAGGAATGGAAGGCTGGGCGCCGGCACGGGTTACCGACAACGCGGCCGCGACCTGGCCAAAACGGATGGCCTCGGCTTCGCTCTTGCCCGCAGCCAGCGCCGCGGCAAAGCCACCCACGAAGGTATCGCCGGCAGCCGTGGTGTCCACCGCGCGAACCTTGGGCGCGACCAAGTGCTCGAAGCTGTTGCCATCAGTAAACAGTGCGCCCTGAGCACCGAGGGTGATGATGACTTTACCGGCGCCCGCCTTGATCAACGCTGTCGCGGCGAGCTTGGCGCTGTCGAGCGAATCGACCGCAACACCGCTCAAGGCGCTGGCTTCACTTTCGTTGGGAATCAGGTAGTCGATCGAGGCATACCACTCGGCCGGCAAGGGCCCACTGGCCGGCGCCGGGTTGAGGATCACCGTCTTGCCCAACTCGCGGCCGCGCTTGAGCGCATGCCCGACGGTGTCCATCGGCACTTCAAGCTGGCAAATGATCACGTCGGCAGCCTGCAACACCGCATCACAGGCCGTCAACGACTGGGGTGTCAACTGACCGTTACTGCCCGCCACAATCACAATCGCGTTCTGGCTGCTGTCATCCACCACGATCAGCGCAACCCCACTGGAGCCGTCCACGGTGCTGACGGCCTGACAGTCGATACCCTCGACCAGCAGCGCATCGCGCAATTGGCCGCCATAGGCATCGCTGCCGACACACCCGATCATGGCCACATCCGCCCCCAGGCGCGCCAGGGCGACGGCTTGATTGGCGCCCTTGCCACCGGGGACGGTGGAAAACGTCTGGCCGATCAGCGTTTCACCGGCTCGCGGCAAGCGACTGGCGCGGGTGACCAGATCCATGTTCAAGCTGCCTACTACCACTACGTTCGCTGGCATACATCAGTACTCATCAATTCGGTTCAGCGGTATTGGGCAAACACACCCACCAACGGCGCCGTCGACTCACGCAAGACAATGCTTGGCGTCACGATGCGTTGATCGACCGGCAGTTGGGGTGTCGCTATACGTCGCAGTAATAATTCGGCCGCTGTCTCACCCAGCTGTACGATCGACTGCCCGACCGTGGTCAGCGCAGGATAGACATAGCGGCCCATTTGAATGTCATCGAAACCTATCACCGACAGCTCGCCCGGTACGCGGATATTGCGCTCTGCCGCAGCGCGAAGCACGCCAAAACCGATCATGTCGTTGCAGGCAAAAATCGCACTGGGCGGTTGCTGCGCAAGCAGTTGCACGGCGGCGGCATAACCGCCGGTGCTGGTGAAATCACTTTCGCGGATGCGCTCGGCGACTGTTTCAACGCCCGCCTCGCGCAGCGCACGCCGATAGCCTGCCAGGCGCATTTGCGCCACGCGCGTATGGGCGGGGCCGGCGATGCAGGCAATGTCACGGTGACCCAATTCAAGCAAGTGCCGGGTCGCCAGGTAAGCACCCTCTTCATGATCGATGCGCACCAGGTCGACGTCGATACCGTCCAGCGCCCGGTCGACGATCACCATGGGCGTGCGCACCGCGCTCAAGCCAGCGGCAAGGCCGCTGTCATCGCCGCCCACCGAGGTCACGATCAAGCCGTCGACGCGCTTCTCCAGCAGCACACGCAAATAGCTGCGCTGCTTTTCGGCGTTGTCGTCGGAGTTGCAGAGGATCACGCAATAGCCATTGCGCTCGCAGTAATCCTCGATGCCCCGGGCCAACTCCGCGAAGTACGGGTTGAGGCTGTTGGGCACCAGCAGCCCGATCGTCGCCGTGGTCTTGGCCTTGAGCGAGCGCGCTACCGCACTGGGCACATAGTCCAATTGCTTGATCGCCGCCTCGACCTTGACGCGCACCGGTTCGCTGACCGGGCGCGTCTTGTTCACCACATGGGACACCGTGGTGTAGGAAATGCCCGCCAGCGCCGCCACATCCTTGATCGTTGCCATGGCTCAGCCCCGCCGACTGGCGCGCTGGCTGCGGTACGTATCGAGGACCACGGCAATCACGATCACGGCACCGGTAATGATGCGTTTGGTGGGCTCTGTCGCGCCGATCTGCGCCAGGCCCGCCGCCAGTACCGAAATAATCAGCACACCAAAGAATGTGCTGATGACCGAGCCGCGCCCGCCCATCAGGCTGGTACCGCCGATCACCACGGCGGCAATCACTTGCAACTCAAGGCCCGAGCCGGCATTCGGGTCCGCCGCTTCCAGGCGCGAGATCTGGAACAGCGCGGCCACACCGGCGAGCAGGCCCATCAGGCTGAACACCAGGATTTTGTAGGGCTTGGGGTTGATGCCGGCCAGTCGCACCGCTTCTTCGTTGGTACCGATACCGATCAGGTAGCGCCCGAACACGGTGCGGGTCAGTACCAGTTGGGCGGCGATGATCACCAGCAACGCAATGATGAACGACGGCGAAATCCCGAACGCGATCGGATTGGACAGCCAGGCAAACGAGTCACCGATGTAAGCGGTGCGCGAACCGGTCATCTGGTAAGCCACGCCCCGGGCCATCTCCAGCACGCCAAGGGACACGATAAAGGACGGAATACGCCACGCCACGGTGATGGAACCGGTAAGCGTGCCGGCCAATGCGGCGCAGCCCATACCCAGCACGGCGGCCGGCAATACGCTCCAGCCCCAGCTGAGAATCGCCACGCTGACCGCCGACGCCGCCAACGCCAGTACCGAGCCTACCGAGAGGTCGATACCACCGATGATCAGGATGAAGGTCATGCCCACCGCCAGCACCATCAGGTCCGGAATCTGGTTGGCCAGGGTGCTGAATGTGTCGTAGGACAGGAAGTGATCGCTGAGCACCGAGAACAGCGCAATCATCGCCAGTAACGCGCCCGCCAGGCCCAGGTAGGTGCCCAGGCCGTAGAAGTTGCCGCCCGCTTTACCGGGGGAAGTGGTTGTTTTCATGGGGTATTCCTAGGCGCTGCATCGTTGATGCAGCGCGTCACGTTTGTGATAGCCGGCAAAGGCGGCGGCGAGCAATTCGTCCTGGGTCCAGCGGTCGCGCTCGAATGTCTCGATCAGGCGTCCGGCGGACAACACGCCGATGCGGTCGCAGATCAGCATCAGCTCGCGCAGATCGCTGGAGACCACCACCAGCGCTTTGCCCTGGCGCGTCAACTCGCCGAGCAAGGCATAAATGTCGAACTTGGCACCGACGTCGATGCCACGCGTAGGCTCATCGAAGAGCATCACCGAACAATCGCGCTCCAGCCAGCGGCCAATCACTACCTTCTGCTGGTTACCGCCCGAAAGCTCGGAGACCAATTGCGCCGGGCTGGAACTGCGGATGCGCATGGCGTCGATCTGACGCTTGGCCAGGGCGGTTTCATCGCGACTGTTGACCAGCCCGCCCGCCGAGATTTCCGGCATGTTGCCCAAGGCGATGTTGGCGCTGATGGACTGGGTCAGCAGCAGGCCCTCACCCTTACGGTCTTCGGTGATCAGGGCAATGCCATGGGCGACCGCGTCGACCGGCGAGCGAATGCTGACCACGTTGGCCTGCGGCCCCAGCGCCACCGTGCCGCTGTCGGCTGGGTCGGCACCAAAAATCAGGCGCAGCAACTCGGTACGACCGGCACCGATCAAGCCGGAAATACCGTAGATTTCCCCGGCGCGCACCTGGAAGGACACGTCGCGGACCTTGTCCGAGCGCGTCAGGCCTTTGACCGTCAAGGCCGGTTCGCCGATAGTGCGCGGGCCCAGGTCGATGTGCTCGCCCAACTCGCGCCCTACCATCAGGGTCACCAGTTGTTCACTGTTGTAATTGGCCATCGGCTCGACACAGACCAGCTTGCCGTCGCGCAATACGGCAATGCGCTGGGCCACACGGGCCAACTCCTCGAGCCGATGGGAAATATAGATAATGGCCACGCCCCGGGCCTGCAGGCGGGTGATTTGTTCGAACAGCATCTCGACTTCACGGGCAGTGAGCATCGCCGTCGGTTCGTTGAGAATCAGTACATGGCAGTCACCAATCAGATTGCGGGCAATCTCGACCATTTGCTGATGACCAATGCCCAGGCTGCCTACCAGGGTGTCCGGGTCGATTGCATCCAGGCCTACCTGGGCCATGGCTTCGGTCGCGGCCGCGCGCAACTGTTTGCGGCTGATCCAGCCACCACGGCTGGGCAGGTTATGCAGGAACAGGTTTTCAGCCACCGTCAGCGTCGGCAGCAGGTTGAGTTCCTGCATGACCATGCGCACACCCAGCGCTTCGGCCTGGGTGCGGCTGGCGGGTTGATAATCCTGACCATTGAACTGCATGTTGCCGGTGGTCGGCGTGACCAACCCGCCGATGATCTTCGACAAGGTACTTTTGCCTGCGCCGTTTTCACCGGTCAGCGCCAACACTTCACCACGATTGAGCGTGAGCGTGACGTCGGACAGAACCGGTTGGGCATAGGTCTTGCCGATACCGCTGACCGAGAGGACAGCGTTCGGGGCGGAAGATGACATAGGAAAAATCTCCAGGCGCCCGCTCAGGACGAGCGGGCGCTGTTGGCTACTGCCGGGATTACTTCTTGAGGACGAGTTCGACCGGGGTTTCGATTACGCCATCGGTGGCCTCGACCTTCTCGCCCTTGACCAGCTTCAGCGCATTCTGGATACCGAACACGGCTTGCTGGGCAGCGGCCTGGTCGGCGGTTGCCAGCACGCGACCGTCCTGCAGCATCGGCTTGATGGCTTCGATGTTGTCGTAGCCCACCACCAGCACTTTGCCGGCCTTGCCTGCCGCGCGTACGGCGGAGACGGCGCCCAGGGCCATGTTGTCGTTACCGGCCAGAAGTGCCTTGAGGTCCGGGTATTCGCTCAGCATCGCCGAGGCGACTTTCTGGCCCTGGTCGATTTCCCAGTTGCCGGATTGAGTGGAGACGATCTTCATGCCTGCCGCATCCATCGCATCCTTGAAGCCTGCGGTACGCTGCTGGGCGTTGGTGGTGGTCGGCACGCCTTCGATGATACCGACCTTGTCGCCCGCAGCCAGTTGCTTGGCCAGGTAGTCACCGACCAGCTTGGAGCCTTTGCGGTTGTCCGGGCCTACGAAGGGAATATCGAGTTTCTTGCTTTTCAGCACGTCCGGGTCCAGACGGTTGTCGATATTGACCACCTTGATGCCGGCATCCGAGGCTTTCTTCAGCACGGTGACCAGCGCCTTGGAATCGGCGGGTGCGATGACGATGGCGTTGACCTTGGCCAGGATCATCTGATTGACGATATCGATCTGCGCGCTGGTGTCGGTTTCGTTCTTGATGCCGTTGGTGATCATGTCGAAGTCGGCGGCGTGGGATTTCTGGTAGTCCTTGGCGCCCTCTTGCATGGTCACGAAAAATTCGTTGGCGAGGGACTTCATCACCAGGCCGACCTTGGGTTTGGCGGCAGCGTCGTCAGCGAATGCAGAAGAGAGAGGCAGGGCAGCGGATGCGGCGGCAAGCACAGCGACAGCGAGAAGACGTCCTGCAAATGGCAGCTTCATGGGTGTACTCCGATCTTATGATTATTGTGAGCAACGCTCGCGCCGAAGAAACATCTCGCAAACGTTTGCGTTGTCAGAACTATGAGAACCTTGTCGAGATTTGTCAACGGTCGGCACTTATCTTTCATCCTGAAGATACCGTTCACTCCGGCGCTGGTTGAAACGACAGGGCTGGCGACGATTTCACACAGGGCCCGACGTCAATACCAGCAAGGCTTTCGGACAACCGAACATGAATGCCCCCTGCGTTCGGAAAGCCGGACAGCAGCGTGTCAGAGGAGCCCGAACAAGCAATTTAAGTTGTTTTAAATCAATAAGTTATTTTATCCGTTCTTTCATGATTGGCCTGGTACAAATCCTGCTATTTCTCAGCGCCTCGGACGTTCAGAGTCGCCCGGGTGTTCTGGATACATCTGCTACCGCACTCGTCAAAACCAGAGAGAAAAATAATGAAATCTGCATTGAAATCCTTTGTTCCCGGGGCGATGGCCCTCCTGCTGCTGTTCCCTGTCGCCGTCCAGGCAAAAGAAGTCGAGAGCAAGACCAAGCTCGCCAACGTGGTAATCCTCGCCACTGGCGGCACCATTGCCGGTGCGGGTGCCAGTGCTGCCAACAGCGCCACCTACCAGGCCGCCAAAGTCGGCATCGAACAATTGATCGCCGGTGTTCCTGAGCTTAGCCAGATCGCCAATGTACGCGGCGAACAAGTGATGCAAATTGCGTCGGAAAGCATCAATAACGAAAACCTGCTGCAACTGGGTCGCCGCGTCGCCGAATTGGCCGACAGCAAGGATGTGGATGGCATCGTGATCACCCACGGTACCGATACCCTCGAAGAAACCGCCTACTTCCTTAACCTGGTTGAAAAAACCGACAAGCCTATCGTGGTGGTCGGTTCCATGCGCCCGGGTACTGCGATGTCGGCGGACGGCATGCTCAACCTGTATAACGCCGTTGCCGTCGCCGGTAGCAAGGACGCACGCGGCAAAGGCGTGCTGGTGACCATGAACGACGAGATCCAATCGGGTCGCGACGTGAGCAAGATGATCAATATCAAGACCGAGGCGTTCAAGAGCCCGTGGGGCCCATTGGGTATGGTCGTTGAAGGCAAATCCTACTGGTTCCGCCTGCCGGCCAAGCGTCACACCCTGGATTCGGAATTCGACATCAAGACCATCAAGAGCCTGCCTGACGTAGAAATTGCCTACGGCTACGGCAACGTGAGCGACACGGCCTACAAAGCCCTGGCCCAAGCCGGCGCCAAAGCCATCATTCATGCCGGCACCGGCAATGGCTCGGTGTCGTCCAAGGTCGTTCCGGCGCTGGTGGAATTGCGTAAACAAGGCGTGCAGATCATCCGCTCTTCGCACGTGAATGCCGGTGGCATGGTGCTGCGCAACGCTGAACAGCCAGACGATAAATACGACTGGGTGGCAGCCCTTGACCTGAACCCGCAGAAGGCCCGCATCCTGGCAATGGTCGCCCTGACCAAGACTCAGGACAGCAAAGAGCTGCAACGGATATTCTGGGAATACTGATTCCAGACCTGCCTGAAAGGGTGGCGAGGTAGCGTGCTTCCTCGCCACATCAGGTTCACGCCTAAAACTTATTGCAACAAATCACAGCAAATTTCCAAATTCGCTGTCAGACGGACGTCTTTGAATTTAAGCAGTTGCGAAAATACCTACAGTTAAATACTGTATGTGCGTACAGCTTACTAAGGAATACTCCGTGGCAAAGCCCTCCTCCGCAGCACCCGCAGTGCCTGACGCCTACCAGCGCCTGGCCATTCGCGTACAAAAAATCATTAATTCGACCAACGCCCAGAAAGCCAAGGCGGCGTTGATCTTCCGCCTGCCGGATGAGCCCGAGGACGAGTGGGCGCGCCTGCTTGAAGAAATTGCGGAAAACGACAACGTTACTCTCGCCTACAGGGATGACGGCGGCGTGCAGATTTTCTGGGTTGTGCCGAAGGAAGATTGATTGAATGAGTGTCCGTTTTTTCGCTGTGTGCTGCCTGTTTTTTGCTGTCACCGCCAACGCCCAAGCCCCACGAACCTTCAGTGAAGCCAAGAAAATCGCCTGGAAGCTTTACGCCCCCCAATCCACCGAGTTTTATTGCGGCTGCAAATACGCCGGCAACCGCATTGACCTGAAAGCCTGCGGCTACATCCCGCGCAAGAACGCCAACCGCGCCGCGCGCATCGAGTGGGAACACATTGTGCCCGCCTGGCAGATCGGCCATCAGCGCCAGTGCTGGCAGAATGGCGGGCGTAAAAACTGCACGCGCCATGACGACGTGTTCAAGCGTGCCGAAGCCGACCTGCACAACCTGGTGCCGAGCATCGGCGAGGTGAATGGCGACCGTAACAACTTCAGCTTCGGCTGGCTGCCGGTGCAAAGCGGGCAATACGGTTCATGCCTGACCCAGGTGGACTTCAAGGCCAAGAAGGTCATGCCGCGCCCATCGATTCGCGGGATGATCGCACGTACCTATTTTTATATGAGCAAGCAATACAACCTGCGCCTGTCGAAACAGGATCGCCAACTGTACGAAGCCTGGAACAAGACCTACCCGGTGCAAGCCTGGGAGCGCCAGCGCAACCAGACGGTAGGCTGTGTGATGGGCCGAGGCAATGAATTTGTCGGCCCGGTGAACCTGAAGGCCTGCGGCTGAAGGTGGGCGCAATCGGCGCCCACCCGGCCCGTTACTGCGCGACCTTGTGTTCGATGACTTCCGACACGGTGTCGGTTTTCTTGGCCCGGGCCATCTTTTCGTTGAGCAGCGTCTGCTTGGCCTCAGCCTCGGCCTTGGTGGCAAACGGGCCAAGCAGCACCTGGTCCTTGCCGTCTGCCTTCACGATGTAAAAATTGAAACCATGCTCCAGCAACCAGGCGGTCAAGTCAGTGAGCGCCTGCAGCTTGTGATCCGGCGGGCCCACCCATACATCCCATTCCTGCGCGGCAATCGCACCGGTTTGCGGCTGGCTTTCGGTCACGACGGGCTTGGCCTTGGGGGCATTGACAGGCTCACCTTCGCCGCATCCGGCCAATGCCAACACTGCAATTGCCATCGCTACTTTACGCACTGCCCTGCTCCTTCGAAGATAAAGAGGCGACTTTACCATTCACTGTCTATTCTGGCCGTCATAAACGTTGGCTTAAACAATGCGAATCATGTATCGCGACCTGTATGATGCCGCCATGGGAATTAATGTCGCCTCTATGCGTCCTAAAAGAGGCAGTCACAGGGAAGCGCTTCGCAGTAAGCTACGCACATCCGACACCTGCCCTGTCTGAACATGTGTCCTTAAAAGTAATCAAGGAGAAGTCCATGCTTATACTCACCCGAAAAGTTGGTGAAAGCATAAACATCGGTGATGACATTACGATCACCATCCTGGGCGTTAGCGGCCAGCAAGTACGAATCGGCATCAACGCCCCCAAGGATGTTGCCGTGCATCGCGAGGAAATTTATCAGCGCATCCAGGCCGGCCTCACTGCGCCGGACAAAAACCAGACGCCTTGAAGCACCTCCAGTAGCCAGCCTTTTGCTTTACCGTAACGGCTGGCGAAAACCTGATCGGCCCATTCGCTTTTTTTATCCACGCTGTACGCCTCGCACATGTCCCCGCGCTGCAAGATGAAACTGCCATGATGCCAGGAACTTGTTGCATCATTTGCAGCCAAATTCCACGTCATCCTGCGGTCCGAGTGCATTCAGGAGCACGTCGATGAGGCCAACCGTTACACAGCCCATGGTTTCCCTGTCCTGGACAATCACCTTGCTGATAGGCCTGGTATTCCTGGCGCTCGGGTATGGACTGCGATTGGAAGTCCAGGGGGCTGTCGACGCGGCGGACCACTCGTGGCTGGACCTGGCATTACTGCTGTGCGCCTACCTGTTTGCGTTCTGCCTCAAGCCGATGCAGAAGGCAGTCTTGCGCAAGTTATGCCAGCGTGAGGCGCATCGCGCGCATCAAAAAGCAACACGCTGACGGTCTTCCCCTTCCCGCACGGCCAGCCGGCCATCAGCTTCTCGCAGCACTTGCAGTCCTTCATACCCGTCGATACAGGCATGCTCGGTCTCTATGGCAGCCAGGTGCGTCGAGGTCACCACCATCACATCCGCTCCCGCCGCTTCTGCGGCTCGAATGCCGACCGTCGCATCCTCGAACACCAGGCAATCCTGCACCGGCACGCCCAGGCGCTGGGCACCGAGCACGTAACACGCCGGATCAGGCTTGCCGCTGGCGACATCTTCGGCCGTCACCATTATCGCCGGCACGGGAATACCCGCAGCCTCCATTCGACGCAGGGCCAAGGCCTTGGGCGCAGACGTGACCAGCGCCCACTGCCCGGCAGGCAAGCGTTTGAGGAACTCAACCGCGCCGCCAATCGCCACGATGCCCTCGACATCGTTCACTTCAGCGTCGGTAATCCACGCTGCTTCGGCTTGAGCGTCCACGCCCGGCAACGCCTGGCGCGTGATCGTATCGATCGCGCGGGCGCCATGGATGGTGGTCAGGAACGCCTCCACATCCAGGCCATGGCGTTCGGCCCAACGGCTCCATACCCGCTCGGCGGCGGCAATGGAGTTGAGCAGGGTCCCGTCCATATCGAACAGAAAGGCCCGGTAATGCCGGGTAAATACGGCAGGATTTTGGCTGGACACGACGCGGCTTCCCCCAGGTGTTCAAGCAAATGATCGATGCCATGCAATCTACGGTTCACCTCGCCACTTGTAAACGTTGCGAGGCGCCCGCCCCAAACCTTGAATGACGAACTTGTCATCATCCTGTTGGTTGGCTGTTCAGGTCGCCTGGTTACTGTGAACCCACTGCCGGCCCCGGCAGCCAGCCTTCACAGAGAGATTTGGCCATGAAACGGTTTGCCCTCGCCTTGGTTGCCTTGCTCGCCACCACCTCGGTATTTGCCGCCGACACTGCCCCAACCGCTTCCGTGATCCATGATCGAACCGGCTTTTTTGTCCACCTGGATGTGGCCAAGGTGCTCTCCAGTACCGACACCTATGACCAATGCGGTATCGTCCCGGCGCAACTGCGCTACCTGGATCATCAGGACCGGGAACACGTGCTGGACTATCGGGTGCAAGGCATCGATTGCACCAGTGACAATTGATCGAGCTAAACTGGCGCAACCCATTGAATCAGGGCATTTCCCATGAACATCCTCGTAGTCGAAGACGAACCCAAGGCCGGCAACTATCTGCTCAATGGCTTGCAGGAACTGGGCTACAGCGTCAGCCTGGCCCGCGATGGCGTGGACGGTTTGCACCAGGCCCTGGAAACGCCGTTCGACGTGATCGTGCTCGATGTGATGATGCCGAAAATGGATGGCTGGGAAGTGCTGCGCCGCCTGCGCAGGGAGGCCGATACGCCGGTGCTGTTCCTGACCGCCCGCGATGATATCGCTGACCGCATCAAGGGCCTGGAGCTGGGCGCCGACGATTATCTGATCAAGCCCTTCTCCTTCGCCGAACTGGTCGCGCGCCTGCGCACCCTGACCCGGCGCGGGCCGATTCGGGAAGAAGAACACCTGCAGATCGCCGACCTGCAAATCGACGTGCTCAAGCGCCGCGTCACCCGCGCCGGCACGCGCATTACCCTGACCAATAAAGAGTTCGCCCTGCTGCACCTGTTCGCCACCCACCAGGACCAGGTGCTGTCACGCTCGCTGATTGCCTCGCGGGTATGGGACATGAATTTCGACAGTGACACCAACGTGGTCGACGTGGCCGTGCGGCGCCTGCGCTTGAAAATCGACGATCCGTTCCAACTCAAGTTGATCCACAGCGTGCGTGGCATCGGCTACCGCTTCGATACCCAGCCATGAGCCGCAGCCGCCATTACTCGCTGACCCTGCGCCTGGCGTTGATCTTCGCCCTGCTCGCCTTTGCCTTGCTGGCCACCCTCGGCGTGGCCCTGTACCGCGAGCTGGAGCGCGAGCTGATCCGCCGCGACGACACCGCGCTGATCTCCCGCGTCGATCAACTGCGCAACCTGCTCAGCGACAGCAACACCCTGGACCTGATCAAGACCAAACCCGAGTTGTTCCAGAACATGCTCGGCAACCGTGAATCCGTATTGAGCATCGCAGCCCCCGGTCAACCACCCTTGCTGCTGGTGAACCCGGCCAATATCGAACTGCCTGCGATAGAGCCGGTGCCCGGAAATCACGTACTGGTGCTGAGCGATGTACAGCACTTGCCGGGGCTCAACGGCATTCCCTTTTCGACGGTCGCGGCGACCATCAACGCCGGTGACCTGGGCAGCCTGCAAGTCACCAGCGGCCGCCTGATGACCGAGCGCACCGCGGTACTCGCCAGCTATCGACTGAGCGTTTATACCCTGGCGAGCATCGCCGCGATCATCCTGGCATTGGCCGGTTACCTGCTGGTGCATCGCGGCTTGCTGCCCTTGCGCCGCCTGGCCCGGCACGCGCAAGGGATCGGCGTCGGCAACCTGGCCGAGCGCCTCGACAGCGAGGGCGCCCCGAAAGAACTGCTACCGATGATCGAGTCGTTCAACACCATGCTTGAGCGTTTGTCCAAGGGCTTTGTGCAACTGGGCCAGGTCTCGACCGACATGGCCCACGAACTGCGCACGCCGATCAATAACCTGCTCGGCGAAACCCAGGTTGCCTTGCAGCAGCAGCGCAGTGTCGACAGCTACCAGCAACTGCTGGCGTCCAATGTCGAGGAGCTTGAACGCCTGGCGCGGATGCTCGACAACATGCTGTTCCTGGCGCGCACCGACCCGGCCAGTGCGTTGCGCCAACGCCAGGCGCTGGACGCAGCGGATGAGGTGGAACGCATCGCCGATTATTTCGAAGGGTTGGCCGCAGACGCGGGCATGCACATCGTTGTCCAGGGCAAAGGCGTGATCTGGGCTGAGCCGATGCTCCTGCGCCGCGCCCTGGCGAACCTGTGCGCCAACGCCATCAAGTATGGAGCGCCGGGCTCGGCGCTGAGCGTCCAGGCGATTGCAACCGACGAGGGCGTCAACGTGAGGGTCAGCAACCAGGGTGAGACCATTCCCGCCGAGCATCTGCCGCGGCTGTTCGAACGGTTCTACCGGGTGGATGAGTCCCGCGAGCGCTCCTCCCAATCCAATGGACTGGGGCTGTCGATCGTGGCCACCATCATGCAACTGCATAACGGGCGGTATCGGGTCAGCAGTGAGGACGGCATCACCACTTTCGAGCTGTTTTTTCCCGCTCGAGACTGAATCAGCTCACCCGACCCCCTGTTTCCACGATATCCGCCTGGGTTTGCCAAGCTGCCAAGACCGCCAGGCGCAAGCCCTCCACCAACACAGGCAATTCCATCGACGGCTGACCGAACTGCGGCAAGCCCGGCACATGGATAAACCCACTGCGCACCGCAGAACCTGCCAGCGCATGCTGCAATCGATAAAACACCTGATTGCACACAAAAGTCCCCGCCGTCTGCGAAACCGAGGCCGCAATACCGGCCTCACGTACCGCCCTGACCATGCTCTTGATCGGCAATGTCGAGAAGTAAGCGGCCGGGCCACCCTCCACCACCGCCGTGTCAATCGGCTGGGCGCCCAGGTTGTCCGGGATGCGCGCATCATTGACGTTGATCGCGACGCGCTCGATGGAAATATCACTGCGCCCGGGGCCCAGGCCGGTCGCGATGACCATGGCCGGTTGCAGCTCCTCGATCAGCTGAAGCAAGGTCTCTGCAGCAGTGGCGAAAGCGCAGGGCAATCGGCGCGCAACGATCCGCACGTCATCGCTCAGTTCTACCCCTTCCAGCAGGCGCACTGCCTCCCAGGAGGGGTTCACCACGTCGTGGTCGAAAGGCTCGAAGCCGGTCAGCAATAGGGTTTTCATCCTGGCCTCACATCAACAGATAAAGCAGCACGATATTGACCACCAGCATCATCAACGCGGTGGGCAATTGGGCCTTGATCACCGCGTTCTTGTCCGGCAGTTCCAGCAATGCTGCCGGCACGATATTGAAGTTGGCCGCCATCGGTGTCATCAGCGTACCGCAGTAGCCGGAGAACATGCCGATCGCGGCCATGACCGCCGGGTTGCCGCCGTAGATGCCCACCAGCACCGGCACGCCGACGCCGCCGGTCATCACCGGGAACGCCGCGAAGCCGTTGCCCATGATCACCGTAAACAACGCCATGCCCAGCACATAGACCATTACCGCCACCAATTTGAAATCCAGATTGATGTACGTAGTGGTGACGTGGGCGACCGCCGTGCCAACCCCGGCTTCATTGAACAACAGCCCGAGCATGGCCAGCATCTGCGGCAGCACCATGGCCCAGCCCAGCGCTTCGGTCAGGCGACGCGATTCGCGCAAGGCCTGCACGGGCGTATCGCGGGTCAGCCAGCAGGCGAGGCCAAGGGCGATCAGGCAGCCGATGCCGAGAGAGACGAAGGTGGTGTTCTTCGGATCGAGCAGCGGCACACCGCCGATTTCGGTGTGCTTGAGCAATACCGAGCCAATCACCGTGGTCAGCGGAATGGCCAGCGCGGGTATGAATAGCTTGTGACCCAGGCGAGCGGCACTGGCGCGAGACGCCTTGTCATGCAATTGCGCATGCTGGCCACGGCCGACGCCCCCCAGGCCGGCAATCAACGCCATCACCACGATGCCGCCACCGATGACCACCGAAGGCAGACGCTCTCCCACCAGGAACGGAATGGCAAACAACAGCCAGAACAGCGACGTCGACCAACGTTTGGGATGGGTGCGATCCAGCAGGATCATGCCGGCGGTGATCAGCAACAGCACACCAGCCAGCCAGTACAGGTATTGAATGGAAATAATCATTGCGCAGCCTCCACCGAGGGGGCGGCGCTCATCTCACGGGTCAACCGTCGATCAAACCGATGCAGTCGAATGGCATGAATGATAAAGGCACAGATCGCCGTCGGGATGCCCCACACCGCAATATGCAGCGGCTCCACATCGATCCCCGAACCCAGCAGAAAGGTATGCATCAAGGCGATCGCACCAAAGGCGACGAAGATGTCTTCACCGAAAAACAGCCCCACGTTGTCGGTGGCGGCGCACATCGCCAATACCTTGTGACGCAGCTTGTCCGGCAGCTTGCCGTAGCGTTTTTCCGCCGCACCTTCGGCCATCGGCGCGAGCAATGGCCGCACCATCTGCGGATGCCCACCCAGGCTGGTCAGCCCCATGGCCGCAGTGGATTCACGTACAAACAGATAGATGATCAGCAGACGCCCCACCGTCGCGCGCTCGAAACGGGCGATCCAATTCTGTGCATGCACGCGCAGGCCATGGCGCTCCAACAGGCCAATCACCGCCAGCGGTAATAACAGGATCAATTGCAGCGCACGGGTCTGGAGGAAACCATCCCCCATGGTGGCGAGAATTTTCTCCAGCGGGAACTGGGCGGCGAGCCCGGTGGCGATAGCGGCGGCGGTTACCACCAGCAACGGATTGAAGCGCAATACAAAGCCGAACACGATGACAAGTACGCCGATCAACGGCCATAAATTCACAACAGTTTGCATGGCGAAGAGGTCCTTTAGTGCGCGCTGCGGCGCCATTACAGCAGGATGTGAGCAAAGGGCTCACAGCATGAAAGTGGCGTGCAGTCGGCTCGGTTTTTTTATTGTTGACCCGGAAGGTCGAGCAGTGGCGGCAACTTTGCTGCCTTGAGGCGGGAGGTGTCCAACAAGAAAAACTGTTGCTGCAGACCAATAAATTTTGTGGATATTGGTACTGCGCGATTGGGTAACTGGAGGGATTCGGGATTCGCCCTATACTCAACGATGATGCGCCTGCGCAGCATCCAGGGCGCTATTGTCGACAATGAGGGCTCCAGCTATGTATGCCGGTCAGATGAGCAGTATGGCGACAGCAATTGGCGAGATACGCTGCCAGATGGTGGTCCAGATCATTTGTCTGCTGTCGGTGGCGACGCTTTTCTGTTGACCGAGACACCAGCGCCCCAAAAGCGCCGCAAGACGCTGTTGACCTGACCGTTCCCACGCGGAGCGAGGGAACGATCAAATTCCAGACAACAAAAAAGGGCCCACCTTTCGGTGAGCCCTTCAAGACCGCCCAGCAGAGCGGATTTTGTTTGGTAGGCGCGATTGGACTCGAACCAACGACCCCCTCCATGTCAAGGTCTGCTTGCGCAAGCTGCAAGCCCTGCTGCTCTTGGATTTCAAAGAACGCCCGTTCACATTATGAGGCGTCAAAAATGGCCAATATTCGCTTACTTCCGTCCGGCAACTGGAACGCTCAAGTACGGATAAAGGGTAAATCTGCCCAGTCGAAAACCTTCGCCACCAAAGCCGTGACGATGGATCGCAAGCACCACACCATCTATACGTTGGGCATGACCTACTGCGAAACCATGCTCAAGGAGAAAGGAAGCTACGACCACGCACTGAAAATCGTTGAGCATTTGGGCAGACACTTCACGCAACCCATTCACGAAATCACCCCGCAGATGATCAACGACTTCAAGATCATGCGATTGAAGAAGGTGAAGCCGTCCACGTGCAGAACTCAGCTCGCATTTATGTCGAGGTTCTACCGATTCGCCAAACGCGGTTTATGATTGACATTCATAACCCTGTAAGTGATATCGCACTTCCAAAGCCAGACCGGTCTTCAGACAAGGTGATCCGGGCGAGTGAGCTTGAGCGATTGCTGGAAAAGCTCTCTCCCACTATGAAGCTCATTGTTGAATTGGCATACGAAACAGCCATGAGACGGTCCGAAATTCTGAAGCTGACGAAAGACTGCATACACCTCAAAGACCGTTCATGCCGTGTTACATTGGTTTCCAGACACACTTTCAGGAGCCAAGACATGACCACCACCAGCACCATCGACGTAGTGAGCTACTGCCGTGTTTCGACTCGGGGGCAGGGTGAGTCTGGTCTAGGTCTTGAGGCTCAACTTGAGTACATCAACCGCGCAGCCCAACAGAACGGTTAGAACATCGTCGGTACGTTCGTGGATGTCGTGTCGGGTAAGTTGGCTATTGGGGATCGTCCAGAGGGCGCCAAGGCTTTGGCAATGTGCAAGGAATTGGGAGCCCAGTTAGTTGTTGCCAAGCTGGACCGGTTGTCCCGTTCCGTTCACCACATCGCCCGTCTGATGGAGCAGACAGAGTTTAAAGTGGCAACCATGCCCCACGCTAAGACATTTGAACTTCACTTGTTTGCAGCACTAGCCCAACAGGAGCGGGAGTTCATTAGTCAACGTACCAAGGAAACTCTGGCAACCCTCAAGAAGCGTGCTGATGAGGGTGACATCCAGTCCGCGGAGAAGATCGCCCGCCGTACTGAAGCACTGGAGAAAGGCCGCACCAATGTCAATCGGGCCAAGGGGAATGTGGCCATTCAAGAGCGTTCAAAACTGTGGCTGAAGTCAGTACGCCCACACATCACTGAGTGCCTGCACGACAACGGCAGTACTCTGCAACAGGTGGCTGATTGCCTGAACGGCAAGGGCATCACCACAAGCCGGGGCGGTAAGTGGTCTTCAATCCAAGTGAGTCGAGTAATGAAGAACCTTCGACTTCAGTTCTCTTCGAATTAAATCGCCCAGCCCTCACTAGCCAACGATAAAGGCTGAGTGCGTGCAATACACTGGTATTCAGCTAACACACCATATACGCGATCCTGAGAAGGATCAGGGGATTTGGCGAAGATGTCGGCTGGTGGTCATTCACAGAAGTCCGTGGCGTTAATTATGTCGGATCAATATCCAGAGATATCCACTCAGGGATTTTGACCACTTGAACATACGGATTCGACTTGAAATCGAGATCAAAAAATAGGGGGTGGGCTTTACTCAACGTCACGTCCAGTGTACCTGCCATTTTAAATGGCCGCCATTGGAATGCCTCTACAGCAGCACGCAGTGAGTTTTGTTAAAATAGAACTCTGTTACAGCGGAGCGTGTGCAGGCCAGACCAGCCCGAAATAGAAAACGGCACAGGTTGTTGCGTCTTTGAGGACCAAACCCCAGCACATAGAGATAGCGCACACTCTATAATGAATGGAGCCTGTGGAGAGGATGTAAGATGTTGCCGAGTGTGCTGATTGCCCGAATGAGAGGGGTAAGCTGACATCACGTGTTAGTGAATGGAGTTCAACTACAATACGCCGCTACCAAACTCCAGCTCTGAGAGGTACTTCCTATGCAATCGCTCTACTCACTGCTTCATAGGCAATAGGTATAGCCCTATCGCTACCTTTGCGAGCATATCATCACACTCATTCTCATCCAGAGTTGTTTGAATGCTCACGATGCCATTGTCATCCATTGATGATGATTTCATCGCCATCCTCAAAGAGGTTAACCACATCGGTGTAAAATAGCCCGATATTACGCTCTTGCTCTTCCTTAGAAAGCTCTTCAAAGGTTAGCCCGATTTTATAGTAGGATGAGTATTTATAGGTATTCATGGGTAGCTCTCATGATGTTGGTTTTGGCTGAGTCTACTCACGTATCTCTCTTGGAGCAAAAACTAAAATACCATCGCTATTATATTTATCATCAAAAAATCAGGCAAGTACGGACAAGGGCGATTTACTCGGCGAGCGGGGTATTTTTCAATATCACTCAACTGGTTAAAGTTCAGGTTCTGCAAATTCACTTTCGAAGAACAAAAAGCCCTCCATGGCCCTTGTAGAAAAGAGCACTCCCAATTTACTCATCTTTTCGTTGTATCCAAGGTCGCGGTGACTCATGAGCATTTTGATGATCATTTGAATATCAGGCCTCAGCAATGAGATTAGGTAAGAAATGAAATTTTTCACCGCAGTATAGTTGCCCTCAATGCGCTCAAGTTTAACGCTTTCTATCGCGGTGCCAATGGTGTCTTCCCACAAGTCGCCGTATTCGTACTTCACGGGTGTTTTACCATTGAAGTACACCTCGCCAACCTTAAGCTTGTTAACGTTGAAATTTCCATGCAGAAGATCATTCCTATCGCTCATCAGTTGATAGAAATTCCTGCATGCCCTGTGCGCATGGTCGACCTCTTGTGCGAATCCTTGACAGTGGACATGCAAGAGATTGAGCCGGTTTGTTATTGTGTCGGATACGATGCTTTTGTATTTTACGTCGTCTTCTTTAATTTCTTTTTTGGCAAGGCTAAATATTAAAAGATTAATGAAAGTCTCAGCCAATACAGGCAGCATACACCGTACCCCAAAAGCGAGTCCTGTGCCAAAGGTGTATTTCTCCGCCATAGCAGAGAAGCGGTCAGAATAGGTTTTCAGTTCCTCCATAGAAGTAGGAGTGTGTATCTTGTCGTCAAAAGGTTGTAGGTTAAGCTCGCGTAGCTTTTTAATTTGTGTCTCAATGGTTGATTCGATAGTTTGATATGGATTTACAAACTCAGTCCACTTCTCAAGCTGAGTGCGTATCGCTTTAATTTGTTTTCCGTATTTTTTTAGATCATCACGTATCTGAGAGATCAGATTTTGCTTAGTAATCGCAGGGCGGTTGAAGGTGCCAAGTAGGTGAACTTCTGTTCGAAATAACTGCCCTTGAATCATGACTAGTCCGTCATCATTCATGAAGGACCACTCCCAATGCACGAGGTTATCAGAAGAGTCGCTCTTCAAGAAGTTCATGAATCCGTTGGGCGGCCCATACTTTGCGTATAGATAGCAATACATATCAATCGGCTTTATTTCATTCTTGAGCATCCACCCCCTGAAACCTTTGGGGTATTTCTTTTCTGTCAAAATTCTGGCCAAAAACGCCGGGTGGATGTAGTCTAGTTTTAGAAAGTAATTTGAATCGTCGATTTCCATCCGGTTACCCTCGCGAGACTTTAGATAACTAGGCAGCGCCATAAACTCAAGGCTGTTCTGATTGCTCAAGAAAACGCTTAGCACCAAAGTATCTTAGATTGATAACGCCAGCATTAACCTCTTCTGCTAAAGAATCTAACTCATCTGGTTCGTCTATCTGCCAGCTTGCAAATCTGTAAATCACGAATACAGAGACTCTATCTATCGGCTCCTGCCTGCGCCCCTCAGCCCACCTATCCCAATCCATTTCATAAAAGTAGGTGGATTGCATTGTGCTAGGGTTGTTGTCGGGATTGAGCAAGCTGCTAAATTTTGAGCGCACTACTTTCTCTGCTGCTCTGTAGCTTTCTAGCATACTATCGCTCTTAATTCTCTTTGATAGGTTTTGTGCAACAATGATCAATCTTGCAGACTCCAGCCATGCAATTCTATTCCTGTACAAACCACCATCATCGGAGCTTTTCAGCTTCCCATATGCTTCATTCACTCAAGAGACTGCTTAGCGTAGACTTCATCGTCTCTAATTTCTTTCTCTTGGGCTATGCCATCAAGCTGGGCAGAAATTGTGCGGGATTGGATGACAATTGTGGTAATTACACCGACAAACCCGAAGGCAGAAATCAGCGATGAGAACACACCCCCGAAATAGTCTCCAAACACACCCCAGTTACTTGGCTCAGAACTGAACGACGATCCGGCAAACTGAATAATCCAAGGTGCCAACACTACGGATAGGCTCAGCCCCATCAATAGTAAGATGAGCCAGATAATTTTTTTGTATTCACTGTAAACATCCTGTTATGCCCCTCTACTCAAGAGCCTGAGCCGTCGCCCAACCTCCCAAAAACAACCTGAGGACAGCATAAAAATCAAGTAATTAAATTATTCCACTGCTGCCTAAAGCCCTCAAAAATATTATCCCGATCATTATTATAAATTCTCACCAGCTCTTCGACATCCTTATCCTCTAAAACAAGCATATACCCCCTTCTATCGTTAGCAGTATCTTTGCACCGTTCCAATAAAAGAGCTCTATCCTCAATAGACCGACATACCAGAATACCAACCTGCCCCCTACTTGGACCAAACCTAGAAGACAGTTGATCCACTTCAGGATTACCGATCTCCTTTCCGTAGTTTTTGCATTCAATAAATATCAGCGGTGCACAGTAGTGAAGAGATAGCCATGCAAAAAAACCACTCTTTGCTTCATTGCTATACGTGATATCAACCCGTTTTCGACCTTGGTGTAAAACGGTTTGTTTTTTTGGATTGCAAAGGGAAGGATAGAAAATAACCGAAAATATTTTCTCAATGACTTTTTCATAAGCATCGGCATCGTTTCTTCCCGGAACCAAGGCTTTCATCTCTAGCAACAGAGCGTTCAAATCAGGGAGTTCAACTCCCTCTACCTCCGATAACTGCTCATGAGACAAAGGCGAAGAAACATTATGTTGTTTATGCTCTCTGTACTCATCCAAAACTCTAGGACGCAACTGGGTCTCCCGTACGGCGGCCAACTTATCTTTGCCATACTTCGCCATCAGAGCTTTCTTGGTAACACGCTCCCTACCATTACTAAGAACCTCTACCAGACTCGATCTAGCGCTCAAATGTTCTTGCTGCATTTGGGGAAGTAAATAATGGCGATAATACTCATCAAATCTATAACTAAGACGCTGACGCACTAGAAGCTTGGGAACTAAAATCACCTTCCCAAAGTTTGTCATTGGCAATGGAACTAGCGCCGTTTCCCACCTCCCCTTTTCAGCGTTCCAAATAGGGCCGGAATCAACATCAGGCGTTAGGCGCACCCCATAAAAATCACACATATCCTGAGTATATCTAATTAGCGGTCCACGTAAGATATTGCACACCGCATCGGATATCATGTCTGTCCCTATACCCGGAATTAGCAATGCAGTGTCTTCAAGGTCTCTCAGCAAACCGGTCTTTACAGCATCGCTTTGACTGAGGGCACCCCAAACGCTCTTAGCCGATCCACTACCAAATCCATGTCCGCGAGACTCGTTTGCGGAATAACCCAAGTGAAACTCATTTCGCTCATTAAGCGACGAAAGCAGCCGTTGTGCCTTATCATTATTACCAGAACGAATTAGCGTCAACACCTCTTCAAAAAAAGTCTGGAGGAGTGAAGATAACTCATTTCCCCAAGGACTACTTAATGACTTTATTGCGCTAGGCTCTAAAAAAACGGGCACGTCCGTGTCCAAGCGAATATCGACAAAGTCTAAATATGGCTGAGTAAGACCAAGTTTGAAGTATTCAGAAAATCTCATCATTCCCTCGATGCCAAGTAAGTCAAGAGCTGACAATACCGGAATTCAAGGCATTTTGCCATCAACCTGACCCCCCCCCCCCCCTAACCCCCACCCGGCGCAAACACACCCGCCCCGAACAGACTTGCTTAAACCGCAACCCCCACTCCCACAGCAAACCCAACATCACCCC
>Ga0105246_10000354_pt1 | contig 24700 bp, 25 predicted proteins | sample KBSM64metaG_FD_99694 | JGI IMG/M metagenome (GOLD analysis project Ga0105246, IMG submission 99694) | Miscanthus rhizosphere microbial communities from Kellogg Biological Station, Michigan, USA - KBS M6-4 metaG | ecosystem: Host-associated > Plants > Roots > Rhizosphere > Soil | place... | reverse complement strand
TGTCGAAGCCGCAGGCGGTAATGGACGACGGCACCGCCAAGGTCAGCTGCACGCTGGTCAAGCATACCCCGATCTTCCATTCGCTCGGCTATCGCATCGACACGCCCGGCCGCTCGATCGCTTTCTCCGGAGACACCTCGCCGGTGCAGAGCGTCATCGACCTCGCCAAAGGCTGCGACGTGCTGGTGCACGAGGCGATCTATCTCAACCCGAACGGGTCGTCGACCGTGCCCAGGTTGAACGGCGACGCGCGCGTGGAGGGAAGCGACCGGGCCGGCTCCGCCATTGCCGGCGACGCCGCCAAACTGCTCGAGCACGTGATCAGCTCGCACACTCCGGCCGAGGAAGCGGGGCGGATCGCGCAGGAGGCGGGCGTCAAGACGCTGGTCCTGGCGCACACCGTCGCGCTGATGCCAGGGGTCACCGACGGCATGTGGATCGCTGCGGCAAGGAAGCACTTCTCGGGCGAGGTGATCTTCGCGCACGATCTGATGGTGCTCTGAGCATCAAGAGAGCGAGGAAGTGGAGGCCCGAGCCGGAATCGAACCGGCGTGCAAGGATTTGCAGTCCTCTGCGTAACCACTCCGCCATCGGGCCTCACGCGGAGTGGGCGCCCTAGCGAAAGCCCCTCGAGCGCGCAATGCGAAAGCGGCTGCGCGGCCTGGCTCGGCGCGCCTCGAGAACCGGCACTTGCCGAAATTCGCCACACCTAGCTGCGCCGCGTTAAGGCACGGTTTTGCCAGCCAGGCGCAGCAATACCGCGGGATGGCGGGAAACCGAATAACCTTGCCAGCCGTTATCCGTTGCCACTCGACCTCATCGTTCGAGCACAGGAGAAAGTTCCGTGAAAACCAAGCCTATCTTACTCGCCGCCGCGCTGGCCCTCGCCGGCACCGCAGGCGTCGCCAGCGCCCAGTATGCGAACAATTACCCGCGCCCTGTCGCCGGCAACACCTTCTGGCAAGGCGCGCCGGACGGTCTGCAGCAGCGGATCGCCTGGCTCCAGCAGCGGATCGATCGCGGCATTGCCGACGGCAGCCTCGATCGCCGCGAGGCGCGTGACGCCCAGTTCCAGCTCAACACGTTGCGCCGCGATGCCGACGTGCTGCAACAGCGGCTCGACGATCTCAGCCGCAACCTGCGCTGGCGCCGCGCCAACGGCGGATACGGCTACAACGGCGGAGCCGTGCGCGATCCCTACGCCACGGATTACGACGCCTCGCGCTATTACCGCGACGATCCGCGCTATCAGGAGCGCCGCCTCACCGCGCAGGACGAGGTCTATCGCGGGTCGGACGGCCGGTATTACTGCAAACGCAGCGACGGCACGACCGGCCTGGTGATCGGCGGGGTCGGCGGCGCGGCGCTGGGCAACGTGATCGACGGCGGGCACAGCCGCCTGGCCGGCACGCTGATCGGCGGCGCCCTGGGCGCACTGCTCGGCCAATCGGTCGACCGCAATACCGACGTGCGCTGCCGCTAAAGGACGCGCGCGGGGGCGCCGGGCACCGTCCGGCGCCCTCGCGCGTTCTTCTCCGCAAGGAGAACTCTCATGGGCATTATCATCATGCTTCTCGTCGGCATCCTGGTCGGCTGGCTGGCGAGCGTCGTCGTCGGTGGCGGCGGCGGGATCGTGTTCGACATGATCGTCGGCTTCCTCGGCGCGCTGATCGCCAGCTTCATCTTCGGCGGACCGTCATTCCTCAGCGGACAAATCTCGCTGATGTCGGTGCTGTGGTCGGTCATCGGCGCGATCGTGCTGCTATTGGTCCTGCGCCTGTTCCGCGGCGGGTTTGCCCGGCGCTGGTGAGCGGGACTCAGGATTCGTGGAATTCGAATTCCACCAGATAGACGTTCTCGCCCGAGCCGTGCTTCGCCACCGACAACAGGTCTTCGACGCTGTCGAAGCCTGAACGGCGCGCGAGCTCGGGCGTGATCCTGTCCCACTCGATTTCGCGCACCGAAGTGACAAGAATCTCGCCGGGCCCAAGGCGATAGCGGCCGCCGACTTTGACGTGCGGCCGCTGCCAGATACGCACGCTGCAGGTGATTTCGCCAAACATCACCCGGTCGCGCAGGCGCTGGTCGAAGATCATTCGCGTCAGGCCGCCACCGGTTCTACGTCGTCGAGTTCCGTCTCGGCCTGGAGCCGCCTGGCGTAGAAGGCGAGTGCCACGACACCGATCACCACCCCGGCGAGGCAATAGCCGGTGAACGAATAGCCGTTCATCACACGCGGCGTACTGCCGAGGAACCACCACGCGCCGACGATTGGGGCAGCGACGGCGGCGAACTTGGCGACGAAGCTGGCCCACCCGCCGCCGGTCGAACGGATCGCGCTAGGGTAGTAGATCGTCGTCATCGAGATGATCGCCGCGTGACCGACGCCAACCAGGACGGTGCCGGCGACCACTACCGGAATGAACAACGGCCCCCCGGTCAGCCCCCAGCCCACAGCCAGCATCGCCGGGACGCCGAGCAACGGCGCGAGCGCGATCCACAACGGGCCCTTCTTCTCCGTCAAGGCGAGCAGAAAAACCCCGCCGATTGCCCCGACGAGCCCGCCGAGAGAACCGATATTGGTCCCTTCGATCCGATTCACGCCAAGCTGCTCGAGGAAGACAATGCCGTAGCTGACTCGCATGTAGATGGCGAAAGTCGAGAAGAAGTAGGTGAACCAGATCACCGGCGTGATGAAGGCGAGCGAACCGCGAAACAGGTCGGCGGTCTTGGCCCACGGCGATTCCCCGCCGGTCGTGCGTTCGTCTGTCAGCCTGAAATCAAGATAGCTCGCTTCCTTCATCCGGGGATCGAATTTTCGCAGCGCCTTGAGGATTTCGGGCGCGGGCTCGCGGTTGGCGACCATCCAGCGCGCCGATTCCGGCAGGGTGAAGAACAGGATAAGTGCCAGCACCCCGGTGCCTACGCCGCACACCCAGAACACCGTCTGCCAACCGTGCCCCGGGGCCAGCAGGTTCGTCACCTGCCCCGCCAGCGCTCCGCCGACGCTGAATCCGAGCATGATGATGGTGACGGCGGTGGCCTTCTTGCCTGCGGGCATCGTCTCGATGTTGAGCGACCAAGCCGGCGCCAGCAGTCCGCCGATGGCGAGACCGCCGAGGAAGCGCAGGACGATGATGATCTCCGGGCTGCCGGCGAACCCGGTCACGAAAGTGAACAGAGCTCCGGCCATCGTGCACCAGATGATGACCGGCCGGCGTCCGTAGATATCGGCGAGATAGGAGCCGAACAGCGAGCCGATCATCTGCCCAAGGAACGCCGCCGAGGTAACGTATCCCATCATCGCCGCGTTGAGGCCCAGATCGTCGCGCAGGTACGGAAGAACGACGGAGATCAGTGAGAAGTCGAGCCCGTCGAAGAACGTCACGAACGAGGAGACGATCAGGATCCAGATGTGGAACCGGGTAAACCCAGTTTTCTCGAAAAACGCAGTCACATCGAGCGTGCGGGAATCCGCATCGGCGGGCATGAGCATCCTCTCGTTTGTTGTCTTTGTCCGAGAGGTAACCCGCCGATCCGGATCGCGCCAGCGATTATCCGCCGGGGAACTCTAGGCCGCGGTCGTGTTGACGCCCATCTGCTGCAGGTAGCGCTTCACGTTGCGGGCCGCCTGGCGCAGCCGCTGCTCGTTCTCGACCATCGCGATGCGAACGAAGCCTTCGCCCTGCTCGCCGAAGCCGACGCCGGGTGAAACCGCCACTTCCGCGTGGGTCAGCAGCTGCTTGGAGAATTCGAGGCTGCCCATCTCTTTCAGCGCCGGCGGAAGCGGCACCCATGCGAACATGCTCGCCGGAGGTGGCGGGACTTCCCATCCGGCCCGGCCGAACGCCTCGACCATCACGTCGCGGCGCTTCTGGTACAGCTCGCGGTTGCGCTGGACGATATCCTGCGGGCCGTTGAGCGCCGCGCAGGCCGCGGCCTGGATCGGCGTGAAGGCGCCGTAGTCGAGGTACGACTTCACCCGCGTCAGCGCGGCGATCAGGCTCTGATTTCCGACAGCGAAACCGATGCGCCAGCCGGCCATCGAGAACGTCTTGCTCATGCTCGTGAACTCGACCGCGACATCCTTGGCGCCGGGCACCTGCAGGATCGAGGCTGTCGGCTTGCCGTCGAAATAGAGTTCGGAATAGGCGAGGTCCGAGATGACCCACACCCGGTTCTCCTTGGCCCAGGCGACGAGCTTTTCGTAGAACGACACGTCGACGGTCTCGGCCGTGGGGTTGGACGGGAAGTTGACGATCAGCACGGTCGGACGCGGCACGGTGAAGCGCATCGCCCGCTCCAGCGAATCCCAGTATTCCGCGTTCGGTGTCGTCGGCACGGAGCGGATCGCCGCCCCGGCAACGATGAAACCGAACGTATGGATCGGGTAGCTCGGGTTGGGCGCGAGCACGACGTCGCCCGGCGCGGAAATCGCGGTGGCGAGGCTGGCGAGCCCTTCCTTCGAGCCCATCGTGACGACCACCTCGCGCTCGGGATCGAGCTCGACCCCGAAGCGGCGGGCGTAGTAGTTCGCCTGGGCCTTACGCAGGCCGGGAATGCCCTTGGACTGCGAATAGCCGTGCGCGTCGGGCTTGCTCGCCACCTCGCACAGCTTGTCGATGACGTGTTGTGGCGGCGGCAGGTCGGGGTTGCCCATGCCCAGGTCGATGATGTCCCGCCCCGCCTGGCGTGCTGCGTGCCGCATCGCGTTGACTTCGGCGATGACATAGGGCGGCAGGCGCTTGATGCGGTAGAACTCGGTATCCATGACCTCTGGCTTGCTTTGTCGATGCGGCCCTGTGCCGCGTCGGGCCGGCAATTGTGGCGGAATCGGGCGACTCGCGCAATTGATTGCTCGCAACTGTAAAATGACGCCACTAAGTTGCGCGCATGAGCGAGACCGAAACGGCCGACATGTTCACCGAGATGCTCCGCGCGCAAAGCGAAGCGGCGCGGCAGATCGTCAGCGCCAGCTTCCCCAGCGAGGCGGCGCTGGCCGAGTGGGGCGAGGCAGCACAGCGCCTGCAAGCGATGTGGCTCGACACTCATCGGCAGGAGACCCTTCCCGAGCCTCCGGTCGCGTTCCTCGCCGATCCGGCCCAGTGGATGGGACTGATGCAAGCGTGGTCGCGGCAGATTCCGCTGCTCGACCCCGAGCGTCAGCAGCAATTGTGGCAAGAGGGGATGGGCCTGTGGCAGGACATCCTCGCGCAATACGGCGTCGGCGCCGGCGGCGAGGCGACCACCGCGGCGCCCAAGCCCGAGCCCGAGCTCCCACGGCGCGACAAGCGCTTCGCCGATCCCGCCTGGCGCGAGCAGCCGGTCTTTGCGCTGATCCACCAGACTTACCTGTTGCTAGCCGAGCGCCTGAGCGAGATGGTCGACGAAGTGCAGGGCGTCGGCGAACAGGAGCGCGAGCAGCTGCGCTTCGCGTTGAAGAGCGTGCTCGACGCGATGAGCCCGGCGAACTTTCCGCTGACCAATCCGGTGGTGCTGGAGCGCACGCTCGAGACCCATGGCGCCAATCTGATCCGCGGGATCGAGCGGCTCACCGCCGATCTCGAGAAAGGCCAGCTGACCCACACCGACGCGAGCGCGTTCAAGCTGGGCGAGAACATCGCCTGCACTCCGGGCAAGGTGGTCCACGAGACGGCGCTCTACCAGTTGATCCAGTATTCGCCGGCGACGGACGAAGTGCTGGAAGTTCCGGTTGTGATCTTCCCGCCGTGGATCAACCGATTCTACATCCTCGACCTCAATCCCAAGAAGAGCCTCGTGAAGTGGGCGGTGGACCAGGGGCTGACGGTGTTCATGGTCAGCTGGCGCTCGGCCGACGCGAGTTTCGCCGAGGTGACCTGGGACGATTACGTGCGCGCGGAGATTGAGGCGGTCGACACGATCCGCGAGCGCCTCGGCGTGGCGGCGGTCCACGCGGTCGGCTACTGCGTCGCCGGCACCACCCTCGCCGCGACGCTGGCGATCCTCGCCCGCCGTGGCGAAGCGGCCAAAGTGAAGAGCGCCACCTTCCTTACCGCCCAGGTCGATTTCGAGCGCGCCGGCGATCTCAAGCTGTTCGTCGACGACACCCAGCTCGAACTGATTCGCCAGGCAAGCAAGGGCGGCTACCTCGACGGACGCTACATGGCCGCAACCTTCAATATGCTGCGCGGGGCGGACCTGATCTGGAACTACGTGGTCAATTACTATCTGCTCGGCGAGGATTATCCGGCTTTCGACCTGCTCTACTGGAACGGGGACGTGACCAACCTGCCGGCGAAGTGGCACGAGGGATACTTGCGCGACCTCTACCGCGACAACAAGCTGGTCCGGCCTGACGCGCTCAGCGCGGACGGCACCGCGATCGATCTGCACCTGGTCGAAACGCCGAGCTACATCCAGGCCGGACGCGAGGACCACATCGCGCCGCCGGAAAGCGTCTGGCGCCTGACCGAGCATTTCGCCGGCCCGATGCGTTTCGTGCTCGCCGGCAGCGGGCATATTGCCGGGGTCGTCAATCCGCCCTCGGCGCGAAAGTACCAGTACTGGACCAACGACACGGCGGCGAATTCACTCGAAGCCTTCATCAAAGGCGCGGCCGAGCACCCGGGAAGCTGGTGGACCGACTGGCTGGCCTGGCTCGAATCGATCGACGCCGCGCGGGTCAAGGCCTCCGGCAAGCGCAAGCCTGGCGGACACGGCGACGCTGTGATCGAGGACGCGCCGGGGCGCTACGTCGCCATGCGCTAACGCGCTCTTGTTGCACTGCACCATTTTCTCCTTGACTTCGCGGTTGCGAGGTCTATTTTGTGCACTGCAACAAGACTGAGGTATGGGTACAATGGCCGAGTCTCCCGACAACGCCGTCAAGAGCGCCGAAGAAGCCTACGCCGCTGCTGCGGCCGCGGCCGAGCCGGCCAAGCCCAAGATTGCCAAAGTCGAGGCTGCGCCCGTCGCGATCGACCAACCCGCGACGGATGCAGCCTCGGCAAAGGCGCCGAAGGCCAAGCCCGCTGCCCGCAAGGCGGCGGCGAAGAAAGTGAGCAAGCCGGTCAGCAAGAAGCCGGCTCAGAAAGTTAGCAGGACGATTTCCAAGCCGCGGCGCCTCCCGGCTCCCAAGCCCAAGGCAGTGGCGGCCAGTGCACCCCGTTTCACAATTACCGAATTGAAGGAAAAGATCATGGCTACCGCCAAGACCACCGATTTCACCAAGCCGTTCGCCGACGCCATCGGCGAAGTGCAGAGCAAGGCCAAGGCCGCTTACGACAAGAGTGCCGCGCTGGCCGCCGAAGCGACCGAGTTCGCCAAGGGCAATGTCGAAGCCGTCGTCGAGAGCACCAAGGTCTACGCCGCCGGCGTGCAGGACCTCGGCAAGACATACGTCGAGGAAGCCAAGTCGGCTTACGAGACGCTGACCGCCGACCTCAAGGAATTCGCCGCGATCAAGAGCCCGGCCGAGCTGTTCCAGCTGCAAGGCAAGCTCGCCCGCCGCAACTTCGACGCGATGGTCGCTTTCGGGTCGAAGAACAGCGACGCGGTGAGCAAGCTTGCGACCGAAGCCTTCGCGCCGATCTCCGGCCGCCTCAGCCTCGCCGCCGAAAAGATTTCGAAGGCCGCCTGAGGTCTTTCGCACTCCAGCCGGCATCTCTCCTCTCCCATTGCCGGCACAGGAACGGGCCGGGCGGAGCTTCCGTCCGGCCCGTTTCGACTCAGCGAATTGAAGGGACCCTTGGGGGCGCGTTAACCGTTTGCATGAGCGTCGACCTTGCGGCGGGGCCGCGCGATACGATATTCTGCGTTCGATGAGCTGGAACGACGCCTTTCCCGATCCCTACCCCACCCCGACGCATGCCGCCGGCGATGACGACGATTCGGGAATCGGCGTGCGCGACGGGCAGGGCCAGGTCGGCCTCGCCACTCGCACGCGGACCAAGCCCAAGAAGCCGAGCCAGTACAAGGTGCTGATGCTCAACGACGATTACACGCCGATGGAATTCGTCGTCATGTGTCTGAAGCGCTTCTTCCGGATGGATCTCGAGCAGGCAACCCGCGTGATGCTCCACGTCCACCAGAAGGGTGTCGGGGTGTGCGGCGTGTTCCCCTACGAAGTGGCCGAGACCAAGGTGAACCAGGTGATGGACTTCGCCCGCCAGAATCAGCACCCATTGCAGTGCACACTGGAGAAGGCTTGAACCTTTTCGCGCGTCGCGCATTCGAAGAATGACCTGACCGGAATGGACGGCTATAGGGTCGCCCTCCCCCAGCCGACCGATCGCGACGCCGCTTGAAATTCCTCACCGCCACCGATCGCTACATTCTCCGGCTCGTGCTGGTGCCGATGATCGCGGTGTTCGCCATCGCCGCCTCGCTGTTGATCCTCGACAAGATGCTCAAGCTGTTCGAGTTCGTCTCGGTCCAGGGCGGCCCGGTCGGCGTCGTGTTCAAGATGCTGGTGAACCTGTTTCCCGAATACGCCGGGTTGGCAGTGCCGCTCGGGCTGCTGCTCGGCGTGCTGCTGGCCTTTCGCAAGCTCGCCACCTCGAGCGAGCTCGACGTGATGCGCGCCGTCGGGCTCAGCTACGTGCGCCTGCTGCGCGTGCCCTATCTGATCGCGCTGGTGCTGGTGGCCGTGAACCTGGCAATTGTCGGCTATCTCCAACCGCTGGCGCGCTATGCCTACGAGCAGCAGCAGTACGAGCTGCGCTCGGGCGCGCTTGGCGCATCGATCAAGGTCGGCGAGTTCACCACGCTCAAGGACCGCATGGCGCTGCGGATCGAGAAGAGCGAGGACGACGGCAGGCGGTTGATGGGCATCTTCGCCCGGGTCGCCGACAAGAAGGGCCAGGTGCTCGCGATCTCCGCCAGCGAAGGGCGCTTCTTCGCCAGCCAGGAGAATCGCAACACCATCATCCTGCGCCTGATCGACGGCACGATCGTGCAGGATGCGCCCAAACAGGCACCGCGCGTGCTGAGCTTCTCGCAACACGATCTGCCCGTCGATCTGCCGGCGATCGAACGCTTCCGTAAGCGCGGCAACGAGAGCCGGGAATACGTCCTGCCCGAACTACTCAAACTCGGCTGGAACGACGCCACGCCCAAGGCCGAGCGCACGGGCAGCCAGGCCAACTTCAACTATCGTATGGTCGAAGTGGTGATGATGCTGCTGCTGCCGCTGCTGGCGGTGGCGCTGGCAATCCCGCCCAAGCGCTCGACCTCCGCGCTCGGGGTGTTCGTCTCGATCGTGCTGGTGGTCGCCTATCACAAGGTCAACCAGTACGGACAGTCGCTCGCCGAGTTAGGCAACGTCAGCCCTTACGTGGCGCTGTGGGGGCCGTTCGCGCTGTTCAGCGCGCTGATCGTGTGGATGTTCTACCGCGTCGCCTACGTACCCGGCGGACAGGCGATTGGCGCGCTGGAGACGGCCTACGCCCGGCTCGCCAAGCAAGTGAAGCGGCTGTGGCAACGGCGTGACCGGGCGCGCGGCATCGTGGCAGTGGGGGCAGCCGATGCTGTTTGACTTCTTCCCCTCGCGCACGCTGACCTGGTACCTCGCGAAGACCTTCATTACCCGCATCCTGGCGGTCCTGGTGATGCTGGTGCTGGTGCTGATGATGCTCGATCTGCTGACCACCACCGCCGACATCATGGCTTATCCGGGTAACGGGCAGGCGCAGCTGCTACATTACGTGGGCCTGCGCGTGCCGCAGCTGATCGCGCGGTTCCTGCCTTATTCGGTGCTGCTGGCGACGATCATCACGCTGGCCACTTTCAACCAGAACAGCGAGGTCGTCGCAATGAAGGCCGCGGGGTTGTCGGCGCATCAGATCCTCGCGCCGTTGTTGCTGGCCGCTGGACTGGTGTCGCTCACTTCGTTCGCGTTCAACGAGCGGGTCGTGACCCGCGCCACCGCGACCCTCTCGGCATGGCAGGCGGTCGACTACGGCCCGGTGCCGCGCGACAGCGGGGTGCGCAGCAACGTCTACCTGGCGGCCGGGGACGACATCCTCGAAGCCGCGGTCGTCGCGGGTTCAGGCCCGGCCACGACGATGCGCAACGTCACATTTTACGAGCGCGATCCGAAAGGCATGATCCGGCGCGAGCTGCGCAGCGATAGCGCGACTTGGGCAAACCCCGGTTGGCGATTGGCGGCTCCGGTCACGATCTTCGATGTACGCACCGCAGAGGCCAGCCGCTCAGCCGCGCCGGTGGTGGTCGCGCGCGGCCTCGCGCTCGACCAGGTCGCGCTCGGCAAGATCGACCCCGACGGCCAGCCGCTGGCGCAGCTGTCGCGCTCGATCAAGGCGCTCGACAAAGAGGGGCGCCGCACCGCCGAGCTCAAAGGTAAATGGTGGCACAAGATCTCGGGACCGCTCTCGGCCTTCCTGATGCCCCTGCTCGGCGCGGTCGCCGGTTTCGGACTCGCCCGCTCAGGCTTCCTGTTCGCTCGCGCCGTGATCGGCATGGCGCTCGGCTTCGCCTACTTCGTGGTCGACAACGCTGCCTTGGCGATGGGCAGCTTCGGCGGCTATCCGCCCCTGCTTGCGGCCTGGGCACCGTTCCTGCTGTTCCTGCTGGTAGGCGAAACCGTGCTGATCCGCACGGAGGAATAGCGGACGTGGCGCATGTGCGCTCGTTACTCAGCTCGCCTCATTTTTGCCATTTTCGGGAACCCTGGCCCGGGCCGCGCGTCTTTGCCGCCGATGGCTGACCGGCGTCAAGGGGGCCGACAGCCGTGCGCGCTCGCGCGCTCAACGCCCCGATGGAAGGAGTAATTGGGATGAAGAAGCTTTTCCTCGCCGCACTGGCCGGAACTGCGATTCTCGGCCTGAGCGCCTGCGGTGACAACGACGCCGACGACACGGCGACGTCGACCGAAACGACCATGGCGACGACCGAGACCTACGCAACGCCGGCACCGGCCGACACCGTGACGGTCGACGAAGGCGCTGCGACCACGACCACCACCACCGACACGACGACGGGCGTCGACGGCGCTACCACAAGCAGCACGACGACGACCCAATAGGAGCCTTCGTACGCAACCAAGGGCGGCCTCCGCGCACCGGCGCGGGGGCCGCACGCGTTTCTAGCGGCGGATCATTGTGCTGCGAGCGATCCGCACCAGCAGCGGCACCATGCCCTTGTGGTTTGCCTGCCAGAACGTGGTCCCCGGATCGAGATGCGCGCGCAGCCGGCGATGCGCTTCGCCGAGCGAGTGATACGGCAGGCTCGGCATCAGGTGGTGCAGCGCGTGGTAGCGCAAGCCCACCGGCGCCCACAGCGCGGAAAGCGGCGCGGGCGGCGGCACGTTGACCGAATCGAGGTATTGCGCGGTCACCGTCATCGCTTCCCCCTCGTTCTCCCACAGGTGCGCGACGAGGGTCCGCAACTGGTTGAACAACGCCACTGCCGCAAACACTGCGAGCGCGATCAGCAGCGGCCGCCAGCCGATGAAGAACACGCTCGCCACCAGCACGATCGCCCAGGCGCTGGCGCCGACCTCGAGCCAGAAGAACCGGCGGCTTGCCTCGGCGTCAGGCGGCCGGCGGCGGAAGGCGGGGTTGATCGCCAGGGCGGAGAACCGTTCCCAGTTCATCCTCCGTATCGCTGGAACGATCGCACCCAGCGGAGCAAGAACGGCATAGCGGATCACGAGTCCGATGGGTGCGAGCAGGGCGATGAGCACAAAGGCCGGCAACGACCACGGCTTCATCAAGGCCAGCGGAAGATATTCCGGATCGTCCACGGTACCATAGCGGGTCCGCGCGTGATGTAGCGTGTGGACCCCTTCGTACATGAACGAGGGCGTCAGCAGCGGGATGCCGACGAGCATGTTCCACGCCGTGCGGAAACCTGGCAGCGCGGTACGGTGCAAGTGCGAGATCTCGTGGATGAACAGCAGCGCGCGGTAGAACGCCAGCACCGCGACGACACCGCAAGCGAGCGCGCCCCAGAGATTGTGCCACAGGATCGCTCCGGTCAGCGCGGCATAGCCGAGCACCGCCGAGCCGAGCATGTCGGGCCAATAGATTCCCGGCCGCGCCTGGCCGATGTCGCGCGTCAGCTCGGCGCCGGCGCGGAGCATCGCCTTGTCGTCCGCGATCGCGGCGTGGACGCGCCGTTCGGGCACGCGGACATCCGGCGCCGCCGGGTTGGCAGTTTGCATCGCGGTCATCGAATCACTTTCAAGTCCACCGACGTTGCGGTTGATGGCGGCGGCCGGCAAGCCTCGCCTTGACATCGCGCAACGAGCGCACGCAGGGCTAACCGCGACTGAACAACGGCGGGATTATCATGTCCGACAGCAAAGTAAGTGTTGCCCCCGTATCCGGCAAGCGCGACTTCAAGGCCTTCGTCGACGTTCATTACCGGCTGAACAAAAGCGACCCCAATTTCGTGCCCCAGCTGCGCAGCGAGCTGGTCGAGTTGCTCACCCCCGGCAAGAACCCGTTTTTCGAGCATGCCCGCCACCATTTCTTGCTCGCCCGCCGCGGAGACAGGGTCGTTGGCCGCATCTCCGCCCACATCGACGAGCTGGCGCTGACGCAGCCGCCGGAAAAGGGCTTCGGGCCCGGCACCGGCCAGTGGGGGCTGCTGGAGGCCGAGGACAAGGAGGCTGCGCAGGCCCTGATCGCCACCGCCGAGGATTGGCTGCGGGGCCAAGGCATGACCCGCGTGCTGGCACCGATTAGCATGTCGGTCTGGGAAGAGCCCGGGCTGCTGGTGAAAGGCCACGACCATGCGCCGACGGTGATGATGGGCCACCACAATCCGGCCTATCAGGGCTGGATCGAAGGCGCGGGCTACGCTCCCGTCAAGAAGCTGCTCACTTACGAGCTCGACATCACCAAAGAGTTTCCCCCGCTCATCCAGCGGATCGTCGCCGCCGGCGAGAAGAATCCGCGGATCAAGGTTCGCCCCGTCGAGGTCAAGCAATTCGCGCGTGAGGCGGCGATCGTGATCGATATCCTCAACAACGCCTGGTCGGACAACTGGGGCTTCGTGCCATTCACCGCCAAGGAAGCCGAGTACGGCGGCAAAAAGATGACCCCGTTGATCCGCGAGGACCTCAACATGGTCGCCGAGCTCGATGGGGAGCCAGTGGCGTTCATGCTCACCTGGTCGAACGCCAACGAGCCGATCAAGGAAATCGGCGGCAAGCTGCTGCCGTTCGGCTGGATCAAGATGCTGCGCTGGCTCCGCAACCCCCAATGCAACACGATGCGCGTGCCGCTGATGGGGGTGAAGAGGGAGCACCAGAATTCCCGCCTCGCTAGCCAGCTGGCTTTCATGATGATCGAGCACATCCGCCGCAACGCGGTGAAGAACTACGGCGCGACGCGCGGCGAGATCGGCTGGATCCTCGATGACAACAAGGGCATGATCGCGATTGCCGAAGCGATCGATAGCCACGTCAACAAGGAATACCTGATTTACGAAAAGGCGCTTTGAACTCGGGCGCAACCGGGAACCGCCAACGGCGGCCCCACGTTTTTGCTGCGGCCGCCGCACTCCCGCGGCAGGTCGAGCGGAAACTTCCGATGAGCGAGACGGCAGCTGCAAAGGGCAACCCGGCACTGGGCCGGGTGCTGGTGGTCGAAGACGACCCCGTGCTGGCGCTCGCGCTGGAGGACGCGTTGCTCGCCGCTGGCGCCAGCGAAGTGGCCATTTGCCCGAGCATGGAAAGCACCATGGCCGAGCTCGAGAAAGGCCCGGCGCAGGCACTCGTGCTCGATGTGCATCTGGCCGACCGCGACGACGGCTGGGCCGTCGCCGAACTGGTCGACATGCTCGCCACGCGTCGCCCGCGGATCGTCTTTTCGACCGCCGCACCACAGGACATCCCCGAGGAAATCGCCGACATGGGCCCAGTGTTCGAAAAGCCCTACGATCCCGCCGAGCTGATCGCGGCGCTCGTCGGCGACGAGAGGCGCGGGTTGTTCGCCAAGCTGCGTGGCGCGATCACCTGAAGCGCCGCAGCGTGCGGCCCATCGCGACCTGACCAAACCATTGACTGTGAAAGAAAAAGACCTCCGCGCATAAAGCGCGGAGGCCTTTCGGGATCGTATCACCAGCCGCTTGGACGGGAGGGGGGGTCTCGGCGGTGACACAGCGATAATGAGCGGCGTGAAGACAGGTTCCCGGCTCATCACAATTTTTTTCGCGCCGCTACGGGCGGTCGACAACGCCGGCGAACTTGCGCCGCGGCGGCCAAGAGATAAAAGCAACATCAGTTCCCTGCGCCTCGGAACCCGAGGCCATGCGGGGCGTTCCAAGCAAGCCTGACTTTTCGGGAAGGGGTTCTATGTCCATCGGCGCCGAAGTAGCCGCACATCTTCCGTTCCTCCGCCGGTACGCGCGCGCGCTGACCGGCTCGCAATCGACCGGCGACGCCTTCGTCAAGGCGACGCTCGAAGCGGCCCTGGCCGACGACGAACTGGCACAGTCGCTCAAGGGAGGCCGCGTTCCGCTCTATGCGGCGTTCAACAAGCTGTGGTCGAGCGCCTACATGGAGGTGGCCGAGGAATCCGACGGCCGCGGCCTCCACGAAGCCGCCGCGCAAGATCAGTTGAAGCGGATCACGCCGCTCAACCGGCAGGCGCTGCTGCTAACCACTGTCGAGGACTTTTCGCCAGCCGAAGCGGCCCAGATCATGGATATTGACGAGGGCGACATCGCGCGGCTCGTGCAGGAAGCGATCGAGGAAATCGACCGTGAGAATACCACCAGCGTGCTGATCATCGAAGACGAACCGCTGATTTCCATGCAGCTGGAAGACCTCGTCCGCTCGCTCGGTCACGACATTTGCGGCACCGCGGCCACCCGCACGCAAGCCCAACAGATCGCCGCGGAGTGCACGCCCGGCCTGGTGCTAGCCGACATCCAGCTGGCCGACGGCTCGTCGGGCTTGGACGCCGTCGACGATATTCTCGAGCTGGACAGCATGCCGGTGATCTTCATCACCGCGTATCCTGAGCGGCTGCTGACCGGCAACCGGCCGGAACCCACTTATCTAATCACTAAGCCGTTCCAGGAATCGACCGTTCGCGCGGCGATCAGCCAGGCCCTGTTCTTCGGATCGAGCCGCCCGCTCGGCTGAATGGGCGCCGTCGCGGCGCCGTTTTCTTACGGGGGTTCGGATCGGCGCGGTGCGCGCATGGCGAAGGCAGTCGGCTGGCGCACCGGGATCGTCAGCACGCATGTAACGCCCTCCTGATCGAAATCGAGCTGGACCGGACTGTCGAGTTCGTTGGCAACGATCTTTTCGATCAGATCGGTGCCGAACCCGCGCCCGCGCGTGGCTTTCACGGGAGGGCCGCCGCGTTCCTTCCATTCGAGGCGCACGCGCCGCTCGCCGGCAAACTCCCAGAGGACGGAAACTTCGCCGCCCGCCCGCGTCAGCGCGCCGTACTTCGCGGCGTTCGTCGCCAGCTCGTGGATCGCCAGCCCAAGCGAAAGGGCATCGTTTGGCGCCAGCGGGATGTCGGGCCCTGTTATCACGATCCGGTGCTCGTCGGTCTGCCGGTACGGCGCCAGCTCGGCATCGACCACAGCGCGGATCTGGGTCGTGCCCCAGTCCGACTGCGTCAGCAGGTCGTGAGTTGCCGAGAGAGCGCGAATCCGGCCGTCGAGCCCTTCGACGAATTCGTCGAGATCCTTGGCACGCCGGCGGGTCAGCGCGATGATCGACAGCACGTTGGCCAGCGTGTTCTTCACCCGATGGTTGAGTTCGCGCGTGAGAGAGTTGCGGATCGACGCCTGCTCCTCGAACCAGTGAAGCGCCGCCTCGTCCTCGGTCGCCTGCTGCGTCAACATGCGCACCACCAGCATCAGCAGGCTCGCGACGAGCAGTCCGAATACCAAAGTCAGCATCGACAGCCCGGAGAGCGAGTTGGGACGCGGCGCCTCGACCTCGAGCACCCAGGGATGATTGGCGATGGTCACCGGCAGCGTGTAGGTCTTCCCAAGGCGGCCGACAGGGCTGATCTCGGCGAGGAGATTGCCCGGAGTCGCCTGGCGATCGTATAGCCGGATACCGTAGAGCCCCGCCCGTTCGAGTTCGAGCGCGGAGGCGAGGAAGTCCTCGGCGTTGAACGGGCTGTAGATGAACCCCTTGAGTTGGCGCCCGCGCTCGTCGGCGCCGAACACCGGCATGAAGATCAGAAACCCGGCCTTTGCGCTTCCGGCGTCTTCCTGCAGCAGGACGACCTTGCCGCTAGCCGTCGGACGCGCCGTGCGTTCGGCCTCGATCATCGCAGTTCGGCGGACCGGATTGGAGAACATGTCGAAGCCGAGCGCGCGGCGATTGCGTTCGGAATCGGGTTGCAGGAACGTCACCGGCACCGCGTAGGGCTGCCTGTGGTCGAGCGCTGGGTGCAATGTGACTCGACCGCGCGATTGCGCCGCCATTTCTGCATTGAACCCCGCGATCCCGCCTCGAGGCACGATCGGCGCCCAGCCGATTCCCTCGGCGCCGCGGTAATCGGAGTCGAGCCGCAACTCCGATACGAACCGCCGAAACAGCGGAGGTGGGACCCGGTCGAGCGTGGCGATCAGCGCCGAACCGGCGCGCAAATACGAGCTGCTGGCATTAGCCCGGCGCTCGAGCGCGGAGGCGACGGCGTCGGCTTCGCTGTGCAGCTGCATTTCTGCCCGCTGTCTTTCGCTCCGCTCGATCGCATAGACGCCGAGCGTCGTGATCGCGGCGATCAGCAGGAAGATCGCCACTGGTACGCCGCGCGGGTAGCGGACAAGCCACCGCTTGGTGGTGTTACGCGGCGCTGCCAATTTCTGCAATTTTCCGTCCCCTGCCCGGCGGTGTTGCAATCGAGGCGCACCCCTGGAGAAATGCTCTAGCGAATGTAAACTGGATTAACCAACCATCCGCTGTCGCTTGCGGGAACCGGAAGCGGCCGGTTTCGTTCCATAGCGGCCTTTGACGGGTCTTCGTGCGATGCAGCCTTGCAACAGGTCCCATGCCTGACGGTGGATCGCGCTTACTATATACACGGGGGCAGCAATTGCATTTCATGGCAGGCGGTAAAAAGGACAAGAAGGGCATGTCGCCCAAATCAGGGCCGAAGCCCGGCGACCCCGAGTGGGCCGCGGGCCTCAAGCGGCTGTATGATTCGGTGGTTGAGGAGCCACTGCCCGATGCGTTTACCGACCTGCTGAAGAAGCTGGACGCGGCCGACTGATGAACAAGCCCATGCCCCGACCGCCGCTGCCCGAGCGCAGCGCCGATGAGAAACGGGCCTTCAAGCGCGAATTGACCGAGGTCGTCCCGCATCTGCGCGCCTTCGCCCGCGGCCTGTGCGGCCGGCCCGACATGGCCGACGACCTGGTTCAGGAGACCCTGCTCAAGGCCTGGGCAGCTCAGGATCGGTTCGAACCGGGCACGAGCATGCGCGCCTGGACTTTCGTGATCCTGCGCAACGCCTACCTCACCGACATGCGCCGCAACCGCTTCCGCGGCGACTATGACGAAACCGTGGCCGAACGGGTGCTGATTGCGCCAGCCGGCCAGGAAGAACCGATCCACCTCAGCGACATGCACCGCGCCCTGCTTACGCTGCCGCCGGAACGCCGGGAGGCGCTGCTGCTGGTCGGCGCCGGCGGCTTTTCGTACGAAGAGGCTGCCAGCATCTGCGGCTGCGCCGTCGGCACCATCAAGAGCCGGGTCGGCCGCGCGCGCGCGGCGCTGACAGTCATGATCGAGGAAGGCAACATTCCGGACCGCACGCTGGCGGATCCGGCAGCGCACCGGGCGATCCTCGAGGAACTGGACGAGGTCGCCGCGGGCCACGGCCGCTCGGTAGCCACGCGCTAACGCCCGAACGCGGCTTGATCGCCGCACGCGGGCGCGGCACAGTCAGGCAATGGGAGAGGGCATCGAACAGCCAGTAGAGAATGTGCCGGCCCCGCCGCGGCGCCGCGCGCTGACTTTCGCGGCCCAGGAGTTGCGCCTGATCTCGGCGCTCGTTCTGCTGCTGGCCATCGGGCTTTTCCTGGCGCTGCCGTTCGTGCTGTCGATCGGCGCGGTGGTATTCCTGCCGATAGTTACCGCGGTTATGCTGACGATCGTACTGTCGCCTCTCGCCGACCGTCTGGCGCAGGGGGGACTGCCGAACATCCTCGCGTCGCTCGTTTCGCTGGTCGTGTTCCTGGCGATCCTCGTGCTCGCGCTCACCGCGGTCCTGCGTCCGGCGGTCGGGATGTACGACCAGGTCCCGGCGATGATCGATCGCATCGGCGAGCATTTCAGCCACCTGCAGCGAAACCTTCAGTGGGTGTCGCAGCTCAATCACCAGCTAAGCAATCTTGCCGGCAACGGGGGGCGCCGCGAAGTCGTCCTCGCCAGCCCATCGATGCTTGAGCAGGTCGCCTTCGCAACCCCGACGGTCATTCTCGAGGTGCTGCTCACGTTCTTGATGGCGTTCTTCATGATCGAGGCCCGCGTGCGCGTGCGTCGCCGGCTGCTGCTCGACCGTCAGCATGTGGGCGCCAGCCTCAAGGTCGCACGGGTCATCCGCGACGTGCAGGACCGTGTCGCCGCCTATATCCTCACGGTCGGGCTGATCAATCTGGGCATCGGGGTGATTGTCGCCCTCGGCGCCTGGGGGCTCGGTCTCGACGCGCCGATCATGTGGGGCGGCCTGGCTGCGCTGCTGAATTTCCTGCCGTACATCGGCCCGTTGACGATGGTCGGCCTGCTCGCGCTGTTCGGCATCGGCACCGCCGCCTCGCCGTTCGTCGGGGCGATCCCGGCACTATGCTATTTGTGCCTGCACGCGATAGAATCGAACGTCGTCACCCCGTCGATTCTGGGCGCGAGGTTCACCATGAACCCGGTGCTCATCCTGCTCGCCTTGAGCTACTTCACGTGGATCTGGGGCGTCACCGGCGCGCTGCTCTCGGTGCCGATCCTGCTGACGCTGACCGCCTTGGTCGATCACCTGGGTAAGCCGAACCTGGTCGGCTTCATCTTCGGCGAGCCGCTGTTCGCGGCCAAACCGCTCGACGAGGGCGAAGAGGCCGAAGCCTCCCCGCCCATTGTCGCTTAGCTGGGGTACTTCCAGGCCGACCCGCGCGCCAGGTTCTCGGCCGTGAAACCCCAGTTGAGGTGCCCGTCGAGCACGGCCTTCAGATAATCGGGCCGCACGTTCTGGTAATCGAGATAATAGGCGTGCTCCCATACGTCGATCGTCAGCAACGGATTGAAGCCGCTGTCCGCCAGGGTGTCGCCATCGTGCGTTTCCTCGATCGTCAGCTGCCCGCCGCGATCGGCGAGCCAGACCCAGCCGCTGGCGAAGTGCCCCACGCCGCGCTCCGCAAGTTTGCTGGTGAGAGCGTCGAGCGAGCCGAACGCCGCATCGATCTTGCTCGCCAGGTCGCCAGACGGCGAGCCGCCGCTGGGCGACAGCGAATGCCAGTAGAACCCGTGGTTCCAGCTCTGCGCGGCGTTGTTGAACAGGCCCTGGTTCGAACCTCTGGCGGCCGCGATCACATCCTCAAGGCTCTTGTCCGCATTGTCGGTGCCTTCGACCGCCGCATTGGTCTTGTCGATATAGGCCTTGTGGTGCTTGCCGTGATGGAAACCCAGCGTCTCGGCGCTGATTGCCGGGGCGAGAGCGTCCTTGTCGTAAGGCAGCGGCATGAGTTCGAAAGCCATCGGTCCGTCCTTCCTGTTCTATCGGGGTCGATCGTTTTGCCAACGCGCGGGGATGCAGCTAGTGCCGCGGGCAGGAATTGCAATTGGCCGATGGCGGATTACCGCGCTGCGGCATTCGAGAGGATCGCATGGCACGCAAGTACTTCGGCACCGACGGCATCCGCGGGCGCGCCAACGCCGGGGTGCTGACCGCCGAGCTGGCGATGAAGGTCGGCCAGGCCGCCGGGCGCCACTTCCTGCGCGGCGAGCACAAACACCGGGTGATCATCGGCAAGGACACCCGCCTGTCTGGCTACATGATGGAAAACGCGCTCGTCGCCGGGTTCACCAGCGTGGGCATGGACGTGATCCTCACCGGTCCCCTCCCGACTCCGGCGATCGCCATGCTTACCCGCGAGATGCGCGCCGACCTGGGCGTGATGATTTCCGCCAGCCACAACGCCTTTCCCGACAACGGCATCAAGCTCTTCGGTCCCGACGGCCTCAAGCTCGGCGACGAGGACGAGGAAGCGATCGAGGTGCTTATGGCTTCGAAGATTCCCCTCGCTGACGGCAAGGACGTCGGCCGGGCGCGGCGAATCGAGGATTCGCGCGGACGCTACATCCACGCGGTCAAGAACTCCGTCGGCGACGAAGTGCGCTTCGACGGGCTCAAGGTGGTGATCGATTGCGCCAACGGCGCGGCCTACCAGGTCGCGCCGACGGCGATCTGGGAACTGGGTGCAAAGATCTTCGCCGTCGGGGTCGAGCCCAACGGCGTGAACATCAACGACAAGGTCGGCTCGACCGCGCTCGAGACGGTCAAGGCCAAGGTGCTCGAGGAAGGGGCCGATATCGGCCTGGCGCTCGACGGTGACGCCGACCGGCTGATCGTCGTCGACGAGAAGGGCGAGACGGTCGACGGCGACCAGCTAATGGCGCTGATCGCCGCGCGCCTGGCCGAAGCAGGCCGACTCAAGGGAGGCGGCGTCGTCGCCACGGTCATGAGCAATCTCGGCCTCGAACGCTACCTCGACGGCCTGGGGCTGCGCCTGGTGCGCACCCGGGTCGGCGACCGCTACGTGCTCGAGGCGATGCGCGCGGGCGGCTACAACGTCGGCGGTGAACAATCGGGGCATATGATCCTGCTCGACCATGCGACCACGGGCGACGGCACGATCGCCGCGTTGCAGGTGCTCGCCGAGCTGGTCCGTTCGGGCAAGAAGGCGAGCGAGCTGCTGCACCTGTTCGATCCCGTGCCGCAGCTGCTCAAGAACGTGGTCTACGCGGACGGCGACCCGCTGGCGGACCTCGATGTGAAGGCAGCGATCGCCGACGGGGAACGCGCGCTCAACGGGTCCGGCCGGCTGGTGATCCGCAAGTCGGGCACCGAGCCCAAGATCCGCGTCATGGCCGAAGGTGACGATGCCGCCGAGGTCGAACGCGTAGTCGACCTGATCTGCGAGGCGGTGAAGAAGGCCGCCGCGTAAATGCTGGAAATGCGTCCCGACTGCGAACGCTGCGGCACGGACCTTCCGGCCGAGGCACCCGGCGCGTTCATTTGCAGCTTCGAATGCACCTTCTGCGCCCCTTGCGCCGAAGCGCTCGACGACATCTGCCCGAATTGCGGCGGCGAGCTGGTCGATCGCCCGACGCGGGCCAGGCGCCATCACGAGAAGCACCCGCCCGGCACCGAGCGCCGGTTCAAGCAATGACCGCCCCGCCCCGCGTCCTCACCATCGCCGGCTCGGACAGCTCGGGCGGCGCTGGGATCCAGGCCGACATCAAGACGATCACCATGCTCGGCGGCTACGCGATGACTGCAATCACCGCGGTGACGGCGCAGAATACTGTGGGTGTGCAGGCGGTGGAGGTGTTGTCCCCCGAGGTTGTTGTCGCGCAGATCGACGCCTGCCTATCGGACATCGGCGCCGATGCGATTAAGATCGGTATGCTCGGCTCGCCCCAGATCGCTCACGTGGTCCTCGAACGGCTCGAGTCGTTGGCGCTGCCGGTGGTCTTCGATCCGGTGATGGTCGCGACCAGCGGCTCCATGCTGGCTGACTCCGAAACCGTTGCCGCGTTCGAACGGCTAATGCGGCTAGCGACGCTGACCACGCCCAACGTTGCGGAGTTGGCCGCGCTTGGCGGGCACGAAGACATGAGCGCGCGCGACGTCACCTATCTCGCCAAGGGTGGTGACGCCGAGAGTTCCGAGGTCGAGGATCGCCTTGTCAGCCCCGGCGTGGAAGACCGGATCTGGCACGGCGCACGCATCGCCACGGTCCATACCCACGGCACCGGCTGCACACTGTCGAGTGCCATCGCCACGCTGCTCGGCAAGGGCCTGCCGCTGGAGGACGCGATCGACGGGGCGCGCCTGTTCGTCCGCGCCGCGCTCGAAGCCGCCCCCGGTTTCGGGGCAGGGCATGGCCCCATGGGGCACCACGCGGTCCGCTAATCCTTGATCTTGTAGAACCTGGCGATGTGCTTCCAGGCGTCCTCCGCCGTCTCGCACCACTGGAACAGTTCCAGGTCGCGGTGTGAGATCGTGCCTTCCTCGCACAGCGCGTCGAAGTTGACCACGCGGTCCCAGAACTCGCGGCCGAACAGCAGGATCGGGATCGGCTTCATCTTGCCGGTCTGAATCAGCGTCAGCGTCTCGAAGAACTCGTCGAACGTGCCGTAGCCGCCGGGGAACACGGCCACCGCCCGCGCGCGCAGCAGGAAGTGCATCTTGCGCAGCGCGAAGTAGTGGAAGTGAAATGAGAGGTACGGCGTCACGTAAGGGTTCGGCGCCTGCTCGTGCGGCAGGACGATGTTGAGGCCGATCGATTCCGCCCCGGCGTCGCTGGCGCCAAGGTTGGCGGCCTCCATGATCGAGGGTCCCCCGCCCGAGCAGATGACGAATTGGCGCTCGCCGTGCTCGACGATCGACTTCTCGCTGACCATCCGCGCCAGGCGATAGGCCTCGGTGTAGTACTTGGCCTTGGCGGCGAGGCTTTCGACCACCTTGCGCTCCGACTCGGGCAAGTCCTTCGCACCTGCGAGTGCGGTTTCGACCGCGTCCGGCGGGGGGATGCGCGCCGAGCCGTACATCACCAGCGTCGAACCCACGCCGGCCTCGTCGAGCAGCATCTCCGGCTTCAACAACTCAAGCTGGAAGCGCACGGGGCGCAGTTCTTCGCGCAGCAGGAAATCGGTGTCGGCGAAGGCGAGCCGGTAGGCCGGATGCCGGGTCTGCGGCGTGTCGGTCGGCGCCTGTTCGGCGAAGCCCGCTTCCTGCTCGGCGCGGTAGAATTTGCGCTTCGTCAGCTGGCGGTCTTCTTCTCCCGAGTTGTGATTAGCCACGCTTGCTCCTTGGTCCCATCTGCCTTGCTGCCGGACTAGGCGTTTGGGGCGGGGAAGAAAAGCGCGCGGCCCTTTCCCCTGCCCCGCGAACGACAAGCGCTCAACCCGAGCAAAAAGTATGCGTCAGGCGCAACAGCTGCAGCGAGGTGGTGACCGCCGCTTTCGCGTGAATCTGCTTCAAGTGGCTGCGCACCGTGCTCAGTGAGACACCCAGGTCGCGGGCGATCTGCTTCGGTGCATTGAGTTCGGCGAAGGCCTTGAGCACGCGGGCCTCGGCCTGGGTCAGCTTGAGCTCGGCAGCGAGCCCGCTCGCAACGATATCCTGCAGCGGCAGCGACGGGGTGACGAGCACGCACACCGCGCGGTCCCAGTGCACCGGCTTCCAGGCGCGCAGCATGGCCCAACGGCGCCCGGCCTTGCCGCGGATCAGCTTGCGCTGGCTCTCGGTGCCGACATTGCGAAGGAAGTCGACCAAGTCTTGCCGCAGCTCGACTTCGTCGACGATCAGCCGGCCCTTCCGCAGGCACAGCGGGAGCGCCCCGTCGAGCAGCCGCGGCGCATCGTCGCAGCTCCACAGGACTCGTTGGTCATAATCCACGACGATCTTCGGCCGGGGATCGAAAGCCTCGAATGCGGCGGCAAACTCCGCTCGGCACTCGTCGGCCAGCACCTCGGCCGGCGCGGTCGAAGGCATCAGGCCGACCCGCCCGATTCCCGGACAGTTTGCCCGCGGGAAGCCCGCCTTTTGCGATCCATTCTTGCCCCCTTACGTCCCCGTGCATAGGAAGCATATGATTTCCCATGCATTTAAACGGTAACCGTTCCGCCGCCGGCGTTCAACAGCGATTTGCGGAAAGGCGCGGGAACTTGCTCCAGGATGGAGCAGATTGCCCGGACTCTGCCGGGGGCCAGAACCCATCTCGGCCGATGCCCGAGTGGGAGATGAAGGAGAAGGTTGGATGCCCCGCGAGGATTCGAACCTCGATTGACGGAGTCAGAGTCCGCTCTCTTACCATTAGAGGACGGGGCAGCGAAGGGGGCGCATCTAGGTTGGGTCCTTCCAGCCGTCAAGCCGCTCCGGCCGCGCCCGCTTGCCAGATCGACAAGCAGGCCCTAGCCTTTCGTCCAGGTCCCCGCCGCACGGCGGGTGGAAACTTGAAAGTCTGGATTTCCCATGGCGGATCACTCACCGCCGCAACGGCCGCAACAGACGGTCGGGCAGGTCGAACACGGCGGCGAAGCGTCCGAGGCGCGGCCGGCGCCGCACTACCATCCGCGCCAAGCCTACGCCGCGATTGATCTCGGGACCAACAATTGCCGGCTGCTGATCGCCCGCCCGGCGAGCGCCAACTTCGTGGTCGTCGATGCGTTCAGCCGCGTCGTCCGGTTGGGCGAGGGCTTGGCGCAGACGGGGCGGCTGAGCGAGGCGGCAATGGACCGCGCGGTCGGCGCGCTGAGGATCTGCGCCGACAAGCTCAGGCGCCGCAATGTACACCTCGCCCGCTCGGTGGCGACGGAGGCCTGCCGCCGGGCCAGCAACGGCGCCGAATTCATCGAGCGCGTGCGGCGTGAGACCGGGATCGCGCTCGACATAATCTCTGCGCAGGAAGAAGCCCGCCTGGCGGTGCTCGGCTGCCACATCCTGCTCGAGGATGGAATCGGGCCGGCGATGATCTTCGACATCGGAGGCGGCTCCAC
>Ga0105246_10000352_pt1 | contig 24713 bp, 29 predicted proteins | sample KBSM64metaG_FD_99694 | JGI IMG/M metagenome (GOLD analysis project Ga0105246, IMG submission 99694) | Miscanthus rhizosphere microbial communities from Kellogg Biological Station, Michigan, USA - KBS M6-4 metaG | ecosystem: Host-associated > Plants > Roots > Rhizosphere > Soil | place... | reverse complement strand
ATGTATCCCTTCATCCGGTACTTGCCCTGCAGATCATCCATTTTGGCAATAATCCCAATCTGGGTATGTCCTTTAGAGATTAACTCTTTAGTGGCGAGATAACTGGACTGCACATCATCCAGACAGAAAAAGGGTACCTCTAACTCCTCATAATACGCATTAATCATCGCAAACGGCACGTCCTGCTCCTTAAAGGACAGGTAGTACGCAATATTCGGGTTATACAGATTGCTTTTGGTCGGTTCCACAATCAAACCATCCACACCATACGAGAGCATCATTTCAAGCGCCTTTTTCTCTTGGGCGACATCATTGTTCGTACTGGCGAGCAGCAACGAGTAGTTGTCCTCATTCAGACGACGTTCGATACCGCGAATAATGGACGGAAAAATATAGTCCGAGATATAGGTGGTGATGACACCAATTGTCTTCTTGGAGGTACTGCCACCTGTTCGCGATCGGTATTGATTGCTGACATAGGTGCCGGACCCCTTTTCGCTGCGTAAAAATCCTTCGTTGGATAATTCCAAAAGGGCCTTGCGAACCGTCTGGCGGCTCACGTTATAACTATCTTGCAGAGCCGATTCCGTGGGAATCTGCTCGCCAATGCTGTATATTCCCGACAGGATATCGCTCTTTATATCATCAATAATCACTTGGTATTTCGGCTTCAAATCATCCACTTCTTTCGTTGTAACTTCTATATAAATTGAATTATAGGTCTTTGCACTGTACTTCGATGACAGAATAACCTTCTATTAATATTATTTCGATCAATAAGTTATTCAATCATTGCTTAAGTTGTACGTACATATTCTAGCATGAATCGCTTTACTTGCAAGATAAACCGTACATTTATCGGAATGATGCGTACAACTGGCAATCAATTTGTCAAATTGAACCTTGCATATATGCTAGAAAATGAATAAAAATTCGTTGGTATTATTGGATTTTTTGCAAAATCGGTTCTTTGTGAGTATAACTTGGATATCTCATTGACAAATGTACGTACAAAAAATATACTAAGGCTGTCAGAACAGGAAAGCGCATTCTTGGAATGCTCAAATAGATTATAGCCATAAACGGAAGTGGAGCTGCACTTTATTACACTTGCACCTGAATAGATGCCATTTCTCGGACGTAGATGGCAACAAGAGAGGGGATATGCGGAAGTGACGAGTCATGTGGATGTGAAAGAAACCATCGCCAAGGGGGCAACTTCACTTGGGATTGAGCTTGGATCAACGCGCATTAAAGCAGTATTGATTGATGAGCATTTTGAGACAATTGCCTCCGGCAGTTATGAATGGGAGAACCTGCTTAAAGACGGCTATTGGACGTACAATCAGGAGGATATCATCACCGGGTTGCAGACGGCGTACCGCGAGTTGAAGCAGGATGTGCAGCATAAGTATGGTGTACCGCTGACGACCGTAGGCTCCATCGGCTTCTCGGCAATGATGCACGGATATATTGCGCTGGATCAGGCAGGCGAAATGCTCGTACCGTTCCGTACCTGGCGTAACTCAACGACGGGTGCGGCTGCACGTGAGCTCACAGAATTGTTGCAATTCAACATCCCTGAGCGATGGAGCATTGCCCATCTGTATCAGGCGATTCTGAACGGAGAGCAGCATGTACCTCAGATCGATTACCTGACTACACTGGCGGGTTACATCCACTGGTTGCTGACAGGCAATAAGGCAATTGGGATCGGCGATGCATCGGGTATGTTCCCGATTGACGAGACAACGCATAATTACAACCCGGCAATGATCAAGCAGTTCGATGAGCACATCGCTGGCAAAGGTTATCCGTGGAAGGTCGAAGATTTGTTGCCGAAAGTGTACCTCGCAGGAGAACATGCAGGTGCATTGACGGAAGCTGGAGCGAAGTTGCTTGACCCGTCAGGAGAACTGGTAGCGGGGATTCCACTCTGTGCCCCGGAGGGCGATGCGGGAACAGGTATGGTTGCCACAAACAGTGTGCGCAAACGGACCGGTAATATTTCGGTGGGCACATCAGTATTCGCCATGATCGTACTGGAGAAGGAATTGTCCAGCGTATATCCCGAGATTGATATGGTAACCACGCCAGATGGCAGTCCAGTCGGCATGGTGCATGCTAACAACTGTTCGAGTGATCTGAATGCGTGGATTGGATTGTTCCGCGAGTTTGCTGAGGCAATGGGCATCGAGGCCGATTCCGGCAAGCTGTTCAGTGTATTGTTCAACAAGGCACTTGAGGCTGACCCGGACGGGGGCGGATTGCTTAGCTACGGGTATTACTCCGGTGAAAACATTACAGGACTGGAGCAAGGACGGCCGCTGTTTGTTCGCTCTCCTGAAAGCAAGTTTAATCTGGCGAATTTCATGCGCACCCATCTGTTCAGTGCCTTCGGCGCGCTTAAGCTGGGCATGGACATCTTGACCGAGAAGGAGCAGGTAGCCATCGACAGCATTTTGGCACATGGCGGTCTGTTTAAAACACCTGTAGTGGGACAGCGTATCGTAGCAGCAGCTATGAATGTTCCGGTATCTGTGATGTCTACCGCTGGTGAAGGCGGAGCATGGGGAATGGCTTTGCTGGCTTCGTACCTGATTCACCAAGATCAGCATGAAACGCTGGACGTATTCCTTGAGCAGAAGGTGTTCAAGGACGTAGAAGGGGTCGAAGTGGCACCAGACGCAGCCGATGTGAAGGGCTTTGAAGCATTTATCGAACGCTACCGAAGCGGACTTGCCATTGAACATGCCGCTGTAGAGCATCTGGTAGAGAACGGAGGAAACTAAACATGTTGGAGCAACTAAAACAAGAAGTATTTGAGGCCAATCTGGAGCTTCCAAAGCACGGACTGGTGAAGTTCACTTGGGGCAATGTGAGCGCGATTGATCGGGAAAGCGGTCTGTTCGTTATTAAACCAAGTGGAGTCGATTATGAAAAAATGAAAGCCAGCGACATGGTTGTCGTCGATCTCGACGGTAACGTGGTGGAAGGGGAGATGAGACCTTCCTCGGACACCGCAACCCATGCTGTCTTATATAAACACTACAAGGAAATTGGTGGCATTGTGCATACACACTCCACCTGGGCAACGATCTGGGCGCAAGCCGGTCTGGACGTACCTGTCATGGGAACGACTCACGCCGATACGTTTTACGGAGCTGTACCGTGTGCCCGTTTCTTGAATCAGGACGAAGTTGACCGCGGATACGAAATGGAGACGGGCCGCGTAATCATTGAAACATTCGAACAGCGCGGACTGGATGTGATGGCGATTCCGGCAGTACTTCTGCATGGTCATGCACCGTTTACATGGGGCAAAGACGCCAAGTCGGCGGTGGTGAACAGCGTTGTGCTGGAGGAAGTATGCAAAATGAACCTGTACGCCCGCCAACTGAACAACTTTGCTAAAGAACTGCCACAAGGCATTTTGGATAAACACTACCTGCGCAAACACGGCAAGGACGCATACTACGGCCAGAAGTAATCTGGAACTGTAGAGGTTGGGATGTTGCAATCAGAGTGTCCCTAAGGTTAACCAGCGATCGGAAGATGGTACTGAAATCGGAGTGTCCCGGTGTAGCTACCCTGTCCAACCCAAAGTTGAATAACCTTTTTACACCATTAACAGAGCAGACAGAAGAAAGCTGTAGAAGCGGAGCTAAAAGCTTTCGGCACGAAAGCTACTTCGGAAGGATATGCTTCACCTTTATCACCGGATTTCCCCTTATATATAAGGGATTCAAAGAAATCTGGGGATAACAGTGATCGGAAGATTAATCTGTCTGCGCAGTGACCTCGTGTAACTATCTTATCCAACCCAAGGTTGTATAGAACTTTTACACCATTAAACGGAGAGTGCAGAACCAATCTGTAGAAGCGAAGCGCTCGCGTTTATCCTCGGATTTCCCCCTTAAGAGGGGAAGGAAAAGAAATCCGAGGATAACCAGCGATTGAAAGATGGTACTGCAATCGCAGTGTCCCGGTGTAACCAACCTATCCAACTATAAATTAATGAAATGAGGATGATTCCATGTCAGCAACAGCAGCAAAAGAATTTTGGTTCGTTGTCGGTTCACAACATTTGTATGGTGAAGAAGCACTCGGTGAAGTTAAAGCAAACGCACAGAAAATTACAGATGCCCTGAACGCTAGCGGCGTACTCCCTTACCCACTCGTATTACAAGATCTGGCTGTAACCGCAGACAAAATCACCAGCATCATGAAAGAAGTGAACTATCGCGATGAAGTAGCAGGCGTTATCACTTGGATGCATACCTTCTCTCCAGCAAAAATGTGGATTCGCGGTACGAAATTGCTGCAAAAGCCGCTTCTTCACCTTGCAACGCAATATAACGAGAGCATCCCATGGGCAACCATCGACATGGACTTCATGAACTTGAATCAAGCGGCACACGGTGACCGTGAGTACGGCTTCATCAATGCTCGTCTGAGAAAACAAAATAAAATTGTTGTGGGTTACTGGGAGCGTCCGGAAGTTCAGCAGCAGGTTGCAGACTGGATGGACGTAGCTGTGGCGTACAACGAGAGCTTTAACATCAAAGTTGCTCGTTTCGGCGATAACATGCGTAATGTAGGGGTAACAGAAGGCGATAAAGTAGAAGCTCAAATCCAGTTTGGCTGGACGGTAGATTACTATGGCATCGGCGACCTCGTCGAGTACGTGAACGCTGTAACTGAGCAAGAAATCGATGAGTTGATCACGCAATATGCGGATCTGTATGAATTCGATTATGGCACCAACAGCAAAGAAGCATGGGAAGCCAGCGTACGTGTGCAAGCAAGCTATGAAATTGCGATCAAAAAGTTCCTGGATAACGGCGGTTACACAGCCTTCACAACGAACTTTGAAGACCTGCACGGCATGAAGCAGCTTCCGGGTCTGGCAGTACAACGCCTGATGGCTCAAGGCTACGGATTTGCGGGTGAAGGAGATTGGAAAACAGCGGCACTGGATCGTTTGTTGAAAATTATGGCTCATAACGAAAACACAGGCTTCATGGAAGATTACACGTATGAAATGGCAGCGGGCCAAGAAGCGATTCTTCAATCGCACATGCTTGAAGTTGACCCCACACTTGCCAGCACAAAACCAAGAATCATCGTGTCCCCACTGGGGATCGGCGATCGTGAAGATCCCGCTCGTCTCGTCTTTGACGGCAAAGCTGGCGAAGGTGTCGTAGTATCCATGGCAGACTTCGGTACACATTACAAACTGCTGATCAACGAAGTATCTGCCTTCGAGCCAACGGTTCCAGCGCCAAATCTGCCAGTTGCTCGTGTTCTGTGGACGGTTAAACCGAACTTCCAAGACGGAGTTAAAGCTTGGATCGAAAACGGTGGCGGACACCACACGGTGGTATCCCTGAACCTGACGACAGATCAGATTATCACGTATGCGAAGCTGGTGAACTTGGAGTACGTTGTAATTAAATAGTCATACCGACAAACATGGAATTATGAGATTATAAATTGTATATATCGTTGTAGAATCATCACTAAGTTCTTTAATCTATGCCTTGATTCCAAATACAAAGAAAGAATCTCGGTTGTAATCCGATCAAGCCTGAAGTATGATCAGAGTATCTAAGATCAAGCTTATCAGCATATTCAACGTTAAAGCGAGCATCTGCTTGCTGTATAAAAGTTTACTACAGAGGCCGAGAACCTATCTCGGCTCTTTGTTTTATTTTTCGATACATCACTGATCCCTAAGGAGGTTATTCCAAGATGACACATACATACGACAGTCTTATCGTGCAGCTAGAGGAATTAGGCATAGATCGTCACGGCACATTGCTGATGCATTCTTCCATGAAGAGTATGGGGGAGGTGGAAGGCGGAGCAGATACCGTACTGGATGCGCTGAGCGAATATATGAAGGATGGCTTGCTCGTTTTGCCTACACATACGTGGTCTACCATTAACAAAAGCAATCCATTGTTCCACGTGGAAACGTCTTCCTGTTGTGTGGGCATTCTGCCTGAGTTGTTCCGTAAACGTCCTAACGTGATACGTTCCTGGCATCCTACACACTCTGTAGCGGCACTAGGTAAGGATGCACGGGAGTTTACACAGGACGACCATCTCTTCGATACGCCATGTGCACGAGGTTCTGCATGGGGTAAGTTGCTCGATCGCAAAGCGACAATCTTATTGGTGGGCGTGGATTTGAAACGGAATACGTTTATTCATGGAATCGAGGAGTGGGTGGACATTCCGGGCAGAATGACCGATGAACATGAGATGTTGTATACCGTATTGCCAGATGGAGCTAAAATTTCCGTGCCTTCACGCAGACATTGCGGACTATCCTGGTCAGAGCATTTCTGGAAGGTGGATGAGGTGCTGGTTCAAGCAGGTGCGATGCACAAAGGAAGCTTCGGGGATGCTGTAGCAAGTGTCTGTGATGCCGCCAGAACCACCGAGGTGCTTACGGAGATGTTGAAGGAAAACCCGGATCTGTTCTCGGACAATGAGCCATTGAAAAGGTAATAACGGGGCAGACTGGCCGAGCTATGCCGGCTCCTTCATTAGAATGTAAGTTGTCTACCTCGGTTATTGCCATCAGGCTCGATCCAAAGAAAATCTCTTTATGCCCATCTCACCAATTGGTCTATAGGACTTCTTGTTTTTTCCCGTTTAGGTTCTTCATTTCGATATCCAAAAGCAACCATAACGGATGCTTTAAAGTTTCCTTCTTCTAACAAACCTTCTTCATTTAGAATCCGGTCTACTGCTGCATAGTCGAATCCTTCAATGGGACAAGAATCAATTTCGGCTAATGCAGCGGCAGTCATCATGTTGCCCATAGCGATATACGTCTGTTTGGCAGACCATTCGTACATTAAACGCTCATCATTCAGCATTCCACTTACCTCCTGAAATTCTTTTAAAGCGCCGGAGACCAAAGCAACGACCTCTTCAGGCCTGTTTTGCACATTCCTCATCTGTTCGGTAACGTATTTGGAATCATATCTTACATTTGTGCGAGCAAGGATGATCACGAAATGACTCGCCGTGTCGAGTTGACCTTGGGCTCCGGGTGAGACAGCTTTCAGCTTGTCTCTTAAAGCTGAATTTTGCACAACAACAAATCTCCACGGTTCTAATCCGATTGAACTAGGCGATAATCTTCCCGTCTCCAGGATATAGTTGAAATCCTCTTCGGATATGTTCTTGGTGGGGTCAAACCTCTTGGTCGCGTGTCTATAATGAAAAGCGGATAGTACATGTTCTTTGCAATTTGGTAAAAGGGTACTCATTTTATTGTCCTCCTCTGAGTATTATTTTAATGTTCCAAAAAGGGTACTTATGATACGATTGTATCGTGCAATTCATATCATAGAACAGGTTCAGGTGGGTTTCTACGCTCTTGTTGTAGCGTTAGTATGCGAATAGATACTGGAGGAAATCAGGATGAACTATACCAATGAGATGTTGGAAGAATGCGGAATTACAAGCGCTCAAAGGGTATTGTCGGGCAAGTGGTCGATGCTGATTATTTTGTTTTTGAGTGAGAAAACGATGCGATTTAATGAAATTCAGCGGTTGTTTCCGGACATTACGCATGCAACTTTAACTAAACAGCTTCGCGCTCTGGAGAAACACGGAATTGTTGTACGTCACGTATATTCTCAAATTCCCCCTAAAGTTGAATATTCATTAAGCGATATCGGACATAAACTAAAGCCTGTTCTCGATTCCATTATGGCCTGGAGTGAGGAATACAAGGAATTTAACGTAACCGAATAGATCACGTATCCCGCTACGTGCTGGATGACGCTCAGTTGCAAGCTGGGCGTTTTTTTGCGTATAACCTTCAAAAACTTTCACAAAAGTGCAAAATAGATCATGATTTCAATCAGAGGTTGGTCGGACTTCCAGTGAATGGGCTACTCAGCGTATCAGGGGTGTGGTACGATATGGGTAATTTAACCATAACAAAATCAAAGCTTGGCAGATGTATCTCATATTAGTTGTTTGTAGAATGATCAGAAGAAAAATAAAAGTTCAATGTTTGGTAACGTATCAGAGTTATCCCTGATAACCATGGAACAGTGTCACATCCAAGAAGGAGAAGATTCGTGAACCCATTAGTGTGGTATGATCTTTCGTTATTCGTGCTATTGTTTGGTGTGGGCGTGTATGTGTTTGCTACCGTTAGAATTACGAATTTACATAAGGTGTATTTTTTGTTTCACGGTTTGATGATGATGTGGCCTTTCTGTCAATTTGCGAGTACGCTCACAGATGATCCGGGCCTGCAATTATTCTATGTTTTGCTGTCCTTTGTAGCGGTCTCGCTACTGGGGAGTGGGTGGCTGCTGCTGACGTTATTTATTACCGGTTATGCGGAACGACTGAGCCAAAGGCGGCTGGTGTTGCTGTTTGTACCCGCTGTGATCGGAGCAATTGGGGTCGTGGCGAACCCTTGGCATGATTTTGTCATGCCTCTGGAGGGCGGTTATATCGAGCGTGCCTACGGCCCGTGGTTCTGGGTGGTCATGTTCATTTTGGTGAGCTATTTCCTTACTTCCCTCGTCATTATGTTTCGTGCGGTATTTTCCTCCAAGACACCTGTTATGATTCAAAAGCAGGTCAGAATAACCCTTTGGGGTATTTTTGTGCTGGCTATGTTTGCAACGCTGGATGCGATCCTTAATGTGCTGCTGAGCCGCTGGTTGCCAATTATTCCGGGTCTGACCTCGCTGGGTATTTTCCTGTCCGACCTGTTCTTCGTGTATGTGATCAAAAGGTACAACGTGTTCAATCTGGTCTCCATCGCCCATGAGGACGTCATTAATACGATTCCGTATGGCATCCTGGTGCTGGATGAGAACGGAGTCATTGTGGAGGAGAATAAAGCCTCTCGTTCTTTTATAGAAAAACAGGTGGGGGATGTCTGGGACATGGAGGCATTTCTCGCTGGGGTGTCTGTCGATGGCAATGGTCAGGAATTTCTGAACAAGTATCGTTTGAAAAAAATGGAGCTGTGCCAGATCGAAGTAATCGTCGAAAAAGACAGCCAGCTCTGTCACTACATTCTGCAATCATCTCCGATTGTAGACTCGGCTCTTGCACCCCTGGGGCACCTGCTGACGTTCCAAGATGTCTCGCAGGAGCGCTTCTATGCGAAGGCGATGAATCAGCAGAATAAGATACTTCATGAGCGCAATGAGGCATTGGATATGATTCGTCAGGAGTTGTCTGAGGCCAACCGTAAGCTGGAAGAATTGGTGCTGACGGATAGTCTGACGCATTGTTATAACCGCCGTTACCTAACGCAACATCTGAATCATGAAGTACTCACGAATTTGCAATATAAAACGCCGTTTTCCCTCATGCTGCTCGATATCGACCACTTCAAGGCCATTAATGACCATTATGGTCATGTTGTTGGGGACGAAGTACTGGTGCGCACGGCAGAGGCACTTCGGCAATCTGTGCGCAGTACTGATATTTTGACTCGCTATGGCGGAGAGGAGTTCATGATCTACCTGCCGCATACGGAGCATGATCTAGCGATGGATATGGCGGAGCGTGTAAGACAGGCCGTGGAGTCGAACCGTATTTCATTGAATTATGGGATGGGGGAAATAGCAATTACAATTAGCGTCGGTATTCTATCGATTGATGATTTTGCGTATGAGGACGAAGATGTGCCGGAAGATGGAGAACGCTATTTAATTCAGCTATTTGATGCAGTGGACAAGGCGCTGTACCAGGCGAAGCAGAATGGGCGTAATCGGGTAGAGTATGGGGTGTTGGCGAGGGGTGTGGTGTGAAATGGTTAATGTGAAAAAGAGTGGAGACAATTGCTCCACTCTTAAAAAGAATATGTATGATATACATGTTAAAATTAACGTTCATCTGAGCATTTTTTTGCATTTTCAATGGAGATCAAAATTTCCTTGTTTATTCTGGTTAAAGATTTGATTTGATCTGCATCTTGACCGCCGATTAAAGTTATATGTTCATCCAAGGCTCTTTTGTACAAAGAGTCTTCTTTGAATTTAAAGATATCCTCCGCAGGAACCTGCAAGCCATTCATTATTTTCTCCAACGTCTCCAAAGAAATATTGCGATCTCCTCGTTCAACTCCACCAATATAACTGTAATGAAGACCCGCAGCTTCAGCCAGTTGCTCCTGAGTCCAGCCTTTGGCCTTTCTTAATTCACGTATTCGATTACCAACAGTTTCTGGTAAACTCATTTGATCACCTCCACTTAAGGTTAGAAGAGGATATAGAGTCATGACAGACTAACGGATGTGAAATAAATTCGGACATAATAGTACTTATTAGTACAATTTATATTGATCTTCTTTTTGTTTATTTATACAATAATTTCAAAAGAGCTTACTAAAGGAGGATTCCTTTTTTGCGAAAATCTATCCTAAAATCACTCAAACCGGATATTATCGTTGAGATGCTGAATATGGCTGTGGCTTTTGAAAATTGGAACAAGGTGCTGGAGACAGCGGACGTGTTGTATCAGTGTGCGCAGTGTATATATGAAGAACGGATGGAGTGCCAGCAGGAAGGTGGGGCTAAACATCATATTCATACGCAACGTCCATTGGTTTATTACATGGGATGGAGTCATATGATGCGAGGCATGGCTTATCAGAAGTTGGGGCAGATCGATCAAGCGCGAGCTTGTATCCGGCAGTATGCAGTATTGGGGTGTATGGAAGGAATGGATGAGGTAGAGCTACAAGTTGTGCTGGAGTTCAAACGTAAAGCTGAAATCCATCGGTATGCACTTGAGATTGAAGCAGGGCAGGTTGAACTGCTGGAGGGTTATGTGAACCTGTTGCTGGAGTATCCGGAGGAACGTTTGTCAGGGTTGAAGGTGATCACAGAGGCCGCGGTGAGGCATGGGTGGCCGATTGATTTTGTCATACAGATGCTTGAGGAGAAGGTCGATGGGCCAGGAGTGGAGATGGATTCGTTAAACAACGATGATGTGTACCATTATTTTTATCAAAGGGCTTTATATGAACAGTGGATGGGAAGGCCACAGGAGGTGGTGGAATTTATTTTGAAGGCGATGTGTGTAGCGGACAGACTGGGGATGGAGAGGCATATGATCAAGTGTACAGCGGTATTGGAGTCGTTGCGAGAAATGGCGACGGAGGAGCAGATTGAGCGGTTTCGGGTGTTTTTGGAGGGGATAAAGTAGGGGGGCGTTATTGGGTTTACTGAAAATGGTAGGGTGTGCTTGGATGTGGGTATATGCATATAGGACTATAGCACCGATGAGTGGGGTGTTAGATGTCGGGTTATAGGTCAAATCAGGATGTTAGCCGGATGGTTTAATACATTATACTTCTGCTAACATAGGATAATCCTATTTCAAATGAGCGGAGAAAGCGTATGAGTACAATCAAAGTAACCCCTGAACAATTGCATCACGTATCGAATCAAGTGGGTCAGGCGAGACAACAGTTGGAGCATATCCAGGATAACCTCTCAAAGCAGATCATGTTTCTTCAGGCCGTATGGCTGGGTGTGACACAGGAGCGCTTTTATGGTGATTTTGCAAGATCACGTACCGTGTTACAGAAAGCACTGGAGAGTATGGTATATACTTCGAAGGAGTTAACGGAGATTGCTACGCGGTTTGAGCAGGCAGATGCTGAGAAGGGCAGTCTGGGTGGTGTTATTGGTGCTGTAGGTGCGGCAATGCTGATGAAGAGCTCGGGGAGTGATACGGGTTCAGAGGATAAAGGCTACCGAATGGCACAAGTGAATGTGTTTGGGAGACTGGTGCAGATGCCTGTGAACGAGGATGGCGTTACCGATCAGGCAGCTCTGCAGGCATATCAGAAGGATCAGGGGCATTTGGACTTTAATCGGATGCAAGCTGTGGGGACTGAGGAACCAGGGGAGGATATTATTGCCTTGCAGATCAAAGCCTTTGAAAATGGAATTCATCCCTTCACAGGTGAGCCAGTGAATGATCGATATGCTCAGATGATGGTGATTTCTCTGAAGTTCAGCCAGATTTTAATGGCTTTTCAGATGGTTCGCGGAAGTATGCCTGGGCGCAAAGGCCCGTTTCACTTGCCTTCCTCTCATCCGACTGTGGCGAAGATGAAGGCTAATGTGGCAAATGCAGAGAAGGCCAGCGTAAACAACAAGATTCACGAAGTGAATCCAAGTCATAAGTTTACCGGCTCCGGGATGAAGGATTATGATAAAGTGGCAGAGATGGAGTATGAGTCCATAAGACAAACAAAAATGCATGATATCAAGGACGTCGCAGCAAATACTGGATTAAGTGTAGATGAAATAAGAGCCATGAAGAAACATTTATTCTTTGGCAAGCATCAGGTTCCTCAACCTGGTGGTAAAGAGTTTAAAATGGAACGGTTCATAGCAGACGACGAAATAGCATACGCATGGAAAACTGCTCAAAAGGGTGAACTGAGCGTTGAACAAAAATCTTGGTTCAAGCAATTGGCAGATCATGAACTAGTTGAGCGGAAGTTGATGGCAGAGGGACAAAAGTATCGGACTTTAGAATCATGGAATCCAATAACGGGAAGATATGATGGATTTCCACCTGGAGCCCATGAGAATGCTCCTAAACAACCTAGAGCTTCTTTTCCTGGATATGAAGAGTATTTCTTTAATAAATCTTTTAAGTAGGTGGAAGATAAATGGGATATTTATTAAATAAAGCTGCTGAACGTCTAAAGTCAATAAATGATGTGACAGAAGTTAAGTTACAGGAATCCCATCATGTTTTGATCGTAGAATATTTCAGAAGAGTTAATTTATTTTTGGACATGAAGGCTATTAACATAGATCGGTATCCTATATTTAGTTTCGCCAAGATTATAGGAGAAACAATAAACAGTAAAGTATATGATTGCCTTCCAGAGCTAAATATCTTTCAAAATGTATATATAAAGGCGGTCTGTTATAGTTTTTTAGAAATTTCCGAATTAGCAGATCGAGGTGTAGAAGAAGCATATAAACATATTGATTTATTTGAACCTATTATTAAATTTTTGGAGAGAGGTGGGAGCTTCACAATTCGGCAAGGTGAAATGATGGTAGGAGATTCAGCATATCCTCTTAATTATTGGAGAGATAAGGTTATTGAAGAACAAGATATCAGTGAAAGGACTCTACAAATACTTGATGAAAGGGCATTTTAAAAGTTCAATACAGATTTTGCCCAAACTAAAAAACATGCGAAATCCGCTTGGTCAACTAGCGCCGGGTTACTACGGCATTCTTTACGTAAGAGAACGGAAATGAACAAGAGGTGAGCAGAGTGAATCTACAAGCGGCAGTAACCAGGATTAATACGATTAATTGGGAAAGCGTAGGAACGCGTTCTTCCGAGATAGAGGCCGATTTAGTGCGGGAGTATCTAAGAAGATTAGCGCTCTTCTTTAGAGATATTTCTACTAAACCTCTGCCTCCTTTCATAGCTAATGTTGCTAAAGTACTTGGGGATGAACAAGAAGTCGAAATCTCAAATTATTGCAACGTGGAAGCCATGGGAACACACGGTAGTAACGTTTATGTGTATACAGTTTTTGAATACTACTTGCAGTTAGCGAAGCTGGCTGATCAGGATCATGGTTATGTAGAATACTTACTTATATATGAACCATTCATCAAAATCTTTGAAAGAGAAGGATTGGTTGAACTAAAACCAGGAGAATTAAACGTGGTAGGGTGTACACATATTCCATTAAATCATTGGTACGATAAGTTTATAGATATGGAACCGTTCGACTTAAACAACTTGAAAGAATAAAGTCCTGGATGGGCCACTAGCATTGTAGTTTTTGAAAAACAAGACGGATGCAAAGTATATATTGAATACGATTGAGTGGAACTGGAGTGCTCAAAATATGTTTCACCATTTACATAAGACAAACACCGAGGGAGCTTGAGCCATGTTCGAATACCATGGATGGGCAACAATAAGAGAAAGTGCCTCGTTTGAAGAAGATGACGATCAATATGATGCAGCTATTCAGGAGTTGCAGAAGTACATTGAGGAGTTGAACTGGCCTTCAGGTGTACTCGATCTGAGAGCAGTTAACGGTGACTTTCAGCTTTGGATTGCTGGCCTTGATAATCACAAACCTGAGACAAATTATGATCCGATTGAAGTGTTCAGAAAAACAGGTGAGCTAGCCCCGGGTTCCTACGGCATTCTTTACGTAAGAGATAGTGATGATGCAGCATCATCTAATCACTTCAAGGTGTATACGTTAATCCGAGGCAAGGTTGCAGAGCAAGAAGATCGGTTTCTTTCACCTTTTGTGCCTAAGTTAGAGGATGAATGCTGAGCGTTTGCTCTCCTGAGAGCGGAAATGAACAATATGATAAAAAATTTTGATACTCCCTAAAATTAAATAGCATCTTTTAGTCTTGGTCAGGGAGAATAGGCATTTTATCTTCTACCTGAAACCATTCCTCGATATGATCATTTAAAGCAGGGATGTCGTTGATCGCCTTCTCGCATATTTCGTTGTACTTCCCATCTAAAATCTCCTTCAGATCAAGATTTTGCTTATACTGATCTGTTAGTCTTGCCTGATACGCTTCTAGTGGTTCCAAAGTGTAGTTTTGGTTTCGTGTCTCAAGACCAGGATACAACTTCCATTGTAAATTTCCTTGGAAGGCATCTATGCAATCTATATTCCTGGAGATGTTAAATGATTTTAGAGGAAAGGTACAAGTCAGGAAGTTAGCCGGATAGAGCAGTGTGTCGGACTTCTGCTAACATTGTATTATCATTTTATTTTTGAGTTTATAAGAGTTGAAGCAAATTTGTTGGATTCAGAGAAATAAGGGAGAATCATATAACATGGGAACAACAGCATTTTTTCTAACGGAGCGTGAAAAGTATTCACCAGAGAAGTTTTTATCTGACACTATAATTGCTGTGTTTCAATCAGATCATAGGCTAATTTTTGATAATCATAAACATATTGAAAATGAGCGATTTTCTTCAACAACCTTGAATGTTCTAAGTCATTCGTACAATAGTGAAGAGAATAAACATCAATTTATTTTATATGTAAAGGCAAAAGAAAATAAAAGTGTTTTATTTCATGATTATGAGGATCTGAATCTAGACCTTAAACAGGATCTTATTCGTGTAAGTACAATAGAAGAGGTATTTGGTGCAGAAGAAGTCATTTTTCAATTTGTTTATGAATATTTGAAGCTTAACCAATCGGACTACTTTTGGGTGGCAGATTACGATTGGGTTTACACTTGGGAAGATATTAAGAAACTACACTCCATGAACTATGACTCAGACTGGTGTTATAAAAATCCTGAGATGATGGGATAGATCAAGGAAGGATTAGTTTAAATGAAAGAAAGAATGAATGACACCTATTATGTTGGATATGAGGGACAACCGGAAATTTCGTTTTTCTTTGAGAGTCCTAGGGAAAAGAATACTCTAAAAATGTGGAATGGATATTTTGAGACGCTACTTGATCTTATGACTCAGTACGCGTCTTCTGATAAAGATATATTACATGAATACTGTACTCATGAAGGGTGGTACGATGAGAGTCCTTGGGAAATACAAAACATTGATGCGGCTATTCGTTTATTCGAGTCATTCGATCTTAATAAAGCCAGTGGTGAGCAACTAGAGCAAGTAAAAAATATCGTTCCTGACCTTCCAGGAGTAGCAAATCAGATATTGGCTTTTCTTGAAAAGGCCAAAACCAACGGATGCAAAGTATATATTGAATATGATTGAGTGGAACCGGGGTGCTCAAAATATGTTCACGATTTCATTTAAAGCAGTAGATGATTTGGACGCGCTGAAGCAAATGTCGGCAGAGCAGTTTGATCAGGCCAAACAAGATATAGATGGAATGATTGAATTGGATTTCAACGGACATACATACGGTATGTTATTTGATGATTGCCCATTCGGTAATGAGAGACTCATCAGATGGTTTGTGGACTTACTGACAGTGGCTCAGATGGTGAGCGTGAATTCGTACGTTGCTTATCGGATTCCTGATAGTGCTCATCTATGGTTGGAGTTTAAAGCACATGGAGAAGAACTGCTAGTTAGCTTAGTGGAAGATACGGATCGTGAAGTTATTTTGGACTTATTTATTACTGAACCGCTTGAGGAATTCAAGTACTCAACATGGAGTGGGGTTTCTATAAGTTTGGAGTCCTTTGTAGAAGAAATCATACGTAATACACATCTGTTTCTGGATTTCATCTCTGAACTCAACGCTAAACTATTGAAAAGTGAGAATGTTGCAAGAATGAATGCGAAGTTATCTGATTTAGAGCAGGAGCCCTCAACTTGAAATGGAAGGACGGGTGTATCTACATGCACCAAGAAGTTAGGGAGATCATACGAAAAAGAGCAGTTCTTCATATGAATGATCCCGTAATTGAGAAGCATAGAGAGAAACTAATTCATATCTTAAGCCAAAACGAAAATGATACCATCGATTTTCTGAAAAAGTGTAGTAAAGAGGAAGCTCTTTGGGTCAGTGAGGTGTTCGAAGAGATAGCTTATCATCTTCAAAGTGTTGAATATATTAACGCGCTCAATGATGTCGACCAAAAATACCCCGAATTAAAATTAAACGATACGATCAAGACAGCTGTTTCTTACATGGATTAGAGGACGACGAGGGACGGATGAGAAACGATATGTATAACAGATTCGAACTTCATAGAAATTGGGTAGATACTAGCGGTCAGGAAGGTGAGCAACTTCGTTTGCAGGATGTTGATTTTCGCGAATTTGATATTTCTGATATTTGTTTAGAGCAATCATTTATGGCTAGTTGTACGTTTGAGGATCTGAGTCTTAGTAACATGGATTTCCATGCCTCTTTAACGGATGTAGACATAAGTGAAGCAAGGTTTGAAGGGGTTTTGTTTTACGGAGTAACGTTAAGAAACATCAAAGGGATAGAAGAGGCTAATGTCCAAAGCATTCATGTTGGTTCAGACGATAAACCTATAATTCTCAAAGGGCAGGAAGCAAGGGATTGGCTCCGCATGAAGGCCGAAGAAAGCATATAAAATCAAAAGCAATCCATCACCTATGTATCTTTTTAAATTGGAGTGATCCATTTGATAAAATATATAAATCTCGATTCCTTCAGAGGATATTTACTTAAGACACTAGATGAGCTGTCTACTTATCATAAGGTGGAGCTGGGGAATCACAGCACGTTTATCGTTACTCCTGTCGAAGAGAGGGGGAAGACGTTGAACTCTACAGATGAATATATTCAACGTGGAATGCTGAACTATGATAATTTAAAAGGTCGTTTTTTTGATCTCGAATCGGTTATTAAATTGTTAGGTTGCAGAGTTCCGCTATGTCCCATTTGGGTAAAAGTTTCACTTCAAAATCCAGGGGATGAAGCACTTATCATAGAATTGCAGACAAGCTTGAGATTCCGCAAGCCCAGCTTATTGCAAAATCAAGAAACAGGGCATCCACCATTTATAGCAGTCCTCCCGTCTCAAAACGAATGAATTTCGATGGACGCACAGGCGTTTTACCAAGAGCTAAAAGTGTATGATATCAAAATTGGATGGGGTAATCAGAAGTATGTACAAACAACTTGATATTCTTTTATCCGCCGAGACAACAGTTGATTCCTGGTACGATGACGGCTGTGTTATAGCCACAGAAATTCTTGAAGGTTTTAATCCAGATGAATGGGATATTTTATCTAGAGAAGCATGGAGCAAACCCCTCAACTGGCAGAAAAAGCTTGCATACTGCTTGGACAGTACTCGAGAGATGCATGAATTTGAATTGTTGCTGTCTCTAATGACTATTGAGGATAGAGAGTTATTTGTAATATGTATAGATACACTACGGAGCTATACATCCCCTGAGCATAAACAAAGATTAATGCATGAGCCTCTGTTACTAGAGCGTGTGTCTGCTGCATTGTCTGAAGCAGGCATTACGAAACGAAGGGTACTGGAGGATTTTCTCAGAGAATTAACAGTCTAGTACAGCGGTATGGAGCAAATTCTGAGAAGAGAGTGCTTGCTGGAGTGCAGATCATAAGCTCACCTTTTGTGCCTATAAGTTAGAAGATGAATGCTGAGCGTTTACTCTCTTCTAAGAGTGGAAATGAAAAATATGATAAACAATTTTGATCTACTTCCTAAAATTCAATAGCATCTCTTAGTCTTGGTCCGGCTCTAAGCTATAATTTTGATTGCGGCTCTCAAAACTGAGATACAGCTTCCACTGAAGTTCCCCTTGTTGAAAAGAAGCTACACATTCAGCCAACTGGTTATACACTTGTTCTGGACTATGAAATCGAAAATATAATCCAGGTGTACTGAGGTAAATGTTCTCTTTTGCAAACATATTAAATTTGACCCATTCATAGGTACGAAGCTTAGATAATGTATAGCCTATGAGGTGGGTCAATTGAACGTCTTTTTTAGCCATACTATATATATTCATAACGTCACCTCTATTTTTCTCTAAAAATATGGATAGATATTTTGATACGCTATTCGATCTGATATCTCAATTATGATGTGAAATATTCGTTGTAAAATTCACTAACTTTTAGAAGGGGAGCGGTTCAAATTTTCAATAAGTATGCATTATTACTAAGTTCGATTGTTGCCGTAAGTATTATGATATCTGGGTGCAGTACTGAAAATTCAGAAAAGCCAGCAAATAAAACAGGAAGTACACCCGTAGAGACAAACACAAAAGAGAAAGTTGAAAATTTAGCTTCAGATTCACCTTATGCTAAAGTAGTACAAATTGATTCTAATCAAGATAACCCTACCATTCGAGCACAAATGGGTACAGATAATGGTGATCTACAGGTAGTTTCAGAAGGAAAAGAAATGATCGGCCACTTCACTATACCAAGTGTCTTAGGACAAGAGGGGGACTTCTTTTATCAAGGTAATTATTCCGTCTTTTACAACCATAATGACGAGAAAAAAGAAATAAGGGAATTACAGAGTCTTGTTTTTGTTCAACCTTCTGAAAAACCTATATCCTTCGAAAAAATAGGTTTTGAATCAATGGACGTTTTCTTGCTTACTCCCGAATACACAGCATCGAGAGGCTATAACTCGTATGCATTTGGCATAGATAAAAATAGCGGAGAAGCTTTTGCAATTACGTTTAAAAGCGGGGAAAACGTACACGATACAATGAATTACGAAAAAGATAATGCTCCCTTAAACAAGAGCGAAAAACTGGTTGTAACTACAAGAAATACGGAAGGTCAAGGCGACACTTTAACTACGGAGTACAGCTTTGATAAAGACAGTAAACAATTTGTTGCACAATAGTAGAAGCATTACCCTTAGGGCAGAACTTCACTGCTCGACGTAAACAACTTGAAAGAATAATGATCGGGATGGGTCTTCTTATGGAACTAGCATTGTATGTTTTCAATAAACAAGATACGAAACAACTAGCGACATTATTAATGAGTGCTATACAGTCATTTTCGCCTGGGACTCGCATGACATGCAAGGATGATTACTACACATTAATGAATGCTACCTTTTCTTGTATTGTACAGGATGATGATGAATTAGTGAGTTTTACAAGGGAAGAGTTAGGTCTGAATATTAACTATTGTATCCCTATTATAATTTTCTCACATTCCCCAGAAGAAGCACTACGGGTTATCTTTCAAGCGGTGAACAAATTAACTGCACAACTGGATGAGGATGTAGCACTGACAGACAGTGCATCTGGAGTGATTTTCATACGCGCTAACGGTCAGCTTATCATGAATTCACATTGCCGGGAGAATCCGGACATCTATGACTGGCCCTATAATTTACTGGAAGGTAATTTTATTGAAAAGGACATGGCGGGATTACTTTGAGAAGGATCACAAAGAGAGGTGAACTCATGTCTGAATCATCGTTTTATGATTGGTTGAGATTGTTCGATGTCGAGGATGAGAATTCGAAGAAAGAATGCCCGAACTGCGGACATGCTGCGATCCATTTTCAATATGTTGGAGATTTACGTGTCAGGATTGGATTCCTGGATATATGGTGTGATTCATGTATACATGGAGTCCATATCTCTAGAATCAGAGCACCTGAACATGTAAGCATGATCTCGTTTGAAGATGGGGTTGAATATAAAAGAACTGTGCCTAATTTTATTCGTATAGAGCCATCTTAAGGCATTCTAATAGGAGAGGGGTAACGATATGGGGCCTACATTAGCTAAAGGGATCGAGCGTATGTCTGCGATTTCGTTTCAAATGAATAGCTTTTCCCCAAAAAGCTCACATCACATATTAATCAGTGAGTATCTAAGACGTGTGAATGTATTCCTAGACAAGCTGAGCGTATTCCCAGATCGTTATCCCCTATTTAGCTTTGCCAAGATGATTGGAAGAGAGACAGATGCTGATGTGTACTGTGCTTGTCCCCCGTTGGATACACTTCATAATGTCTATATGAAGGCCATTTGTTATAGCTATCTGGAAGTGTGCGAATTAATCGATCAAGGAGTAAATGATGCGATTCAAAATGCTGATTTGCACGAGCCAATGTTGAAATTCCTCGAACGAGGTGGGATGTTTACTATACGGAAGGGTGAACTGGAAGTAGGTGATGCAGCATATCCACTAATGTATTGGAGAACTCTGGTGATCCCCGTTCAAGATATTAGCGATAATTCCTTGAATCTCATAGATCGTAACGGACTGGGGGGATAGTGACGTCGGTGGGGATATTCTAAGAGCATGGAGATTTGCTGGGACTATAACATGGGATCGGATAGTAGTAAGGAAGAAGAGGTGGGTGTATTCATGAATCGGCTCGTCACAGGGATAGAGAGAATAGGCCGTATAGACTGGAGTGTTTCTACACAAGTAGACGATCCCTCAAATATGGCATTGGTGCAGGAGTATATCCGCAGAGCAGCATTACTGATTACTACATATCATTTAGAAACATCCTACCCATTCTTCAATGCTGCCCGCGCAATTGGACATCATTCCACTTTAGATGTAATGGATCAATGTCCTCGGTTAGGCGAGTTAACGAACAGTTTTATGAAAGGAACTTGTGTAGCGTATCTAGAATGGCTGAGTTTAGTCGAGTCTGGAAATGAAAAGGCTATAAAGTTTCATGATCTGTACGAACCCCTCATACTTCTGATTGAACGAGGCGGAAGGATTAGCTTGCTGCATGGTGAGATTAGAACAGGTGGATATGTCTTCCCTTTGGCAAATGCAGAATATATGTCTAAGCAGGCTCCAATAGATATTAGTGATGAGGGATTGAGAGGATGGGCACAGCAATAAACATTTTACGATATGTTCCGGACTCGGCTACAGGGAGAGATAAGAACGATGAACTTCAACATTCTGGAGATAAAAGAATACTATGACACGGATGTGCTGGAATATGATTATGCCAAGCTATCACTCAGGGGCATAAGCGAAGAGAATGCTCACTTTCTAACCCATGTTGGTATACCCGAGCAATATGATGACTTTTTCTTTTATAGAATGGATCAATTCCACGACAAGGATGTTGCAGGCGAGCGATACATTCAGATTGGTCACTTTGCGAGTTATGGTATGCGAGATGCTTGCGGCCTTTATCTCAAACCAGAGAGTGACATACTTTATATGAACCCGTCTCTAGCTAAGTCCGCAGTGTATGCGTTAAATAAAAATATAGAAACCTTCTTTTTATTCCATTTCATTCGCAGTGAACTGTCTACAAAGATGAGAGGCGAAGGCATGTATACCCAAGCTCGATATGCCAGAGAACTTCGCAGGTACTTTGAACAGATTGATCCTGTAGCCATAGAAAATGCCGAAAGTTACTGGTCACATCTACTTGAAGACTACGAAACAGGCTTATAGTACTCATATGAACAAAAAACATACCCAATCCGCTTGTTCAACTAGCTCCGGTTCCTGCGGCATTTTTTACGTAAAAGACAGTGATGATGTGGTATCATCTAATCAATTCAAGGTGACAGGGTAGTATAACTTGGAAAGGAGATTTTGCTTATGGATGCATGGCTGAGCAATGAGACCCGCGCATATGTTGGTCTTGAACCTGTTGAATCGCACTGGGATAGGGTAGACATCAAGAAGGGCTACTATGTTTATTTTGATGGAGACGTTATTCGTAAACGAATATCGAGCCAGCCGGAGAGCTATGTGGAAGAGGATGTGTCTATTGAGGTGCGAGATCGGCAATTTGTTGTGCCCAAAACGAGCAGAGGCAAGGAAAAAAAATTGACCTACACAACAGTATCCGGCTTCAAGGCAGAAGGTGTTACGTTCTCCGCTGGAATCAATCCGTATGATGGCAAGAGTTACGTTACAGCTTATAATAAACGTAACAGCGTGAGTCTACCCATTTCGGACTGTTCCCACATGACATCCAAAGCAGAGATCATCTCCTGGCTGGAACATTTTCCGGGCACCGTGCCGGATGACTATGACCGCAAGCTGGATCGTTTGAAAAATATGCCAAACCAACGTTATCAGGCGGTGCCAGGTGATATTTTCAGAGTAGAGCTAGATTTGCATACTGATGGATATGTGCTTGTAATTGGCAATCTTCGTCAGATGGAAAAGGATGATTTATTTTCCGAGCAAAGCATTTGGAGATCGGTCATGACAATGCCACTGTTTGTAAGGCCCTTCTTATGGAAGACAACGGAGCGTTCCCCTTCGCTAGAGGATATTTTGGCAGCCCCAATGTCGGAGACGACGAGGATTGTGATGGATGACTTTTTTCTGCGTGGAGGATATGAGTTTGTGTTTCATAAACCATTGGAGGAAGAGGATATCCTGTTTCCTATAGGGTACGGATCGACAACTAGCATGACGAATGAGCGTGTAGTTCGTTTGAGCTGGGGCTTGGGCACGTTACATAAACCAGAGGAGCAAACGCCATTTAGGCTGGAACGGAATTTCATGAATCACGGAGCCTGCTCGGGTCTGACCACCGAATGCTTTGGCCCGCCATCTGAGCGTATGCATGAGAGGGACCTGGCCCATCCGCAGTATGCGCAGGAGCGTAAACTGGCGTTGGCGGAATTCGGATTATCCGAAGACATTACATATGATGAATTTTGCCAGAAGACGGGGGCTATGACCCGTTCGCAGTATATCGATTATGTAAAAAGAAAGTATCACATCCATACAGATGGAGAGAATTAAATCCTGCGCCTCTCATATACAAAAACATCCCAAATCCGCTCTCATTGGAGAGACGGATTTTTTTGCGTGCAATCAACTAAAAATATCTTGTCAAAACGTAATCATTACGATAAGATAATATTCATTGTTTAGATAGTAATTTTTACGATTAATTTTGAGATTGATATTTATATGAAGAGAGAGGGGCATGACCTTGTTTATGAAAAAGAAGCCTTTGCTGGCGCTGATCTCCTTGGCCCTGAGTGCGGCAGTGTTACTTACCGCTTGCGGAGCATCCATATCTAGTCCTGCGGCGCAAGGCGGTACTAGTACCCAAGCGAATAAGAACGTTCACTTCCTATACAACTTCTCCACCAGTTCACTTGATCCACATGTGGATTCAAGTTATGTGCCGCTGCGTGCGGGCATTACGGAAACGCTGCTGCGTCTGGATGAGGACAACCTGACAGTTGCACCATGGCTCGCCGAGAGCTGGGAGAGTAAAGATGGTCAGCATTGGACGATTACGTTGCGCGACAATGTGACCTTCCAGAACGGCACACCGATGACAGGGGAAGCGGTTAAAGCTTCTCTGGAGCGGTCGCTGAAGGAGAACGTAGCCATCCAAAATACATTGAAGGTGGATACGATCAAAGCCGAGGGAAACAAACTGGAGATCACAACAACCCAGCCGTTCCCGGAATTTGCATCCGAGCTGGTGAACCCGAACACGGCGATTATTGACGTTAGTGAGCCGGATATTGTGAACAAGCCTGTCGGTACAGGCCCGTTCAAGCTAACTTCCTTCACGGCAGGCAGCAAGCTGGAGCTGAGCCGCTATGATGCATATTGGGACGGGGCTTCGCCGCTGGATTCCGTAACATTTTCGTTTAATGAAGATGCTAACGCCCGTTCACTTGCACTGAAGTCCGGTCAAGTAGACGTCGTCTACCGTCCGGAAGTGGAAAGTCTGGAATCTCTCAAAGCCATCGACGGGCTACAAGTCGAATCCACATCCACGTTCCGCGTGCACCAGTTGACGATGAATATGCAGCGGGAGAGCATCAAGGATGTGAATGTTCGCCGTGCGCTGGATGCGTTGATTGACCGGAAAGGCATTGTCGATACGATCCTGCTTGGTTACGGCGAGCCTGCCATTGGCCCGTTCCTGCCATCACTGCCTTTTGCGCCTAAATACACACATGCAACAACCGAGACCGGCCCGGATGTGGCTGTGAAATATCTTGGCGAAGCTGGCTACACCCAGCAAAACGGTGTGATGACCAAAGACGGCAAACCATTGAAGCTGACTTTACTCACCTATTCGTCACGCGCCGATCTGCCTCTGATTGCACAAGTATTCCAGTCGGATGCGAAAAAGATCGGGATCGATGTGCAGATTCGTCAGATTGATGCACCGGAAGAATACATGGCTTCCAACCGGGATTGGGACATCGCTACATACAGTAATCTGACCGCTCCACGCGGGGATGCGGGTTATTAT
>Ga0105246_10000351_pt1 | contig 24715 bp, 23 predicted proteins | sample KBSM64metaG_FD_99694 | JGI IMG/M metagenome (GOLD analysis project Ga0105246, IMG submission 99694) | Miscanthus rhizosphere microbial communities from Kellogg Biological Station, Michigan, USA - KBS M6-4 metaG | ecosystem: Host-associated > Plants > Roots > Rhizosphere > Soil | place... | reverse complement strand
GCTGGAAGGCAGGACTAGGCCTGTGCGTTCGCGATGAAGTTGACGGCGTCGCCGACGGTCTTCAGGTTCTTGACCTCTTCGTCCGGGATGCGCACGCCGAACTTCTCTTCGGCGTTGACGACGATGGTCATCATGGAGATGGAGTCGATGTCCAGGTCCTCGGTGAAGGACTTGTCCAGCTCGACGGCGTCTGCAGCCAGGCCGGTTTCTTCGTTGACGATTTCAGCCAGGCCGGCCAGGATTTCTTCGTTGCTAGCCATTGTTGGCTCCTTTTCTTGTTGTGCCGGCTATGCCGGAAACGGGGCAAACCGCGGTTACGGCTTGGTTGTCAAGGTCATGTTCGTTCCATGCCTGCCGCAGCTAGGTTACGGCAGGACCACCACCTGGGCGCCGAAGACCAAGCCGGCGCCGAAACCGATCTGCAGGGAAAGCCCGCCGCTGAGCTGCGGGTTCTCTTGCAGGAGCCGGTGCGTTGCCAGCGGAATCGAGGCCGCGGAGGTATTGCCCGATTCGGCGATGTCGCGGGCGACGACAACGGACTCGGGAAGCTTGAGCTTTTTGACCATCTCGTCGATGATCCGCATGTTCGCCTGGTGCGGCACGAATGCCGCGAGGTCCGAGGCTTCGATGCCGGCTGCGTCCAGTGCCTGCTGGGCGACCTTCGCCATTTCCCAGACAGCCCAGCGGAACACGGTCTGCCCGTCCTGGCGCAGTGTGGGCCAGACGTCCTGGGTCGCCGAGATGATGGCGAGGTCGTCCGTCTCGTCCGAGTGCCGCGCGGATTCGCCGAGCTTGCGGACCTCGTCGAGGGAGTGGGTCATCCCGATGGCGTTCCACTTGCTGCCGTCCGAACCCCAGACCGACTGGCCGATGCCCGCGGTGTCGGAAGGCCCGATGACGACCGCGCCGGCGCCGTCGCCGAGCAGGAAGGAAATGGTGCGCTCGTGGTTGTCGATGACGTCCGAGAGCTTCTCGGCACCGATTACCAGGACATACTCTGCCGCGCCGGAGCGGACCAGGGCATCACCCTGGGCGATGCCGTAGCAGTAGCCCGCGCAGGCGGCCGAGATGTCAAAGGCGGCAGCCGGCGTCGCGCCGAGCCGGTCGGTCAGCGCGGCGGCTGCGGACGGAGTGGCGAAGGGGTGCGTCACGGTGGAGACGATCACGGCGCCCAGCTGCGAGGCTTCGATGCCCGCCTGCTCCAGGGCTTCGCGGGCAGCACCTTCGGCCATGTCGATCACGCTGACACCCTCGGGCGCCCGGTGCCGGGTGACGATGCCTGTCCGCTGGCGGATCCACTCGTCGGAGGAGTCGATCCACTGGCAGACGTCGTCGTTGGTGACGATGACGTCGGGCCGGTAGGCGCCGATGCCAAGGATCCGGGAGAATTCGTTGACAGGAGCCTGCTTCAGGACCGGGGCGCTCATGCGCTGGCCTCAAGCTCTGCGAAGAGGGCCAGCGCCGCGGACAAGTCGTCCGGGGTCTTCACGGCAACGGTCTTGACGCCGGGCATGCCGCGCTTGGCCAGGCCGGCAAGGGTGCCTGCCGGGGCCAGCTCGATCAGGCCGGTGACGCCGCGCTGCACCAGGTGTTCCATGCAGAGGTCCCACCGGACCGGGCGGGATACTTGGGCGATCAGGCTGGCGACGGCGGCATCGCCGTCGGTGACCTCGCCGCCGTCGAAGTTCGACAGCAGCGGGACGGAAGGAGCCTGCGGCTTCAGGGACGGGCGCAGCGCTTCGAGGGCGCTCACGGCAGGTGCCATGTGGGCCGTGTGGAAGGCGCCGGCTACCTTGAGCGGGATGACCCGGGCCTTGGGCGGCGGGTTGTCGGCGAGGGCCTGGAGCTGTTCGAAAGTTCCCGCGGCGACGGTCTGGCCCGCGCCGTTCACGTTGGCCGGTGCTGCGCCGGAAGCCTCGATGGCCGCCAGGACCTCGGCCGGATCGCCCCCGACGACGGCGCTCATGCCGGTGGGGGTGACGGCCGCGGCGGCTGCCATGTTGTTGGCGCGTTCGCGCACAAACGTCATCGCGTCGTCTTCGCTGAGCACCCCGGCGAGGGCGGACGCCGTGATCTCGCCGACCGAGTGCCCGGCCAGGACCACCGGCAGCGTGTTGAGTTCGACGTCGAACAAGGACTTTGCGGCGACCAGCCCGGCCGCGACGATCAGGGGCTGCGCAACGGCGGTGTCCTTGATGGTCTCCTCATCCGAGGTGGTGCCGTGGGCCTTGAGGTCGATTCCGGCGATCTCGCTCAGAGCAGCCAGATGGCCCTCCACGGAAGGCAGCTCAAGCCACGGGGCCAGGAATCCAGGGGTTTGCGAGCCCTGTCCAGGGCAGACGATTGCAAGCACGTAACCAGCTTTCCAAATTGCTGCGTGATCCAACGGTGTTTTCGTACACCAAGCTCACTGGGACGGTTTGTAGGAAGTCTACAACGACTCAGTTCCCGTTCCGGGAACCATGACGCTCCGGAGACGCCTTCGGCGGGGTGGACAAACGGCCTACCACCAGGGCCGTCTGGAGCACGAAGGCCTCGCGCGGAAGCAGCGGATCCCACCCGGTCACATCGCAGACCCGCTTGAGCCGGTACCGCACTGTGTTGGCATGGACGAACAGCTCCCGGGCCGTGGCTTCGAGCGAATGGCCCAGTTCAAGGTAGGTTCCGAGCGTCTCGACCAGCCCATTGGAGGCGGCGATGAGCGGCCGGTAAATGTTCTTGATGAGCGAGCGGCGGGCGGCGTCGTCGCCGGACACCACGCGTTCGGGCAGGAGGTCGTCGGCCGCGACCGGCCGCGGGGCCGACGGCCAGGCACGCGCAGCGGTGAGCCCGGCAAATGCTGCCTGCGCCGAACTGCTCGCTTCCAGCAGCGAGCCGGCCTCGGGCCCGTAGACCACTGGACCCGGGGCGAACAGTTCGCTCAGTTTCAGGTAGGCGGTGTCACGGTCCTGGACGCCGCCGAGGATCAGGATCAACCGGTCGCCCTGGATGCCCACCAGGGCGTCCTCGGCGAAGCGGCCGGCGGTGCGGCGCAGTTCGCTCACGTAGCTCGCGCTGGGTTCGGAGGGTGAATTGCCGACCATTACGGTAAACCGTTCCTGGGCCTTCCAGCCCAGGGCCGCGATCCTGGATCTCAGCGCGTCGGTGTTCTCGCCGCGCAGGATCGCGTCGACAATCAGGGCTTCGAGCCGGGTGTCCCAGGAGCCGCGGGATTCCGCGGCGCGGGCGTAGACGTCGGCGGCCGCGAAGGCCACTTCGCGGGAGTAGCGCAGCACCGCTTCGCGCAGGGACGGCTGGTCGGGTTCCGGCGCGATCACCGGGACCTGGTTCTCCACGACTTCCACCACGATCCGGATCAGCTGCAGGGCCTTCTGCAGGCTGATCGAGCGGGTGAGCTCGGTGGGAGCGTTGCCGAAGACGTCGGTGAGGATCCAGGAGGGCGAGCTCGGTCGTTCGTACCAGGTGACGAACGCCGCGATGCCGTTCTGGGCCACCAGTCCCAGCGCCGAGCGTTCGTCAGCGCTCAACCGGGTGTACCACGGAAGGGATTTCTCGAGCTGGCGCATGGTGGTGGTGGACAGCTGGCCGACATTCGCGCGGAGCCGTTTGAGGGTTTCGGCTTTTTCGGGGGAGACCGCACGCGATGGCGCCTTGCGTTTCGCGGAGGTAGGGGTGGGCTCTGCCATTCCTTGAGCATAAGGCCCCCGCCGTGCAAGCTCCATTTGTGCGAAGGCTACAAGCCGGTACCGCAGGTTTCCGCCCGGGACCGCTTCCCGCCGGGAAGCCCCCTTAAACGCCCGACGGCGGCCCCACCTTCCCGTGGGGCCGCCGCCTGGGTGTTGCCGGGTGCCTAGCTGTCGCCGCCGGCGCCGCCGGTGGTTCCTGCGTTGACGTCGAGCAGACGGTACTTCTCGATGGCCAGGCCCGGAGCCGAGGAATCGACCTTGCCCTGCTGTGCGAGCAGCTGGAGGGTCTTGGCGACGATCGAGTGGGTGTCGTTCTTGAAGAAACGACGGGCCGCGGCACGGGTGTCCGAGAAACCGAAGCCGTCGGCGCCGAGGGCCGCGAAGTCATTCGGGATGAACTGGCGGATCTGGTCCGGCACAGCCTTCATGTAATCCGAAACGGCAACAACGGGGCCTTCGGCACCGGCAAGCTGCCGGGTGACAAACGGCACCTGGGCGGCTTCGCCCGGGTTCAGGAAGGCCTGCTCCTCGGCGGCAAGGCCGTCGCGGCGCAGTTCGTTCCAGGAGGTGACGGACCAGACGTCGGCTGCCACGTTCCAGTCCTCGTCCAGGATGCGCTGGGCTTCCAGGGCCCACGGCACCGAAACGCCGGAGGCGAGGATCTGGGCCTTCGGACGGTCCGTGGAGCCGTTGGTGGCGGCGGCCAGCCGGTAGATGCCCTTGAGGAGGCCGTTGACGTCGAGGTCTTCCGGTTCGGCCGGCTGGACGATCGGCTCGTTGTACACGGTCAGGTAGTACATGAGGTTGCGGTCAGCCGAATCCGGTCCGTACATGCGCTCCAGGCCGTCACGGACGATGTGGCCGATTTCGTAGCCGTAGGCGGGGTCGTAGGTGACCACTGCCGGGTTGGTGGAGGCCAGGATAGGGGAGTGGCCGTCGGCGTGCTGCAGGCCTTCACCGGTAAGGGTGGTGCGTCCTGCGGTGGCGCCGATGATGAAGCCACGGGTCATCTGGTCCGCCGCGGCCCAGAAGGAATCGCCCGTGCGCTGGAAACCGAACATCGAGTAGAACACGTAGATCGGAACCAGCGGTTCGCCGTGGGTGGCGTACGAGGTGCCGGCCGCGGTGAATGCCGCCACGGCACCGGCCTCGTTGATGCCCGGGTGGATCAGCTGGCCGGCCGGGGACTCCTTGTACGCGAGCACAAGGTCGCGGTCCACGGACAGGTAGTTCTGGCCCTTCGGGTTATAGATCTTCGCCGTCGGGAAGAAGGCGTCCATGCCGAAGGTGCGGGATTCGTCCGGAACCACCGGGACGAAGCGCGCGCCGAAGTTCTTGTCGCGCATGAGGTCCTTGAGCAGGCGCACGAAGGCCATGGTGGTGGCCGCCTGCTGCTTGCCCGAACCACGCTTGGCAACCTCGTAGGACTTGGCGTCCGGCAGGGTGACCTCGCTGTGCTTGGAACGGCGCTCCGGAAGGAAACCGCCCAGCTCCGCACGGCGCTCCATGAGGTACTTGATCTCCGGAGCGTCCATGCCCGGGTGGTAGTACGGGGGACGGTACGGGTCGGCTTCGAGCTGCTCGTCCGTGATCGGGATGCGCAGGTAGTCGCGGAAGGCCTTCAGGTCCTCGAGCGTCAGCTTCTTCATCTGGTGGGTCGCGTTGCGGCCCTCGAAGTGCGGACCCAGGCCGTAGCCCTTGACGGTCTTGGCGAGGATGACCGTGGGCTTGCCCTTGAACTCGGTTGCAGCCTTGTAGGCGGCGTAAACCTTGCGGTAGTCGTGCCCACCCCGCTTGAGCTGCCAGATCTGCTCGTCCGAGAAGTCGGCAACCATGTCCTTCGTGGCCGGCGTCTTGCCGAAGAAGTGCTCGCGGACGAATCCGCCGGACTCGGCCTTGTAGGTCTGGTAGTCGCCGTCGAGGGTCTCGTTCATGATGTTCACGAGGGAACCGTCGGAGTCCTGGGCGAGCAAATCGTCCCACTCACGGCCCCAGACGACCTTGATCACGTTCCAGCCGGCACCGCGGAAGAACGCCTCGAGTTCCTGCATGATCTTGCCGTTGCCGCGGACGGGTCCGTCCAGGCGCTGCAGGTTGCAGTTGATGACGAAGTTCAGGTTGTCCAGGTTCTCATTGGCGGCGAGCTGGAGCAGGCCGCGCGATTCGGGCTCGTCCATCTCGCCGTCGCCCAGAAAAGCCCAGACCTGCTGCTCGGAGGTGTCCTTGATACCACGGCCCTGCAGGTAGCGGTTGGCCTGTGCCTGGTAGATGGCGTTCATCGGGCCGATGCCCATGGAGACCGTGGGGAACTCCCAGAAGGTCGGCATCAGGCGCGGGTGCGGGTAGGAGGACAGCGCATGGCCCTCCTTGGACTTCTCCTGGCGGAAACCGTCGAGGTCTTCTTCGCTCAGGCGTCCTTCCATGAAGGCGCGGGCATACATGCCGGGGGAAGCGTGTCCCTGGAAGAACACCTGGTCGCCGCCGGACGGGTGGTCCTTGCCGCGGAAGAAGTGGTTGAAACCGACTTCATACAATGTGGCGGCGCCGGCATAAGTGGAAATGTGTCCGCCCACGCCGATGTCCGAGCGCTGTGCGCGGTGCACCATCACTGCTGCATTCCAGCGCATGTACGCCCGGTACCGGCGTTCGAATTCTTCGTTGCCCGGGAACTGCGCTTCCTGGTCAGCCGGGATGGTGTTTACATAGTCCGTCGTCGTGACCATGGGTACTCCCACGGACTGCGCGCCGGCGCGCTGCAACAGGCTGCGCATGATGTACTGCGCGCGTTCGGTTCCCTGCTCCTTGATCAAGGTGTCCAGGGACTCAATCCATTCCGCGGTCTCTTCCGGATCACGATCAGGCAGCTGGGCAGTCAACCCGCTGAGGATGTGTGAGGTCTCTTCTCCTGCAGCCACGTCCAACCTCTCTTTTGGCGCACGTAGCGGCGCCTCAAGTCCGGCAGGGTAACTGCCTGTCATGAACGCGTCGTGTGCGACATCTCGGTTACAACAGCCCGGTCAGGTATGCCGGGCAGGTTCTCTTGAGCAACGGCTGCGCATTCACGGGGCGGTTGCCCTGCAGCCGAAGTGCTCACTGGCCACTGTAGCTTTGTCGATGCTGGGATGCGTAGCCGCGCGGGCCCTTTAAGCGTGATGTGACCGAGGATTCGCCCTGCTTTTGCCGCAGTGGCGGTGACACGGAATCGGGTTCCTCGGGCGATAATGGCTTGAAGCAGGCACACAAAGGGTGTTGGCTGGTAGTAATCGAAATCACTTCAGAGGAGGAAAACGTGAGCGAGGCCGACGCCGCCACATCGGTAAATGTGGCGGAAAGATTGGGTTTCAAGGACGGGGATCTGATTCAAGAGTTCGGTTACGACGATGATGTCGACTTCGACTTGCGTGACGATATTGAGGAGCTGACAGGCTCCGAACTCCTCGACGAGGACGACCACGAAGTCGTGGATGCCGTGATCTTCTGGTGGCGCGACGGCGACGGCGATCTCGTTGATGCCCTGGTGGACTCCCAGACGACCCTGAGCGAGGGTGGCGTGGTGTGGGTCCTTACCCCCAAGTCCGGCCGTCCGAACCACGTTTCCCCTTCCGAGATCCAGGACGCCGCGCCCACTGCCGGCTTGCACTGCACCACCTCTGCGGGAGTTTCCAAGGACTGGAGCGCCACCCGCCTCGTCGCCCGGAAGAAGAACAAGTGACGCTCTCCCGGGCCGGCCGGGCGGATTTGTTTCAGGGTGTTCCAGGAGTCGGTGAGGAAGCCCCCGATTTTGAGCTCGTCAATCAATACGGCGAACCGGTGCGGCTCTCGAGTCTCCGCGGACGCAACGTCGTCGTCGTCTTCTACCCGTTCGCCTTCTCCGGAATCTGCACCGGCGAGCTCTGCGAGATCCGGGACAACCTGGCCGTATTCGAGGACGCCAACGCGACAGTCCTGGGCGTTTCGGTGGACAGCAAGTTTGCCCAGCGCGCCTACGCGGAGAAGGAAGGCTACAGTTTCGAACTGCTTGCCGATTTCTGGCCGCACGGCGATGTCGCGCGGAAATATGGAGTGTTCGACGGCGGCACAGGCATGGCCCTGCGCGGCACTTTCATCATCGATGCCGCAGGCATCATCCGCTATGTCGTGGTGAATCCCCGGGGGCAGGCGCGGGACCTGGCCGAATACCGCGCGGCCCTTGCCGGACTCGGCACTGCCTGAGAACGCGCGGACTGAAAGCGATGGACGGACACCGCCCCGGGATCGGAACAACCGGACTGGCCAGCCTGGCTCCGGCCGGAACGGCTCCCTTGGCGGCGGAAGACCTTCCGGCGGTGCGGCAGGCCGCTGAAATCCTCGGCCGGAAACGCCTGGCTGTGCTCACCGGGGCGGGCCTGAGCACGGATTCGGGCATTCCTGACTACCGCGGCCCGGGGGCTGCGCCCCGCAAGCCCATGACGTACCAGGAATTCGTCGGCAGCGCGGACAACCGCCGGCGCTATTGGGCGCGCAACCACATCGGCTGGTCCCGGCTCCGGCACGCCGACCCGAATGCCGGCCATTTCGCCGTCGCCCGCTTGGAAGAACGCGGCCTCATTACCGGGCTGATCACACAGAACGTGGACCGGCTGCACGAAGACGCCGGCAGCCGGAACGTGGTGGACCTCCACGGCCGCTATGACCGAGTGGTGTGCCTGGACCGCGGCCACGCCTTCAGCCGGAAGCTGCTCGCCGGAATCCTTGAGGAGATCAACCCCGGGTTCATGGAGGCTGCGGAAGCCGCCGGTGCCATTGAGACAGCGCCGGACGCCGACGCCGTCGTTGAAGATGCGGAGCTGATCCGCAGTTTCGTTGTTGCTGTGTGCCCGGTGTGCGGAGGGGTGCTGAAGCCGGACTTCGTCTATTTCGGCGAGAACGTGCCCAAGGACCGGGTGGAACGCGCGTATGCGATGGTCGATGACGCCGGGGCCCTGCTGGTGGCGGGCTCGTCGCTGACAGTCATGAGCGGGTTGCGCTTTGTACGCCACGCGGCCAAGGCGGGCAAGCCCGTGGTGATCATCAACAGGGGAACGACCCGCGGGGATGGCATGGCCGAGCTGAAAATCGACGCCGGGGTCAGCGCCGCCCTGTCGTGGCTCGCCGAAGAACTGCCGGATCCTGCCTGAGCGCACGCAGCCCCGGCGCTTTCCGAACGGGGCGCTTTCCGAACGGGGCGGCGATTCGCTTTCCGGCAGCCGGATCGGGTAGAGTCTATGTTCGTTGGTTCGGCGGGGGAAGCCCGGCCGGAGCGCACTTTGGGTCTTTAGCTCAGCTGGTAGAGCGCCACGTTTACACCGTGGATGTCATCGGTTCGATCCCGGTAGGACCCACCAAGGAAAGCCCGTCACTCACGCCGCTGCGGCAGGAATGGCGGGCTTCTTTCATGCCCGGATTCTTTGCCGGACACCGTCCTCAAAATGGAAGAGCTCTCCACCGCGACTATTGGGGGATGCCGCGGTGGAGAGCTCGAAAATGAATATACAGTGAATTCCTTGGATTGGGAAGCGTCCCGTTTTCCAGCCGATCCGGAGCGTATCGGCCGTGAAGCCACTATGATGGGACGTGTTCACTGGACTGAACAAGCTCGTCACGAGGGAGGCTCGTCGCGGGTTCGTTCATTCCGGACCAGTCACCGTCAAGGAGAGTCATGGCCGATTCCCGCGCTTCCCGTTCCGCCGAGAGCCCGGGGGGTTCCTCGCCGGCTCCCGCGGTGACCCGGGCGGCCGCCGTGCTGGACGCCTTGGCTGCGGCGCCGTCGGGCCGGCTGACGCTTAGTGACCTGGCACGCGAACTGGGCATACCGAAGTCATCCACCTCCAATCTCCTGCTGGCACTCGAGGAAGCCCGCCTGATCACGCGCGAGGGCGCCGACTTCTCGCTCGGCCGCAAGCTCGTAGAGCTGGGCGCCGCCTACTTGAGCCGGCTTGATGAGGTCCAGGAGTTCTACAAGTATTGCGAGCAGGCGCCGACGCTCTCCGGCGAGACCGTGCGCATCGCCATGCGCGACGGCGACCACGTCATCTATCTGGCCCGCTACGAGGGCCACCCGGCCGTCCGGCTGACGTCAAACATCGGCGACAAGATGCCGCTTTCACTGTGCGCCGTGGGCAAGGCCCTGCTGGCCCAGTTGCACGACCACGACATTGAGGCAATGTTCCCGGACGACCTTGAGCTCCCGGTCATGACGCCGAAGTCCTTGCGTTCCGCGGCCGAACTGAAGGCCCAGGTGGCCGAGATCCGCCGCCGAGGCTTCGCCTTCGAGGACGAGGAATCCACCCTTGGCGTGGTCTGCCTCGCCGTGCCGGTGCCGACCCATGGCGCGCACGGCCCCAGTCTCGGCCTCTCCGTGACATCCCTCAAGGCGACGTATTCCGAAGAGCAGGGTGACCTGATGGTCAAGGAACTCAAGGAGCTTGCCCATTCCCTGGGCAACCCCATGGGCTGATCCGAAAATAAATCAGATTACACCTCTTGAACATTGTTCAACTTGCTGTACGCTGTTCAGTATAGTGATTCGCGCCACGGTTGCTGACGCTATGCCCAGGCCAACGGGGGCCTGGATGTTCCTGAGGGAGTGCTTGTGACCATTCGTACTAAGACAGTGCTTGCCGGTCCGGATGACGCGGTCGTCGATCCGGGCCAGCTACGGAAAGCCACGCTTGCCAGTTCCGTGGGCTCCGCCCTGGAGTACTACGACTTCTACATTTACGGCCTGGCTTCGGCCTTGATCTTCGGGCCGCTGTTCTTCAAGCCGCTGGGCGACACGGGCGCATTGATTGCCTCCTTCGCCACCTATGGCGTCGGCTTCGCGGCCCGACCGTTCGGCGGCATCATCTTCGGCTACATCGGCGACCGCTTCGGCCGCAAGATGGTGCTCCTGCTGACCATCGGCATGATGGGCCTGGCCAGTTTCGCCATCGGCCTCCTGCCCACCTTCGAGCAGGCGGGCATGCTCGGCGCTGTCCTGCTGGTCACCCTGCGCATCGTGCAGGGCCTCGGCGCCGGCGCGGAGCAGGCCGGCGCAACCACCTTGATCTCGGAAGTGGCCCCGCGCCGCCGTCGTGGTTTCTTTGCGTCCCTGCCGTTCGTCGGCATCCAGCTGGGCACCCTGCTCGGTGCGGGAACGTTCGCGTTGATCGCGCTTGCGGACAAGGCGGTCCTCGAGGGCTGGCTGTGGCGCGTGCCGTTCCTGGCCAGCGTCATCTTGATCGTCGTGGCCGTCTTCATCCGGCTCAAGCTCAAGGAGACCCCGGTCTTCCAGGAGCTGGAGAAGCACAAGAACGTGGTCAAGAACCCGGTGGGCGAGCTCTGGAAGCATTCCAAGAAGAACGTGCTGGTCGGCATCGGCCTGCGCATGGGCGAGAACGGAAACTCCTCGATCTACTCGGCCCTGCTCATTGCGTTCCTGTCGGCCAAGGAAGGCATCTTCCCGGGCGACAAGTTCATCGGCCCGGTCGGGCTGCTGATCGCCGCAGGTTTCGCCGCCGTCATGGTGGTCACCTTCGGTGCGCTCTCCGACCGCTTCGGCCGCGTGCGGGTCTACCGTTACGGCGCCCTGTTCCAGGCGGTCATCGCCCTGCCAGCCTTCTACCTGGTGACGCTCGGCAACCCGACGCTCGTCTGGGCGGTCATGGTGGTCGGCATCGCCCTGGGCGTGCAGTCCATGCTCGGTCCGCAGTGCCCGCTGCTGCCCGAACTCTTCGGTGCCCGCTACCGCTTCACAGGGGTCGCCCTGAGCCGCGAAATTTCCGCCGTGATTGCCGGCGGCCTGGTGCCGCTGATCGGCGCCTCGCTCCTCGCGGCCACCGGATTCTCCTGGCTGGTGCTGGCCATCTACTCCCTGGTCCTGGCGCTGATCTCCTTCGCCGCCACTTTCTTCACCCCCGAGACGGCGGGCCGCGACCTGCTCGTCCTGGAGGATGCCAGCTGAGCGGACCCCAGCTGCAGGCACGTCGAAGCGGCGGCCCCCTTTGCGGGGGCCGCCGCTTCGCTGTGTCCGGACATCCTTGTGTGCGGGCATCCTTTCAACGCGCTTGATGCAAGGATGCCGAGGCGACATCGTCCGGATAGCAGAACGGCCCCGGCGGATGTCCGCCGGGGCCGTTCCGTATGGAGCCGGTTTAGTAGAAATGCACCGTATCCACGAGGTGCGGCATTTCGCCGCCCTCCAGGAAGATCCGTAGGTTGCTGCAGAAGCGCTCGGCGATCAGCCGGTTCTCAGCCGCGCTCAGGGCCGAGGTGTGCGGCGAGACCATCACCTTCGGGTGGTTCCAGAGGGGGCTGTCCTGGGGGAGGGGCTCCACCGCGAAGACGTCCAGGCACGCGTAGGAGACTTGTCCGTTCTCCAGTGCTTCGAGCAGGGCCTCTTCGTCCACGACCGTGCCGCGTCCCACGTTCACGAACACCGTGCCCGGCTTCATGGCAGCGAAGACCTCGCGGTCGAACAGCTTCTCCGTGTACGGCGTACCCGGGAGGGTGTTGACGACGGCGTCGGCGGTGGCGAGCAGCCCGGCAAGGCCGTCGTTCGTGGCGACTTCCTCGATGCCGTCGATGGCCTCGACGTTCCGCTTGGTCCCGCTGACATGCATGCCGAGTGCCCGGGCGACGCGCGCCGTCTCCATGCCGATCTCGCCGAGACCGGTGATGACCAGTTTTGAACCGTTCACCAGCTTGGTAGGGATCCTGAGCTCGGGCCAGACCTTGGCTGCCTGGTCCTGCGCCAGTTCTGCGCTGCGCTTGAAGCCATTGAGGATGCCCAGCGCGGCGAACTCGGCCAACGGCAGGGCATGCACTCCGGCGGAGGTGGTGACCTTGAACTTGTCCAGGGTCGCAGTGTCGAGCCCGGAGGCCTTCACGGCGCCGCCGGCGCCGGCGGCCATGGCGTGGATCCACTGCAGGTGCGGGTTGCTCCGGGCGATGCGGGCCAGCCCGGCCGGGTTTTCATTGGGGAAACCATAGAGGACCTGCGCCTTGTTGAGCATGGTCCAGTACCGCTCTTCCTGTTCCGGAGTGCGCTTGAATGCGGGGTCTCCGGAGTGATCCGCCGGGAACCTTTCTGGTGGAAGCAGCTCCGGTTCGTAGAGAACCGTGATGGCGGGATCGATTGCGCGGATCTGTTCCACATACTCAGCTTCGAGCGGGACGGCGATCGCGATGGTGAGTTCATCAGTCGTCATGCTGTTCATCATACTGAATTGAGGCTAGGATATTGAACAGTTTTTACGTGGAAATGCAGCTGGAACGACACAAAGAAGTGAGGCAACGCGAGTATGACAGCCGAAAAAGCAGGCTTCGTCGGCCTGGGGCTCATGGGTTTCCCCATGGCCGCCAATCTCCTTGCCGCCGGGTGGGAGGTGACGGGCTGGAACCGCTCGGAGGCCGCGGTCAGCAGCCTGGTGGCCCTTGGCGGACACCGCGCCGAGTCGGTCGAGGCGCTGCGCGGGCAGCCGGTCATCGTCTTCATGCTTCCGGACCTGTCGTACATCCGGGACGCAGCGGCTCCCTTGCTCGAGTCCTGGCGCGCGGAACCGCCCGCCCCCGGGACCGCCGTCGTCGTCATGAGCAGCGTCTCGCCGACGGCGGTACGCGAGTTCGGCGCGCTGGTGCACGAAGCAAGCGCGGGCAACGCCGTGGTGGTTGACGCGCCGGTCAGCGGCGGCACCAAGGGCGCCGAGGACGGCACGCTCGCTATCATGGCCGGCGCAAGCGAAGCGGACTTCGAACGCCTGCTGCCCCTGTTCAGTGCCATGGGGACCACCGTCCGCCGCATGGGCGGGCTCGGCGCCGGTTCGCTCGCGAAGGCGTGCAACCAGCTGATCGTCGGAACCACGACGGCGGCGCTCGCCGAAGCGGCCGAGCTCGCCGAGCGTGCCGGCATGGACGCCGCGGCGCTGTTCGAGGTGCTCTCCGGCGGCTTGGCCGGAAGCCGGGTCCTGGACATCGTCGGACCCCGGCTTGCTGCGAAGGACTACGTTCCCACGGGCCCGGCCAAGTTCATGCACAAGGACCTCAACTTCGTGCTCGAAAGCGCCGCCGCCACCGGCTCCGCGGTACCCATGGCCTCGGCCGGCGTTGGCCTCTACCGCGAACTGATCGAGCAGGGCCTCGGCGACCAGGACCTCGCAGTGGTCCGCCAGGCCATCTCAAACCTCAGCGACTCCCGCGCAACCACCACCACAAAAGAAGGACAGCAATGAGTGGACTCTTCGACCTCACCGGGCGCGTAGCCCTGGTGACGGGCTCCAGCCGCGGAATCGGCAACGCCCTTGCCCGCGGCCTGGCCGACGCCGGCGCCACCGTGGTGCTCAATGGCATCAACCCGGACCGCCTCAAGGCAGCGGAGGCCGCGCTTGCGGCGGACTTCGCCCCCGGGCGCATCCACAGCTGCGCATTCGACGTCACCAGTGATGTCGAAGCGGCACGCGGTGTTGCCTGGGTGGAGGAAAACGTCGGCCCGCTGGACATCCTGGTCAACAACGCCGGCATCCAGCACCGGGTCCCGATGCTCGATCTCGACGTCAAGGACTGGGAGCGCGTCCTCACCACCGACCTCACCAGCGCCTTCCTGGTGGGCCGCGAGGCTGCCCGCCACATGGTTCCCCGCGGCCGCGGCAAGATCATCAACATCTGCTCGGTGCAGACCGACCTCGCCCGTCCCACGATCGCCCCTTACGTCGCGGCCAAGGGCGGACTGCGGAACCTCACCCGAGCCATGACCGCCGAATGGGCAGCCTCCGGCCTGCAGATCAACGGCATCGCCCCGGGCTACATCCACACCGAAATGACCCAGAACCTCGTGGACGATCCCGAATTCAACTCCTGGATCCTCGGCCGGACTCCGGCGCACCGCTGGGGGACCGTGGCGGACCTCGCCGGGCCGGCCGTGTGGCTGGCCTCCGACGCTTCCAACTTCGTCAACGGCCAGACGATCTTCGTCGACGGCGGAATGACGGTGGTGGTCTGATGTCCGGCTTCGAACTTCCCCAGTCCGGCCTGGCCGTTGTTGCCCACGCTGCCGGCGACCTCCGCATCGAAGAGGTGCCCCTGAAGGCCCCGGCAGCGGATGAAACCGTCGTCGAAATCGCCTTCGGCGGTATCTGCGGCTCCGACCTGCACTACTGGCTGCACGGCGCGGCCGGCGAATCCATCCTCAGGGCGCCCATGGTCCTGGGCCACGAGATCGTCGGCACCGTGGTGCGGCAGGCCGCGGACGGCAGCGGCCCGGCCGCCGGCACGCCGGTCGCCGTGCACCCCGCGACTCCCGGCCCGGGCGAGGCAAAGTACCCCGAGGACCGGCCCAACCTTTCCCCGGGCTGCACCTACCTCGGCAGCGCGGCCCGCTTCCCGCACACCGACGGCGCGTTCAGCCGTTACGCCACCCTCCCTTCACGCATGCTGCGTGCGCTTCCCGAAAGCCTGCCGCTGCGCACGGCCGCCCTGGTGGAACCGGCCAGCGTGGCCTGGCACGCGGTTGCCCGTGCCGGCGACGTCGCGGGCAGGACGGCGATGGTCATCGGCAGCGGCCCGATCGGCGCCCTGGCGGTCGCCGTGCTCAAGCGGGCCGGGGCAGGCAGGATCGTGGCCGTCGACATGCACGACAAGCCCCTGGAAATCGCCCGCGCCGTGGGCGCCGACGAAGTCCTCAAGGGAGACGACGCCGAGGCAATCGCCGCGGTGGAGGCCGACGTCGTCATCGAATCCTCGGGCAGCCACTTCGGGCTGGCCTCGGCGATCAAGGGCACCGTACGCGGCGGCAAGGTGGTCATGGTCGGCCTGCTGCCCACCGGACCGCAACCGGTGTTCATCTCCCTGGCCATCACCCGGGAACTGGAACTGCTGGGTTCCTTCCGCTTCAACGATGAAATCGATGAGGTCATCGCGGCACTGGCGGACGGTTCCCTGCAGGTTGATCCCGTGGTGACTCACGAATACACCCTGGACCGCGGCCTGGAAGCCTTCGAAGTGGCGAAGAATTCGGCACAGTCGGGAAAGGTCCTGCTGGACTTCGCCCCGGTCTCTTGACACGGCTTCGTAGCGGGAAGTTACTTCCGTTCCACGGGGACGAATACCCGAGGCTGGTCTTCCCAGCTTGGCGAAAGGTCCGCAATGGTCTCGCGCATGATGCTCGAGGCCGCCTCGCGGGCCTTTTCGCCATCCCCGTCCGCGATGGCCCGGGCGACGTCCATGTGCCACTGCAGGGCCGCTTCTTCCGGGTGGGCCGGCATCAAGCCGTGGACGGTGCGGCCGGTCAGGGTCTCGGAGACCTGGCCGATCAGGTTCGCGAACATTTCATTGCCGGAGCCGGACAGGACCAGTGCGTGGAAACGGATGTCCAGTTCCAGGAAGGCGGGCATGTCCCCGGCGTGCCCGGCGTCGCGCATGGCCAGCGAGATGTCGACCAGTTCACTGCGCAGCTTCTGGGGGGCGTTCCGGGCGGCGAGCTCGGCGGCGGCAGGCTCGACGGCGGACCGCAGCTCGGCGAGCGAGCGCAACTGCGCCCCGCGGCCTTCGCCGGCAAGCCGCCACCGGATGACGAGCGGATCGAAGGGGTTCCAGCGGTGCGCCGGGAGGACCCGGATGCCCACCCGTTTGATCGTCTCCACCAGCCCGAGCGACTGAAGCACACGGACCGCCTCCCGGACCACCGAACGGGAGACCTTGAGTTCCTCTTCAAGCTGCTCGGCCAGCATGACGTGGCCGGCGGGAAGGACCCCGCCGACAATCCTGGCGCCCAGATGCTCAACGGCGCGGTGGTGGAGACTGGTTGACATAGTCGTAAGCATAGTGGCGACGGCAGGGGCTCCTTTGTTACTTCCGCCGGGAGGCGGCCGGGGCGCGTGCATCATAGACTCTTTTGTGACGCGGACGTTTCCGGATCCTCTGCGGAAACTTTCGCGAAGGCCGTCAAATACGTATGGTTTATTGCAGCGATTGCGCTAGAAAACGTTTCCTGCGCCCCGGGCAGGACTCACTGCACAAGAAGAATTGGAGTTTTGATGTCAGCACACATCGGTGTCACCGGCCTTGCGGTGATGGGCGCCAATCTGGCCCGCAACCTGGCCCGCAACGGCTTCACTGTTGCCCTCCACAACCGCTCCGTCGAGAAGACCGACGCCCTTCTTGCAAAGCACGGCTCCGAAGGCGACTTCGTCCGCACCGAGACCCTGCAGGAACTCGTTGACTCCCTGGAGAAGCCGCGCCGCGTCCTCATCATGGTGAAGGCCGGCAAGCCGGTCGACGCCGTCATCGACCAGCTTGTGCCGCTGCTTGAAGAAGGCGACATCGTCATCGACGCCGGCAACTCGCACTACGAGGACACCCGCCGCCGCGAAGCTGCCCTCGCCGAAAAGGGCCTCCACTTCGTGGGCGTCGGTGTTTCCGGCGGTGAGGAAGGTGCCCTCAACGGCCCGTCCATCATGCCCGGCGGCTCCAAGGAATCCTACAAGGCCCTCGGCCCGCTGCTGGAAAAGATCTCCGCCAAGGTCGACGGCGAGCCCTGCTGCGCCTGGATCGGCACCGACGGTGCCGGCCACTTCGTCAAGATGGTCCACAACGGCATCGAGTACGCCGACATGCAGGTCATTGGCGAAGCCTTCGACCTCCTGCGTTCGGGCGCAGGCATCGAGCCGGCAGAACAGTCCAAGATCTTCGCCGAATGGAACACGGGCGAGCTGTCCTCCTTCCTGATCGAAATCTCCGCCGAGGTCCTCGGCCACGTCGACGCCAAGACCGGGAAGCCGTTCGTCGACGTCGTCGTGGACGCCGCAGGCCAGAAGGGCACCGGCCGCTGGACGGTCATTTCTGCCCTCGAACTCGGCTCGCCGATCTCCGGCATCGCCGAATCAGTCTTCGCCCGCGGGCTCTCCTCGCAGAGCGAGCAGCGCAAGCTCGGCCAGGAACTGCTGGCCGGCGAGGAAGCCTCGGTCGAAATCCCCGCAACCTTCGTGGAGGACGTCCGCCAGGCGCTGTACGCCTCCAAGCTGGTCTCCTACGCCCAGGGCCTGGACATGCTGACCTCCGCCGCGAAGGAATACGGCTGGGAGCTCAAGCTGGACGAGATCGCCTCGCTGTGGCGCGCAGGCTGCATCATCCGTGCAGAACTGCTCAAGGACATCACCAAGGCCTACGCAGCCGAGGAGAAGCCGGCCAACCTGCTGTTCGCCCCGGCCTTCACCAAGGCCATCGCCGAGGCTCTTCCGGCCTGGCGCCGCGTGGTCGCCACTGCCGTGCAGCTGGGTATCCCGGTTCCGGTCTTCTCGTCCTCCCTGGCTTACTACGACGGCCTGCGCCGCAAGCGCGTCGCAGCAGCCCTGATCCAGGGCCAGCGTGACCTCTTCGGTGCCCACACCTACGGCCGCGTCGACGCCGAGGGTACCTTCCACACCCTGTGGGGCGAGGACAAGTCCGAGGTCGAGGCCGTGGACACCCACTAGCCTGCTGCCCCGCTCTGCTCCTGACAAGGGCCGGCCGTTCCCCGATACTGGGGAGGGCCGGCCTTTGCCGTGCCGCCACCGCAGCCGCCGCGGGCCTGCCCGCGGCCTGAGTCGAGGAGCTTCCATGGTGCCAGGAGTCGTGTTCGTGACCGGAGCATCCACCGGGATCGGCCACGAGGCCGCCATCCTCCTGGCCCGGTCCGGCTTCACCGTCTACGCCGGTGCCCGCCGGACTGGCAGGATGGAACCGCTCAAGGCCCACGGAATCCGGGTCCTCGCCCTCGACGTCACGGACGATGCGTCCATGACGGCCGCCGTATCGGAGGTCGAGGCCGCGCACGGCCGGGTGGATGTCCTGGTCAACAATGCCGGCTACGGGTCCTACGGCTCGCTCGAGGAAGTCCCGCTGGACGAAGGACGGCGCCAGTTCGAGGTCAACCTCTTCGGGATGGCGCGGATGACGCAGCTGGTCGTTCCGGGGATGCGGCAGGCCGGAAAGGGCAGGATCATCAACATCTCTTCGATCGGTGGCCGCATCTACGAACCGCTTGGCTCCTGGTACCACGCCACGAAGTTCGCCGTCGAGGGGCTGAGTGATTCCCTGCGCCTGGAACTCGCGCCGCACGGCATTTCGGTGTCGATCATCCAGCCCTCCGGCACTGCCTCGGAATGGGGCCGGATCGCAGGGGAGTACCTCCTGGCTTCCTCCGGGCAAGGGCCCTATGCCGGCCAGGCGCGGATGATGGCTGCCGCGCTGGCAAGTACCGAGGGGACGATGCTGGCCTCTTCGCCGCGGGCCGCCGCCCGTGCGATCCTCCGCGCGGCAAGTTCCGGAAAACCGAAAACCCGCTACCCGGCGGGCCGGGGAGCGGGTTCCATTTTGGCGCTGAGGCGGATCCTGCCGGACCGCGCCTTCGATGCCCTGCTAAGGGGCATCTATGGCAGGTTTCCGGTCTAGATCCGGTACTCGATGTAGTACTCGGCCGGATCCACGGCAGGCTTGGTCTCGGACTTGGCATCGCGGTGCCGCCATGTGGCCGGGATGCCTGTAATGATCGACTCGGGCGGTGCGTCCTTCACGACGACGGCGTTCGCGCCCACTGCGCTGTCGGCACCGATCGTGATGGGTCCAAGGACCTTCGCACCGGCCCCGATTGTCACCCGGTCCCCGATGGTCGGGTGGCGCTTGACCTTCGCGAGGGAGCGGCCGCCGAGCGTCACACCGTGGTAGATCATGACGTCCTCGCCGATCTCCGCGGTCTCGCCGATCACAACGCCCATGCCGTGGTCGATGAAGAACCTGCGCCCGATGGTTGCACCGGGATGGATCTCGATGCCGGTCAGGAAACGGGCCAGCTGCGAAATCAGCCGGGCAGGGAAACGCAGCCCCGGCCGCTGCCACAACTTGTGGGTCAGCCGGTGCGCCCAGATGGCATGCAGGCCGGAGTATGCAAAAAAGTTCTCGAAAGAACCTCGGGCCGCCGGGTCGTGTGACCGGGCGGCCTCGAGGTCTTCCTTGAGTCTTGCGAAAAAGCTCACAAAGACCTTTCTACAGGAAGCGTGCTGAATCAGCCGCGGATGTCGTCAAAGAGCACGGTGGAGATGTAACGCTCACCGAAGTCGGGAACAATCGCGACGATCAGCTTGCCCTTGTTCTCCGGGCGTTTTGCGAGCTCCAGGGCACCCCAGACAGCGGCGCCGGCGGAGATACCGCCGAGGATGCCTTCCTGGGTGCCGAGCGCGCGGGCGGTGGCGACGGCGTCCTCGAGGGAGGCGTCAAGGACCTCGTCGTACACGTTGGTGTCCAGCACCTCCGGGACGAAGTTGGCGCCAAGACCCTGGATCTTGTGCGGGCCGGGGGCACCGCCGTTCAGGATCGGGGAGTCCTTGGGCTCAACTGCCACGATCTGGACTTCCGGCTTGCGTTCCTTCAGGACCTGGCCGACGCCGGTGATGGTGCCGCCGGTGCCTACGCCGCCGACAAAGATGTCGATCTGGCCGTCGGTGTCCGCCCAGATTTCCTCGGCGGTGGTGTTGCGGTGGATCTCAGGGTTGGCTTCGTTGGCGAACTGCTGGGCCCAGATGGAGTTCTCGGTGTTGGCCACGATTTCCTGGGCCTTCTCCACTGCGCCGCGCATGCCCTCGGAACCCGGGGTCAGCACGATTTCGGCGCCGTAGGCACGCAGCATGACGCGGCGTTCGGTGGACATGGTCTCGGGCATGGTCAGAATGACCTTGTAGCCGCGGGCCGCACCGACAAGGGCCAGGGCGATGCCGGTGTTGCCGGAGGTGCCCTCGACGATGGTTCCACCGGGCTTGAGGGCACCGGACTTCTCGGCGGCGTCGATGATGGCGACACCAATGCGGTCCTTGACGCTGTTGGCGGGGTTGTAGAACTCCAGCTTCACCGCCACCGTGGCCTCGAGGTCCTTGCTGAGCCGGTTGAGGCGGACCAGGGGGGTCCCGCCGATCAGCTGGGTGACGTCGTCGTAGATCCGTGCCATGTATTCATGCCTGTTCTCTGAAGAGGGAAATGCTGTGGCCAGCCTAACCAGCGTTACGAAGCCCTGCTACGCGCGGAGCCACGAAGAGTAATATTTCCGGGCCTTCGCGAGCTTCGGATTGATGATCACCTGGCAGTAGCCCTGTTCAGGGAACTTCGCGTAGTAGTTCTGGTGGATCGCTTCGGCCTCATGGAACTCCGGAAGCCTGCTGACCTCCGTCACGATTTCCTTCGACCACAGCGGCTGGTTCCGCGCGATCGCCTTCTCGAACAGGTCCTTCTCCTCCTGCGTCGCATAGAACATGACCGAGCGGTACTGGGTTCCGACGTCGTATCCCTGCCGGTTCAGGGTGGTCGGGTCATGGAGCGCAAAGAACATGTCCAGGATGATCTCTTCCGGGACCACGTTCTCATCGAAGGTCACAGCCACGACTTCTGCATGGCCTGTAATGCCCGAACAGACCTCGTAGTAGCCCGGGTTCCGGACGTGGCCGCCCGCGTAGCCCGAAACAACCGATGAGACGCCCTGGGTCTTCTGGTAGACGGCATCCAGGCACCAGAAGCAGCCGCCGCCAAGTACGAAAGTTTTCATGTCCTGTTCAATGGCCGGGAGCCGCGGAAGATTCCCGCAGGAGCCTTACGGAAGTGTGACGGCGCAGGATGCGCAAGAATATTGCCCATGGAAGCTGTGAACACCGCTGTTGCAGAAGACGTTGTGGCGGACAAGGAATCCGACGGTGGCCCGGGAACTCCCACCCTTGGCGAATTGCTGCTCGCGGTCGAAGAGCTTTGGCCGGAATCCCTGGCCGAGAACTGGGACGAAGTGGGCCTTGTGGCGGGGCGCCCCGGCGCCCCGGTCAGCAAGGTGATGCTGGCGGTGGACCCTACCCTGGAAACCATCGAGGAAGCCATCGCCTGGGGAGCGCAGTTGCTGGTCACCCACCATCCCCTGCTGCTCAAGGGGGTCAATTCCGTCGCCGCGACCACTGCCAAGGGCCTGGCTGTCCACCGGTTGATCGAGTCGGGCACGGCACTGCTTACAGTGCACACCAACGGCGATTCCGCCGTCGGGGGCGTCTCCGACGTGCTGGCCGACGCCTTCGGACTGGACAACGTGGTTCCGCTGACTCCCGCGGCGCAGGGCCTGCCCGAGGAAGGGATCGGCCGCGTCGGTGAACTTCCCGAACTGATGACGCTGGGCGATTTTGCCGCCCGCGTCTTCGAGGTCCTTCCTGCCGTCGCCGGCGGCGTCAGGGTTTCCGGGGAACGGGACGCGCTGATCCGCAAGGTCGCCGTCTGCGGCGGTGCGGGCGACAGCCTGTTCGACGCCGTCCGCGCAAGCCAGGCGGATGTCTACGTGACGGCAGACCTCCGGCACCACCCGGCGTTGGAAGCTCGCGAATCTGCCATCAACGGCCGCCCGTACCTGATCGATGTTTCGCATTTCGCCAGCGAATGGCTGTGGCTGCCGGCCGCGGCCGAAGCCCTCGGCAACGTGCTCGCCGACCAGGGGTACGACGTCGAAATCCGTGTAGCCGACACCAACAGCGATCCCTGGGACTTCATTCTCACTCCCGGCTGAGCCTGCGGACCGGTGGAGCCGGCAGGGACGGCGGGCAGGATAGGCGCTAGAGTCGGTTGAAGGACGGGCCCCGGGCCCGGCCGGATCCCGAAGGGATGCGGCACGATCAAGCGGAGGTGGACGTGGCCAAGGCAGCGCCGGCGGAACAAATGAAGTTGCTCGACTTGCAGGCACTGGACGCCAAGCTCAAGGCCCTGGCCAAGCGTCGCGGCATCCTCGAGAACGATCCCCGCATCACCGACCTCCAGGACGCCCTGGGCGTGGCCAACGGTGAGCTGGGGACCGCGAAGCTCGCCGTGCACGACGCCGAGGCAGAACTCCGCCGGGCCGAAGCCGATGTGGAGCAGGTGGCCGGGCGCATCGAACGGGACGAGGCCAGGCTCAACAGCGGCACCGGCCTTTCCAAGGACCTCATGGCCCTGCAAAGCGATATCGCTTCCTTGAACCGGCGCCGCTCCGATCTGGAAGATGTGGAACTGGAAATCCTCGAGCGTCTGGACGGGCTCCGCGAAAAGCAGGCCGCCCAGCAGCAGATCGTGGACGACATCCAGGGCTCCTTTGCGGGCATCCGTGCCGAACTGGATGCCGCGATCGCCGAAGTAGCCGGTGAAGAGGATGAGGTCCGCTCCGAGCGGAACGCCTTTGCCGCCGGTGTGGACGCCGGCGCCCTGGCCATCTACGAGAAGACGCTGGCCAAGCGCGGAGTCGGGGCGGCCAGGTTGTTCCACGGCAAGTCCGAAGGCTCGGGAATGACCCTGAGCCCCGGCGACCTCGCCGAGGTCAAGGCGGCCGCCGAGGACGATATCGTCTTCTGCCCCGACTCGGGCTGCATCCTGGTGCGCTCCGCGGAATGGAACTAAGCCGGACGAGCGGTCGCTAGCCGGGCAGGATGATGTTCAGGGCGTGCGCCTTTCGCGCGGTGCCCTCGACGAGTTCGGCGCTCCAGCTTTCCTGCGTTGCCTTGAGCAGCTCTTCGGGGGTCGCAGGCGCCTTGCCCCGGCGGCTGAGCAGGTGGCGCGCCAGTTCCCCGCGTGTGTGCTTGGCGAAGTGGCTGACCACCGTGCGCTTGCCGTTCGCCTCGGTGAATACGTTTACCGTGACGGTCTGCGCCGGCGGTGGAGTCCAGGCCGCGGCATAGGTGCTTGAGCGGCAGTCCACCAGCAGCTCGCCTTCCGCCCGCCCGCCGAGTGCCTGCGTGAGCTGCGGCTTCCAGAAGGAAGCCAGCCGCCCGACGTCGGGCAATGCGGTTCCCATTGACAGCCGGTAGGCGGGTACCCGGTCGCCGAAGCCGAGCGCGCCCCACAGCGCGGAGATGACAAGGACCGATTCGGCTGCCTTGCGGCGCTGCGCGGGGGTCAGGGTCTTGTAGCCGAGGGCGTCGTACAGGACGCCCGAATACAGTTCGTACGCCGGCGCGGCCGGTTCGGCATGCAGCCGGGTGTTCCGCTCGACGTCGTCCCTCAGCGATGCGCCGACACCCAGCAGGGCAAGGGCGTCCTCGTGTGCGCTGACCAAGCCCAGGGCGTCGAGCACTTTGGCCCGGTAGCTGTTGAGCTCGGGGAAGCTCAGTGCTTCCCAGTCGACGGCGGGGCCTTTGGCCGCGGGGGTCTTGCCTTCGGAGGGCGGGAGGAGAATCAGCACCCGTCGATATTACCGGTGCCTGGGGGCCTCTCCGGCGCCGGTAGACTGTACTGCGGACGGGGCAGCCAGGCGGCCGCGCGCCACGCAAGTGGCTCGAGGAACGTCCGGGCTCCAAAGGGCAGGGTGGTGGGTAACGCCCACTCGGGGTAACCCGCAGGCCAGTGCCACAGAAAACAGACCGCCGCTTCCGTGCTCTGCACGGGTTGCAGGTAAGGGTGAAACGGTGGTGTAAGAGACCACCAGCTTCCCGGGTGACCGGGAAGGCTAGGTAAACCCCACCCGGAGCAAGGCCAGACAGGACACGTTCGAGGGCTGCCCGCCCGAGTGTCCGGGTAGGCCGCTGGAGGGCGCCGGCAACGGCGTTCGTAGATGGATGGTCGCCACTTCCTCGCCGGCAACGGCCTGGAATGACAGAACCCGGCGTACAAGCTGCCCCGTCCCCCGCACTGCCTGGATGATGCCTGCCCGGGCGATTAGTAGTAGTAGCTTGTCTGCAACGCGTTCGCGAAGGACACGAACCAGAAAAATCCCCCGACACCGATGCCGATCCAGGCCCATACCTGGGCTTTCTTTGAAGCGTCAAAGGCGCCGGCGTGGTTTCCTGCGTTCCATCGCCCCGGAACCTGGGTCGAAAAGTAGAGTGCCACCGCTCCGAGCGGGATGCACAGCAGCAAGGCGATGATCGAAAGCGCCAATCGTTGCGGCGGTGCCGGCTGCTGGATGTACCGGAAGTCCGGTGGCTGCTGGAAGCCTTGCTGCTGTTGCGCGATCGGCGGGCCTGTGTACACGCGGTTCATAGCCGCCTGCGGAGGCCCGGCCTGCGGATTGCCGGCCCGCGGTT
>Ga0105246_10000350_pt1 | contig 24717 bp, 23 predicted proteins | sample KBSM64metaG_FD_99694 | JGI IMG/M metagenome (GOLD analysis project Ga0105246, IMG submission 99694) | Miscanthus rhizosphere microbial communities from Kellogg Biological Station, Michigan, USA - KBS M6-4 metaG | ecosystem: Host-associated > Plants > Roots > Rhizosphere > Soil | place... | reverse complement strand
GCGATCACCGGGCCCACCCCGGGCATCAGGACGCCGCTGACCACGACGCGGGCGAGGAGGCTGGAGCGGGCGATCCCGCCGCGGAAGTCGTACGCGTTGACCGCGACGACGCGCCGTACCCGCTCCGGCAGATCGGCCGCAGTGGTCAGGGCGAGCACCGCTCCCATCGACTCACCGACCAACGTCACGTCATGGAGGTCGAGTTCGGTGAGGAGGCGCTCGACGCCGGCCCGCATGGCCGGCTCGTCGTAGGACGCCCCGGGCACGATCTCGGAGTGGCCCATGCCCGGCAGGTCGAGGGCGTAGACGGTGTAGTGGTCCGCGATCAGCGGGACGAGGAGGCGGAAGTGCTCGGCCTGGGTGCGCACGGTGTGCAGCAGGACCAGGGGGGCACCTGTGCCCGCCTTGAGATAGCGCAGCGTTCCCTCGCGGCCGCGGCCTGCACGGGGGGCGAGGGTGTGGCTGGTGGTCCCCGGAATGTGAATCGTGGGACGTGAGTCCTGGGTGGGCATGTCGCCGTCTCTCTCTGGGTGCAGGGGCTTGCTCGGCCGGCTGGGCGTAGAGGCCGACCAGGTCGCCGGCGAGGACCATGACGGCCTCCACACCACGAGGAAACCGATCGGTTTCCACCAAGGTAAACCGATCGGTTTCCATGTGCAAGCCCAACGCGCAAGCTCGACGCGCCCCGAACAGGCCCCCGGCTTCACCGGGGCGTTCCGTACCCGTGGATCCCCGGGATGACGAGCTCTCCTCCCGTCTGCCCGGCCTGGTCGATGTCGGCGTCGTCCAAGCCGAGTCGGAGCTTGAGGTCGAGTTTCCCGACCGTGTCGTAGAGCCACTCCGGGACGGTGTCGGGCGTGAGGTGGAGGCGGAGGACCGGGGGCAGGGGTATGCCTTCGACACCGGAGAGGGTGCCCGTCAGGCTCTCGACGTACATGGTGATGCGGTCGCCCTGCAGCGTGGACGTCGAGCCGGGCGCTCCGTCGATGTGCTGGATCTGCGGGCCGACGGGGACGGCCATCTTCAGGTCGCGGATGGTGACGGCCGCCGCGGAGAACTTGAGCACCCGCTTGGGGCCGGCGGCGGTGTCCACGGTCACCACGCCGCCGAAGACGAGGTCGCGCAGTTCGAGGCGGCTTCCCTTCATGTTCCAGGACTCGGCGGCGAATCGACCGGCGCTCGTGTCCTCGGGAGCCTTGAGACCGCTGATGTCACAGGTGCGGGAGGCCCCCGCGGTGGGCGCCGGTCGGGACGACGGCTCAGCGCTCCGATGGCCGGGGGCGGGCGACGCGTGAGGTGCCGGTGGCGCGCCGGACGGTTGTGTGGTCGTCGGCGCCGGAGTCGGAGCGGCCAGGCCCGGTGAGGGGCTCGTGTCGGGTGCCGGACTCTGCTGCTCGGTCTCGCCGCGGAGGAGGGAACCGAGGATGCCCGTAAGGCCGGTGGTGGTGGCAGCGGTCGCGCTCGGTGTTGCGGTCGGAGCCGGGGCGAGGCCCGTTTCCTCGTCAGCCGCGTGCTCCGACGGCTTGGCGGGCTCGCCGCTCGTGGGGGCCCGGGATGTGCTGGGCGTACTGGGAGCAGCGGAGGGAGTGGGGGCCGTGGCCGGCGCTGCCGTGCCGTCGGGGCGGGCACAGTCGGCACCGCCGCCGGGCTCCTCTTCCGGAGCGGAATGAGCCGCGGTGGCGCTCGTGTCGACCGCGGGCGGACGCTGACTCGCCAGGACGAGAACGGTCGGCAGCGCGGTGAGTGCGAGTGCCCTCCCGAGCGGCAGGCGCAGGCGGGTCAGCGCGGACGTACGGGGAATGGCGTGCCGGCCTCTCGCCGTCCGGGCGTAGGGGGGTCCTACGGCCTGGCCGCGCAGGTCGGGCGACTGTTCGGTCATTCCCCGGCCCTCCCCGACGGCTCCTCGGTGTCGTCGGGCGTGTTCACCGGGCCCCAGGCCAGGGCCAGGAGTCCACCCGTGGCCGCGCACAGCGTGCCGACGAAGAATCCGCCGAAGTTGGAGATGGGGAGCGACAGCACACCGAGGAAGACGGCCACGTAGCCGGCGAAGAACCTGATGATCGGCTGGAACCACAGGAGTCCGCCCAGGACGATCAGCGTCAGGCCGATGACCAGGGACCCCGCCCCCGCGGTGGTGGACATCGCCACGGACAGGGCGCCCAGGGAGAGGTTGAAGTAAGGGAAGTAGATGATCGGCGCGGCGGCCAGGAGTACCAGCAGGCCCGCCCAGAAGGGGCGGGTGCGCCGCCAGGCCCTGAAAGCCCGGCGAGCGCGGGCGAAGCCGCTGTCACTGTGGGGGTGCGCGGGTGCGCCGACACTCGTCATGTGGAGGTTCCCGGATCGTCAGCGGGTCGGAGAGGCTGGGGCATGGTCAGAAGCAGTCGTGGCGGCCGGCCGCGATGTTCATGTGCAGGCCCGACAGTTCGAACGTCCCCGCGGAACTGGCCCAGACCGTCTGGTGGGCATCGATGATCTCGACCGAATCCGCCTGCTGCGCGTAGCCGTTGGGATCCACGTGGTCCTTCGGGTTGACCTGACCCTTGGTCATGGCACCGGTGGCGACGCCGATGTCGACGTTGTTGAAGGTGCCCTTCTTGGCCTGGAGGTCGGTCATGTCGATGTACAGGTTCTTGGCCTTGACCGGCGTACCCGATCCGCCGGCTTCGAGCGACATCGTGTAGGTCCCGAGCACGGGGATGTCCACCGGCACGGACTGGCACATGTCGACGATCGTCGCGTTCTTGATGGACGACACGGAGACGGGCACGTGCTTGCCGTTCTTGGCGACGTCCACCGTGGCGTAGTTGGCGAATCCGGAGCCGCTCAGGGAACCGGCCGAGACCTTGAAGGCGGAACCGGAGATGCTGAACGAAGCGGCCAGCGCGCCCTGGGCCATGGAGACGGCGACCGCCGCCGTGGCGACCACCGTCGGCACCGCACCGATGGCGAAACGCTTCCAGTGGGTCCTGCCTATTCGCTGGGACATGGGTGACCCTCCGTTGTCGAGGTGTACGAGGCATACGAGGCGTACGGGGTGTACGAGACGTACGAGGTGAGTCGAGGCCGGGTGCGCGAAGAGGGCACACCGGGGAGTCACTCGGTAGCGCCGCTATCGAGTGCCTGATAGTGACACTATCGAGCCCGGTGGGGCAACCCCCGGTAACGCGATACTGGAGGGACAGTTGAGCGTGAGGGAGCGCATGAGGATTTCAGAGCTCAGCCGACGGTCCGGGGTGCCGGTGGCGACCATCAAGTACTACCGACGGGAGGGACTGCTCCCCGAGGGGCGCGCGCTGAACCCGACCACGGTCGAGTACGACGAGGAGCACGTCCAGCGGCTGCGTCTGATCCGTTCCCTCATCCAGCTCGGCGGGCTGTCCGTCGCCCGCACCCGGGAAGTGCTCGAAGCCGTCGAGCGCCCGCTGGACGCGTTCGAGACCCTGGCGGTCATCCACCACGCCCTGCCCGTTCCCTCCGCGGAGACGAGTGGGAAGGACGGCGAGGACCACGAGGGTGTCGCCCACGAAGCGGCATCGGTCGGAGCCGTCGCGAGGGTCGAGGCTCTCATCGAGAACATGGGCTGGCAGATCTCCGACGCGTCACCGCACCGCCCGGCACTCGCCGAGAGCCTCGCGGCGCTCAGCCGCCTCGGCACCGACTACACGGCCGACGACCTCATCCCCTACGCACGGCTCGCCACCTCGACCGCGGACCTGGATTTCGCTCAGCTCGAAGGGATCGAGGACCGGATCACCCTCGCCGAGCGGGCGGTGGTCCTCAGTGTGCTGTTCGAGCCGGTGGTCAGACTGCTGCGCCGCCTGGCCCAGGAGGACGCGAACCATCGCCGCCATGATCGGCACACGTGTGGGCAGGGGGAGCAGCCGGCGGAGTGAGTCCCGGCGCGGTGCCGACGAATCAGCGGCACCGCGCTCACAGGGTTCAGCTCACGGCGGCACGCGCCGGCTTGTCCGCGATGTCGTCGGCCGCCGTGTCGGTCTCCTCATTGGCGAACCAGTCGTAGCAACGGGCCGGCGGTATGCGCGGTCTGCAGGGGGGCGGCTGTAGCGCCGGGCTCACGACCATGCGGCCGATGACCTGTAGTCCGGTCGCCACCTCACCCTGCTTGTCGTACGGCTTCCGTGCTGTCGCCCCGCTTGTCGTACTGCTCCCGCATCGAAGCAGAACAGGTTGTGCAAAAGGCCGTCCTGGAAGATCCGGCCCAGGCCCTCAAAGGTCGCGGCCAGCGACAGCAGGTTCATCGCGATGGCCGCGCAGGCCTGTGGCTTCGACTTTGCCGGGTCGCTCCCCGCCCGGACGTGACCTGCACTTGCACCACGGAAACCGATCTGTTTACCTAAGTGGAAACAGATCGGTTTCCGACCCCTGGTCGGCCGATGACCAGCAACCAAGGGGAACAGTGAGTACCACCTACAACCGCGAGGCACCCGCCTCCGGGAAAACAGACTCGGGCCGTCGCGGCTCACATGCCGTGCGCTGGTGGGTGCTTGTCGTGCTGGGCACGGCGCAGCTCATGGTCACGCTCGATGCGACCGTCGTGAACATCGCGCTGCCCGCGGCGCAACATGACCTCGGTTTCAGCGACGGCAGCCGGCAGTGGGTGATCACGGGTTACGCCCTGGCATTCGGCAGCCTGCTGCTGCTCGGCGGCCGGCTCGGCGACCTGCTGGGCCGACGCACCACCTTCGTGACCGGCCTGATCGGTTTCGCGGGCGCATCCGTCCTCGGCGGCGCGGCCAACAGCTTCGGCATCCTCGTCACGGCACGTGTGGCCCAAGGGCTCTTCGCCGCGCTGCTCGCGCCCGCGGCACTCTCACTGCTCAGCGTGACCTTCACCGACCCGACCGAGAGGCCGAAGGCGTTCGGCATCTTCAGCGCGTTGGCCGGTGCGGGCGGCGCGGTCGGGCTGCTGCTCGGCGGCATGCTCACCGAATGGGCGTCATGGCGCTGGGTGATGTACGTGAACGTCGTCTTCGCGGCCGTCGCACTGGCCGGTGCGGTGCTACTGCTGGCCAAGCCTGCAGTGACCGAGCGACCCAAACTCGATATTCCCGGCACCGCCGTGGTGAGTGCGGCGCTGTTCGCCATCGTCTACGGGTTCGCGCACGTCGAGTCCACCAGTTGGACCAATCCGGTCACCCTCGGTTCCATGATCGCCGGTGTGGTGCTGCTCGCGGTGTTCGTGTGGCTGGAGTCCAGGGTCGCGCATCCGCTGCTGCCGCTGCGACTCGTGCTGGACCGGACCCGCGGCGGTTCGTTCCTGGCGGTGTTCGTCATCGGCATGGGGATGTTCTCGATCTTCCTGTTCCTGACCTATTACCTGGAGGCCAGCATCGGCTACTCGCCGATCAAGACGGGCCTGGCGTTCCTGCCGATGGTCGGAGGCATCGTTGCCGCGTCGACCACGGCGCCTGCGCTGCTGCTGCCCAGGGTCGGTCCGAAGATCGTGGTCAGCGCCGGCTTCCTGGTCGCCGCATCCGGTATGGCCCTGCTGACCCAGCTCAAGCTGGACAGCACCTACGCCGCCCACATCATGCCCGGCATGATCCTGCTGGGTCTCGGTCTCGGCGGGGTGATGACCACCGCGTTCCAGGGTGCGACCGCAGGCGTACACCACGAGGACACCGGCGTCGCCTCGGCGCTGATCAACACCGGCCAGCAGGTGGGTGGCTCGATCAGCACGGCGCTGCTGACCACCGTGGCCTCCTCGGCCGCGACCGACTACCTGTCCTCGCACAAGCCGGGCGCGCTGACCATGGCGCAGGCCGGGGTCGAGGGCTACACGGCCACCCTGGCGTGGGGCTCCGCGTTCTTCGTGGTCGGTGCGGTGCTCGCAGCCTTCCTCATACCCAATGCAGCTCTGGCACCGTCGGAGGGCGAACCCGTGATCGCCCACTGAACCTACCCATATGCCGGGCTCGGCCGTGGGCGGCGTCGAAGATCGCCCCGGCAAGCGCCGTAAACCGATCGGTTTTCAATTGGCCGGAATCGAGTTAACCTCGCAATATGACCACCGAGGCGAAGTCAAGTCCCCGAGAGCGGCTGCTGGAGGCAGCGGCCACGCTCACCTACCGCGACGGTGTCGGCATCGGCGTCGACGCGCTGTGCAAGGCAGCGGGGGTTTCGAAGCGTTCCATGTACCAGCTGTTCGAGAGCAAAGGCGAACTGCTGGCGGCGAGCCTGGAGGAACGCGCCTCCGCCTACGTGGCGACACTCCTGCCCGCGGCGGACGACAACCGTTCACCCCGCGAGCGCATCCTGCACGTCTTCGACCAGCTGGCGTCGCAGGCGAGTGCGCCCGACTTCCAGGGCTGCCGCTACCTGGCCGTGCAGATCGAGCTCAAGGATCAGAGCCACCCTGCAAGCCGGGTGGCCCACCGGGTCAAGGCGAACCTGGCAGCCTTCTTCCGCGCCGAGGCCGAACAGGGTGGGGCGAGCGACCCGGATCTGCTGGCCCGGCAGCTGATCCTGGTCTTCGACGGCGCCAGTGCCCGTGCGGGAATCAAAGCCGACACACCGACAGGGCTCATCACCCCCACGGTGAACGTCCTGCTCGATGCGGCGGACATGCGCTGACGCCTCGCGTCGACGAGCAGTCCCGGTGACCGATGTGCTCGGCAAGTCGAGCATGCCGCGAGCCAGGAAGGGTCGCGGTCTCGTCGACACCGGCGCCCAGAGGCAGGTGCACGGCCTTCCGGACATCCAGCCGACCGGACGAACTCGGTCGACATCCCGAAGGAGAGGCTCGCCGCTCGACCTTGCGCGCGGAAACCGATCGGTTTACGGTGGTGAAACTGATCGGTTTCTCGCCGTGGAGGCGAGTCTCAAGAACGAGACTTACGAGGAGTGCCGGATGACGACCAGCGCGCGCGGCGTCGAGGGACAGTCGGCGCAACCCAGGCTTCCGGCGAAGCTGGCCGCGCACCCGTCGGTGGAGGCCGTCCTCGCCCGCCGCCGAGCCGGCGAGTTCGTGAGTCCGGCGCCGGTGATCGACGCGGCCTGGCTGCGCGAGCTGTGCCTGGCGGCCGGTGCGGACGACGCCGCCGCGGTCAGCCTGGACCACCCCGACCTGGCAGGCGAGCGCGAGCACGCGCAGTCCGCGCTGCCGGGCACTCGCACCCTGATCGCGATGGCGGTCCGGATGAACCGCGACAACTGCCGCTCCCCCGCCCGCAGTGTGGCCAACCAGGAGTTCCACCAGACGGACGAGCAGGCCAACCACGCCGCCCGCACTGTCACCCGGGCACTGCAGGACGCCGGCCACCGCGCGCTCAATCCGTCGGTCGGCTTTCCCCAGGAGATGGACCGCTTCCCCCGCGAGCGGATCTGGGTGGTGGCACACAAGACGGTCGCGGTGGCCGCGGGGCTCGGCGTGATGGGCCTGCACCGCAACGTCATCCACCCGAAGTTCGGCAGCTTCGTACTGCTGGCCACCGTCCTGGTCGATGCCGAGGTGAGCGAGTACGGACAGGCTCTGGACTACAACCCCTGCATCGACTGCAAGTTGTGCGTCGCCGCCTGCCCGGTCGGCGCGATCGCCAAGGACGGCGCGTTCGACGGGCTGGCCTGCACCACACACAACTACCGTGAGTTCATGAGCGGGTTCACCGACTGGGCCCAGACCGTGGCCGACAGCCAGGACGCCGCCGACTACCGCTCCCGGGTCACCGATTCCGAGAGCGCCTCCATGTGGCAGAGCCTGAGCTCACCTCCCGGCTACAAGTCCGGCTACTGCGTGGCCGTCTGCCCCGCCGGCGAGGACGTCCTCGGCCCGTACCTGGACGACCGAAAGACCTTCATGGACACCGTGCTGCGCCCGCTCCAGGACAAGAAGGAAACCCTGTACGTCCTCCCCGGCTCCCATGCGCAGGAACACGCCCGGCGCCGCTTCCCCCACAAGCCCGTCAAGGAAGTCACCGGCGGCTGGCAGCCCCCGGCGAAACGCGCCGCATCCCCCTGAGCCGGTTCTCTCCGCCCGCCCGCCTTGCGGAAGAAGTGGCCGCCCATGCCTGCCGTCGATCGCACCCGCCCGTACCCCTTGGCGAACGCCCTCGCCGTCGTCGGCGACTACTGGAGCCTGCTCGTACTGCAGGAGGTGTCCTTCGGCGTACGGCGCTTCAACCGGATCACGGCGAACACCGGCATCCGCCCCAACGTGCTGGCCGTCCGACTGAGGAAACTCGTCGAACACGGCGTCCTGTCCAAGGAGTTGTACGAGTCCCACCCACCCCGCTACGAGTACACGCTGACGGAAGCCGGGCGTGAACTGCAGCCGGTCCTGCTCGCCCTGACGGAGTGGGGAGAGCGCCATGCGCCCCGGGCGGAGCCGCCCACGGAGCGCTCCCACGACTGCGGCGCGGCGCTTCGCCCACGGGCGATCCGCGACACCTGAAGCGGGCCGCCCGCATCCTGTCAGGCGTTTGCGGTCCCGTCTCCCGCGGATGGCCGCCCGACACTGCTCGAACCTGGACCAGCGGCTCACTTGAATGTCGAAACCGATCGGTTTACGGTGACAGAAACCGATCGGTTTCCCGCGGGGGACCGTCTGAGTGCGATCTGGGTGCCGTCACCTCGGCAGCCGGGGCCTCGATGGAGCTGTGAGCGCTCGCCAGACAGCGCCCGCCGAGTCAGGAGGCCCGCCGTTCTGTGTTGCCGAGACCGGAGTAAGTCATGAGTGGGCTTCACCCCTTCCGCATACTGCGCGCCAAACCCCTGTGGATCGCCAACGGCGTCATCACGGGCACCCTGGCGCTGCTGTTCACCGTGTTCTACGTCGGCGCCAACATCGACCCGGTCGGCCATATGAAGCACCTGCCCGTCGGTCTGGTCAACGCCGACAAGGGGGCCACTGTCGCCGGCAAGCAGATCAACCTGGGGGCGCGGATCACCGGGTCGATCAAGAAGTCCACCGCGGGCGGGGACAGGATCGACTGGAAGGTGATGGACGCGGCGAAGGCGAAGGAGGAGCTAGGCCAGGGCAAGCTGTTCGGCGCGCTCGTGGTACCCGCCGACTTCACCTCCTCCGTCACCGCACTGACCGGCACCACGGCCGACCGGAATCTTCTTCGCCCGACACTGACGGTGCTGACCAACCAGTCCGCCGGCAGCATCGGCTCCAGCCTGGCCCGGACGGCGACGACGACCGCGGCCGAGAACGCCTCGCTCCAGGTGGGCAAGGAGCTGACCGCGCAGAGCGGTGCAGCGCAGGCGAAGCTGCCCGTCGCGGCGCGCGTCCTGCTGGCCGACCCGGCCGCCGTCACCGTCGAGGACGGCCATCCGCTCGACTCGCACAGCGGCCTGGGCCTGACGGCGTTCTACTACGCGCTCACCCTGGTGGTCTGCGGCATGCTGTCCGCCAACGTCATCAGCGGCCAGGTCGACCATGCCCTCGGCTACACCCACAACGACATGGGCCCGCTGCGCCTCAACCGCCCGCTGATCCGGGCGACCCGGGTGCAGACCCTCGCCATCAGCAGCACCGTCATGCTCGGCCTGTCACTGCTGATGGGCACCCTGGTCATGGTGGGCGCGGTCAGCCTCATGGGCATGGACGCCTCCCACCTGCCGCTGCTGTGGCTGTACTCGGTGTGCGCCATCGCGGTCTCCGGGATCGGCGCGCTCACCCTCCTCGCGGTGTTGGGCACACCCGGCATGCTGGTGGTCACGCTGGTCTTCATCGGGATGGCGGTGCCGACGGCCGGCGCCACCACCCCCCTCGCGGCACTGCCCGGCTTCTACCGCTTCCTCGCCGAGTTCGAGCCGCTGCGGCAGATCACGGGCGGCATCCGCTCGATCCTCTACTACGACGCCCAGGGCGACGCGGGTCTGACGCGGGGCTGGGTCATGATGGCGGCCGGACTCGCGGCGGCCGCACTGTTCGGCTTCGGCGTGCTCGGCTGGTACGACCGCAAGGGACTGCACCGCATCCCGGCGGAGACGACGCCCGACAAGACCGCCGTCCCGGCGTAGCGGGAGGTCACCCAGGACGGGGCCATTACTCGGAGTGGCCCCCGGTGTGTGTCGCCGTGCCGGGGACGACAGGCGCGCACACCATCATGGCTCGGCGACGGTCCTTCCCCCCGGGCCGTCGCCGAGCCTCTGCCCGGAACCCGATGAAAACCGATCGGTTTTCATTTCGTCCACTTCGGGTTAACCTCGCGGCATGACCACCGAAGTGAAGCTGAGCCCCAGGCAGCGGTTGCTGGAGGCGGCGGCCACCCTCACCTACCGGGACGGCGTCAACATCGGGGTCGAGGCCCTGTGCAAGGCGGCGGGGGTGTCGAAGCGCTCCATGTACCAGCTGTTCGAGAGCAAGGACGAACTCCTGGCAGCAAGCCTGAAGGAGCGCGCCTCCGCCCATGTGGCGGCCCTGCTGCCCGCGGCGGACGACGGCCGGTCACCCCGCGAGCGGATCCTGCACGTCTTCGAGCAGGTGGAATCCCAGGCCGGCGCCCCCGAGTTCCGCGGCTGCCGGTACCTGGCCATACAGGTCGAACTCAAGGATCAGAGCCACCCCGCGAGCCGGGTCGCCCATCAGGTCAAGGCGAACCTGACCGCTTTCTTCCGCACCGAGGCCGAGCAGGGCGGGGCGGGCGATCCCGATCTGCTGGCCCGTCAGCTCAGTCTGGTCTTCGACGGCGCAAGCGCCCGCGCGGGAATCCAGGCCGACAGCCTGACCGGGCTCATCGCGCCCACGGTGACCACCCTGCTCGACGCGGCAGGCGTGCACTGACGCTCCGCCCGCCCAGAACACGCCCTCACCGCCCGGCATCCGAGGGAAGCCCGATGGCCGCAAGCGTGTTGCCGAGCATGCCGCACGCGAAGAAGCTCGCGGTCTCGTCGACATCGGCGCCCAGCGACAGGTGCACGGTTTCCCAGATCCTCATCCAGCCGGCCCGGACGACCTCGCCGATCAGGTCGTCGCCCTGCGCCTCGGCGGCCGCCACGGTGGCGTATCCCTGCATCTGCATCAGGAGCGTTTCGGGGCGCGTCGAGATCAGCTGCGCGTGAGCGTTCGCCATGGCCTGAAGAGCGCGCTCGCCGCCCTCCATTCCGTCGACCGCCCTCTCGAAAGCCAGGCGGGTGTCGTCCATGCTCCGCACCAGCGCGGCGACGAAGATCGCCCTCTTGTCCGGGAAGAGCCGGAAGAGATACGGCTGCGTGACTCCGACCCGCTGGGCGATCGCCGCCGTGGACGTGCCGTGGTAGCCCGCGCGCGCGAACTCGGCGACCGCCGCGCGGATGACACTCTCGCGCCTCTCCTGCGCGCCGATCCTGCCCATGCCGCCGCTCCCCTGCTTGGACTTGCTGTTGAACTTGCACGCGGAAACCGATCGGTTTACTGTAGCGGAAACCGATCGGTTTCGAGTGAGTGCGGGAGTCCATGATGACGACAGATCGGCCAGTGGCACTCGTGACGGGTGCATCGTCCGGCATCGGCAAGGAAACCGCGCTCGCGCTGGTGGCGGCGGGTTTCGACGTCGTCGGAACGGGCCGCGACACCTCGCACGTCGCCCCGCTCGACGGTGTGACGTTCCTCGACCTCGACGTGGTCAGCGACACCTCGGTCAGCGCCGCGGTCCAGGAGGTGAGCGAGCGGTTCGGGCGGATCGACGTCCTGGTCAACAACGCCGGCGTCGGCTCGATGGGTGCGGCGGAGGAGACCTCCGTCGAGCAGGCCCGGTCCGTCTTCGACATCAACGTCTTCGGGGTCATGCGCATGGTGAACGAGGTCCTGCCGCACATGCGCGCTCAGCGAGGCGGGCGCGTCATCAACATCTCGTCCGTGCTCGGGTTCCTGCCCCAGCCCTACATGGCCGCCTACGCCGCCTCCAAGCACGCGATCGAGGGCTACACCGAGTCCCTGGACCACGAGATCCGTGACCACGGCATCCGGGCGCTCATCGTCGAACCCGCCTACACCAGGACCGGGTTCGAGGCCAACAGCGCGAAGCCCGAAACGCCCCTGCACGTGTACGCGAAGCAGCGGCAGACCGTCGACCGCGTCATGGCGGAGGCCGTCCGGGGCGGCGACGCCCCCGCGGTCGTCGCAAAGGCGATCGTCGCGGCAGCGACCGCCCCGAAGCCGAAGCCGCGTTACACCGCCGGTCCCCTGGCCGGACGCGCACGCGTACTGCGCCGCCTCGCTCCCGCAGGGGTCTTCGACAAGCAGATCCGCAAGATGAACCAACTGGCCGGCTGACGCGCAGGCACTGCCCGGGCTTACGGCGGTCAGAGGCCCCCGAGGAAGCCCAAGAGGGCCGTGTACAGGATCCCAGGCTGTTCCAGGTGCAGGTCGTGGCCGGTGCCGGGGATGCTCATGGCCGTGGTGGCGGGCCGCTGCCTGAGCATTTCGTCGGCTTCCTGTGCAGAGATGAAGCTGGATTGGGCCAGGACGACCAGGGTGGGGCATGCGACCTGTGTCCATTCACGCCGAAAGGAACGCCGGGCGTTCTCCGCCAGCGAGCGGACCATCACGTCCCGGTCGAAGCGGGGCCACCAGCCGCCGTCGCGTTCTTCCAGTCCTGCTGCCCACCCTTCGCCGACCGGTCCGCCGCCGAGGAATGCGGCTGCCGCTTCGCGTGAGGGAAACGGTGTCGGCCACGAGTCGAGCCAACTGCCGATGTCCAAGGGGCCGTTCGGGTGTGGACCGCCGGAGCCGGCCTCGACGAGCACGAGCGCTCGGACGAGTTCGGGGTGCGCGGCGGCGGTGAGCATGGCTGTGTGCCCGCCCAGCGACTGGCCGACCAGGAAGGGCCGCTGAAGTGCCAACTGGTCGGCAACGGCGATGACGTCGGCGACGTAGGCGGCGCGGGAGACGTCCGGCGGGTGGTGCTCGCTGGCGCCGTGTCCGCGCTGGTCGACCGCGACGACCCGGTATCCGGGGCTCAACCTCCGTGCCAGCACGTCCCATTCACCCGCGTGCCCGGCCAGGCCGTGCAGCAACACGATGGGCTGTCCTGGACCGCCCCAGTCCCGGCAGGCAAGCCGGACGCCGTCTCGCACCACCACGTGTTCAGACCATGCCACGTCGGCCCCCAGGGAATTGGTGGCCTTGATCATGCCGCAACGTGCGCCTGCCAAAACGGAACCCCCATGCCGCACGCACTGGGCCGTCGTCCCACTGACCCACGTGCACTGGGCCTCCGGCCCTGCCCTCAGCCTCGTCTGCACGGTGGCCGGCCTGGTGTTCGCGGGCGCGAGCGGACGCGTCCTGCTGACGAGGTCCCCGGCTTCCGGGTGAAGCCCGGCGGCGGTCCGGCGTGCCGTCGCGCATACCCGCCGCGGTGGCGGGTACGCCCGCTCCCGTACGGGGCGCCGCGGAAGCGGCCGGAGAGCGAGAGGTGTCGTAAGTGATTCGAAAGCTGCAGGCGGTCGCGTTGGACTGTGCCGATCCGGTACGGCTCGCGGAGTTCTACGCGGAGCTGCTCGGTGGCCGGGTGGTCATGGACTCGGGGGATCCCGGCTGGATCGAGGTGCACGGGTTCGAGGGGACGCCGCTGGCCTGCCAGCGGGTGGACGGCTACCGGCCACCCGAATGGCCCGGCCAGGAGCGTCCCCAGCAGCTCCACCTGGACTTCGACGTGGACGATCTCGACGGAGAGGAGAAACGGGCGCTCGCTCTCGGCGCGACCGTCCTGGAGCGGACGGACCAGCTCCACCCGGAGGCCAACTGGCGGGTCTACGCGGACCCGGCCGGCCACCCGTTCTGCCTCTGCCTCCACTGAGCGGCACGAGGAGGGTCCCCCGGTCCTGCGGGCCGGGCTCGTGGCCGTCAGTTCCTTCGGCTTCCTACGGCAGCCGGAGCGTCGTCGTCCTGTCGCCGGTCCTCGGGACGTACGCCTGCTGCCAGGTCCAGCCGGCGCTGCCGGGCTTGTGGTGGAGTTCGACCGAGGAGTTCTGCTTCCACCAGTAGTCCCAACCGGTGGCGCAGGTACCGGCGTTGACGGTCCAGATCGGGGAGCCGACCCAGTCGTCGTGCTGGTTGTAGCCCTTGACCCAGAACACCTGTGTCACGGCGGCGTCGTTGCAGACCGTGATCTGCACGGCGGAGACCGACTCGGCGCTGGCCGTCGTCGGGACGGCGAGACCGCTGAGGGCGGCACCTGTGGCGAGTGCCGCCATGGCGAACTTCCTTCTGATGTCACGCATTTCGCTGTCACCGTTCTGTGCGAGTGAAGTACGTACGAGTGAGGGGGTCAGCCGAGCAGGCCTCTGGACCGCAGCCAGGTCCGTGCCGTCGCGGCGGGCGACCGGCCCGCGTCGACGGCGGAGGCGAGCGCGGCCAGTTGGTCCGTGGTGAGTGCCGCGTTGACTCGGGCCAGGGCCTTTCGTGCGGCCAGGCCCGCGTCGGGGGCCTGGATGAGCGGGAAGACGTGCTCGGGCGGGATGACGCACTCGGGGTCGGTCAGCACGACCAGCCGGTCACGGGTGATGACGGGGTCGGTGCTGCGCAGGGCCAGCACGTCGGCGTTCGCCGAGGTGCCGGCGCCGCTGAGGGTGACGCCGTACGCCTTCCTCAGCGACGAGGGCGTCGGGGCGTCCGGATCGCCCGAGGCGGAGCCGCCGAGGGTGAGGCGGCGGCCGGCTCCGGCGAGGTCGGCGAGGCTGTGCAGGGCGTGGCGGCGGGCGGTGGCCCGGGTGACCGCGAGGACGACGCCGTGCTCGGCCGCGGCCGGCGGCAGGGCGTCGATCCCCGTCGGCAGCGCCATGCTCAGCGTCGCCGGCATGTTCCCGGGCAGCGTGCCGCCGTCCGGGAACGTCCGCAGCAGGGTGCTCTCGTACGCGGGAGCCAGGCCGATCCTGCCCGCCACCACGGCCCTGGCGGTGGCGGCGGGCGACGCGTAGCCCGTGGTCGACATCCGCACCGGCTGCCCGGCGTCGGTGAGGAGTTCGCGGTAGAGCGCCGCCGTCACCCGGCTCTCCGCCGAGGCGTCGGTGCCGATCACCGTCGGCCCCTGACGATCCGCGTGGGCGGTGTCGGGTTCGCTGCTGGCGCCCGCCGCGCAGCCGGTCAGGAGGGCCAGGGAGCAGGCGGCGGCCGCAGCGAGGCGGAGCCGGGGGCGGGTTCCCGGAGTCACGGAGCACCACATGCGGTCGTCCGGTGTCAGTTGCAGTGGGCGGCGCGCTCGCCGGAGGTCATCGGCGCGTCCTTGAAGTTGACGTAGCCCGTGTTGGGGTTGTCCTTGTTGAAGCCGGACGACTGGTAGTTGTTGACGTACCAGATGTAGTGGCCGTAGAAGCGCTTGCCGAAGTGGATCTCGTACCAGCCCTTGGCCTGCTGCTTGGCCGTGCCGCGCTCTATCCAGCCCTTGTAGCCGGCCGGGATGTTGACCGTGTTGCTCTCGGTGTCGGTGTGCGAGGCCTCCCAGCTGTGCGAGTACGTGGTGCTGACGCCGACCGTGAACACCTCGAACCATTTGTATTCCGCGCTGATCGAGATGCCGAAGGTGTTGGTGGAGCCGGTGGTGTCGGCCCAGTCGATGCGGTGCTGGTTGGTCTGGCTCGCGCAGTTGTACGCGGTGCTGCCGACCTGGTGCTTGGGGCCGGTGTACGTCCAGTAGTCCGTCGCGTGGAACTCGCACAGGTCCGCCCAGCTGCAGGCGTCCAGGAGCTCCTTGGTGGTGGGGCTGTCGGCGGCTGAGGCCTGCGGGGCCGCCATCAGCGAGGCCCCCAGGGCCAGGGCCGCTACGGCCCCGCCGGTACGGAGGACGCGCTTGGCGGAGGCGGGCTTGCGGCGGGCGAATGGCATCGGGTTGCTCCGGTGAGTGGGGGGTGGTTTCCGGGCAGCCGACGGGGTTGCCGTCGGCTGCCCGGCGGTGTCACCGACCGGGGGGTGCGGTGCACCGGGTGAACCCCACTCTTCGGGGCGCCGATTTGTTGATCAATGCAGGTCAGAGGCGTAAACAACCCAACGGGGGCCGTAAACCGGACATGTGACCGCCCGTTGCTCTGCGGTGCCCTTCGGGAGACCGGGTCGGCCGAGGCGCCGGTTCCGGACCCGTCGCACACGCGCCGATAGGGCACATCCGGGAGGTAGGTCCGCCATTCGTTGCCGGTCAGGTTCCGGCCGGTGCGCGCGCAGAGCCGGGTGACGACCTCGGCGGGACCCACGGCGTACCGCTGGACGGGGACGTGCGGGCCGGCGGCGTAGACGGAGTCCCCGTGTGCGTCGAAGGCGAGCGAACGGATCGCGTCGCCGGGTGTGTTGAGACTGGAGCCGAGGGGCTGCCGGGTGGCGGTGTCCCACAGACGCAGCGCGCCGGAGCGGTACCCCACCGCGAGGGTGCGGCCGTCGGGGCTGAAGGCGAGGGCGGTGACCGGGGAGCCCGAGGTGGGGGCGGGGACGACCGCCTCCCGGTGGCGTTGCGTACGGCCCCGCCAGACGGTGACGCTGCCGAAGGAGCCGCCGGTGGCCAGGTGGACGCCATCGGGGCTGAGGGCGAGGAGGTCGGCGTTGCCGAGTGGTACGCCGGTCTCCAGGCCGAAGGGCAGGGCGGCGGCCGGTCCGGCGAAACCGGAGGCCAGGACGGACTCAAGGGTTCCGGCGAGAGCCGCGCGCCGGTCGGTCCTCGTCGCCCGGGCGGTGTTCCACACCTCGCCGGTGAGCGATCCGGTGGAGGCCGCCCGGGTGAGCAGCAGCTTCCGGCCGCCCGGGGTGAGCGCGATCGAGCGGACGGCGGACGCCCCGCCCGGCTGAAGTGCCGCTTGTACACGCTGAGTTGTCGCATCCCATACGACGATCCGGGCCCCGTTGCCGTAGGCGAAGGCCCGGCTGTCGGGGCTGAAGGCCATGAGGGGCGCGGCGGCCTCGGTGTGTCCGCGCGCCCCGAGGACGGGCAGTCCGGCGACGACGCGTCCGGTCCGAGTGGAGCGCAGGCGGAAGCGGTAACTGTCGCCGTGCCGTTCGGCGGTGGCCAGCAGGCGCCCGTCCGGGCTGAGCGTCTCGTGGTCCAGCGGCCGGTCGCGCCACGGGGAGGCGAGGGGCGCCGAAAGGTCGAGGGTGTGGACGGTGCCGCCGGTCAGGTAGCGCAGGGCCGGGGCGCCGGGGTCCCAGGCGAGGGCGGTGACCGGCCCGTCCGCCAGGGCGTGGCGGAACACCGGTGTTCTCGCCCCCGAGACGCGCCAGACCGTGGTCCCGTCCTGTCCGGCCACCGCCAGGAACCGCCCGTCCGCGGTGAACGCCAGGTGGGTGGCGCCCGGTTGGTCGAGGTCCGCGAGCTGCCGGCCCGAGGCCGTGTCCCAGACACGTACCCCGTTGTCCGAGACCGCGGCGAGCCGCGTCCCGGCCCGGTCGAGGACGAACGAGTCGGCGGAGCAGTCCCCCGCCGGCCGGTCCTCCCAGGCCCCCGGAACAGTACGGTGCCTGACGATGTCCCGCACGAAGAGCGCCCGCTCCCGCCCACAGACCACCGCCAGCCGCGCATCCGCACTCGGCACCACCACACCCCCGACTGCTGCCTCCAGCACCACGGGATCATCGGTGAACCCCCGCAACTGCGCCTCCGGCTCGGGACCGTTCACGACATAGCCGCCGACACCGGGACCCGGGTCTGCCGCGGCTTGATATCTGACGCCTGCTTTCGGCCCGGCGGGTGCTTCCACCTGACCGGAGTCTTCCCTCCCCACGGACGCTTCCGCCCCGACGAACCCATCCGTACCGGCCGACCCTTCCACCCCGACCGCAGGCCGCCGACCACCTCCCTCAGCCGCACCTCCGACCACGGCGCGCCCGACGCGCCCCAAGTTCAGCCCCCAGACCGAGCCTTCCGGCCAAGCGGCCTCTTCCCTCCCGACAGACACCTTCGTCCCGACGAACCCTCCAGTCCTGACAGATTCCGCCGGCCCGACGAACCCATCCGTACCGGCCGACCCTTCCTGCCGAGCAGACCTCTCCGGCCAGGCAGACCCCTCCGGCCAGGCGGACTCTCCCGGCCCCGCTGCGCCTTCGGGCCGGGCGAGGTCTTCCGACCTGGCAGACGCTTCCGACCCGGCGGTGCCCCCCGCCCCCTCCTGCAGACGCCACAACCGTCGCTCGTCGCCCGCTCCTGCCAGGGCGAGTGTCCGGCCGTCCGGGCTGACCGCCGTCACCGGAAGGTTCGGTAGGCGGCCGGATCCGGTGCGGTGGTGGGTGGGCACGTCCCAGGTCGACCAGGTGCCGGCGCCGGCGGTGAGCAGGGTGCGGCCGGAGTCGGTGAGGAAGCTGCGGGTGGTGGCGTTCTGGTCCGGGGCGGTGAAGGTGTCGCGTTCGGGGTCGGTCAGGGCGTCGAAGAGGGCCGCGCGGCTCTCGGGCAGCGGGGCGAGCCGCCAGGCGGCGATGCTGAGCAGGGTGCGGGTGCGGGGGTCGGTCACCCGGTCGCGGTCGGCGAGGCCTGCGGCCTGGCGGGCTGCGGCGAGGGTGCGCTCGGCCTCGGCCACATCGCTCTCGTGCCAGGCGAGGTGACCGGCGACCAGGGCCCCGCCCAGCACACAGGTGAGGGCGACGACGAGTCCTCGTACGCGGCGCTGCATTCGGGCGGCCGTCCAGCGCTCCATGCGGTGGGCCACGCGGGAGGCACAGAGGAAGGCCCGCTCCCGCGCCGTCAGGTCGTCCTCGTGCCGCTCGCGGGTGAACAGCACGTCGGCCAGGGCGAGTTGGACCCCCCGGTACAGGGTGCCGGGGTCGCTGCCGTGCTCCTGCCAGTTGCGGGCGGCTTCGGTGAGATGGCGGTGCATGCGCAGCCGTTCGCGGTTCTCCTCGATCCACTGCTGCAGCCGGGGCCAGCGGGTGATCAAGGCCGCGTGGGCGAGTTCCACGTTCTCCTCGTCCACGGTGATCAGCCGGGCGCGGGAGAGCCGTTCGAGGACGACGGGCACCTCGGGGTCCGGCCATTCGCGCAGATCGGCGCGTCTGACCGGGCGGGGGCTGTCGGGGGTGCCGTCACCGGGGGCGATGAGGGCCAGCAGGAGCCGCCGGGCGGTGCCGGCCTGGTCCTCGGAGAGCCCTGCGTACACCTCCTCGGCCGCCGCGGCGATCGCTCCGTGGACGCCACCGGCCTCCTCGTACGCGGCCAGCGTCAGCACTCCGCTGCGCCGTCTGCGCCAGGTCTCCCGCAGGGCGTGCGAGAGCATCGGCAGCGCGCCGGGCTGGTCGTGGACCTCCTCGACGATGCGGGCGGTGAGTTCCCGCTCGACCCTCAGGCCCGCCGCGGTGGCCGGTCTGACGACCGCGTCCCGCAGTTCCTCCCGGGTCATCGGCCCCACCGACAGCGTGGTGTGCCGCAGCGCCTCGGCGAGTCCAGGGTGCTCCACGCACCGGCCGTGGAAGCCGGCCCCGACCGCGACGACCACGCGCAGCCGGCTGTCCGCGTCCGTGGCGGCGAGCAACTGGTCGACGAACAGCCACCGTTCGGCCCGGTCCCGGCAGAGCGTGAAGATCTCCTCGAACTGGTCGACCACGACCACGCGGTGGGGCTCGTCCGGTCCCGGTGCCAGCAGCCGGCCGTGGGTGGCGGCGGGCCGGGCGCCGGGCGTGATCAGCCGCAGCCGGGCGCCGCAGCCGGCTTCGTCCACCACCCGCTCAAGGCGGGGCATGACTCCGGCCCGCAGCAGCGAGGACTTGCCGCTGCCGGACGCGCCGAGCAGCACCGCGAACCGGTGCTCCTTCATCAGCTGCACGGCGTCCTCGGCGAGCGCGTCCCGGCCGAAGAACAGCTCCTGGTCGCCCGGTTCGAACCTCGCCAGGCCCTGGTACGGCGACTCCCCCTCCGCCGCTCCGCAGGCCGCGACCTCCTCGGCCGCCGCCCGTAATCGGTCCTGCCAGACGTCCGGATCCGCCCCACACGCCTGCGCGTACGCGCGCACCACCGCCACCGACGGCAGCCGTTCGCCCGAGGCCGCCCGCGACAGCGCGGCCACCGACACGCGGGCCTGCCCGGACATCGTCCGGTACGACGGGGAACCGGCCCGCACCCGCAGTGACCGCAGCTCGTGCGCGAAGCGCTGCACCGGCCCCGCGTCGGGATCGAGCGGCCTCTCGGGACGTCCCCGCTGCCGGCTCACGGATGCTCCAGCACATGGCTTCTCACGTTCACTGGCAATCGCTTTCCCAACCCTCAGGGGGACGATCACACGCCGGATCGCGAGTATGTCATGACAGCTTGAGAGTTAAATAGGGTTGAGTGGAATGGCCTGTTCCAGTCCCCTGACAGGAGAGGCGGCGTCAGCCCCCGGCGCCCGCCCCGCTCCCCGGCACCCCTCCGACGGTGAACCCGATCACCGCTCCGCCCCCCTCCCGCTGCACCGCGAACGGTGCCCCGCCGTGCGCCATGGCGACCTCCCGCACGATCGACAGGCCCAGCCCGGACCCGGGCAGGGAGCGTGCGTCGGCCGCGCGGTAGAAGCGGTCGAAGATGCGGATCAGGTCGCCGTCGGCGATTCCGGGGCCGCGGTCGAGGATCTCCACGCGGACCGTGCCCGTGCGGGCAGGCCCGGACACGGCGATCTCGATGGGCCCGGTGCCGTCACGGTCGAACTTGGCCGCGTTCTCGACGAGGTTGGAGATCGCGCGCTGCAGCATCCCGGGCCGGCCGTCGGTCGTCGTGTCGCCGCTCGCCCGGACCGTGATCTGCCGCCCGCTGCGGCGCCGCGCGAGCCCGGCCACGTCCTCCGCGATGTCCGCGAGGTCGACCCGCTGCGGCGGCTCGGTGTCGGACTGCCCGGCCGCCAGGTCCACCAGCTCGTTGACCAGGTCGGTCAGTTCGCGCGCCTCCTGGCCCAGGTCCGCGACCAGCTCCTCACGGGTGGCCGGAGGCAGTTCGTCGATCCGGCGCAGGAGGGAGATGTTCGTACGCAGCGAGGTGAGCGGCGTACGCAGTTCGTGGCCCGCGTCCTGGACCAGGCGCCGCTGGTCCTCCTCCGACTGGGCGAGGCGGCCCAGCATGCGGTCGAAGGCGCGGCCGAGGCGGCCCACCTCGTCGTAGCCGGTGACGGGCACCTCGATGCCGAGCCGCCGGGTGCGGGCGACGTCCTCCGCGGCCGAGGTCAGCAGGATCAGACGGCGGGTGATGCGCCGCGCCAGCCACCAGCCGAACAGGCCCGCCGCGATCACCACCGCGCACATCAGGATCAGCGTGCGCTGCTGCAGCGCCCGCAGCAGGTCCTCGGTGTCGCTGAACTCCTGCGCGACCTGCACCGCGCCCCGCCCGTTGCCGAGGGAGACGGTCGCGATGCGGTAGACGTCCGTGTCGACGCTGACGTCCTTGTGCTCCTGCGTCTTCCCCGCGATCTCGTCGGCCGCGATCGCCCGGTCGCGGCCGGTGATCGGCAGCGCCGGACTGCCGGCGTCGACGACCTTGCCGTCCGGCCCCAGCACCTGCACATCCGTACGGGCGGGCCGCACGATGTCGTGCCCCGGCGCCGACACGGAGAAGTCCTCGGGCGTCATCCGGTGCTGGATCACCTCGTCCTGCAGGTCCTGTACGACCTGGTCGAACACGGACTCCTGGTCCACGCGGACCAGCCGGGCCGCGGCGCCGTACGACAGCACACCGACCAGCACCGTGACGGCGGCGGTGACCGCCGCGAACGACACCGCGAACGTGGTGCGCAGGGAGACCAGCCCGGGCCGCCTTCTCACCAGCAGCCGCCTGATCCTGCCCACTAGTCTTCCCGCAGCACGTAACCCACACCGCGCACCGTGTGGATCAGCGCGGGTGCGCCCGGCTCGTCGAGCTTGCGGCGCAGATAGCCGACGTACACGGCGAGGTTCTTGGAACCGGGCCCGAAGTCGTAGCCCCAGATGCGGTCGTAGATGGTGGAGTGGTCGAGGACGATTCCGGCGTTCCGCACGAGCAGTTCCAGCAGCTCGAACTCGGTCCGCGTCAGCTCCAGCTCCCGCTCGCCGCGCCAGGCGCGCCGCGCCTGTACGTCCATGCGCAGTCCGGCGGCCTCGATCTGCCGGTCGGAGGCCGCGGGCAGCTCCTTCGGTACGTCGGCCAGGGCCCCGTTGTCCGGGCTGGTCCGGCGCAGCAGCGCGCGCAGCCGCGCGAAGACCTCCTCGACGTCGAACGGCTTGACCACGTAGTCGTCGGCGCCCGCGTCCAGGCCCGCGATGCGGTCGGCGGTCTCGACGAGCGCGGTGAGCATGAGGATCGGCGTGCGGTCGCCCTCGGCGCGCAGCACCCGGCAGACCTGCAGTCCGTCGATGCCGGGCATCATGACGTCGAGCAGGAGCACGTCCGGCGGGGTCTTGTGGGCCTGCGCCAGCGCCTCGACGCCGTCGGCGACCGCGGTGACCTGGTAGCCCTCCAGGCTCAGGGCGCGCTCCAGGGCGTGACGGATGGCGCGGTCGTCTTCGGCGAGCAGCACAGTTTGGGGCACGTACCCAGTGTGCCAAGGGCCCCGAGTGCTACGACGTGATGAGCAGCTCACTCGGGACCCTTCTTACTGGCCTCTCACCCCTGAGGCGCAACCAAGGCCGCGCCCCTACCGTCTTCTCACCCTGCGGGCCGCAGGGCGGCGAGCTGCTGCTCGAAGGGCACGAACCCGGGTTCCTCCCGCTTGGCGGTGAGCCCGGTCATCAGCCCCGCCAGCTCTCCCGCCGCCCGTTCGATGCGCCCGTCCAGGCCCTCCGCGCCCCAGTCCTCCGACGCGGCGTACACCCCGGTCGGCACGACCACCGCGCGGAGATACGCGAAGAGCGGACGCATCGCGTGCTCCAGCACCAGGGAGTGCCGGCCCGTGCCGCCGGTCGCCGCGATCAGCACCGGCTTGCCCGCCAGCGCGTCCTTGTCGAGCACGTCGAAGAAGGACTTGAACAGTCCGCTGTACGACGCGGAGAAGACGGGGGTGACGACCACGAGGCCGTCGGCCCCGGTCACCGCCTCCTGCGCGGCGGAGAGCTTCCGCCCGGGGAACCCGTTGGTGAAGTTGTGCGCGATCTCCACGGCGAGGTCGCGCAGCTCGACGACCTCGATGTCGACCGGGGTCTGCCGGCCCACGGCCGCGGCCAGCCGGTCGCCCAGCAGCCGGGTGGACGACGGGACGCTCAGTCCCGCCGAGACGACGACGAGCTTCATGCGGCGGTCTCCTTCCGCGTGGCGGCGAGCAGGGACGCGTGGGTCGGCGCCTCGGGCACGTCCGCGGGACGGCTCGCCGCGAACTCCTTCCGCAGCACCGGCACGACCTCCTCGCCCAGCAGGTCGAGCTGCTCCAGCACGCTCTTCAGTGGCAGCCCGGCGTGGTCCACCAGGAACAGCTGGCGCTGGTAGTCACCGGCGTACTCGCGGAAGGCCAGGGTCTTCTCGATCACCTGCTGCGGGGAGCCGACGGTGAGCGGTGTCTGGTCCGTGAAGTCCTCCAGGGAGGGCCCGTGGCCGTAGACCGGCGCGTTGTCGAAGTACGGCCGGAACTCCCGCACCGCGTCCTGCGAGTTGTGCCGCATGAACACCTGCCCGCCGAGGCCCACGATCGCCTGCTCGGGGGTGCCGTGCCCGTAGTGCGCATAGCGGGACCGGTACAGCTCGACCATCCGCTTGGTGTGGTCGGCCGGCCAGAAGATGTTGTTGTGGAAGAAGCCGTCGCCGTAGTACGCGGCCTGCTCGGCGATCTCCGGCGAGCGGATCGAGCCGTGCCAGACGAACGGCGGGACCCCGTCCAGCGGCCGCGGCGTCGACGTGAAGCCCTGCAGCGGCGTGCGGAACTTCCCCTCCCAGTTCACGACGTCCTCGCGCCACAGCCGGCGCAGGAGGGCGTAGTTCTCGATCGCGAGGTTGATGCCCTCGCGGATGTCCTGGCCGAACCACGGATACACCGGTCCGGTGTTGCCGCGGCCCATCATCAGGTCCACCCGGCCGTCGGCCAGGTGCTGGAGCATCGCGAAGTCCTCGGCGATCTTCACCGGGTCGTTGGTGGTGATGAGGGTCGTGGAGGTGGAGAGGATCAGCTTCTCGGTCTGCGCCGCTATATGGCCGAGCATCGTGGTCGGCGAAGACGGCACGAACGGCGGGTTGTGGTGCTCACCGGTCGCGAAGACGTCGAGCCCGACCTCCTCGGCCTTCAGCGCGATGGCGACCATGGCCTTGATGCGCTCGCGCTCGGTCGGCGTACGCCCGGTGGTCGGGTCCGGCGTGACGTCGCCGACGCTGAAGATCCCGAACTGCATGGTCGCTCAACCTCCAAGTTGTTGACCGTTCAACTATAGCCGCTCAACGGTCGCCCCCTCCCCCTTATTCCTGCGATTGTCAGTGCCCCGTCCTACGATCCCGACATGGCAGCCCCACGCCGTGACACCCGAGGCATCGTCGGCGCCGCGGACTTCCTCGCGCGCGTCGACTTCCGCCGCCCCGACCCCGCCGAGCCGCTGCGCCGCCATGTCGAGCACTACTGGCTGATCGACTGGGACCTGGACGAGCCGTACGTCTCGCACGTGGTCCCGCACCCCGCCCTCCACATCGTCTTCCAGCAGTTCGCGGACCAGGAACCGTTCGTCGAGGTCACCGGCGTCCAGCAGGGGCTCTTCGCGCAGAAGCTGGAGGGGCGCGGCCGGGTGTGCGGCATCAAGTTCCGGCCCGGCGGCTTCCGCCCCTTCGCGCCCGGACAGGCGGTGAGCGAGTGGACGGGCCGACGGGTCCGCTCCCCCGAGGCCTTCCCGACCGCGGATCTCGCGGCCGTCCTCACCCCCGCCGACGAGGACGCCCGGACAGCCGCCCTCGACACCTT
>Ga0105246_10000349_pt1 | contig 24718 bp, 22 predicted proteins | sample KBSM64metaG_FD_99694 | JGI IMG/M metagenome (GOLD analysis project Ga0105246, IMG submission 99694) | Miscanthus rhizosphere microbial communities from Kellogg Biological Station, Michigan, USA - KBS M6-4 metaG | ecosystem: Host-associated > Plants > Roots > Rhizosphere > Soil | place... | reverse complement strand
GCGTCCGTCAGAAAGAGGATAGAGCGTGGACAAGTACCTTTATGTGGCAATGACCGGCGCCAGCCAGAATGCTCTGGCGCAGAAGGCCCATGCCAACAATCTGGCGAACATTTCCACCAACGGTTTCCAGCGCGACCTGGAGCAGGCGCGGTCGATGCCGGTGTTCGGTGACAGCTTTCCGGCGCGGGCCTTTGCCCTGACCGAGCGGCCGGCCACGGACTTCACCCCCGGCGCGATGATCGAAACCGGGCGTGACCTGGATGTGGCCGTCAACGGCGACGGCTGGATGGCCGTGCAAACGCCCGATGGCGGCGAAGCTTACGTACGCAGCGCCAGCATGAACGTGGATGCGCTGGGCGTACTGCGCGCCGGCAACGGCATGCCGATCATGGGCAACGGCGGCCCGATTGCCGTGCCGCCCCAGCAGAAAATCGAAGTGGGTTCGGACGGCACCATCAGCATCCGCTCCATGGGCGAAGGCCCACGGGTAATGGCGGAGGTGGACCGCATCAAGATGGTCCAGCCCGACCTCAAGAACATGACCAAGGGCCTGGACGGCACCATCCACACCATGGATGGCAGGCCGGCCCAGGCTGATGCGAACGTCAAGCTGACCTCGGGCTTCCTCCAGGCGAGCAACGTCAATGCCGTTGAGGAAATGACCGCGGTGCTGGCGCTCTCCAAGCAGTTCGAGCTGCACATCAAGATGATGAACAGCGCTAAAGAAGGCGACCAGGCCATGACGCGCGTCATGCAGATGAGCTAAGCGCCCTGGTCGGCTTTTAAACAAACAACGCAGCACCGCGCCAACAAACAGGCGCACAGAGGAGAACAGCATGCTTCCGGCTCTATGGGTTGCCAAAACAGGTCTGTCCGCCCAGGACACCAACCTGACCACCATTTCCAACAACTTGGCCAACGTGTCGACCACGGGCTTCAAACGTGACCGTGCCGAGTTCCAGGACTTGCTCTATCAGATCAAGAAACAGCCAGGCGCCCAGTCGACCCAGGACAGCCAGCTGCCGTCGGGCCTGCAATTGGGTACCGGTGTGCAGATCGTCGGCACCCAGAAGAATTTCAGCGCCGGTAACCTGCAGCAGACTGGCCAGCCGCTGGACATGGCGATCAACGGCCGTGGTTTCTTCCAGATCCTGCAACCGGATGGGACCACGTCCTACACCCGTGACGGCACCTTCCACCTGGACTCCAACGGCCAGATCGTGACATCCAACGGTTTCGCCCTGCAGCCTGCCGTTGTGGTTCCGGCGGACGCCAAGACCTTCACCGTCGGCAACGACGGCACCGTGTCCATCACCGTGGCCGGTAACCCCGCGTCGCAAGTGATCGGCAACCTGCAAACCGCCGACTTCATCAACCCGGCCGGCCTGCAGGCCATGGGCAACAACCTGTTCCTGGAAACCGCCTCCAGCGGCGCGCCGCAAATCGGCACCCCGGGCTTGAACGGTTTCGGCACCACGCTGCAGAGCACCCTGGAAACGTCCAACGTCAGCACGGTTGAGGAGATGGTCAACATGATCACCACCCAGCGTGCCTACGAGATGAACTCCAAGGTGATCTCCACCGCCGACAAGATGCTTTCGTTCGTCACGCAGAATTTGTAATCAGTCTATGGGGCGCCCTTCAAGCGCCTGTAACACCGTGAGGTTAGGGTCATGAATCGCTTTGTTTCTGTTCTGGCATTGAGTGGGATCGCCGTGCTTGCGGGCTGTGTCGCCCCGTCGCCGAAACCCAATGACCCGTACTACGCGCCGGTGTTGCCGCGCACACCGTTGCCGGCGGCGGCCAACAATGGCTCGATCTACCAGGCCGGTTTCGAGCAGAACCTGTACAGCGACCGCAAGGCGTTCCGGGTCGGGGACATCATCACCATCACCCTGAACGAGCGCACCCAGGCCAGCAAGAATGCCAACTCGCAGATCGGCAAGACCAGCAAAGCCAAACTGGGCCTGACATCGTTGTTCGGCGGCGTGCCCAACACCAATAACCCGTTGGGCAGTGGCGACCTGAGCCTCGACGCCGGTTACAGCGGCGACCGTGCCACCAACGGCAAGAGTGCGGCGGCCCAGGGCAACACCCTGACCGGTTCGATCACCGTGACCGTGGCCGACGTGTTGCCCAACGGCATCATTGCCATACGCGGTGAAAAATGGATGACCCTCAACACCGGCGACGAACTGGTGCGCATTGCCGGCATGGTCCGCGCCGATGACATTGCCACCGACAACACCGTGCCGTCGACGCGGATTGCCGATGCGCGCATTACCTACTCGGGTACGGGTTCGTTTGCCGATGCAAGCCAGCCGGGCTGGTTCGACCGTTTCTTCCTTAGCCCGTTGTTCCCTTTCTAGGTGGCCATTTTGAACGTCAAGCAACTGATGGCGGCGGTAGTGTTGCTGTCCCTGAGCGCCGTCGCCCAGGCCGAACGCCTGAAAGACATCGCCAGCATTTCCGGCGTGCGCTCCAACCAGTTGATCGGCTACGGGTTGGTGGTCGGCCTCAGCGGCACGGGTGACCAGACCACCCAGACCCCGTTCACCCTGCAAACCTTCAACAACATGCTGTCGCAGTTCGGCATCAAGGTGCCTGCGGGTTCGGGCAACGTGCAGCTGAAAAACGTCGCGGCAGTGTCGATCAGTGCCGATTTGCCGGCGTTCGCCAAGCCGGGCCAGGTGGTGGACATCACCGTTGCGTCCATCGGTAACTCCAAAAGCCTGCGGGGCGGCACCTTGCTGATGACTCCGCTCAAAGGGATCGACGGCAACGTCTACGCCATCGCCCAGGGCAACCTGGTGGTGGGCGGGTTCGATGCTGAAGGCCGCGACGGTTCGAAGATCACCGTCAACGTGCCGTCGGCCGGTCGCATTCCCGGTGGTGCCAGTGTTGAACGCACCGTGCCGAGCGGCTTCAATCAGGGCAACAGCCTGACCCTGAACCTCAACCGTTCCGACTTCACCACCGCCAAGCGTGTGGTCGACAAGATCAACGACATGCTTGGCCCTGGCGTTGCCCAGGCCATCGACGGCGGCTCGATCCGCGTCACCGCGCCGCTGGACCCAAGCCAGCGCGTCGACTACCTGTCGATCCTGGAAAACCTTGAGGTCGACCCAGGCCAGGCCATCGCCAAAGTCATCATCAACTCGCGCACCGGCACCATCGTGATCGGGCAGAACGTCAAGGTCTCGCCGGCGGCGGTGACCCACGGCAGCCTGACCGTGACCATTACCGAAGACCCGATCGTCAGCCAGCCTGGGCCCTTGTCCAACGGCCAGACTGCCGTGGTCCCGCGTTCGCGGGTCAATGCACAGCAGGAAGCCAAGCCAATGTTCAAGTTCGGCCCCGGTACCACCCTGGATGAGATTGTCCGCGCGGTGAACCAGGTGGGCGCGGCCCCCGGCGACTTGATGGCGATCCTCGAAGCCCTGAAACAGGCCGGCGCCCTGCAAGCCGACCTGATTGTGATCTGAGGCCATGGTCATGGATATGCGCAAGAGCGGTCTTATCAGTTCGGCGGACTCGGGGGCTTACTCCGACCTGAACCGGCTGAACCAGCTCAAGGTCGGCGACGGCAAAAACAGCGAAGGCAATATGCGCAAGGTCGCGCAGGAGTTCGAGTCGCTGTTTTTGAACGAAATGCTCAAATCCATGCGTTCGGCCACCGACGCCGTGGGCGAGGACAACCCGCTGAACACGTCGGCGGCCAAGCAGTACCAGGAAATGTATGACCAGCAATTGGCGGTGTCGATGTCCCGCGAAGGCGGAGGTATTGGCCTGGCGGACGTACTGATGCGCCAGATGCAGAAGAACAAGCCGGTGGACGCCCAGGCGGCCACCTTGCAGGGCCCTGCCACGGCGGAGACGGTGAAGAAGGTCGATGTGCCGACTGAAATTGCCGCCGGCACCCAGGCTGAGGGGCCGTTGGGGCGCTCCAATGGACAGCGTCCGTTGTGGGCTTACCGCGTCGCCGAGCCCAAGGCCGGTGCCGTTGCGTCCCACAGCAACGACATGGAACTGATGAACCAGCGCCGTATCGCCTTGCCAAGCAAACTGACCGACCGCCTGCTCGCGGGCATCGTGCCGAGCGCCCAGGTCGAGGCCAAGGTCGCGCCACTGCGCAACAGCGCCGCCGATGACAACGTGATCAACAGCAGCGCGCGCAGCGTTGCCGTACCGAGCGGCAAGATGCAGGTCTACGGCCGCGCCATTGCCCAGCCACCGCTGGCACCGGCGAAGAAGGCCTTCAGCTCGCAGGATGAGTTCGTCGCCACCATGCTGCCGATGGCCAAGGCCGCCGCCGCGCGTATCGGTATCGATCCGAAGTACCTGGTGGCCCAGGCCGCCCTGGAAACCGGTTGGGGTAAATCGGTGATGCGCGCCGAAGACGGCAGCAGCAGTCACAACCTGTTCGGCATCAAGGCCGGCCAGAGCTGGCAGGGCGGCCAGGCCCGGGCGATCACCAGCGAGTTTCGCGACGGCGCGATGGTCAAGGAGACGGCGCAGTTCCGCTCCTACAGCTCCTATCAGGACAGCTTCCATGACCTCGTGACGCTGCTGCAAAGCAATGATCGCTATAAAGAAGTTGTGAAATCAGCCGACAACCCGGAACAGTTTGTACGCGAGTTGCAAAAAGCCGGTTATGCAACTGATCCGGCCTATGCCAGCAAGATTTCGCAGATCGCCAAAAACATGAACAGTTACCAGAACTACGCTGCCGCTGGCGCAACCACACATTTATAAGGTCTGAACCATGAGTTTGCTCAGTATCGGGATGTCAGGGCTCAATGCCGCTCAAGGATCGCTGTCGGTCTTGAGTAATAACATCGCCAACGCCAATACCTCGGGTTATTCGCGTCAGCAGACCACGCAGAATGCCAATGCCAATAACCCCTACGGCGGTGTGTACATCGGCAGCGGCACCACCCTGTCGGATGTGCGCCGGGTGTATAACGAGTTCCTCGATGCGGCCTACCAGAACAGCACGGCGCTGAGCAACGACGCCAAGGCGTATGCCGGCCAGGCCAGCGCCATCGATAAGACCTTGTCGGACAAGACCACCGGCATGTCCTCGGTACTCAGTGCGTTCTTCGCCGCTGTGCAGACGTCGGCGGCCACCCCCAGCGATGTGTCCGCCCGGCAAGTGCTGTTGAGCAGCGCCCAGACCCTGAGCAACCGTTTCAATTCGATTTCCAGCCAGTTGAACGAGCAAAAACAGTCGATCAACGGCCAGTTGGGCACCCTGAGCGGCCAGGTCAACCAGTTGACCTCCTCGATTGCGTCGCTGAACAAGCAGATCACCCTGGCTCAGGGCTCCAGCAGCAGTGCCCCGGCCAATCTGCTGGATGCGCGCAACGAAGCGGTACGTTCGCTCAATGAACTGGTGGGCGTGACCACCAGTGAAAAAAATGGCGTGTTCAGCGTCAGCACCGGCACCGGCCAATCCCTGGTGCTGGGCGATCAGGCCAATACGATTTCGGCGGTACCCGGCAGCAGCGATCCAAGCCAGTACACCATCGCGCTCAATGCCGGCGGCGGCACGGCGATCGACCTGGGCAACGTGCTCAGCGGCGGCAGCATCGGCGGCCTGCTGCGCTATCGCAGTGACGCATTGATGCCGGCCATCAATGACCTGGGGCGCATCGCCCTGGCGACTGCCGATACCGTCAACAGCCAGCTGGGCCAGGGCCTGGACCTGAACGGCGACTTCGGTTCGTCGCTGTTCAAAGACATCAACAGCGCGGCCGCCATCGCCCAGCGCAGTCAGGGCGCGATGGGCAACAGCAGCGGCTCCGGCAACTTGAACGTGAGCATCAGCGACACCAGCAAGCTGTCGACCTACGACTACAAAGTGACCTTTACCAGCGGCAACAACTACAACGTCGTGCGTTCCGACGGCAAGGCCATGGGCGCGTTCGACACCAACACCGCGCCGCCTCCGGTGATCGACGGTTTCACGCTGGCCCTGGATGGCAAGGGGCCGATAGCGGCGGGGGACAGTTTCAAGGTCAGCCCCACCGCCAGTGGCGCGGCAAACATCGGCACCGCGCTGACCGACGCCAACAAAATCGCGTTCGCCGGGCCGTTGCTGGGCGAGGGCAGCAAGACCAATCAAGGCACCGGCAGCTTTACCCCGCCGACGCTGACCCTGCCGATCGATATTCACGGTGGCGCCGACACGGCGCAACTGCGTACCGGCATCGAACATTCGATGCCGGTAAAGATGGTGTTCGGCAAGCCTGCGGCTGACGGCACTCAGAGCTACACGCTCAGCAATGCCCAGGGCAATCCGATCGGCACTGGCACCATCGTGCCCGGCCAAAGCAACAAGATCACCGTCGACGTACCGATGCGCGATGCCAACGGCGCACTGCTGGTGCCGGCCAAGAGCTTCAAGTTCGATACCACCGTGGGCGGTTTGCCCGCCGCCGGCGACAGCACCACGTTTTCCTTCAACGCCTCGGGCAAGTCCGATAACCGCAACGCCCAGGCGCTGCTCGACCTGCAAACCAAGCCGACGCTCGGCTTGTCCGATGGCAGTGGCGGCGGCGTGAGCCTGGTGGCGGCCAACAGCCGCCTGGTCTCCACCGTCGGCGCCAAGGCCGCCTCCGCCATCACTGACACCACCGCCACGGGCGCATTGCTCAAGGCCAACCAGGATGCGCGCAACTCGGTGTCCCAGGTCAACCTGGATGAAGAGGCGGGCGATATGATCAAGTTCCAGCAGTACTACACCGCGTCGTCGCAGATCATCAAGGCTGCGCAAGAAACCTTCAGCACGCTGATCAATAGTCTTTAAGGGAGTCTGGGACGATGCGTATTTCCACTGCTCAATATTTCGAAACCAGCTCGGCCAAGTATTCGGATAATTATTCCAGTGTGGTGAAGGCTCAGGATCAGGCGTCCACCGGCGTGCGCGTGCAGACCGCTTCCGATGACCCGGTCGCTGCGGCGCGTTTGCTGATGCTGCAGCAGCAGAAAGACATGTTGGGCCAGTTCAACGGCAACATCACCAGCTTGAAGAACTCGCTGACCAACGAAGAAAGCGTGCTGGGCTCGATCACCGACGCGCTGCAGAAAGCCAGTGAGCTGGCCTTGCGTGCGGGCGGCTCGCTGAGCGATGCCGATCGCAAGTCGATTGCCGGGGAAATCGGCGCGATAGAAGATCAGGTGCTGGGCTTGCTCAACAGCAAGGACGCAGCGGGCAGCTATCTTTTTTCCGGGTCCAAGACGGCGACCCCGCCTTATAGCCGCAACAGCGATGGTTCCTATAGTTACCAGGGCGACGAGACCCCGCTCAGCCTGCAGGTGTCGGACACGCTGAAGATCCAGGCGGGCGATACCGGCAAGAGCATCATGGGGGGAGCGGCGAATTCGGGACGCACCCAGTCTACCTGGATAGCACCTGCGATCGTTCCGCCTGCGACGGCGCCGGTGCCGAACGACAATAAAGTCGCGCTGTCGGCAGGCCTGGTGACATCAGGCACTGACTACACCAAGCAATTTGCCGACGGCCAGCCTTACACGTTGACCTTTACCAGCAGCACCCAATACAAGATCTCCGACAAGAGCGGTAACGACATCACGTCGCAAATTCCGGGTAACGGCACTTTCGATTCCACCAAGGAAGGCGGTTCCAGCGTGAACCTGCGCGGCGTGAAGTTCGATATCACCCTGGACCTCAAGGATATCGCGCCGGGGCCGAACGCCGATGCCCTGGTCAAGGATCGTTCCTTCAGTCTGGCCGCCAAGCCGGACACCTTCAGTGTGTCGCGTACCCCAAGCAACCCGTCCACTGCGCAGTTGACCAATGCCTCGGTAACCAATCAGGCGGCGTATGCCAGCACATTCCCGGCGAACAGCGGTGCGGTGGTCAAATTCACCTCCGGTACTGCGTACGAGGTGTATGCCCAGCCCTACACGGTTGACAGTAAAGCCATTGCCACAGGTGACACGGGCGGCGGTACCACGGTCACGGCTGCCGGGGTGACCTTTGATGTCAGCGGTACGCCTCAAAATGGGGACCAGTTCGCAGTCGCTGCAACGACACAGAAGACTCAGAATGCGTTGGATAGCCTCAGCCAGCTGCGCCATGCCCTGGAGCAACCGGCCGATGGTAATCCAGCGGCGATGGTCAAGCTCAAGGATGTACTGGACGCTTCCATCGCCAACTTTGGCAATACCCGTACACAGGTCGATAACGTACGCGGATCGATTGGTGCGCGGCAGAACGCACTGGACATTCAGACCAGCGAGAACACCAGCATCGGCCTGGCTAACACCAGCACCATGAATGATCTGGGCAATATCGATACGGCTCAAGCCGCAATCAACCTGACCTTGCAGCAAACCATGCTGCAAGCCTCCCAGCTGGCTTTCGTGAAAATCTCGCAGTTGAGTCTCTTCAGCAAGATGTAAGTGGCGCTGCGTCAAGCGGCCCGCCCTGGAAACAGGGCGGGCCGTTGTCGTTTTTGGGGCTTAATTGTTTGGAAGTTTTGCACAAACCACACAAAATTGAGTGACCTGTGAGTCATAAAGCGCATCTTCACTGTATCGTGTGAAAAGGATAAGTCGTCACAGGGTCCTTGCGAGGCGGCTTTCAGCGAATTTTTTTGGGGTTATCCCCTTTTATTGTCAGCACTTCGGGCGCAGCCCCTGAGGTGTTCTCCAGCTATTTTGTATTGGGAAGCCACAATGATTGGCATTAAAAGCATCGCCAGTTACGTGCCGGCGGACGGTATCGATAACTACGCCCAGGGTGCCAAATTCGCCAAGGATGAGGAATTCATCATTGGCAAGATCGGCTCGGCGTTCCTGCCGCGCAAGGATGCCGCGCAGGAAACCTCCGATCTGTGTGTCGAAGCGGTCAACGCGTTGTTTGCCGGCAACCCGGACTTGAAGCGCGAGTCCATCGATGCGGTGATTGTCGTCACCCAGAATGGCGATGAAGAAGGGCTGCCCCACACTGCAGCCATCGTCCAGGACAAACTGGGCCTGCCGACCCACGTGGCCGCCTTCGATATCTCCCTGGGCTGCTCCGGCTATGTCTACGGCATCTACGCGATGAAGGGCTTCATGGAAGCCACCGGCCTGAAAAACGGCCTGCTGATCACTGCCGACCCGTATTCGAAAATCGTCGACCCGGAAGATCGCAACACCACCATGCTGTTCGGCGACGCCGCCACCGCCACCTGGATGGGCGAAGACCCGAAGTGGTTGCTCGGCAAATCCAAGTTCGGCACCGACGGTTCCGGCGCGCCGCACCTGAAGGTCAGCGACGGCGTGTTCTTCATGAATGGCCGCCAGGTGTTCAACTTCGCCTTGCTCAAGGTGCCGGCGCATTTGCACGAGTTGCTCGATGAGTCAGACCTCAAGGCCGATGACATCGATGCGTTCTGCATTCACCAGGGCAGTGCCGCCATTGTTGACGCGGTGGCGCGCCGTTTTGAAGATGCGCCGGTCGACAAGTTCATCAAGGACATGGTCGAGACCGGCAATACCGTATCGTCGAGCATCCCCTTGCTGCTGGAAAAACATGTGATGAATGCCGCCTGGCAGCGTGTGGCAATCAGCGGTTTTGGTGTAGGTCTGTCCTGGGGCTCGGCGATTCTGTATCGCCCATGACCCTTTGAGGGGCGCGTAAAAAAACGCCGATGATCGAAAGATCATCGGCGTTTTTTATTTGACGCCAGAAAAGCCAACAAAACCGGGGTTTTCAATAGCAGTAACTGCTTGAATTGCAAGGGCTGGCACAGGGCTAGTAAAAAAAATCAAAAAAAACCTCAAGCAACCGGCTACCACGACGATAACTATTACGTAGGTTCTCAGGCCACACCCGGCGGTTGCCAGGGCCGGAAGCCGCAGTATCCATCCATCGAGGATTTCGTCATGGCTTTAACAGTAAACACCAACATTGCTTCCATCACTACCCAGAACGGCCTTGGCAAAGCGGCCAACTCGCTGCAAACCTCCATGCAGCGTCTGTCCACTGGTCTGAGCATCAACAGCGCTAAAGACAACGCCTCGGGCCTGCAGATTTCCAACCGCCTGACCAGCCAGATCAACGGCCTGGGCCAAGCTGTAAAGAACGCCAACGATGGTATCTCCATCGCGCAGACCGCTGAAGGCGCAATGCAGGCTTCGACCGACATTCTGCAAAAAATGCGTACCCTGGCGCTGTCCTCGGCTACCGGCTCCCTGAGCGACGCTGACCGTACTTCCAACCAGGAAGAATACCAGGCGCTGACTTCGGAACTGACCCGTATCTCGCAAACCACTACTTTCGGTGGCCAGAAGCTGCTCGACGGTTCGTACGGTACCAAAGCCATCCAGGTTGGCGCCAACGCCAACGAAACCATCAACCTGTCCCTGGACAACGTTGCTGCCAACAACATCGGTTCGCAGCAGATCAAGAGCGTCGGCGTTGCACCTAGCACCTCCGGTGTTGCCGGTGGCGTGATCGGCCTGACCGGTAATGGCCAGACCGCCAGTGTCACTGTTGCTGCAGGCGCATCGGCCAAAACCATCGCCAGCCAACTGAACGGCGCTGTAGGTGGCCTGAGCGCTACGGCCAGCACTGAAGCTCAATTCACCGTCGGTGCTGCCGCCAAGACCACGCCTGCCAGCTTCACCATGACTGTTGGCGGCCAAGCCACCACCTTCACCGGTGTAACCGATACCGCCAGCCTGGCTGACCAACTGAAATCCAACTCCGCCAAGCTGGGCATCAGCGTCAACTACGACCAGTCCAAAGGCACCCTGTCGGTCAAGTCCGATTCCGGTGAGAACCTGAGCTTCAGTGCCTCCACTGCCGCCGGTTCGATCACTGTCGCTACCAAAGACGGTGCTGGTGCCTACGGTACCGGCGTCGCGCTGGCCGACGGCCTGATCGCTACCGGTGCTGTGAACCTGGACTCGTCCAAAGGCTACGCGCTGAACGGTGCCGGTGTAACCGGTCTGTTCGCCGCAACAGGTACTGCCGCAGCTTCCACCAAGACCACGGTTGCACAGACCGACATCAGCAGCGCTTTCAACGCACAATCGGCCATCGCGGTACTGGACAAGGCTATCGGCGGCATCGACAGCACACGTTCGGGCCTGGGTGCTGTTCAGAACCGTCTGACGACTACCGTAGACAACCTGACCAACATTCAGAAAAACTCCACCGCTGCACGTTCCACCGTTCAAGACACCGACTTCGCTGCTGAAACAGCTGAGTTGACCAAGCAACAAACCCTGCAGTCGGCTGCTACCGCGATCCTGTCGCAGGCCAACCAACTGCCATCCGCTGTACTGAAGCTGCTTCAGTAATAGCGTCGCTTGGTAAATGACGGAAGGGCGCGTTTACGTGCCCTTTCGTCTTTTTCGGTTGTAGAGGAGATTGGACATGGACATGAGTGTAAAGCTGGCCTCGTCTTATCCACCGGTAGCCCCTCAAGGCCCGGCCCCTGCGGTGGTTGCGGACAAAGACAACGCCAAGGTCGAGGCGATCGCGCCGGCCGCCGGTGAGCCGCAACGGGCTGACCTGGAAAAGGCAGTCACCGATATTCGAGAATTCGTACAAGCGGCCCAGCGCAAACTGGATTTTTCCATTGATGATTCCACCCATCGGGTCGTGGTCAAGGTCATCGCCACTGAAAGTGGCGAGGTGATCCGCCAGATTCCGTCGGAAACGGCCTTGAAGCTTGCACAGAACCTGGCCACCGCCAGTCATGTGCTGTTCGATGAAAAGGTCTGAACTGGCATGAAACTTGTTGCGTTGCTTTCTTGAAGTGCGGTTCGTCAAGAAAACGCCAACAGCCGTATTAGGAGAAAGACGATGGCGAGTACAACGGTAAACGGTGTGGGTTCGGGTATCGACATCCAGGGCATCGTCAAAGCCCTGGTCGACGCCGATCGGGCGCCGAAGCAGACCCAGATCAACACCCAGTCACAGAAAGCGACTACCCAGTTGTCGTCGATCGGCAAGATCCAGTCGGCGTTGGACGCCTTCCGTGGCGCCATCAAGAGCATGACCGACGACAATAGCTTCAGTGGTCTGACCGGCACTTCGTCAAATGAAAAGGTCGCGACCATGACCACCGCTCAGGGCGCTGCCAACGGCAGTTTCAACCTGGTGGTCAATAAGCTCGCCCAGCCTTCCAAACTGTCCACGGTCACCCTGGCCGGCGGCGCTTCGACAGTGGTCAACAAGGGCACTGCCGCCACCACCCTGACCATCTCCCAGTCGGGCAAGAAGTTCGACCTGAGCGTGGCGCCGGGCGCAACCCTGCAGCAAGTGCGTGACTCGATCAACACCCAGTTCGGCACCGTCGGGCTCAGTGCCAACATCGTCACCGACTCCACCGGTTCGCGCATGGTGTTGACGTCCACCACGGGCGGCGTCGGCTCGGACCTGACATTGTCGGGCAACTCGGGTATCGATACCGGCTACACCGTGATCGATACGCCGCAGAACGCCGAGTACACCATCGATAACGTGGCGTATACGTCCAAGACCAACAACATCTCGGAAGCGGTGAGTGGGGTCAGCATCAAGCTGCTGTCGGTTTCACCGCCCGTGGATACCAAGGACCCGGACGGGCCGAAGGCCATCACGACGATTTCTGTGACTACCAGCACCGCGGCCCTCAAGTCCGGGGTCAAAGGCTTTGTCGACAGCTATAACGCGTTGCTCAAGGCGATGAATGCCGAAACCAAGGTGACCAAGGACGCGGCGGGTAACTCGGTATCGGCGACCTTGACCGGTGACGCCAACATGCGCTCGCTGCAAAGCGCCTTGCGCGCCGAGTTCAACGCGTTGTCCGGGAACGGCACCATCAAGTCCCTGGCACAATTTGGTATCGGTACCGACTCCGGTACCGGTCTGTTGACCATGGACGACAAAACCTTCGACAAGGTAGCGCTCACCAACTCCGCAGATATCAACAGTATGTTCAGCGGCAAGACCGGGTTGCTGGCGCGCATGACCAATGCCACTGAAGGTTATGCCAAGGCGACCACCGGTATCTTCGCGACGCGCACGACCGCGCTCTCCGATAGCCTCAAGACCTTGAGCAAGGACCAGGCGGATCTGGACGTGCATGTGGCGGATCTGCAGGCCAGCCTGGTACGTAAATACGCGGCGATGGATTCGCTGGTCGCCCAGTTACGCCAGCAAAGTAACAACATCATGGGCACGCTCAACGCGCTGAACAACCAGAAAAATAATTGATGTTGATGCATGAAAAAGCCCGGGCTGCCTTCCGGGCTTCGTTTTTTTGGGGACCATCGGGGTTAAAGTTTTCTGCGATCCCGTCGACATATTGGTTACTGAAATCCTTTTCGCTGTCGCCTGTTACGAGGTAGAACCATGAATCCCATGAGAGCCCTTCGCCAATACCAGAAGGTCAATTCCCATGCCCAGATCTCCGAAGCCAGCCCGCATCGTCTGGTGCAGATGCTCATGGAGGGCGGCCTCGACCGCATGGCACAGGCCAAGGGCGCATTGGCTCGTGGGGACATCGCTCAAAAAGGCCTGATGCTCGGTAAGGCCATCGACATCATCATCGGCCTGCGTGATGGTCTGGATGCGCAGAAGAGTGAAGATCCGGCTTACGTCCAGCAATTGGAAAGTCTGTACGCCTACATGACCAACCGTTTGATGGAGGCCAATCTGCACAACGATGCCGACATGATCGACGAAGTCGCTCGTCTGCTGATCACCGTCAAAGAAGGCTGGGATGCCATCGCCGCACCCCAGGGCGCCGCACAGTAAGGCCACCGGCCTTGAGGAATACGTCATGAGCCACGCACTGCAACGCATCGATGAAACCCGTGAGGCCCTGGTTGACGCACTCGCTGCACGCAACTGGGACGCCATCGGCGAACTGGACCTGGGCTGTCGCAACGTCATCGATGACGTGCTCAGCCAGGCACCGGTGGATGAGGGTGTGCTGCGCGAAAAGCTGGAGAGCCTGTTGGCGGTGTACCAGCAGTTGCTCGAGGTGACGACCGGCGAGCGCCAGGCGATTTTCGAAGAGATGTCGCAGATCAACCAAGCTAAAAATGCGTCAAAGGTTTACCATCTATTCGGCTGATAGAAGCTCAGTTGGTCCGAACGGTGCGTCATATATTTGACTGTGCCAGCATTTTTGACTTAACTAGTGTTGTTTTCAGATTTCAGACGTCTAGTAAGTAATAAGTCTTACAGGCGTCTTGATTGCCCTGATTCCGGGGCAGGAAGTTTTACTAGGGAAGTTGCTATTGCATGTGGCGTGAAACCAAAATTCTGCTGATCGATGACGATAGCGTCCGCCGCCGCGATTTGGCGGTGATTTTGAATTTTCTTGGTGAAGAAAATTTGCCCTGCGGTAGCCACGATTGGCAGCAGGCTGTCAGCTCGTTGTCATCGAGCCGCGAAGTCATTTGTGTGCTGATCGGGACGGTAAACGCTCCTGGCGCTGTTTTGGGCTTGTTAAAGACACTGTCAACCTGGGATGAGTTCCTTCCCGTGTTGCTGATGGGCGATATTTCTTCTGTGGAGCTGCCGGAAGACCAGCGCCGCCGCGTGCTGTCCACCCTCGAAATGCCGCCCAGCTACAGCAAATTGCTCGACTCCCTGCACCGCGCCCAGGTCTATCGCGAGATGTACGACCAGGCCCGCGAGCGCGGCCGTCACCGTGAACCCAACCTGTTCCGCAGCCTGGTCGGCACCAGCCGGGCGATCCAGCACGTACGCCAGATGATGCAGCAAGTGGCCGACACCGACGCCAGTGTGTTGATCCTCGGCGAGTCGGGCACCGGCAAGGAAGTGGTCGCGCGCAACCTGCACTATCACTCCAAGCGCCGCGACGGGCCGTTCGTGCCGGTCAACTGCGGGGCGATCCCGGCAGAGCTGCTGGAAAGCGAATTGTTCGGCCACGAGAAGGGCGCCTTTACCGGGGCGATCACCAGCCGTGCCGGGCGTTTCGAGCTGGCCAACGGCGGCACGCTGTTTCTCGACGAAATCGGCGACATGCCGCTGCCGATGCAAGTCAAATTGCTGCGCGTGTTGCAGGAGCGCACCTTCGAGCGCGTGGGCAGCAACAAGACCCAGAGCGTGGACGTGCGCATCATCGCCGCCACCCACAAGAACCTCGAAAGCATGATCGAGGTCGGCAGCTTCCGCGAAGACCTGTACTACCGCCTCAACGTCTTCCCGATCGAGATGGCGCCGCTGCGTGAGCGCGTGGAAGACATCCCGTTGCTGATGAACGAATTGATTTCACGCATGGAGCACGAAAAACGCGGCTCCATCCGTTTCAACTCCGCCGCCATCATGTCGCTGTGCCGTCACGGTTGGCCGGGCAATGTTCGTGAGCTGGCCAACCTGGTGGAGCGCATGGCGATCATGCACCCCTACGGTGTGATCGGCGTGGTCGAGTTGCCGAAGAAATTCCGCTACGTCGACGATGAAGACGAGCAGATGGTCGACAGCCTGCGCAGTGACATGGAAGAGCGCGTGGCGATCAACGGCCATACGCCGGACTTCGGTGCCACGGCCATGCTGCCGCCCGAAGGCCTCGACCTGAAAGACTACCTCGGCAACCTGGAGCAAGGCCTGATCCAACAGGCCCTGGACGACGCCAATGGCATCGTCGCCCGTGCCGCCGAGCGCCTGCGCATTCGCCGCACCACCCTGGTGGAGAAGATGCGCAAGTACGGTATGAGCCGCAAAGAAGGTGATGAACAGGCGGATGATTGACGCGTGTTTTTCAGCATCTTGATTTATAAGTAGTTTTTTTTCGGCACGGGTATTGCTACAGCCCTCGCAACGTTCCGTTTAACTGACGGTCAGCCAAGCGAGAGAGCACCATGCCCCACGCCGCCCAACTATCTGCAGCCCCTGCCATTCCGGGGCTGGTTTCGCCTGTAGAACCGCCGATCCGCCAGGGTCTGGAACAGGCGTTCTCGCAGTTCAACCAGATGTCGAGCCAGCTGACCGATTCCTACAGTCTGCTTGAAGCCCGGGTGTCCGAGCTCAAAGGCGAACTGGCGGTGGTCAGTGCCCAGCGCATGCAGGAATTGGCCGAGAAAGAACGCCTGGCCAACCGTCTGCAGAACCTGCTCTCGCTGTTACCTGGTGGCGTGATCGTCATCGACGACCAGGGCCGTGTGCGCGAAGCCAACCCGGCGGCCTGCGACCTGCTCGGCCTGCCGCTGGAGGGCGAGCTGTGGCGCCACGTCATCACCCGTTGCTTCGCGCCGCGTGACGATGACGGCCACGAAGTGTCCCTCAAGGATGGGCGGCGCCTGTCCATCGCCACCCGTTCACTGGATGCCGAGCCGGGCCAGTTGGTGCTGCTCAACGACCTGACGGAAACCCGTCACCTGCAGGATCAACTGGCGCGCCATGAGCGTTTGTCGTCGCTGGGGCGGATGGTCGCTTCCCTGGCGCATCAGATCCGTACGCCGCTGTCGGCGGCATTGATCTACGCCAGTCATTTGACTGATGAGCAACTGCCGGCAGCCACCCACCAGCGCTTTGCCGGGCGCCTCAAGGAGCGCCTGCACGAGCTGGAGCATCAGGTGCGCGACATGCTGGTGTTTGCCCGTGGCGAACTGCCGCTGACCGACCGCTTGACCCCGGCCGCGTTGATGCAAGCCCTGCAAGCGGCGGCCGCCACGCATACCGAGGGCGCCAGCCTGCGCTGGCAATGCGACAGCCACCAGGGTGAGTTGCTGTGCAATCGCGACACCTTGGTCGGCGCGCTGCTCAACCTGATCGAAAACGCCACCCAGGCCAGCGGCCCGGGTGCGCGCCTCAAGGTGCACCTGTACCGCCGCGAGCAAACCCTGCGCCTGTGCATCAGCGACAGCGGCAGTGGTATAGCGCCGGCCGTGCTGCAGCGCCTGGGCGAGCCCTTTTTCACCACCAAGACCAACGGCACCGGCCTGGGCCTGACCGTGGTCAAGGCAGTGGCACGTGCGCATCAGGGAGAATTGCAGCTGCGTTCCCGGTTGGGGCGTGGCACCTGTGCATTGATGACCTTGCCGCTGTTTTCCAGCGCGGCAAGCGCGGAGTAAAAGGATCATGACTATCAAGGTTTTACTGGTTGAAGACGATCGCGCCCTGCGTGAAGCATTGGCTGACACGCTGCTGTTGGCGGGCCATGACTACCGCGCGGTCGGCTCTGCCGAGGAAGCCTTGGAGGCCGTGGAGCGGGAAACTTTCAGCCTGGTGGTCAGCGATGTGAACATGCCCGGCATGGACGGCCATCAGTTGCTCGGCCTGCTGCGCGCGCGCCAGCCGCAATTGCCGGTGCTGCTGATGACCGCCCATGGCGCCGTGGAGCGGGCCGTGGACGCCATGCGCCAGGGCGCGGCGGATTATCTGGTCAAGCCGTTCGAACCCAAGGCGTTGATCGAACTGGTGGCGCGGCATGCGCTTGGCGTTATTTCGACGGTTGAGGGCGATGGCCCGATTGCCTTCGAGCCGGCCAGCGCGCAGTTGCTGGAACTGGCGGCCCGGGTGGCGCGCAGCGATTCGACCGTATTGATCTCGGGGGAGTCCGGCACCGGCAAGGAAGTGTTGGCGCGCTATATCCACCAGCAATCCAGTCGGGCCGGGCAGCCCTTCATTGCGATCAACTGTGCGGCGATTCCGGACAACATGCTTGAAGCCACCCTGTTCGGCCACGAAAAGGGCTCGTTCACCGGCGCCATCGCGGCCCAGGCCGGCAAGTTCGAACAGGCCGACGGCGGCACCATTTTGCTCGACGAAATCTCGGAAATGCCCCTGGGCCTGCAAGCCAAGTTGCTGCGCGTGTTGCAGGAGCGCGAAGTGGAGCGGGTGGGCGCGCGCAAGCCGATCCAGTTGGATATCCGCGTGGTCGCCACCACCAACCGCGACCTGGCGGGCGAAGTGGCGGCGGGGCGCTTTCGCGAAGACCTGTTCTACCGCCTGTCGGTGTTCCCCCTGGCCTGGCGGCCGTTGCGCGAACGCCCGGCGGATATCATTCCCCTGGCCGAGCGTCTGTTGAACAACCACGTCAAAAAAATGAAGCATGCCCAGGCGCGGCTGTCGGCCGAGGCCGAAGCCTGCCTGGTTGCTTATCCATGGCCGGGTAATGTGCGCGAGCTGGACAACGCAATCCAGCGAGCGCTGATCCTGCAGCAGGGTGGCTTGATCCAGCCCCAGGATTTCTGCCTGGCCATGGGCAGTGGCGTGGCGCCGTTGCCGAGCCTTGCGCCGGCACCGCTCGTCGCCGAAACCGAATCGGCCGGCGCCCTGGGCGATGACCTGCGCCGCCGCGAATTCCAGATGATCATCGACACCCTGCGCGCCGAGCGCGGCCGCCGCAAGGAAGCGGCCGAGCGCCTCGGCATCAGCCCGCGCACCCTGCGCTACAAGCTGGCGCAGATGCGTGACGCCGGGATGGATGTGGAAGCGTATCTGTTCGCCACCTGACTTCGCGCCAATGCCGTTTGTAGGAGCGAGCTTGCTCGCGAAGCACTCATGGACGCCGCGTACATCCAGGAAGCACGCGTTATCGTTGACGTTTTTCGCGAGCAAGAACTAGGCGTCCCCCTCGCTCCTACAAAAAAAACGTGCAGTAACAAGGTCGACAAGCTTTGTCGCCTTTTCTTACGAGTCGCAACGAAGCTGGCACCCTTGTTGCACCTCCCCCTGGTAACCGCTGCGTAGTGTCAAAAAATTGCGGGTCGTCGGAGAGAGAAGTTCATGAGCCAGGGTATTGAGTTCAATCGGTTGATGTTGGATATGCGCTCCATGCAAATGGATGCCATGGCTCAACCGAAATCCGTCGCGCCAGCGCCGGAATTGGGCCAAAGCAGTTTTGCCGACATGCTCGGTCAGGCAATCAATAAAGTCAGTGATACCCAGCAGGCTTCCAGCCAGTTGGCGACGGCGTTCGAGATCGGTAAAAGCGGCGTGGACCTCACCGATGTGATGGTCGCCTCGCAAAAGGCCAGTGTGTCCTTCCAGGCCTTGACCCAAGTGCGTAACAAGCTGGTCCAGGCTTATCAAGACATCATGCAGATGCCGGTTTAAGGGCGAGATTTAACTCATGGCAGAAGCAATCGACAACGTACCCGCCAAGACAGACGGCAAACCGCCGCTGTTTGGCCTGTCGTTCCTGGAAAATCTCTCCGAAATGACCATGTTGCGCCAGGTGGGCCTGTTGGTCGGTCTGGCTGCCAGCGTGGCGATTGGTTTTGCCGTGGTGCTGTGGTCGCAGCAACCTGATTACCGGCCGCTGTACGGCAGCCTGGCGGGCATGGATTCCAAGCAGATCATGGAAACCCTCGCCGCCGCCGACATCGCCTACACCGTGGAGCCCAACTCCGGCGCCCTGCTGGTCAAGGCCGATGACGTGGCACGTGCGCGGATGAAACTGGCCGCCGCCGGCGTGACGCCGTCCGACAGCAATATCGGTTTTGAAATCCTCGACAAGGACCAGGGCCTGGGCACCAGCCAGTTCATGGAAGCCACCCGCTACCGTCGCGGCCTGGAAGGCGAACTGGCGCGTACCATCTCCAGCCTGAATAACGTCAAGGGTGCCCGTGTGCACCTGGCGATTCCGAAAAGCTCGGTGTTCGTGCGTGACGAGCGCAAGCCCAGCGCCTCGGTATTGGTCGAGCTGTTTTCCGGCCGTTCCCTGGAGCCCGGCCAGGTGCTGGCAATTATCAACCTGGTGGCCACCAGCGTTCCCGAACTGAGCAAGTCGCAGATCACGGTGGTCGACCAGAAGGGCAACCTGCTCTCCGACATGGCCGAAAACTCCGCGCTGACCCAGGCCGGCAAGCAGTTCGATTACAGCCGCCGCATGGAAAGCATGCTGACCCAGCGCGTGCACAACATCCTGCAACCGGTGTTGGGCAACGACCGCTACAAGGCTGAAGTGTCCGCCGACGTGGATTTCAGCGCCGTCGAGTCGACATCCGAGCAATTCAACCCGGACCAGCCCGCCCTGCGCAGCGAGCAGTCCACCAGCGAACAACGCACCGCCAGCAATGGTCCGCAAGGCGTGCCGGGTGCCCTGAGCAACCAGCCGCCGTCCCCGGCGTCGGCCCCGCAAACCACCGGTGGCGCCGCTGCCACCGCTGGCGCGATTGCGGCGGGTCAACCGCTGCTGGACGCCAACGGCCAGCAGATCATGGACCCGGCCACCGGCCAGCCGATGCTCGCGCCTTACCCGGCGGACAAGCGTAACCAGTCCACCAAGAACTTCGAGCTCGACCGCTCCATCAGCCACACCAAACAGCAGCAAGGCAAGATCAATCGCCTGTCGGTGTCGGTGGTGGTCGATGACCAGGTCAAGGTCAACGCCGCTGACGGCGCCGTGACACGCGCGCCATGGAGCGCCGATGAATTGGCGCGCTTTACCCGCCTGGTGCAGGACGCCGTCGGTTTCGACGCCAGCCGTGGCGACAGCGTCAGCGTGATCAACATGCCATTCTCCGTCGAGCGCGGCGAAGTGATCGCCGACCCGGCGTTCTACACCCAGCCGTGGTTCTGGGACATCGTCAAGCAAGTGCTGGGGGTGCTGTTTATCCTGGTGCTGGTGTTCGGCGTGCTGCGCCCGGTGCTCAACAACATCACCGGTGGCAGCAAGAAACAGCTGGCGCTGGCCGGTGGCGACGTCGAGTTGGGCGGCATGGGCGGCCTGGACGGCGAGTTGGCCAACGACCGCGTCAGCCTGGGCGGCCCGCAAAGCATCCTGTTGCCAAGCCCGAGCGAAGGCTATGACGCTCAGTTGAACGCAATCAAGAGTCTGGTGGCAGAAGACCCGGGCCGTGTGGCCCAGGTCGTGAAAGAGTGGATTAACGCTGATGAATGATCGAGTCGCTGTGGCCAAGCTTTCCCGGGTCGACAAAGCCGCCGTGCTGCTGCTGTCGCTGGGCGAAACCGACGCTGCCCAAGTGCTGCGCCACATGGGCCCCAAAGAGGTCCAGCGCGTGGGCGTGGCCATGGCGCAGATGCGCAATGTGCACCGCGAGCAAGTCGAGCAGGTGATGAGCGAGTTCGTCGAGATTGTCGGCGACCAGACCAGCCTGGGCGTCGGCTCCGACAGCTACATCCGCAAAATGCTCACCTCGGCCCTGGGCGAAGACAAGGCCAACGGCCTGATCGACCGCATCCTGCTGGGCGGCAACACCAGTGGCCTGGACAGCCTCAAATGGATGGAGCCGCGCGCCGTCGCCGACGTGATCCGCTACGAGCACCCGCAGATCCAGGCCATTGTCGTCGCCTACCTGGACCCGGACCAGGCCGGTGAAGTGCTCGGCCACTTCGACCACAAAGTGCGCCTGGACATCATCCTGCGCGTGTCGTCGCTCAACACCGTGCAGCCGGCGGCGCTCAAAGAACTCAACACGATTCTCGAGAAACAGTTCTCGGGCAACTCGAATGCCTCGCGCACCACCCTGGGTGGCATCAAGCGGGCGGCCGACATCATGAACTTCCTCGACAGCTCGGTCGAAGGCCAACTGATGGACTCGATCCGCGAGATCGACGACACCCTGTCCGGCCAGATCGAAGACCTGATGTTCGTGTTCAACAACCTGGCCGATGTCGACGACCGTGGCATCCAGGCGTTGCTGCGCGAAGTGTCGTCCGACGTGCTGGTGCTGGCGCTCAAGGGCTCGGACGAGGGCGTCAAGGAGAAGATCTTCAAGAACATGTCCAAGCGTGCCTCCGAACTGCTGCGCGACGACCTCGAAGCCAAGGGCCCGGTACGCGTCAGCGACGTGGAAACCGCGCAGAAAGAAATCCTCACCATTGCCCGCCGTATGGCCGAAGCCGGAGAAATCGTTCTCGGCGGGAAGGGCGGCGAAGAAATGATCTAAGGCGCCCCGCATGTCGAACAAAGATGAGACGCCCAGCGATCTGATTCGCGCGCGGGATGTCGGCGGGTTCGACATCTGGTCGTTGCCCAGCTTCGACCCCCACGTGCCGCAGCCGGAGCCTGAGCCGGTGGAGGAGCCGCCGGCACAGATGGAAGAAGTGCCGCTGGATGAAGTCCAGCCACTGACCCTTGAAGAGTTGGAAGCCATCCGCCAGGAGGCTTACAACGAAGGCTTCGCGGCGGGTGAAAAAGATGGCTTTCGCAGCACCACCCTCAAGGTCCGTCAGGAGGCTCAAGACGCCCTCAGCGTCAAGCTGGGCAGCCTGGAGCGCTTGATGGGCAACCTGTTCGACCCCATCGCCGAACAGGACTCGCAGTTGGAAAAATCCATGGTCGGCCTGGTGCAGCACATCACCCGCCAGGTGATCCAGCGTGAACTGGTGCTCGATTCCAGCCAGATCGAAAGCGTGATGCGCGAAGCCCTCAAGCTGCTGCCCCTGGGCGTGGGCAATGTGCGGCTGTACATCAACCCGCAGGATTTCGAGCAGGTCAAAGCCTTGCGCGAGCGCCATGAAGAAACCTGGCGCATCGTCGAGGACGCCGCGCTGCTGCCTGGCGGTTGCCGCGTCGAGACCGAGCACAGCCGCATCGATGCCACGGTGGAAACCCGCATCAGCCAGATCATGGTCAAGCTGTTCGACCAGTTGCATGAACAGGTGCTGCACCCGGCCGAGCCTGACCTGAGCGTTGACCTGGACGCCACCGATGCGCCTTGATCGCACCAGCTTCGCCAAGCGCCTGGGCGGCTACGCCGAGGCCACTGAGTTACCCGGCCAGCCGATCCTCGAAGGGCGCCTGTTGCGCATGGTCGGCCTGACGCTTGAGGCCGAGGGCTTGCGCGCTGCCATGGGCAGCCGCTGCATGGTAATCAACGACGACAGCTACCACCCGGTGCAGGTCGAAGCCGAAGTCATGGGTTTTTCCGGCAACAAGATTTTCCTGATGCCGGTGGGCAGCCTCGCCGGTATCGCTCCGGGTGCCCGTGTGGTGCCCCTGGCCGACACCGGGCGCTTGCCGATGGGCATGAGCATGCTCGGGCGCGTACTCGACGGTGCCGGTCGTCCGCTGGATGGCAAGGGCGGCATGAAGGCCGAGGACTGGGTGCCTATGGACGGCCCCACCATCAACCCGCTCAACCGCAACCCCATCAGCGTGCCGCTGGACGTGGGCATTCGCAGCATCAACGGTTTATTGACGGTCGGTCGCGGCCAGCGCCTGGGCCTGTTCGCCGGTACCGGTGTGGGTAAGTCGGTATTGCTGGGCATGATGACGCGCTTTACCGAGGCCGACATCATCGTGGTCGGGCTGATCGGCGAGCGGGGCCGTGAGGTCAAGGAATTCATCGAGCACAGCCTGGGTGAAGAAGGCCTCAAGCGTTCCGTCGTCGTCGCCTCTCCGGCGGATGACGCACCGCTGATGCGCCTGCGCGCCGCCATGTACTGCACGCGCATCGCCGAATATTTTCGCGACAAGGGCAAGAACGTCCTGTTGCTGATGGACTCGCTCACGCGCTTCGCCCAGGCCCAGCGTGAAATCGCCCTGGCCATCGGTGAGCCACCGGCGACCAAGGGCTATCCGCCGTCGGTGTTCGCCAAACTGCCCAAGCTGGTGGAGCGTGCCGGTAACGCCGAGGCCGGCGGGGGCTCGATCACCGCGTTCTACACGGTATTGTCCGAAGGCGATGACCAGCAGGACCCGATTGCCGACTCGGCGCGGGGCGTGCTCGATGGGCACATCGTGCTGTCGCGCCGCCTGGCGGAAGAGGGGCACTACCCGGCCATTGATATCGAAGCGTCCATCAGCCGGGTGATGCCGGCGGTGGTCACGCCGGAACACATGGCCCGCGCACAATACTTCAAGCAACTGTGGTCGCGTTACCAGCAGAGCCGCGACCTGATCAGCGTCGGCGCCTACGTGGCCGGTGGCGATCGCGAGACCGACCTGGCCATTGCCCTGCAGCCGCAATTGGTGACTTACCTGCGCCAGGGGCTTAACGACAAGATCAGCATGGGCGAAAGCGAAGCGCATCTGCAGTCCATCTTCGCCCCCGCGCCGGGCGGCTAACCCATGGCCAACAGCCGCGCCGCGCGCCTGGCCCCGGTGGTGGAAATGGCCGAAAAGGCCGAAAAAACCGCCGTGCAGCGCCTGGGGTATTTCCAGGGCCAGGTGCGCCTGGCGGAGAGCAAACTGGGCGACCTGGAGCGCTTTCGCCTCGAATATCAGCAACAGTGGATCGAACGCGGCAGCAAGGGCGTGTCGGGCCAGTGGCTGATGGGGTATCAGGGCTTTCTCAATCAGCTGGAAACCGCCGTCGGCCAACAACGCCAGAGCCTGGCCTGGCACCAGAACAACCTCGACAAGGCCCGCGAAAGCTGGCAACAGGCGTTTGCCCGCGTCGAAGGGTTGCGCAAGCTGGTGCAGCGCTATATCGATGAAGCGCGGGCGATTGAAGACAAGCGCGAGCAGAAGTTGCTCGATGAACTGTCCCAGCGCCTTCCGCGCCAGGAACAGTTCTAACCAACGCAGCAGGAAAAAATGTGGGAGGGGGCTTGCCCCCGATTGCGGTGTGTCAGCCAAGGATTTCTTGACTGACACTCTGCTATCGGGACATAGGTATCTACACAACTCAGCAGCGCCCAACCGTAACCACGATGCGAAGCGAGCCGCTCTTGATCTTGATCTTGATCTGCTTGTGATCTCAGGCGCCCCGTTAAACCACGCTGGCCGAACGCAGGCTTGAATCCGTGGGCAACCCGGCAGGACGCCGGGTTAGCCGCACTGGGCCATGGATGGCCCATTGCGGCGGCCCACGGATT
>Ga0105246_10000348_pt1 | contig 24737 bp, 34 predicted proteins | sample KBSM64metaG_FD_99694 | JGI IMG/M metagenome (GOLD analysis project Ga0105246, IMG submission 99694) | Miscanthus rhizosphere microbial communities from Kellogg Biological Station, Michigan, USA - KBS M6-4 metaG | ecosystem: Host-associated > Plants > Roots > Rhizosphere > Soil | place... | reverse complement strand
TTGGCTCCTTCACCGATCGTCGGGCTCGATCTCCGGCGACAGGCAACATTGACTCGAAAATTCAGGAACTGTCATGAAACACTTCGCAGCCCCCCTCATCGCGCTGACGTTTGCCGCCGGCGCGGCCACCGCTCAAGCGCAAGACACCGCCGCTCAAGCCGCGGCCCAGCCGGCGCAGCCGGACGCCTCGGCCGCGCCCGCGGCTCCCGCTCCCGAAGCTGCCGCGCCTGCAACCGCGGTCACCACCCAAGTCTCCGACACCGAAGTTGACAGCTTCGCCAAGGCCACCGTCGCGGTGCAGAAGATCAACGCCGACGCCAAGCTCGACGAAGCCGCCAAGCAGAAACAGATGGCCGAGGCTGTCAAGTCCGCGGGGCTCGAACCGGCGCGCTACAATGACATCGGCAAGGCGGTCGGCTCCGACCCGGCGCTGCTCGCCAAGATTCAGACCGCCATGGCCAAGTACGCGGGCCCCAGCCAAGGCTAACCCTTTGATCCGCCAGACCCGCGCGGACGCCTTACCGTTTCCGCGCGGTTCTTGCGGGCAGCACAGATGAGGCTGGTCAGCGGTCCGGCCAGCACGCGATCGCGTTAACCCCATCCTGGCACATCCCTAGTTGTGCCGATTGCGCTTCGAGCGCTGAGCGGAATAATCGAGCGGTGATGAAAGTGGCAGCGCTCTTCACTAAGATCGTACTCGCGATCCTGTTCACTTTCCCAATCCTCAGGGTGTGAGGGGGCTAACATGATGGACGATTTGGAACAGGACCGCCCGAACGACGAGCGGCGCGCGACTGGCCGTGCTCCGGTGAGCTTCAAGATTTCCATTCGCCAGAGGGGCCGCAATCAGCAGCCCGCCACAACGACCAATCTTTCGCCCTTCGGCTGTGCGGTTTCGGAGACCTTCCTGATCGCGGACCAGCAGACCGTTTGGGTCAGACTGCCCGGTTTGGAAAGCCAGATGGCCACGCTTCGCTGGGCGCGGCATGGAACGGCGGGCTTCGCATTCGATCACCCTCTTCACCCGCTGGTGTTCGCACGCTTTGCGGACTCAACGGCGAGCGACGGGCAAGCGTGTCCACAGCAGAATCCGCTGGCGACGCACCCGGCGGAGGGCTCAAACTCAAGAAAAGCGCAGATACTTGCAGGCTGGGCGGACCCTTCCGAGCGGATCCTGGCGAAGAAAGAGCCCATGCCCGACGGCAAATCGTTTGGGGGGCTGATACGAAGGCGTACCGCGCGCGTTGCCGACCATCGCCGGGAAAGGCGTTATCCCTCACCGCTCGGGGCGACCGGAACCGTCAGCGTGGGCGAACATAGCGCGAAGATCTTCAATCTGTCCGCCAGCGGCCTGCAAATCGAGTTCGGCAGCCGTGTCGAGATCGGCAGCTCGCTGCCGGTAATCTTCGAGGGATGCGCCAGCCTCACCGCTCAGGTCGTCTGGGCCCGGGGAGAGCAGCTTGGCTTGGCCCTGCCACGCGATTCCATCGATCTGCGTGAGATTCCCGATGCGGAATCCGAACTGGGGGCCTTGCATTGACACACCTTCGGCAACGGACCGTGGGCTGACTTTCAGCCGCTAGGTTACTGTCCTCCCGCCGGGCTGTGGGAGCCAAGGTCGAGCTTCATGTCCTCCTCGCTCTCCTGCGGCACCGGGCGATTGCCGGGGGCCATCAGGCTGCGAACCATCTCGGCGCGCATGTCCTCGAACTTGACCCGGCCGGGAGTCGGCTTGTCGGTCGGGAAGGCATCCTCAATCTCGCGGTGGCGCTGCTTCACTTCCTCGAGGAACTCGCGGTTGGTGAAGATGTAGAAGCGGTTAGCCTTGATCGCTTCGACCACCGCCTTGCCGGTATCGAGCGGGTCGATCGCCCCGCGCATCGCGTCCCACAGATCCTTCAGGAACTGCGGCGCGCCTTCCTCCTTGATGTGCTCCGGATCGTCCTCCGGCAGCGGCACCAGTGCGGTGCGGGTGGCGCCCGGGAACAGGCATGAGACGCCGATGCCCTTGGGCGCGAGCTGAATCCTGAGGCTCTCCGAGAACCCGCGCACCGCGTACTTGGCCGTGGAATAGGCAGCGAGGCCCGGCAGCGGCACCACGCCGGCCATGCTGCTAGTGTTGACCACGTGCCCGCCCTCGCCCTGCGCCCGGATGATCGGGACGATGATCTTGGTGCCGTTGACCACCCCGCCGAGGTTGACCGCAATCGCCCGGTCCCAGTCGTCGAAGTCCTCACCGGCCGCGGTACCGCCGCCGTTCACCCCGGCGTTGTTGCACAGCACGTGGATTTTGCCGAACGCGTCGAGGGTCTCGGCCGCCGCGGCGCGCAAGCTGTCGCGCTCGGCGACGTTGGTCTTGACGAAATGGACCGCGTTGTTGCCCGCGAGCTGAGCCTTGGCCTTGGCGATGTGTTCGTCGTTCCAGTCGGCGAGGCTGACCTTCATCCCCTCCTCGAGAAACGCGCGGGCCATGCCGAGGCCGATCCCGCTTGCCCCGCCGGTGATGAAGGCGACTTTGCCGGTCAGGTCTTCCATCGCGACTATTCTTCCCGGAAGCGGTTGAAGTCCGGCATCGTTTCGGTGCGGTCGGGCGTGGCCGCGAGCACCGCTTCGGCGCGTGCGCGCATGGCGCCTTTGAACATGCCGTGGGTGACGAGGTAGGTCGCGTTGGAAAGGATGCCGTCGGCCACCAGGTTGCCGACTTCGACCGGGTCCATCCAATCGTCGCCAACAATGCGGCGCGAGAGGCGTTCCTCACTGGCCTTGTAGCCCGAGCGGGCGCGGAATTGCTCCGGGCGGTTCTGGTTCGCCTCGTGGATGCGGCTCTTGACCGGCCCGGGCAGGAGGATCGAGACGCCGATACCCTTCTCGCCGAGAACACCTTTCACCGCCTCGCAGTAGTGGCACACCGCTGCCTTGCTCGCCGCGTAGATCGCCAGGTGCTCGGGCATGACGACTTCGGCGGCGAGGCTGGCGGTGGAGACGATGTGGCCACCGCGCCCGTGGGCGATGATCTGCGGCACGAATTCGACGAAGCCGTTGACCACCCCGCCAACGTTGACCCCGAAGCCGAAATCGTAGTCGGCGTAAGTCGCCTCGAGCACCGGCCCTTCGAGGCCGACGCCGGCGTTGTTGACCAGGATATCGATACCCCCGAACTCGTCCCGCATCTTCTGCGCCGCTTCGCGGTATCTGGCGCGATCGGTGACATCGAGCTGGAGCGCGCTGACTGCGTTCGACTGGCCGCCACCGGCGAACTCGGCGAGGGCATCGTCGATATGATCCTGCCTCAGGTCCGCCAGCACCACCTTGGCGCCACGTTCGACCAGCACCTTGGCGATGCCGAGGCCGATGCCGCTGGCCCCGCCGGTGACGAATGCGGTCTTTCCCTCGAAGCTGGTGATCGGCATCGGCTTTTCCTACTTCCCCTTCGAGGCCATGCCCGCCGCGGCGATGCCCGCCTCGCCACAAGCACTGTCCTCGGCGCTCTGGCCGCCGGACACGCCCACGCCGCCGAGCGCCGTACCGTCGGGCGAGAAGATCGGCGTTCCGCCTTCCCAACTGGCCAGGCCCGGGGCGCCCTGTCCCCAGTTGGCGGTCTCCTTCGAGGCGACGTGGATCGTCGCCGCCGACTTGCCCTTCCACTCGGCAAAGCCGGCGACGGCGGTCGGTGTGCCGTCCATGAACGCGAACGTGAGCAGACGCCCGCTCTCGTCAAACACGGCCACCGCCAGCGTCAACTTGCGCTCGCCGGCCCAGGCCAGGCAGCCTTCCCGGATCTTGGCCGCAGTGGCGTAGTCGAGCACCGGACGGGCCGTCTGTGCCGCAGCTGGTATCGGGCCCGCGGCCAACAGCGCCGCCAGTGCCATCCGAACGACGTCAGCCTTCATCCGCGGGCTCTCCTCTCGCAGCGCGACGCGGCGTTGTGGCAGAGCGAGGCGAGACGGTCTACGATTCGCTTAGAATGGCGCATCCCGTTTGAACGGCACTTCCGCGTGCCGCGGCGGCGGAGGTTCGGCGGCCTCGTCGTTCCATTCTCGCCCATTGGGAAAGCGCACAGGCACGCCGAGCAGCTCATCCGGATCGAACAGGCGCGCGCTGACGCCCATCGTGTCGAGCGGCTCGAGCGAGGTCCAGCCGATCGAGGCGCTGCAAGTGGGGCAGAACACGAAGGCAATCCAGGGCTCGATGTCGGAGCGGACGAACGACTTCGTCTCGCCGGCGATGGTCACTTCATCCGGCGGGAAATAGCAGGTGAGCGAACCGAGCTTGAAGCAGGCCGTGCAATCGCAAGAATTGAGGTACTCGGGCCGGCCCGGCACGGTGACGGTCACCCCGCCGCACAGGCACGCTCCCTTCACACCAGCTCGCGCACGTCGGTCAGTTTGCCGGTGACCGCGGCCGCCGCGGCCATCGCCGGGCTGACGAGATGAGTTCGTGCGCCGGGGCCCTGGCGGCCGACGAAGTTGCGGTTGCTGGTGCTGGCGCAGCGCTCGCCGGCGGGGACCTTGTCGGGGTTCATGCCGAGGCAGGCCGAGCAGCCTGGCTCGCGCCATTCGAGGCCGGCATCGATGAACACCTTGTCGAGGCCCTCTTCCTCAGCCTGGGCCTTCACCAGGCCCGAGCCGGGGACGACGATCGCCCATTTGACGTTATCGGCCTTCTTGCGGCCCCGCAGCACTGCGGCTGCGGCGCGCAAGTCCTCAATGCGGCTGTTGGTGCAAGAGCCGATGAAGACGTTCTGCACTTCGACCTGGTCCATCGGCTGCCCGGGCGCGAGCCCCATGTAGTCGAGGCTGGCCTGCGCGGCTTTCTGCTTGCCGGGGTCGGCGAAGCTCGCCGGATCGGGCACGACGCCGCCAATGGCGACGGTATCCTCGGGGCTGGTGCCCCAGGTCACCGTGGGCTCGACCGCGGTCGCATCGATGCGAACGGTCTTGTCGAACTTCGCGCCTTCGTCGGTCTTGAGCGTGCGCCAGTAGGCGACCGCACGATCCCACTCTTCGCCTTTGGGCGCGAACGGGCGGCCCTTGAGGTAGGCGAACGTGGTTTCGTCCGGAGCGATCAGGCCGGCGCGGGCGCCGCCCTCAATGCTCATGTTGCAGATGGTCAGGCGTTCCTCGATCGTCATGGCCTCGAACACGGGCCCGCGGTACTCGATCACGTGTCCCGTACCGCCGGCAGTGCCGATCGTGCCTATGATGTGCATGATCAAGTCTTTGGCCGTCACGCCGGGGCCGAGCTTGCCCTCGACCACCACCTGCATTGTCTTGGAGGGGCGCAGCAGCAGGGTCTGCGTCGCGAGCACGTGCTCGACCTCGCTGGTGCCGATGCCGAAGGCCAGCGCGCCGAGCGCGCCGTGCGAGGCGGTGTGGCTGTCGCCGCAGACCAGCGTCGTCCCGGGCAGCGTGAAGCCCTGTTCGGGGCCGATCACATGGACGATGCCCTGCTCCCGCGCGGTCGCGCCGAAATAGCGGATGCCGAACTCGGGCGCGTTTGTCTCCAGCGCGGCGAGCTGGTGGCGGCTCTCCGCATCCTTGATAGGCACGCGGTTGCCCTCGGCGTCGATGCGCGCGGTGGTCGGCAGGTTGTGATCGGGCACGGCGAGCGTCAGCTCGGGATGACGGACCTTGCGGCCGTTGAGGCGCAGCGCTTCGAAGGCCTGCGGGCTGGTCACTTCGTGGACAAGGTGGCGGTCGATGAAGATCAGGCAGGTGCCGTCGTCGCGACGCTCGATCACATGAGCGTCCCAGATCTTTTCGTAAAGGGTGCGGGGCCGGTCGGACATGGGCTTTCGCCTAGTCCCCCCGACCCCGCGCTGACAAGGTAACAAAACTTGAGTGAGCTCAAGTGTTAGCGATGGCGGTCGTAGCGATCGTTGCGGCCCGGATGGTTGTTCCAGTCATGCGCCTGGCGCTGGACGGACACGCGGACCGAGGCGATCTCGCGTTCCAGCGTCCGCACTTCCGCGCGGGTGAAGCCGTGGCGGGCATACGTGCGGTAAAGCCACTGGAGCCGGTCGACGCGGTTTTCGAGCGCGCGTTCCTCGCGGTTGGAAAGGCCGCGTGTGCGATCGACCTGACGGTCGAGCTGGGCGATCTCGGCGCGGAGCTGCCCGGGGTTTGCGGCATTCCACGATTGGGCGCTCGCGGGCGAGCCGAACAGCGCGCCGGCCGCGAGAGCAAGCGGGGCGGCGAGGAGAAGCTTTTTCATGGCACTGATCCTTTGTTCATCTTTCGGCGTCTGCCGATGAACGAGATATGGCACCGCCGCGGCCAGCTGTCCGTCTCATATGGTAAGATTGTGTCGCAAGCCGGTGCAAAGCTTGCTCGATGCTGCACGAGTTCAGCCTTCGGCGTCGGCCAGCCCATGCTTGCGGATGCAATGGCGCAGCTGGTCGTAGGTCAGGCCGAGCGCCTTGGCGGTCTGGCGCTGGTTCCAGCGGTTGCGCCCGAGGTGGTGCTCGACGATCGCCCTCTCGTGCGCCTCGACCGCCGCGCGCAAGTCCGCGACCGATTCGTAATCGCTGCGCATCGGCGCCGGCTCGGCGCCGTTATGCGGTTGCTCGGCGGCTTGGTGCGAGCGTTCGCCGATTGGCTTCCACGGGCTCTCGAACGGATCGAACTGCACGTGGCCGATCGGCTGCTCCCAGTCACCCCAGCGATAGACCGCTCGCTCGATCACGTTGCGCAGCTCGCGCACGTTGCCAGGCCAAGGGTAGTCCTCCATCTGGCGGCTGACGTGGTCGGCGAAGCCCGGCCATTGCTCCCAGCCGATCTCCGCCGCCATCCGCCGCCCGAAGTAATCGGCAAGGACGGGGATGTCACCGTCGCGCACCCGCAACGGCGGCAGTGTAATGACCTCGAAGCACAGCCGGTCGAGCAAGTCGGCGCGGAAGCGGCCCTCGTCGGCCAGCCGCGGCAGGTCCTCGTTGGTGGCGGCGACGATGCGCACGTCGACCCGGATGGGGTGCGACGAGCCGATGCGGGTGACCTCACCGTATTCGACCGCGCGCAACAGCCGTTCCTGCGCCCCCATCGACAGAGTCGCCAGTTCGTCGAGGAATAGCGTGCCCCGGTCGGCTTCTTCGAACCTTCCAGCGCGAGATTTGGTAGCGCCGGTGAACGATCCTGCCTCGTGGCCGAACAGCTCGGCCTCAATCAGCGTCTCGGGCAGCGCCGCGCAGTTCATCGTGACGAGCGGCTCTTCCCAGCGGTTCGACAAGCGGTGGAGGCGCTCGGCGATCAGTTCCTTGCCGGTGCCACGCTCGCCGATCACCAGCACCGGCCGGCGCATCGGCGCGGCCCGACTGGCCCGCTCGACGGCGTCGAGGAAGACGCTGGACTGGCCGACGAACTGGTTACCCCGCTCCATGCCCGATCCTTAGCGTATTTTCCTAACTTCTGGCAATACGCACCATATGCGGTCGGGGGCGCCAAGCCCAAACCCGCCGGAATCCACCATTCCCGCGAATTGGCACGGCGCTTGCGAATAGGTGTCCATCAGGTTTGGATCAGGAGGACAATCCGATGTTCGATCGCCACTTTCTCACCAGCAAGCTCGGCATCGCCGCGCTGGTCAGCGTGGCCATGATGGTCGCTTTCAACGTCTACGCGCTGAGCATGCAGCTCGACGCGCCGTTGGCGGCGGGCCACGCGGGCGCCGCCGTCGGCCTGCCGCTGGTCGTGCTCGCATGAGCCGTGACCCGATCAATCCGCTGACCCCGATCGGCCCGCGCCGTACCGCGCGGGACGAGCGCGAGGCCTCGCGGATCGATCAGGAGATCGAGCGCTTGCGCACGAGCCCGACCCCTACTCGCAACTCTCTTGCTGCCGGAGCCGTCTGGATGGGTATCTTTTCGCGTACCCGCGATATCATCGCGGCCAATTTCAATGACCTGCTGGAGCAGGCCGACGATCCTTCCAAGATGATCCGCATGATCATCATGGAGATGGAGGAGACGCTGGTCGAGGTTCGCGCCAGCGCCGCCCGCACGATCGCCGACCAGAAGGAGATGCACCGCCACACGGTCAAGCTCGATCGGCTCCAGGCCGACTGGGCGGAGAAGGCGCAGCTGGCCCTCAGCAAGGATCGTGACGACCTCGCCCGCGCGGCGCTGATGGAGAAGAAGAAGGCCGGCGACATGGCCGAGCAGCTCAAGACCGAGATTGCCGTGCTCGACGATGCGCTGCGCGCTTACGAGCAGGACATCGCCAAGCTGCAGAACCGCCTGCGCGAGGCCCGCAGCCGGCAGAGCCAGATCGCCGCGCGGCTGGAAAGCGCCGAGAACCGCGTCAAGCTGCGCAGCCTGATGACCAACGAACGGGTCGACGAGGCGCTCACCCGCTTCGACCAGCTCGAGCGCCGCGTCGATTACGCCGAAGGCCGCGCAGACGCGCTGTCGATCGCCGACGGCACCGGCAAGCCGAGCCTGGCCGACGAGATTTCCGCGCTCGAGGGCTCGGACAAGATCGACCAGGAGCTTGAGGAAATGAAGCGCGCGCTCGGCAAGGGCGGCGACGAGACTAAGGGAGAATAGGTCGTGGAGGCTTTACCGTTTGTTGCCATCATATTCATCGGCTTGCCGTGGATCATCTTCCACTATGTGACGAAGTGGAAAACCGCCGCGACAATCACCAACGACGACGAGGTTCTCCTGGAGGAACTCTATCAGCTCGCCAAGCGCCTCGACGAGCGGATGGACACCGTCGAGCGGCTGGTCGCCTCCGACAACGCCGACTTCAGGCCCGCACGGCTCCAGGCCGATCGCGACATCGACAACCAGCCGCTGCGCGAGCTCGATCGCCTGCTGGCCGAGAAGGGAACCCGCAAATGACGAGCGAACGCACCAAACTGTACCGCGACAAGCAGAATGCCAAGCTGATGGGCGTCTGCGCCGGAATCGCCGACTATACCGGCGTCGAGATCAAGTGGGTCAGGATCGCGTTCGTGCTGGCGCTGTTCGTGCCGCCGATCGCGGGCATCGTCTTCCCGCTCTACTTCCTGCTGGGGCTGTTCCTGAACAAGAAGCCGTCTCACCTATACGTCGACGCACAGGAACAGCGGTACTGGCAACGTGTGCGCCAGTCGCCGCAGCGCACCGCCCGCGAAATCCGTGCCCGCTTCCGCGACGTCGATCGCCGGCTGGCCGAGGTCGAGAACTATTACGTCAGCAGCAATCCGCGCCTGTCGGCCGAGATCGAACGGCTGCGCTAAGCGCCCAAGGGGGATTTGAACAATGGATGGTCTCGTCCCAATCGTTGGCGCGATGGCGCCGTTCCTGATGGTGGTCGGCATCGTGTGGATCAAGAGCCAGGCGAAGCTCGAGGAAAAGCGCATCGCCTCGACCGTCGAGAACAGCGCCAAGAAAGCCGCGCAATACGCCACCCGGATCGCCGAGATGGAAGACCGACTGCGCGTGCTCGAACGGATCGTGACGGACAAAGGCTACAACGTCGCCGCGCAGATTGAAGCCTTGCGAGACGCGCGGCAGGTCGACGAGCGGCTCGGGATCGAAGACCGCGCCAAGGTTCGCTGAGGGCGAAGAGAAGGAGTTCAGATTATGGATCCGGGCAACATCGCCGTTTTCATCCCAATCCTGGCGCTGTCGATCCCGATCATCGCGATCTGGACCAAGCACCGCAAGGACATGATGCAGATGCAGGTCAACGCGACCGCCGAGAAAGCCGCACAGTACGCCGCCAGCAACAAGGAGCTGGAAGACCGAGTGCGGGTGCTCGAGCGGATCGTCACCGACGGCGGCTACGACGTCGCCACGCAGATCGAGGCTCTGCGCGACCAGCGGCGGGTCGAGGATCAGCGCGAAACGTCGCGCAACTGAGGAGGATTCGATGCAGTTCGGTAGCCCGGAATTTGTCCTCGCGATCATCGCCATGGCCATGTTCGCCGGCGTGATGAAATCGGCAGTCCGCGCCAAGCACGGGATGTCCGATTTCCCGATCGGCCGGCACGGCCGGCGCGAAATCGCTCAGCGCGACGAAAGCCCAAGTCAGGTCGAGGCACTGAAGAGCGAGAACCGGCGCCTCACCGACCAGGTCGAGACCATGCAGGACCGCCTCATCGTCCTCGAAAAGATCGTCACCGACCGCGGTTACGGCCTCGCGCACGAAATCGAAGCGCTCCGCGACAGACCGTCGCGGAAGGAATTGAGTGAGGGGAGTGAGTCGTAATGTTGCCCGAAGAGCTCTTCGTTTTCTCCGTGTCGGTGATGGCCGGATTGCTGGCGCTACTGATGCTCACCAACGCCTACAAGCGCCGGCTCGATTTCAAGCTGCGGAAGGCGGAGATCGACGCCCACTCGCGAAGGTCGCTGGCCGCGCCCAACGACGATCGCGCCGACCTGATCGAGGACCGCGTCCGCGTACTCGAACGCATCGCCACCGATCGGGGGCAGGACATCGCCCACCAGATCGAAGCGCTGCGCGACCGCCAGATCGAGGAGAAAATCTGATGAACCCCGACGATATCCTGACGATCATCTATACCGGCGTGTTCGGCGCCGTCGCCGTCGTCGGCATCAGCATCGCCGGGTGGGTCTACAACACCCGCCAGAAGATCAAGCACGGCTATCCGCTCGAAAGCATGTGGGGCAAGCCGCTCCACCCGCAGCTGACCAACGAGGCGCAAGAGCGGGTCAAGCTTCTGACTCAGGAGAATGCCCAGCTCCGTGCCGAGATCGGCTCGCTCAGCGACCGGCTGGTCAGCGTCGAGCGGATCGTCACCGACAGCGGCTACCGGCTCGGCCACGAGATCGAGCAGCTACGCGTGGGCACGGGGAAAGCGCAATGACCGCATTGATTTGGGCAGTCGCCATCGTCCTCATCGTCGGCATCGTCGGCCTCACCGAAGTGCTGAAGGCGAAATATCGCGGCCGGCACGGCATCACCACGGACATCATGGGCAACGAGAAGCCCATGGTTCCCGCCGAGGTCAGGCGCGAGGTCGAGGATCTGCGCGAGCGGCTGAAGGTGCTCGAACGGATCACCATCGACGACCGCGAAACGCATCTCCTGTCCGATGAGATCGAGAAGTTGCGCCTGGACAAGGGGAAAGTGCAATGAACCTGTGGGAGTTCATCCTCGTCATTAGCATCGCCGGCATGATCTACAGCGCCTGGCGGTCGAAGCACCTCGCCAAGCTCGGCGCTTACCAGGATGACAACGGAAAGATTCACAAGCTCGATGCCGGCCGCGAGGCGGAGCTCGAACGCGAAGTCCAGGAACTGCGCGAACGGGTGAAGGTGCTCGAACGCATCGCCACCGACGGCCGCGAGACGCGTCTGCTGTCCGACGAAATCGAAAAGCTGCGCGACAAGTAATTCGGAAAGGAACCGGATCATGTTGAACCAGGACCTGATGATCGCCGCCACGGCCTTGGTTGCCCTGGTCGTGCTCGCCGCCACGGCCCTCAAAGGCTGGCAAGGCTGGCTCGCGCTGAAGGACCGCGAGCTGCAAGTGGCCCGGCCGTTGCGCGAGATCGAGGGCGGCGCCCACGAAGGCGCCGCGCGAATCGAGATCGCCGACCTCAAGGAACGCATCCGCAAGCTGGAGGCGATCGCCAGCGGAGTGGATTTGTAAGCATCGCCTGCTACACGCGCTCCAGCCCAGGGTTCGTCATTGCGAGGAGCGTAGCGACGAAGCAATCCAGGGCGGCGCGAACGGCCCTGGATTGATTCGCTCCGCTCGCAATGACGAGCGTTTAAGATTGATGCGCAGCCTCGACGACATCCGCGAAGAATACGAATTCCTCGATAGTGACGAGCGTTACCGGCTGCTGATCGAACTCGGCCGCGAGCTTGACGCCATGCCCGAGGCGCTCAAGACCGACGCCACGCTGGTGCGCGGCTGCTCGGCCAAGGTGTGGGTCTATCCCGTGGTCGAGGAGGGTAAGTTGCACTTCCTCGCCGATAGCAACGCGGCGATCACCAAGGGGATCGTCGCGCTAGTGCTTTCGGCCGTGCAGGACAAACCAGCGGCAGAGGTAGCGCAGACCGATATTGCCGCCGCGCTCGAACCGTTTGATTTGCGCAACCAGCTCAGCTCAAACCGTACCCAGGGCGTGCCCAATATGATCGCCTTGGTGCGGGAGACTGCGGCGCGTTTCGTGGCGGAGCAAGGCTAAGCGATTCCGGTTGCAAAGCGCGCTCGCCGCGCCTATCTGGCCGTCATCCCGACATTGGTAACAAAGTCTGGTGCTGGCGCCTCTGGGGGCCGGCCCGAACCCCGTTTCCAACCTGTCACCCGAACGAAAGACTCCATGGCCGACATCGCGCGCTTAACCGAAGTGATCGAACCTGAGGCGAAAGCGCTCGGCTTCGATCTCGTGGGCGTGAAGATGTTCGACACCGGCCCTGAGGGTGACGGCGAGCGCACCTTGCAAGTGATGGCCGAAGACCCGGCGACAGGCCAGCTTGTGGTCGATCAGTGCATGGCGCTCTCGCGCCGCATCTCCGACACGATCGACGCGGTCGAGGACGGCGGTGAGGAGCTGGTAGCGGGCGCTTACCAGCTCGAAGTCAGCAGCCCGGGCATCGACCGCCCGCTGACCCGCGAGAAGGACTTCGCCAACTGGGCCGGGCACGACGTGAACGTGTCGCTCAACGCGCCGGCCGGCGAGCACAAGAAGCTGCGCGGCGAACTGCTCGGGGTCGAGGACGGCCAGGTGCAGATCGAGGATCGCAAGCACGGCCGGATTGCGGTACCGTTCGAACAGATCAAGACGGCCAAGCTGGTCCTGACCGACAAGCTGATCGCCGCGACCAGGCCGCTCGACATGAGCGGCGCCGACGAAATCGTAGAAACAACCGAAGAAGAGAAGGTCCAAGACTGATGGCCAGTCCGATTTCCGCCAACAAGGCCGAGCTGCTGGCGATCGCCACCTCCGTCGCCACCGAGAAGATGATCGACAAGGCGATCGTCATCGAGGCGATGGAAGAAGCGATCCAGAAGTCCGCGCGCAGCCGCTACGGGGCGGAGAACGACATCCGCGCCAAGCTGGACCCGCTGACCGGCGACCTGCGCCTGTGGCGCGTGGTCGAGGTGGTCGAGGAAGTGGAGGACTACTTCAAGCAGGTCGACCTCAAGCAGGCCGAGAAGCTCCAGCCGGGCGCCAAGATCGGCGATTACATCGTCGACCCGCTGCCCCCGGTCGACCTCGGCCGCATCGACGCTCAGAGCGCCAAGCAGGTGATCTTCCAGAAGGTCCGCGATGCCGAGCGCGAGCGGCAGTTCGAAGAATTCAAGGACCGCGCGAACGAGGTCATCACCGGCGTGATCAAGTCGGTCGAGTTCGGCCACGTGATCGTCAACCTTGGCCGCGCCGAGGGCGTGATCCGGCGCGACCAGCAGATCCCGCGCGAAGCCGCCCGCGTGGGCGAGCGCGTCCGCGCGCTGATCATGAAGGTGGAACGCAACAACCGCGGCCCGCAGATCTTCCTCAGCCGCGCGCACCCCGAATTCATGAAGAAGTTGTTCGCGCAGGAAGTGCCCGAAATCTACGACGGCATCATCGAGATCAAGGCCGCCGCCCGCGACCCGGGCAGCCGCGCGAAGATTGGCGTGATCAGCCACGACAGCTCGATCGACCCGGTCGGCGCTTGCGTCGGCATGAAGGGCAGCCGCGTGCAGGCCGTCGTGCAGGAGCTGCAGGGCGAGAAGATCGACATCATCCCGTGGAGCGAGGACACGGCGACCTTCGTCGTCAACGCGCTCCAGCCGGCAACCGTCAGCCGCGTGGTGCTCGATGAAGAGGAGAGCCGCATCGAGGTGGTGGTGCCCGACGACCAGCTTTCGCTGGCCATCGGCCGCCGCGGCCAGAACGTGCGCTTGGCCAGCCAGCTGACCGAGAGCCAGATCGACATCATGACCGAGGAGGAAGCGAGCGAGAAGCGCCAGCGCGAATTCTCGGAACGCTCCAAGATGTTCGAAGAAGAGCTCGACGTCGACGAGACGCTGTCGCAGTTGCTCGTCGCCGAAGGCTTCGTCGAACTGGAGGAAGTCGCCTACGTCGATATCTCCGAGCTGGCGTCTATCGAGGGCTTCGACGACGAGCTGGCCGAGGAGCTGCAGGAACGCGCCAAGGAAGCGCTTGCCAAGCGCGAAGAGGCCTATCGCGCCGAGCGGCAGGCCCTGGGCGTCGAGGACGCGCTGGCGGCGATCCCGCACCTCAATGAGCAGATGCTCGTCACCCTCGGCAAGGCCGGCATCAAGACTCTCGACGATCTTGCCGACTTGGCCACCGACGAAGTGATCGCCAAGAAGCGCGAAGCGCCGCGCCGGCGCCAGCCCGCGGCCGCCGAGGGCCCGCCGCTGCGCCGCGACCGCGAGCGCCCTCGGCCCGAGGACAAGGGCGGCGTGCTCGGCGAGTACGGTCTAAGCGAAGAGCAGGGCAACGAAATCATCATGGCCGCCCGCGCGCACTGGTTCGAGGATGAAGAGCCGGCCGCTGCCGCTCCTGTAGAGGAGGCCGCCGATGCGGATTCCTCACAATGAGCCGCTAAGCGCTCCTGAAATCGAGCACGGCTCCGGATCCGAAAAGGGTCCGGAGCGGCGCTGCATCCTCACCGGGCGCAATGCCGCACGGGACGATCTCGTGCGCCTGGCGATCTCGCCGGAAGGCGATGTGCTCCCGGATGCCCTCGCCCGCGCCCCCGGACGCGGCGCGTGGATCGGCGTGAGCAAGGCAGAACTCGAAGCAGCGTTGGCGAGCGGCAAGCTCAAGGCGGCGCTCGCGCGCGCGTTCAAGGGCGCCAGGCTCACCATTCCGGATGACTTGCCGGAGCGAACCGAAAACGCGCTGCGCAAAGCCCTCACCGAGCGGCTGGGCCTCGAAATGCGCGCCGGAGTGCTTATCTTGGGCTCAGATCGCATCGCCAGCGAGGCGCGGGGCGGCTCAGTCGCTGCGCTCTATCACGCCGCCGATGCGAGCGAGGACGGGGCTCGCAAGCTCGACCAGGCCTGGCGCGTGGGCAATGACGCGGAAGGGTCTGGCCTTTGCGGCATCCGCCTGCCACTGGACCGCGCGGCACTGTCTGTGGCATTGGGCCGCGACAATGTCGTCCATCTGGCGCTGACCGACCCCAAGTCGGCGGAGCGGGTTGCAATCCCGCTGAAGCGCCTGCTGACCTTTCTGGGCGCCGCCGAGGCGGCCGATGGATGCGGCGGACGAGCGGCAATCGCCGCTCGCGAAGCCGATGAACTGATTTGAAGGACTGTTGAACTAGTATGAGCGATAGCGAAGACACCCCCCGCGCCCGCAAGCCGCTTGGCCTCAAGCGCTCGCTGGATGCCGGCGAGGTCAAGCAGACCTTCAGCCACGGCCGCACCAACAAGGTGGTGGTCGAGGTCAAGCGCCGGCGAATCCTCGGCAAGCCAGGCGAGGCCGCGGCCGCCCCCGAGCCGACGCCAGCACCTGCGCCAGCACCCGTCGCGGCGCCCAAGCCCGCGCCCAAGCGCGCTCCCGCCCCAGCCGCGGAAACGCCGCAGGAGCGCGTCGCGCGCCTGCAACGCGAAGCCCAGGAAGACCGGCTGCGGTCGGCCGAAGAAGCCCGCAGGCGTGAGGAAGAGGAAAAAGCGCGCGCCGCCGAGGACCAGAAGCGCCGCACGGTCGAGAATCGGAAGACCGATGAGGCCCCCGAAGCGCCCGCTCCCGCGGAACCGGAAGTTGTCGAGGCTGCGGCCGATCAGGCGGTCGAGGAAGCCGGCGGCGCCACGCCCGCGCCGGCCGCGCGCCGCTTCACCCCGGTCGCCCGGCCCGAGGTCAAGCGCCCCGAAAAGAAGCGCGAGGAAAAGAAGCCCGGCCGTGGGACCGAAAGCCGCGGCGCCGCCGATCGCGACGACCATCGCCGCCGAGGCGGCAAGCTGTCGGTCAAGACCGCGTTCAACGAGGACGAAGGCGCCCGTGCCCGCTCGCTCGCCGCGCTGAAGCGTGCCCGCGAGAAGGAACGCCGCGCGCATTTCGCCGGCCAGAACCAGCCGCGTGAGAAGCAGGCGCGCGAAGTGGTCGTGCCCGAGGCGATCACCGTGCAAGAGCTCGCCAACCGCATGGCCGAGAAGGGCGCCGACCTGGTGAAGGCACTGTTCAACATGGATATGATGGTCACCGTCAACCAGACGATCGACCAGGACACCGCCGAGTTGCTGGTCGAGGAATTCGGCCACACCATCGTCCGCGTCAGCGAAAGCGACGTCGACATCGACACCAGCGTGGATGTCGATCCGGAAGACACGCTCAAGGAGCGTCCGCCGGTCGTCACGATCATGGGCCACGTCGACCACGGCAAGACCAGCCTACTCGACGCGCTGCGCGGCGCAAACGTGGTCAAGGGCGAGGCCGGCGGCATCACCCAGCACATCGGCGCCTATCAGATCGTCACCAAGGATAAGCACAAGATCACCGTGCTCGACACCCCGGGCCACGAGGCGTTCACGCAGATGCGCCAGCGCGGCGCCAACGTGACCGACATCGTCGTGCTGGTGGTCGCGGCCGACGACGGGATCATGCCGCAGACGGTCGAGGCGATCAATCACACCAAGGCCGCCGGAGTGCCGATGATCGTGGCGATCAACAAGGTCGACAAGCCCGAGGCCAATCCGCAGCGCATCCGCGAGCGCCTGCTCGAGCACGAGGTCGTCGTGGAGGCGATGAGCGGCGACGTGCAGGATGTCGAAGTCTCGGCCAAGACCGGCGCCGGGCTCGACGAGCTGATCGAAAAGATCCTCCTCCAGGCCGAGCTGCTCGAGTTGAAGGCCAACCCCGACCGCGACGCCGAAGCGACGGTAATCGAGGCGCAGCTCGACAAGGGCCGCGGCCCGGTCGCGACGGTGCTCGTCACCCGCGGCACGCTCAAGCGCGGCGACGTGTTCGTCGTCGGCACCGAGAGCGGGCGTGTGCGCGCTCTGGTCGACGACAAGGGTGCTCAGGTGAAGGAAGCCGGGCCGGCCACGCCAGTCGAGGTCCTCGGCCTCGGCGGCGTGCCGATGGCCGGTGACCAGCTGACGGTGGTCGAGAACGAGGCGCGGGCGCGTGAAGTCGCCGCCTACCGCCAGGAACAGGCGACTGCCAAGCGCACCGCCCTCGCCCCCACCAACTTCGACACGATGTTCACCAGCCTGCAGAGCGACGTGGTCGAATTCCCGGTGGTGGTGAAGGCCGACGTGCAAGGTTCGGCCGAAGCCATCGTCAACGCGCTGCACAACCTCTCGAACGACGAGATCAAGGTGCGCGTGCTACACGCCGGCGTCGGCGCGATCACCGAGAGCGACGTGACGCTGGCGGCCGCCAGCGGCGCACCGATCATCGGCTTCAACGTCCGCCCCAACGCCAAGGCGCGCGAACTGGTCGAACGCAACAAGGTGCGGATGATGTACTACGACGTCATCTACCATCTGACCGAGGAGATCGGGAAGGAAATGGCCGGCGTGCTCGGCCCGCTCAAGATCGAGAACGTCATGGGCCGCGCAGAGGTCAAGCAGGTGTTCCCGGCGGGCAAGCGCGACAAGGCGGCCGGCCTGCTGGTCACGGAAGGCGCGATCCGCAAGGGACTGTTCGCCCGCCTCACCCGCGAAGACGTCATCGTCTCAGCGACGACGATCCAGTCGCTGCGCCGCTTCAAGGACGACGTCGACGAAGTCCGCGCCGGCCTCGAATGCGGCGTGGTGCTGGCCGATACCAACGACATCAAGCCGGGCGACATGCTCGAGGTGTTCGAGGTCGAGGAACGCGAACGGACGCTGTGACGGTTCCCCTCCCGCTAGCGGGAGGGGCTAGGGGTGGGAACGACCACCGCTGGCTGACTGACCCACCCCCGACCCCTCCCGCTAGCGGGAGGGGAGAAGGAGCCGCGAGTTGAGTACAGCCCTCGCCATCCGCCACCTCGGCTTCGAGCACCTCGGCGTGTGGCACGCCGCGCTCGAAAGCCGGGCCTTCGAGATCGTTTACCTCGATCCGGCACGCGAGGATCTTGACGCCGTCGATGCTGCCAAGCCGGCCCTGCTGATCGTCCTCGGCGCGCCGATCGGGGCGTACGACGATGAGCTCTATCCGTTCCTGACGAGCGAGGTGCGACTGATCGAGCGGCGGCTGCAAACCGGCCGGCCGCTGCTGGGCATCTGCCTCGGCGCGCAGCTGATGGCCCGGGCGCTCGGTGCGAAGGTCACGCCGATGACGCAGAAGGAGATCGGCTACTCGCCACTGACGCTCACCGAAGCGGGCCAGCAATCACCGCTCCGGGCGCTCCGCCACTGGCCTGTGCTCCACTGGCACGGCGACCAGTTCGACATGCCCCAAGGCACCACCCTACTCGCCGCGACCGAGCACTGCCCGCACCAGGCCTATTCACTCGGGCCGAACGTCCTCGGCCTGCAATGCCACCTTGAAACGGATGCCACCGACATCGAGGCCTGGCTGGTCGGCCATTCCGCCGAATTGATCGCCAGCGGCCGCGACCCGCGCGCAATCCGCGCCGATGCCGAGCGCTTCGGGCCGACGCTGGCGGAGCGTTCTAATGCGGCTCTCCGAGCCTGGATCGAGGGCTGGCTATGACCCGCTACGTCGCCCTGCTCGGATCGATCAACGTCGGTGGCAACCGGCTGAAGATGGCCGAGCTGCGCGAGGCGCTCGAGCGCGAGGATTTTGCCGACGTCGAGACCGTGGTGGCGAGCGGCAACGTGCTGTTCTCCCACGACGAGCGGCCCTCCGACGGGCTCGCCGAGAAGATCGCCTACGTCGTCAAGGACCGCTTCGGCATCGACACTTTCGCCGCCGTCCGCAGCCGCGATGAGTTGAAAGCGTCGATCGCCGGCAATCCCTTTGTCGGCCAGAACGAGGACAAGTTCGTCCATACGATGTTCCTCCAGCTGCCGCTCGACCGTGACGCGTTCGATGCGTTCGCCAAGGATTATGAGGGCCCGGAACGGGTCGCGGCGGGAACGCGCGAGTTTTTCGTCGACTTCGGCCAGGGCGTGGCGGATTCCAGGCTCGGCCAGGCCATGAAACATTTAAAGTTGCGCTCGACCGCGCGCAACGTGCGTTCCTTGCAACGCATGCTCGACAAGATGGACAAGTGATGGCCCGCCAGACCTCCACTCCCGAACAGCAATCGGTCCGCGTGCTCAAGGTCGGCGAGCGGGTGCGGCATATCCTGTCCGAGCTCCTGGCCCGCGGCGAGGCGCATGACGAGACGCTCACCGCCCACGCAGTCAGCGTCACCGAGGTGCGCATGACGCCCGACCTCAGGAACGCTGCCGCCTACGTGAAGCCCTTGCTCGGCGAGGACGAAGCGGCGGTGCTCAAGGCCCTGCGCACGAACACCGCCTTCTTCCAGCGCGAGGTCGCCAAGCGCCTCGGTCTCAAGTTCGCGCCCAAGCTGCAGTTCAAGCCCGACGAAAGCTTTGAAGAAGCCGATCGGATCGAGCGATTGCTCAACGATCCACGCGTGGCGCGTGACATCGCGGACGATTGACCCTCATGGCCAAGCTCTACTTCTACTACGCCAGCATGAACGCCGGGAAGTCGACCAACCTCTTGCAGGCCGACTTCAACTACCGCGAGCGCGGGATGGCGACGATGCTGTGGACCGCGGCGCTCGACGACCGGTCGCAAGGCCATCCAATCGCGAGCCGCATCGGGCTCGAGGCCGATGCCCATCTGTTCGATGCCGAGACTGATCTGTGGGAGCGGGTCACCGCGGCGCATGCCGTCGAGCCGCTCGCCTGCGTGCTGATCGACGAAGCGCAGTTCCTTTCGCCCGAGCAGGTCTGGCAGTGCGCGCGGCTGGCCGACGAAACGCGGATTCCGGTGCTGTGCTATGGCCTGAGGACCGACTTCCGGGGCAAGCTGTTCCCGGGCTCGGCGGTGCTGCTCGGGATCGCGGACTCTCTCGTCGAGCTCAAGGCGGTGTGCCACTGCGGCCGCAAGGCGACGATGAATCTGCGGGTCGACGAAAGCGGCGCGGCGGTCAGCCACGGCGCTCAGACCGAGATCGGCGGCAACGACCGCTACGTGGCGCTGTGCCGCAAGCATTTCAGCGCGGCGCTGGCGGGCTGAGAGCGCCGCCCCTATCTAGAACCCAATGACCGACACCCTCCTCACGGCGCTGGCTCTGATCCCGGCGCTGGTTTTCGCCATCGTCTTCCACGAAGTCGCCCACGGCTGGACCGCGCTCGCGCTCGGAGATCCGACGGCGAAGGAACGCCGGCGACTGAGCCTCAACCCCATCCGCCACGTCGACCTGTTGGGAACATTGATCCTGCCGGGCATGCTCGCGCTTGCTGGGCTGCCGATTTTCGGCTGGGCCAAGCCCGTGCCGGTGAGCCAGAACCGGCTCGACAACCCGCGCTTCGGGATGATGGCGGTGGCGGCCGCAGGGCCGCTGACCAATCTGGTCCTCGCGGGGCTCGGCGCGCTGGGCCTCGGCCTGCTGGTCGGCCGGCTAGCTGGCGATCCCGCCGACGCCGCTGCGCTGCTGAACGCCCTGGCGCGGGGTGCATCGCCCAACCCGGAAACGGGCGCGGGGTTCGTCATCCTGATGCTCAGCGCCTTCATCCTGCTCAACATCTTCCTGGCGATGTTCAACCTGCTGCCGGTCCCGCCGTTCGACGGCTCGCACATCGTCGAGGGGCTGCTGCCGCAACAGGCCGCGCGCGCCTACGCCCGGTTGCGCCCGTACGGTTTCGCGCTGCTGTTCGGCCTGCTGCTGATTGTCCCGTGGCTGTTTCCCGGCGCCGGGATCATCGAGCACGTCGTGCTCCCGCCGGTGCTGTGGGCGCAGGATAAGTTCTTCGCCCTCGCGCAGTGGGCAGCGGGCCGTTAGCTAGCGATGCCCGACGGCTGGCTGATCCTCGACAAGCCGCGCGGCCTCGGCTCGACCCAAGCGGTCGCTGCGGTGAAACGTAACCTGCGGCAGGCCGGCTTCGGCAAGGTAAAGGTCGGCCACGGCGGCACGCTCGACCCGCTGGCAGAAGGCGTGCTGCCGATCGCGCTCGGCGAGGCGACCAAGCTGTGTGGACGGATGCTCGACAGCGACAAGATCTACGACTTCACGATCGAGTTCGGCAGCGAGACCGATACGCTCGACACCGAGGGTCAGGTCGTGCGAACCAGCGGCCGCCGCCCGCCCCTCGCCGCCATCGCCGCGGTGCTCGAGCACTTCACCGGCGCCATCGAACAGATCCCGCCGGCCTATTCGGCGCTCAAGGTGGATGGCGAACGCGCCTACGACCGCGCGAGGGCCGGTGAGGAAGTTGAACTCCGGGCGCGCCAGGTGACGATCCACTCGCTCGCAATGGCCCACGAGGGCGATCGCCTCCCACTGCGCTCCACGTTCGCCACCACCGCCGGACGGCCCGATGGGTTCGATCCGCAAGCCCCGCTCGAACTCGCGGATTCGGTTACCCTGGAGGCAAACGTCTCCAAGGGCACCTATATCCGCAGCCTGGGGCGGGACATCGCGCATGCACTGGGAACGGTCGGCCACATCACCTTCCTGCGCCGCACCAAGGCCGGTCCGTTCACGGAGAACCAGGCGATTTCGCTGGACAAACTGAACGCGATCGGTCAGGGCGCGCGCCTTGAAGACCACCTCCTGCCGTTAGAGGCGGGGCTGGACGGTATCCCGGCCCTCCCCCTCGACCCGGAAAGCGCGCAGGCGGCCCGCCAGGGCCGGGTCCTTTCCGGAATGCCCCAACCCGACGGGCTCTACCTTGCCAAGGCCGGTAACGTCCCGGTGGCTTTGATGGAAATCGCATCGGGGACGGCGAAAGTCGTCAGGGGTTTCAATTTTGCCGATACCGCGGAGTAAGAGAATGTCGGTTACCGCCGAAAAGAAGCAAGAGATCATCAAGGACAACGCCCGCGACAAGAACGACACGGGCAGCCCGGAAGTCCAGGTCGCGATCCTCACCGAGCGCATCCGCAACCTGACCGAGCACTTCAAGGGCCACCACAAGGACAACCATTCGCGCCGCGGCCTGCTGATGATGGTCAACAAGCGCCGTACGCTGCTCGCCTACCTCAAGAAGGTCGACGTCGAGCGCTACAACGCCCTGATCCAGAAGCTGGGTCTGCGGAAATAAGAGTTTAGCGGAAAGGCGGCTCGTAGGGCCGCCTTTTTCGCATCGGTCATCCTTCACAATTCGGTGAAGGGGCCATGGGGCTAAAAGGCCCCGCACCGGACCGGGACGGAATCCCCGGAACAGAGGCCCCGCCTGCGCAATATGGCCCGGCGGGTTCATGAAGGAATACACATGTTCGACACGAAAACCGTATCGCTGGAGTGGGGCGGCAAGACCCTCACTCTGGAAACCGGGCGTATTGCTCGCCAGGCCGACGGCGCCGTTTTGGCGACGTACGGCGAAACCGTGGTGCTGTGCGCCGTCACCGCCGCCAAGAGCGTCAAGGAAGGGCAGGACTTCTTCCCGCTGACCGTCCACTACCAGGAAAAGTTCTCCGCCGCCGGGCGCATCCCGGGCGGGTTCTTCAAGCGTGAACGCGGCGCGACTGAGAAGGAAACGCTGACCAGCCGCCTGATCGACCGCCCCGTCCGTCCGCTGTTCCCCGAAGGGTTCTACAACGAAATCAACGTGATAGCGCAGGTTCTGTCGTATGACGGGGAGACCGATCCCGATATCGTGGCGATGATCGCCGCTTCGGCCGCGCTGACCATCTCGGGCGTGCCGTTCATGGGCCCGATCGGCGCCTGCCGCGTCGGCTACGTCGATGGCGAGTACGTTCTCAACCCGGCTCAGGCCACCGCACTCTCCGAAGGGCGCCTCGACCTGATCGTCGCCGCCACCGGCGATGCCGTGATGATGGTCGAATCCGAAGCCCGCGAACTGACCGAGGAAGAGATGCTCGGCGCTGTGATGTTCGCGCATGACGAGTGCAAGAAGGTCGTCAAGGCGATCATCCAGCTCGCCGAACAGGCCGCCAAGGAACCGTGGGACCTCGACGTCACCGACAATTCGGCGATGAAGGCCGAGATCAAGAAGCTGGTCGGCGACGATATCGCCAAGGCCTATAAGCTGACCGACAAGTCGGCCCGCTCGAACGCGCTCAACGAAGCGCGCGCCAAGGTGAAGGCCGCTTACGCCGACGCCGACGGCCAGACCAGCATGACCGCCAACAAGCTGACCAAGAAGGTCGAGGCCGACATCGTTCGCGGCGCGATCCTCAAGGACGGCAGCCGCATCGACGGGCGCAAGCTCGACCAGGTCCGCCCGATCGAGGCCAGCGTCGGCTTCTTACCGCGCGCCCACGGTTCGGCGCTGTTCACTCGCGGCGAGACGCAGGCGATCTGCTCGACCACGCTCGGAACCAAGGAATCCGAGCAGATGATCGACGGCCTCGGCGGGCTGACCTACGAGCGCTTCATGCTGCACTACAACTTCCCGCCCTACTCGGTCGGTGAAGTCGGCCGATTCGGCGCGCCGAGCCGGCGTGACATCGGCCACGGCAAGCTCGCCTGGCGCGCGCTGCACAACGTGCTGCCGAGCCACGACGACTTCCCGTACACCATCCGCATCCTCTCCGACATCACCGAGTCCAACGGCTCGAGCTCGATGGCGACGATCTGCGGTGGCTGCCTGGCGATGATGGACGCCGGCGTGCCGATCGAACGCCCGGTCTCGGGCATCGCGATGGGCCTGATCCTCGAAGGCAAGGACTTCGCGGTCCTCTCCGACATCCTCGGCGACGAAGATCACCTCGGCGACATGGACTTCAAGGTCGCCGGCACTGAAGCGGGCATCACCAGCCTGCAGATGGACATCAAGATCGCCGGCATCACCAAGGAGATCATGGGCAAGGCGCTGGAGCAGGCCAAGGCCGGCCGCGCGCACATCCTGGGCGAGATGAAGAAGGCCCTGGGCACCGCCCGGACCGAGCTCAGCGCCCACGCCCCGCGCATCGAGACGATCCAGATCGACAAGTCGAAGATCCGCGAAGTGATCGGCACCGGCGGCAAGGTGATCCGCGAGATCGTCGCCGAAACCGGCGCCAAGGTCGACATCGATGACGAGGGCGTGATCAAGATCAGCTCGTCCGACATCGCCCAGATCGATGCCGCCAGGAAGTGGATCCTCGGCATCGTCGAGGAGCCCGAGGTCGGCAAGATCTACGACGGCAAGGTGGTCAACATCGTCGACTTCGGCGCGTTCGTGAACTTCATGGGGGGCAAGGACGGCCTCGTCCACGTGTCCGAGATGAAGAACGAGCGGGTCGAGAAGCCGACCGACGTGGTCAGCGAAGGCCAGGAAGTAAAGGTCAAGGTCCTCGAGGTCGATCCGCGCGGCAAAGTCCGCCTGTCGATGCGCGTCGTCGACCAGGAAACCGGCGCCGAGCTGGAAGACACCCGCCCCCCGCGCGAACCGCGCGAGGGCGGCCGTGACCGCGGCGACCGTCGTCCCGGTGGCGGACGCGACCGCGACCGTGGCCCGCGCGGCGGTGGCGGCGACCGTGATCGCGGCCCGCGCCGTGACGACCGTGGCGATCGCGGCCCGCGCCGCGAGGACCGCGGCCCGCGCGAAGAGCGCAGCGGCGGCGATCCGGACCACATGCCGGCGTTCCTGAAGGACGATTGATCGCCCTTAGGTCGTCATTGCGAGGCGTCCCCCCTTCACTTCGTCATTGCGAGCGTAGCGAAGCAATCCAGACCCAGCCGATCAACGGAGACGACCCAAGTGCAACTCACCCGCCGCAGCGTCCTGGCCTCCGGCCTCGCT
>Ga0105246_10000347_pt1 | contig 24747 bp, 33 predicted proteins | sample KBSM64metaG_FD_99694 | JGI IMG/M metagenome (GOLD analysis project Ga0105246, IMG submission 99694) | Miscanthus rhizosphere microbial communities from Kellogg Biological Station, Michigan, USA - KBS M6-4 metaG | ecosystem: Host-associated > Plants > Roots > Rhizosphere > Soil | place... | reverse complement strand
GCACCCTTGCCGAATTGACGTTCGATCTGACCCAGGGCCGCAGCCAAGGCTTTCTTCTTGTTGTCGTCCATTAAAGTCCTCACGTAATCAATAAGGCCTGACGGCCAACACCTGTATAAGTAGACAGTATTGTTCCACAAAGATCGAAGATCGCCTACCCCTGATTGTCTATTTCTGCTGCAGCTCGTCGCAACAAGCCTTCGAGCGCGGCCTTTACCGTTTGTCGACGGACCTCGTCGCGGTTGCCGGGAAAGTGCGCACGTTCGGCCGTGACCTCATCGCCCACGCCAAACGCCAGCCATACCGTGCCCACCGGCTTGTCCGGCGAACCGCCGTCCGGGCCCGCCACGCCGCTGACCGCCACGGCAAAGCGCGCCAGGCTTTTTTCCTGCGCCCCTCGCGCCATGGCTTCCACCACTTCCTGGCTGACGGCGCCGACTTTGGCAAACAGCTTTTCCGGCACATTCAGTTGCCGGGTCTTCTGGCGGTTGGAATAGGTGACATAGCCCGCCTCGAACCATGCCGAACTGCCCGGAATCCGCGTAATGGCTTCGGCAATACCGCCGCCGGTGCAGGACTCGGCGGTGGTGACATGGGCATTGAGCACCTGCAAACGGCGCCCCAGTTCAGCAGCCAGTTGAGTGATTTCCTTCACGGTCGTCTCCAGGAATGGGCGGGGGTTCGCCTACCCTACAGCAGCCTATCGCCCATGCAAGTTGCAGAGTGCATCAAAAGACTAACGCGTGACGGCTCGCACATAGGCCTGACAGGCACCCAAGGCGATCAGGGCGTTATCGCCGTCGTCGGTGATGCGGATAATTCGTTGAGCATGCGCCGGGTCAAGTCGGGCGCGTGGGGCTGCATGAACCACGCCGGCGGGGGTGGTGGCGGCTGGCACTGGCGTGCAGCCGGCGGTATAGGTGGCGTCGAGAAGGACTGACAGCCGCACATCAGCAGTGGCCAGGCGGTCGCGCAGAGCAGCTTGGTGACGTTGGGCATCGCTCAACTCCTGAGTGTGTTGTTGGTCGCTGGCAGTGAGTTGGCGCTCCAGGGCCTGGCGCTTTTGCTGTTCTGCCTGTTGCTGTTCGAACGCGGCCTGCTGTTGCTGGCTGAGCGCCAGCGCCTGCTCGGCCGCCTGCCGCTCCAGCTGCGCGCCATAGCGCCAGGCCTGAACTTGCCACACCAGTGCAAGCAGCAGGCAAACGCCGACCCAACGCAACGTGCCTAGCCAACGCATAGCACCGCCTTCGCCCTCTCCCACAATTGCACGCGCGCCTGCAGGCCGTTAAGGCCGCCGTTGATACGCCGGGTAATGGTGGTGAATTGATCTTTATCCGCCAACTCGTTGAGGCCGTTGCTGTGCCAGAACCAGCCGGCGGACTCACACGCCCACTGCGGTTGTTCCAGCAATTGCGGTTGTTGCAACAGGCGCTCATCGCCAAACAGTGCCTGGCTGCATGCCAGGTAGTTGCGCCGCCCCGTGACCTGGATCAGGCCCCTGCCCCGGTATTTCTGGCCATCGCCATCCGCCTCGGGGGTATTGCCCAGGCGGGTGGCCAGGGTGCCGGTGTCGTACTTGCTGAGGTATTGATCGCTGCCCAGTTCGCGTACGTAGCGCAGTTCGGCGGATTCGTGACCGATTTGGGCGAGGAAGGCGGCGATGCGCCTGGCACTGTTGAGCTCGTACCGTACGAAAGCTGCATTTAACGGGGACAAAAAAATGCCCGCTCGAAGGCGGGCTCCCGGCATCACATCAAGAAGCTGGGTAAGGGTAATCTGCATGGGATCTACTCTGAAAAATGTCTACACCGACAAACCACTGGCCTGGATCGTGCTGCGGTAGCCGCCGATGCGTTTACCGCTGGCCGTCACCGTCTTGATCGACCAGCGTCCCTGCATGAAGCCCGGCCACGACTCGTCCAGCAGCAGCAAGCCTTCAGCGGCCAGCGACGGGTTACCGGGGCACACCACATCGATCTGCAGTACTTCTCGGCCCACACGGCGCATCTCGCCCTGCGCCGCCGAGCGCGCTTCGTCCTCGCTTGGATAACGCTGCGTCACCACCTTGAACGGTGCGATCCCCACCTCTACCACCTGCTTTTTGCCGCCCGCCGCATCCCACCAGGACGTCTGCACGCCGTTATATTTGGCGCGACTGGTTTCGGTAAGGTTGGCGCTGATGAAGGCGTGGTCGCCCGGGTGATTGTCACGGGTGACGGACAAGCGCACATCCGGCAGCGCCTTGCCCGACAAGGACTTGATCTGACCTTTGCGCCCGAGCACATAGAGCGCGTCCAGAGGCTTGGCCACTGCATCGAAGCGTTTGGCCAGCCGGGTCAGAAATGCCATGTCACTTTCGTGGGTCTGGTCGATATGCGCGATCCGCTCGCCATCGAGCTCAGGCGCCACACGCGGGGAAAACCCGTAGCGACTGGTCAATTGACGAAACAGTGCGCCCAGGGTTGTCGGCCCATGGCTGGCGGTGCGGCGCTGTTTGAACCCATGCTCATCGAACGGCGCCGCCGTGGCCACCAGCACCAGGCGCATCGGGAACAGCGACGGCTTACGCTGAGTGATCTTGAACATGCCCTTATCCACCAGGCCGGACTCCAGATAACCGACGCGCAAGCCGACTTTCCCGCCCAGATCGGGCAGGCCTTCAAGGCCCTCGATGTCGAGAGTCAACTTGAGTTGGTCAGACACAAATCCCGCCGTGTCAATATGCTCCCACTCCAATAGCCGCTCGTTGAACAAGGCGGCATTGGCGCCGTAAAGCTCCACCACCGGTGTGAATCCAAGTGCCATGATCGCTCCTTAATCCCAGGCTGAAACCGGCCGACTCGCGACAGGTTTTGCATCCAGTTCGGGCACCAGCACACTGACGCCGGCCGGCAATATTGCGCCCTTCTCCGCCAGCTCCGGATTCAAGCGCCACAGCGCCTCCTCCGCAGCATCATCACAGCGGCCGAGCTCTCGGTAGAGCAGCAGGTTTACCGAATCGCCCGCAATACTTCGCACTCTACGCATTGACGAACTCCTCCAATACCAGCAACCAGGTAATCGCCATGGCGGTGCCGTCGTCGATGACGCTGGTTTGTTTTTCGCTGATCGACTTGATGGTCCACAACCCCCAGTTGCGCCCCAGGCCGTCCACCAGAGGCAATGGCACGCGCAGGTCCTGCAGGGCCCGCAGTTCATCCAGGCGTTGCATGCCATTGGCCCGCGCGGCCTTGCCGCCCACTGCCAATGTTTCAAGGCCCTGCCCCACCTGGCTGGATTTGGGTTTGCCGGCGATGATGTCCAGGCTGACCCACCCACCACTGCTGCCACGATCAAGGCTGTCGTAGGCGAACCCGCGCGACAGCCCGAAAATAAACGTGCCCAACACCATCTGTTGTCGCATCACACAGCTCCATCGGTCAGTGCTGCGCCACGTCGCGTCGCCAGCAGGTTGTCCATCGACAGCGGCGTAAATTGCGCTTCGATCTGTTGCACCACGAGTGTCGCCAATTGCTGATAGCTGGCTTGTTCCGGCGCGTTGATAGTGATTTGCGGGGCAAAATTGATTTGACGGTTATCGGCTTGGGGGTTGTTGAGGTTGTGGCTGACATCCGTGGGAGACGGCAAGCGATCCCCGGAACCCATGACTTTCTCGGCAAGCCATGCCCCCACGTCACTGCCGACAAACGTACCGACGGCGCCGCCCACCACGTTGCCGATCGCGCCACCGGCAACGCCGCCCATGACCCCGCCCAGCACCGTACCGGCACCCGGTACCACCGAACCGATCACCGCTCCGGCAAGCGTGCCGACCGCTCGGCCAATCGCCATGCCGGCGAACTCACCGGCAACGCCACCGGCGACGGCGCCGCCTACCGAACCCACGCTGGAGCCCAGCGCTTGACCCGTATTCCCCGTCAGCGCGCCCTGTGTGACATCAACTCCGGCCTGTGCCAGCACCAACCCCAACGAAGCCTGTCTGGCGACTTTGCCGGCCTTCTCCGTTTTGCTTGGCCGGTCAGGACCGGACGCCGAACCCGGCGTGGGTCTACCTGTAGGGGTGTCGTCACTGCGAGTGTGCTGCGGGCGGGCGGAAGGGTCAGCGGCAGGTCCTTCGCGGAGAATTTTCCCCGCGACCTTTTCAAACACCTTGTCCTTCACGGCATCGAACACGCCGGAAAGCACAGCCCCCAGTGCAGCCCCTGCCACCGTGACGGCGGCGGTGGTGTGAGGCAGCGCTTCAGCCAAGCCACTCACGCCGTTGACCAAACCGGTCATCGCTGTCAGCGAGGTATCCACGGCGGGCGCCAGGGCCACATCGGAGGCAGTTTGCAAGCGCGTGGTACTGGCCTCATAGGCCTGCCGTCGAGCCTGGGAGGAATCGGCGCGAATCGCTGCAACGCGCTGAACAGAGCCTTGATCGCCTAACGCCGAGGTGGCGTAGGTGGACGTTTCGGCCACCTGCGAAAAGGCGTGTTTAACGCTGTCAATAATCGGCACCAGGCTCAGAATCGACTGGTTACCGTCGAACAGTTGCGCCGCCAGCGCCGCCTGTTTTTCAGCCGGTTGCGACTTGAGTGCCTCCAGCACGGTAACCAGGGTCTGCGGGGCATCCTGTTTCATGCCACCGGCCAGCTCTTTGGGATCAAGCTTGAGCGCTGCCCAGGCACTGCGCTGCGCGGGAGAAGCGCTGTCGCCTTTGGCCAGGGCGAGACTGATTTTTTCCAGCCCGAGCTCCGCAGCACCTTTGCTGTTACCGGCACTCAACAACACCGCCGAAAGCGCTGCCGCCTGCTCGGGAAGCATGCCCGCAGTCGTTGCGGCGGCGCCGCGACGTTGCACGATCGCTGCAATGTCCGCTGACTCGGCCTTGAGCGAGACATCGTTGCCCAGCACATTTGTCGCATCAGCCAAATCCAGGGCTTGGGCGCGGTCAAGGTGCATAGACTCACGCCATCCGCCGATGAGTTCGCCGGCATGCTTCACATCGATTTTGAACGCCGTCGCCATGATCGCGGCGTCGCGGGCGAATTGCTGCAAGTCTGCCTGGCGCCCGGCTTGGTCGATATTGCCTGACGCGTCAACTCGCTCGCTGCCGATACCCGACTTGGCCGCAACGTACTCGACCTTCGCCAGGTCCACCGCGCTCGCGCCGCTGGCCGCCACCATGGGCTCGGTCGCCATGGCGAGGTTGGCTTCGCGCATTGACTTGCGCTCACGCCCGACGAAGTGCAGCAGTTGGTCCAGGTCGGTCATCGCGGCATCCAGTGCCTGCGATGGCGTACCTGCGGGGGCCGCCGTGCGGGTGCTCGTATCGCCCGTGCCCGCCGCCTCGATGGCGTCGGCTTGCCGGGCGTCCATCATCTTGAGCAATGAGGCGTTGAACAGCTCAAGCGTGTCCACAAGCCGCGCCTGGCCTTCGGCCAAATGGTTGATCTGCAGGCTGGCATCGGCCAATGCCAACACCAGGTTCGCGGCACCTCCCGGCACCGCCTCAGCCGGACTCGCCAGGGTTTGCGCGATGGGGTTGAGGCTGGCCTGTGCGCCGGCCATTTCGGGTGAGCGCTGAATCATCACGCCGTCCCTGGCGATGGCTGACTCAGCGCCTTTATTACTGTCTGCCATCCCGCTCTACTCCTGTTTAACGCCAAGGCGATTGATCGCGATGTCGTAGCGGCGCAATGCCTTGCCGGCGTCCCAGTCGAGGATTTCCGCTTCGGTTACTGAGTAAACCAGCGGTACTACATCGAGGATCACTTCGATGTCGCGTTCCGAAAGAAGTCCGCCGGTTTGTTTAAAAAATCGTCGATGCGCCCCTGCAGTTCGGTCCAGTCGGGCACGGTCAAGCCGGCGAGATCGGGAATCATCAGGCCGGCGCAATGAGCGGTGATGAACTCGGCACGTTCTTTGTTGGTGGGCAGTTTTTTCATCACTTTGGTGGCGCGCAGGGCGGGCATTTCCAGGGTGACGTGGGTGAGCGTGCGACCGCTTGCCTGAAGGGGAAGCAGCAGCGCGACCTGCTCGCTGGTCAGCGATTGGCGCGGCACATCGGCCTGATCGAGCAAAAAAGATGCAGGCTGGGTCGACATTTCGTGTACGTATTGCGCAATGCTGACGTAGTCCGGGCGCTTGAGTTGGTCGAGTTCTTTTTCCGACAGGCCGGTGGCGAGCTTGGCCAGTTCGAAAAACTGCTCATCTTCATCGTCGCCAGCGCGCGCCAGGGCTTCTTTCTGTGGCGCGTAGAACAAGGGTTTGAGTTGAATCTGCTCGATCACGGCACCGGTGTCAGCGGTGATCGGGGACAGCAGGACGTGTAGCGCAGGCATCCAGGCCATGGGGTGATTCCTTGATCAGGTATGGGGGCGAGCGAACCCGCCCCCGGGGGGGTTACGGCATCAACACGGCGCGGCGGGCGTCGCCGAGAATGTCGACGCCGTTGAGCATGAACTTCTGGGTGCGCACGTCGATATCGATCACCGGAATGCCGTTTTCCAGACGGTTATAGGTACGGCAGGACAGTTCCAGGGTGGTGACGGGCTTGGCATTCATCGTCAGCGCGGTTTCGGTCAGCGTCTTCAACTTGCCGCCCACGGTGTGGTAGGTGAAGTAGGTCTTGCCATCCTGATCCTGCCCGGCTTCGCGCACGTTCAACAGGATGTCATCGCCCCGCGTGACGCCAAGCGCCAGCAACACTTCTGCACCCACCCCTTGCAGTACCAGGGTTGCGCCCATCACCTTGGCGCTTTTGGCCACCTCCTCGGCGATGAAGCGCCCGCCAGTCATCGGGTCCATTTCGAACTCGATCTTCGGCGGCGTAAAGGAATCGACCGTGGCCGACAACGGCAGGCCTTGGAGGGTGGCCGCAATGGCCTGTCTGACTCGGTTGGTAAACATTAGAGAACGTCCTCCAGGAACTGCTCGATGATTTCATCGCGGGCGTTGAGTTGATAAACCATGTGTTCGTTCGGCGCGTAGCGGCCGTAGTCGATGACGATGAACCAGGTGCCGTTCTTGTACTTCTCGACGCTGTTCAACTCCGGGTGCAGGTAGACGCTGCCGCCAGGGATGGTTTCGTCGGCCACCAGGGTTTGCAGCCAGTCGTTGATGCGCTTGACCTCCTGGTCCATGAAGGATTTGGTGAGGTTCTTGGCCATGGCCTTCTGGCCGGCCTTGACCAGCTTGCGACTGATGGCGTCTTCCAGGCCGACATAGCTGATGAACTTGCCGGTGATGGAACGGTTGCCCAGCAGCGAGAAACCGCCGAGCACCGTGCGGGCGTAGTAGCTCACGCCATAACGGTTGAGCAGGTCGCCTTCGGTGGAGGTGTCGAGGATGTTGTACTCGACGACGCGGGAAACGTCTTCGGCGAAGGTCACCTGATTACCCGGGCTTTCCCACTGCTTGACCTTGGCCAGCGCAGCGATGGCCAGCGAGGACGGCGAGAGGAACACGTTCTTTTTCGCAGCCTTGGAATAGACCGACGGCATGTTGTGCACCAGCAGGCAACGGTCGAAGCCCAGGTCTGCACCGCCCAGTTCGCCGCTGTAGGTCACTTGGTCGGCGACCGAAGCGTCCTTGCCATCGAGTACCACACGGGCCTTGATGCGCTTGCCGAAGGAGGCGAACTCGCCGGCCACGGCCTTGGTGCCGGTGAAGCCCGGGGCACCGATGATGGTCAGGTCTTCAGGCACGCTGCTCAGGGCAGCCAGGCCGAGTTTGCGACCGGTGACCGGGTCGTTGCCGCCGATCACATTGTTGAGCGTGTCGGCCGGGGTGGCGCCTTCTTCGACAATCACCACGTAGACCGGCACCTTGACCACTTTGAGGATCTGGTACACCGCCTGGAACAAGGTGCCCGACTCGCTACCAGTCGGGTCGAGCAGCGCCTGGGTGGTGAAGCTGTTGATACGAAACGGCGCGTTTTTCGGGATCGATGCATGGGCATTGGGGGCAGTGCCCACCAGGCCGATGACATTATCGCCCAGGCCACCCATGGCCTCGGGCGACTCGGTGGCATTGACGGTGATGCCGTTGTGCTCGAAGTTCAAAACCTCAGCCATGATTATTCAGCCTTCTTGAGGGTGGAGTTGAGGACGCTGGTCAGTTCCAGACGGCCGGCGGTGCGCAGGGCGGATGCTTCGACGTCCAGCAATTCAAGCTCCTCGCCAGCGGTGGACCAATGGCCGTTACCGATGGGAAAAGGGATGAGGACGGTGTAGGTTTGGCGCGTGGGCATGGGTAGGACTCTCCGGGTGAGAAATGCCAAAGCCCCTGCGGGAGGGGCTTTGGGGAGGCGAAAAAAAACCGCTTTCGCGGTGGGTTATTTCAGGAAGGTAGGCAGTACGGGCCACCGCAGTGCCGATGGTTCAGCTGCCTGCTCTGGAATATCGCGCAACGCTTTACGATAAGATGCAACTTCAGCTCGCTGCGCATCAGAGGCGGGATAATCGGGCAGTTGAGTGAAGTCAGTTGCCCTTAGTAACTGATCCCGACGCGCGCGAATGGCAGCCCATTCAATTTCAGGTGTCGGCGTAGCAACCTTCAATGTTGGATTTTCGACATTAGACATTTACCGTTTCCTTAACTAAAAATTACGGTGTCAGCCAAGGACACTTTGGTTTTGAGATCGCCGAGATTAAACAGACGCCCATTGCCGACACGCATGGTGTCGATACGGATAGTTGTATAATAAATATTTGGAATCAAAATCCGCATGACAATATTGCCGTTTGCATCTACGTAGACTGCCGGCGTCATATTTCCGAATGTTGACACATTGTGGAGAGTACGGTTCGGCTGGTAGCAATAACCAACGACCGTTTCATCGATGATTTTTGCCGTGCCATAACTGTAACCCTTGATGTTGAACCAGAACATCTCGGAGTTGACATTAATATTCAGAGGGATTTGGAAGTGAATATAAACATTGAGACTTGCCCCCAAGTCGGTCGCCTTGAAATCACCTATAGCCATAGACTCATAAACGCCGCCAGTGCCGTAGACATGGCCTTGGAGAATGCTACTACGTATGGTGCCTGGATAATTTGGATCACCTTCGACATCCTTTAGACTGCGCCATTCATTGAACTGAGATAGCGCACCGGCCATCGTCGCATTGATACTCCCAATTTTACCATTGACCGCAGCAGTCAAATTATTCGCCGCTGTCACCAGCGACGTGATAGTCGTTTCTAGACTCACGTTGTAACTCCTTAATTTGTCGATACCTTAACGGCCCGCTTCCAGCGTTATTACACGAAACAACAACTCGGTGTGCCGTGCCATATTGTCGATATTCGCAGTAGCGAGTACGGCAATATCGTTTCCCAGCAAAATATTCAGATTGTCACTTCCTACCACAATCGTCACGCTATCCGCCGGCAACGGCGAAATATCCAGCGTGAACTTCTGCAGTACCCGAGCCGCCGCCGCTTTATACGTCAGCAACTTCCCCGCTACGGAATACACCGCCAGCAAGGTCCCACTGGCGAGGTAAAAGCCGAACTCGCCAATTTCATACTCATCGTCGCCGTCAAACAGCGCGGCCATCCTGAGTTGACGCTCGCCCAGGTCTTCGTAATCCACAATGGCGACCCGTTGGCGCTCATCGCGCAAGGCCACTTCCGTGCCATCGGGGTTGTAGCGGCCGGTACCGGCGCCGATGTGGGTGATTTCGCCTTTGAGGCCCTGGTTCCTGGCCTGCAGCACTTCATCCAAACCCTTGGAAGTGAAGCGCACCAGGCGCGTGATTTCATCTGTCATGGCTGCGCCCTGAGGTCGTAGTCGTTAATGGTGTAGTGCCGGGCAACCCCGGCACTGTTCAGCCGGGCGCCAAGCCCGAGTTCCGGCAGCACGCCTTCAAGCAGCAACTCGCCATCGTTGAACGGAGCGTGAGTGGCGCTGCTGAGGGAGAACGCACCGTGTACTTTCATTTCGGGCAAGGCGCCGGGCGGGCTGTCTTCGCCGATGCTTAAACCAGGATCAGCCGCGCCAGTCAGTCGCAACCCCTGGGAGGTTTCATGCACGATCGTAATCGTGGCCTGATCCCGCTCGCTTTTGGCCGCGTTGACACGGCGGATCAGCCGGTTGTGGTCGCCACTGGACCAACTGCGCCCAATGATCGCCTGCACGTCAAACGTGTACGGCATACCGGTTGGCCGCTGCTGATACCAAGCGCTGATGTTGGGAGTAAAACCCAGTGACTCCACCGCATGGCTCAAGGCCTTGGGTGTGCCGGCCTGGCGCTGGATCTGCCAGGACAAGGCCACGGTCAGGCGCTTTTCCGATTCGCTGGCTTGGGCATCCCATTCGCTGACACCTCGGTCGGCGGCCAGGTAAGGCAGAAATTCGCTGGGGGTTTGCAGCGGGTTCATCAACGCTGGAAACGGCGGTGCGACCCGGTCAAGCAGCTTGCCGAACCCTGCATCCAGCGCCTTTTCCAGCGGTGAACTGTTGGCCGGCAATAAACTCGCTTTGGGTTCACTCATAGCGTGCGCACCTCCACCTCGACACCCGTGCAATACGGGGCCTGGAACGCGCTGCTGACAATCGGCGCCAGCGGTTCCAGGATTTGCAGTTGCGCCGCCCCTGCACTGTGAATGGCGTAGTCGATCCAACTCGGGTCGACGCGCCCTTCCAGGCGATGGCAGGAATCAGCGTAAGTCTGCAGCAGTTGCTGCGCCGCCATTTGGGTCAAACCCGAGTCTGGCCCGGCGTTGATCCTGGCGATGACGCGAATCTTGTAGGGTTGAATCTGTGCGCCCTGGACGGTGACGAGATCGGTTTCCGGGCGTACATCAGGCCGTGCGAAATGTCGGCGCACACCGTCAAGCAAATCGGCGGATGGGGTACCGTCGCCGTCACGCGACAGCACGGTGACCATCACTTCGCCGGGCGCGATGCGTCGGCCGTTACCGTCCTTGACCTGGGCCGCATAGCCGTCCGGATCGAAGGTGTAGTTGACGGTCACCACGCCCGGCGATGCGCTCTGGACCTTGACCGCCGGCCGCTCGCCGAGGGTGAACACTTCGCGGCGGTACTGCATCCGCGAACCCGCCGCCGGAGCGTGGGGTGCCAGGTAATAGCGCAGGCGGGCATCGTCGTCGCTTTCAAGGATCGGCGGCACTGGCGGGAAAGCCGCAGGGTCACCGGGATCGAGTACCTGGCGTTCCAGGCCCATATCCGCCAGCCGTGCATCCAGGTTACTGCCGGTGGCCCACCACGCCAGCATCTGCTTGATGCGCGCATTGTATTTGCGCTCATGGGTTTGCAGGCGCACGCAGAAAGCTTCCAGCGCCAGGGTCAGCAGCTCGCTTTCGTTGTCGAGACTGACCTTGAGTTTGGCCGCGCTTTGCGGCGCACTCGCTGCAACGTAGTCGACCACGAAGGCCTTGAACTCGGCCAACAAGGGTTCGAACTCGTCAACCGCGATAATCGCCGGCTCGGCCAGTTGGTTCTGGCCAGGGATCAGCATGCTCATGTCACGACCTCAAAGGTTTGTTGGCGGTTTTTCCAGGTGCCGGCAAAGCGCAGCAGCAGGCCGGCGCCCTGACGGGTGGCGACGATGACCTGGGGCTGAAAGTCGCCGATGCCGTTCTGAGCGTTGTAGAACGCCTGGGCGGCATGGCTCTGGGCGAGCAGCAGCAGGTCGTCGCCCAGGTTCTGCCCGAGCAACTGCGGGATCAGCGAGCCATACAGCGGACGCTTCTGCCGTGTGCCAATGGGCGTGGTCAGCGCTCGGGTGGCGCGCTGGACGAATTGCAGCCAGTCATCGACGGCCGCCCCGGTGTTGCGATCGATGCCAATCATGGAGTGTCCTTGTCAGGGGCTGATGACCCGACCTTGGTGGTCTATCACCGGGCCGCTGAAGTGAGCACCGCCGGCATCCAGCAACAGTGCGGTGCCGCCGATTTGCAGGGTGATGCCCTGCGGGTTGAGGGTCAGGCTGGCGGCGCCGACCTTGAGGTCGACCTGTTCGCGAGAACCGGTGACCATCGTCGGCCCGTTGGCCCAGTTGAAAGTGTGGCTGGCGTCGTCGTAATCGCTTTGGGTACCGTCTTGATGGCGCCGTCGGGTCACTGAGGGAACCGTCGAGACTGGCGGAAAGAGACTACTGTTGAGCCCGAACAGAGCCACGGACTGCGCGCCCCCTTCCCCACCGCCGTAGTTGAGCAACAGACATTGCTCGCCCACGGACGGAATACGGGTTTCGGTTTGCGCACCGGCGCTGGGGTTGAAAAAGCGGATGGCCGGCGTGAGCAACTCACCGTGGCTGACCCGGCAAGTATTGCTGGCGGCGTCGACCTGTTGGCAAACGCCAATCCGGCAGAAGCTTTCAGCGCGGCGGTACAAGTCCTCCAGCTGAGCCTCCATCTCCGCCAGCCGCTCGACGATTGGCCCCAATTGCATGCGTAACAGCGCGTCGAACATGGGCTACTCCGCCAGTGGTCTGTATTGATCGGGGTCATCGATGTTCAAGACGTCCCAGGTGCAGGCAAATAGCGCTTGGCCCGTAGGATCGTTGAGTAACTCGGGCCCGAGATAGAGGGTTTGAGTGAAGGAAACAGTCCAGGTGTCGTAGTCCGTCGCTACGGTGGAAACCTTAGAAGGAGCGGCGACCATATTCGTCGGCAAATCGCACTGGGCCTGAGGCAGGTTCCAACGGTTGTCCAGCACCAGATCCATCAGTTGGCTGGCCAGGTCACAGGCATCGAACGGCAATGCGCCGGGGGCAACCATGGCTCTGAGCGAAATGGCCAGGACATGGGCTTTGCGCCCTTCGCGGGAGCGAATGCCCGGCCCGTTGCCTTCAACCGTGATCATGACGCCGGTATTCTCCAGGTCACTCTGGAAGTCCCGGTGGCTGCCGACCTTGAGGTCCGGGTAGGCCGCATGCAGCGCGGCGCCGATAGCCTGGGGTAGTTGGGATGGCTTTTCGATAAGGGTCATTTGGGTAGCATCCTTGCGGTTACTGCGGGTCCTGACGAGACCCTTCATTGATCCCGATGCGCTTGGCCGCCCAGCGCTCATACAGGCCGATGGCCACGTCGGCGCCGGCCATGGCGGTCAGGCAACCAATGGCGCCGGCAGTCCAGATCGACATACCGGCGGCATAACACAGCATCAGGGCCGAAACCCCGCAGACCATGCACGCGCCGGACCTGAGCGCCAGACGGCGGATCAACGACCAGCCGCGGGCGCCCTCCTTGTCGGCGCGCCACATCTCTCCGGAAACGCCGCCGACCAAGGCCAATATGATCACCAGCCAGATAGGCATTTCCGCTAACGCTTGTTGTTCGTTTGTCATGTCACGCCTCCTGGCTGAGCACTGAATAGTCCGTTTTTCAATTACACACACTTCGATAGGTAGGCATTCCAAAAAGCCCGGTAGCCCGGGCTTTTCAGTAATGATGTCCTCGGACTTTCGGCGCTACTGGCGCGGTACGGTCCTTTCCTGAATGTTTTTCCGACCACGATCCCTGTCTGCCGGATAACTGCTTCTGGTGCTTTACGCTGCACACCCGGGTCAGTTGCCAACCCTCTGAACCGTTAAGGCCGGTTCATCGCTGCCTGTTTTTGAAGCTGGGCGAAACTAAAGAGCGTCGGCATCCTTGCCGGTGTTGCCTGGCATCCCTGCCACCGCTTCGATGGCGTCCTTGCCGATGTTGCGTGCCTTCCTTGTCTTCCTTGGCAGCATCCTTGCCGCCTCCACCAGGCCTTGTTGGCTGGCTTGAGATGAATAATATGCATGTATGCATATACAGTCAATGCATCAATGCATTTATTTTTTCGGCGAATATGCATTGGCGCATTCAAAGCCTTATGTGCTCGGGGTTTGGAGGTGTTCTGCAGGCGAAAAAAAACCCGCTCATGGGCGGGTTTCGTCTTACGCGATGATGTCAGCGGGCGTACATGCCCCACCAGAAAACATGACCGAGAATGCTGATCTGCTCATCCTGAATATCCTGGAAGCTATAGTCTTCGTCCGGATGCTCATCACGGTTGAAGCTGCGCAGGCGAATCCCGGAAGGCAGACGGTAGAGCTGCTTCACCCGTAGCTGGCCATTATGATTGATGGCATACAGGTCACCATCGACGATGTCGCCAATCCCGCTCTTGCCGGCATTGACCCCCACCGTCGCGCCATCGCGCAGCACCGGCAACATACTGTTGCCGCGCACCGTTACGCATTTGGCCTGATCGAACTGCACGCCGTTATGCCGAAGGCTGCGCTTTCCAAAGCGCAGGCTGGCTTTCTCACTTTCCTCGATGACGAATCTTCCTGATCCAGCAGCCAATTCAACCTCGCGCAGAAAGGGGATCGACACCTCGTCATCATTAACGGGCGTGTCGTCGTCCCACAGGCTTATGTCCTTGAGCTCCGAATGCATCGGGTCGCGCCCATCATCTCGCAAAGCACCCACCCCGGCGCGCCCGCGCAGGTGATCGGTGCTGACGCGGAAATACTCGGCGATGCGAGAGATGTGTTTGTCCGACGGGTCAACGATCTTGCCGCTGAGGATCCGGGACAGTGTGGATTGAGGCACACCGGTGCGTCGGTGAAGCTCCGTAGGGGAGATCCGATCGCGATCCAGCAGCTCTTTCAAGACGATAGAAACGTTGCGTTTTTGCATAACGCGGATATTGCCGGGAGTCTTGAACGTTGGCAAATGCTAATTTGCATATTTATGCATTAAACACACAATTTTGTTTAGATTGAAACAAAATACTGTATATGCAAACAGTTAATTGCTTTCTATCATAGAACCGCTTGATATCGCCGCAGGGTAGCCTGATGCCACACCGAGCGAATGGACAGGCGCCCTTGCTTATCGACAATTCAGGGCCTATGTATAAGACTCTGGAACAACATGACCAGCAACGACGGAGGTGCTCATGGCTTATTCAGCGCTAGCTGTCGCTAACGCCTTCATTGAACGCGCGAAGGAAGGCAAGCTTTCGGGCCTGACGCCCATGAAGCTGCAAAAACTGCTGTTCTACACGCAGTCCTGGCATTTGCGTGAACGGGATCAACCGCTCATGGATGACCACTTCGCCCGCTGGCAATATGGCCCGGTCATCCCGTCGCTGTACCATGAGTTGAAATCCTACGGCAGCCGTCCGGTCACTTCGCTGCTCAGCAATTTGAAGCCGGACGACGAGGACATCATCTTCGTAACGCCGAGGATTCCCGACAGTGACACCTATGCCCACCGCCTGATTGATCGGATCATCAGCAAATACGGCAAATGGTCAGGCACCCAACTGTCCAACCTTTCCCACGAGAACGGCACAGCCTGGGCGCTCAAGGGCGCCGACGGTTCCGCCATCGACTGGCAAGACATGGCAGCACTCATTCATCCCAAGAGTCGCATCCGTGAGTGAAGAACTCGACAGTCTGGAACTCACCCTACCCCCCGAGGCAGGACCTGACCAGGACTCACAAGCCGGTGGCGAGCAAGCCATAGGCACCGATGATGAAAGAAACCAGAACCTCAAAGACCAGAAGGCCGAACGGCAACTGCGCAAGAAATATGCGGGGCGTGCGTTCTGGTTTGCTGCCTGCGGAGTGATCTTCTGGGCGGTGCTGCTGGTGTGGAATGGGTGGTCGACGTATTACTCGGGTAAGGCGCCGTTCTCGGATAACGTGCTGATTGCCATCACTACGGCGACTTCAATCAATTTGTTTGCGGCGTTTCTTGGGGTGATCAGAGGGTTGTTTCCGGCAAGTGGGCGTAGAACGAAATAGACGGTCGTGCTTCCGCCCTGCATTCGCTCTATCCGGCATGGAGATGTGAGTGTGCGAAAGTCAGCTCATTCCTCCAAGCACTAATCGGATTGTTAGTTTTGCATGCCTTACCCAACAGTGCCGGATTGCAAAAATAACACTGACTACAATGGGTGATTCAACCGCGAACCTGTGGCGAGGGAGCTTGCTCCCGTTTCTTTTTAAACAAAGTATGGGACCGCTTCGCGCCCCCAGCTGGAGCAAGTTCCCTCGCCACAGTTAAGGTGGTGCATCTTGAATGATTGGTATCAGGCGGCACCGCTTTCGCGTTTTACCTAGCCGTTTGCGACCTGCGAAGGGCCGACCTCGCGTGTTAACCTTTCCGCCATCGATAAAACTCAATGTGCATTTTGCGCCATTTACACCCAATGCATGCGGATGAGGTGAAGGCGGGGAGCATTATGCGAACATGAAATATGAGGGCAGTCACTGCCCTCATAGAATCAATTTAAGCTATCTAACGGGAAAATTGAGAATAGATGACTCTGTCCTGCCCTGGTTTGACGGTACCGATGTAGAATTACTTCTAAGCCTAATATCAACAACTCGGCTTTGATGATTGCTTAGGAAATATCCCTCAGGTAAACAGCAAAGCTCCTCAAGGTTTTTAACCGGAACACCAAGCACATTTTTTAAAACATCCTTAGACAAAACTCCCTGCTCTACAAGCATCATCACACTTCGCTTAAGAAGCTTAGGTTGCTCAAACTTAAAATCATCATCCTGCGGTTCTTTTTTGACCCAGCCACGAGCAGACCTACCCTTCCAAAGGCGTAAAGTAACCTCCGGGCTGGTAATTTCCAAATCTTGACTTCTTTTGATCATCGCAGCTATTGAAACTTTCCAGCGTGCCTTAAGCGACAAAAACCCGTCGAGCGTAGGCCACTTAATTTCATGCGAAAAGCTCTCAGCAGGCATCAGAAAAGCACTAGCAAAACGGTGAGCTTGAGTCTCTAGCAAATGATAGTTTGCTTTATACTGATCCGCCGTAACATATTTATGTAGAATTAAATGACCTAGCTCATGGGCAGCATCAAACCTATTCCTGATCGCCCCTGCTTTATCTGCGATTAGCAGAACATATGGCCTTCCATCCAAACCCGACCATTTAGAAACCCCGTCCATCTTCAGATAACCTATCTCCGCACGCGCGACCACGACGCCGAAACTTTCCATGACATGGACTACGTCGCTAATCGGACCGATCCCCAACCCCCATAACGACCGACATTCTTCAGCCAAGCTTTCGATTTCAGAGTCTTGGATTAGCCTTACATCGCCGCCCCTATAGCAGGGAAGATTTACCTTAGGAAATTCAAGACTTTCCTGCAGCTTGTAGGAAATCTCTTCAAGCCACTCAAGCCTTGAGTCTGCCGCATCCCATGAAGCTTTGCAGGTAGAGACTTGAGATCTAAAAAAACTAGGGCTAATTTTTTCTGACTTTAACGGCGCCTCCATAAGCCACTTTTCAGAGACCCCAAACAGGTCACATATTTTTCTGAAACTTGTGGGTTCTGGAAAACTATCACCTTTCTCCCACTTCGAAACATTGCTTGCGGAGCAAGATATAAGCTCGGCAAGCTTGGTCTGAGTCATCCCAAAGGAAGACCTTAATTGTTTAAGGCGTTCCGATTTAAACCCTAGAATACCTGTCCTCATGACCGATTGGCCTCTCTATAAATCACTCGCTCGATTCAGCCATGCTACCTTCATCATTGCGCATGCGCTGACGAAGTGTGGGCCATACTATGTCTTTAAACTCTTCGACAGACTCATCCTCATAGCCCTTTAAAAAGTCGTTAAGGCTGCACCACACATGATAGTTATCCGAACTATTAAAATATGGAACCGCTATAAGAATATCTAAAGGTGCCGCCTGACTCATATATGGAGAAGGTGCAAACGGAATAATCACCGCATTTAGAGTATCGTCAATCGCTAGAGAATTATCGTTCCTACCCAACAAATCCATTTGAGGCGAAGTTAGAAATTTATTTAGTCTGGAATTACTTATGCGGTACTTAGCTGGTCGAATTTTTTTCCTCCACGGCTTAACCGCAGCAGTAATTTTAATGTTGCCAGCCATCATCAAAGTGTAAAATTCACCGCTAGGTTCAGTAGGTGTCACAGTAGAGGACCAGGTTTTCGAAAGGCCTGCTAATCCATCTTGCAGAAAGCTATAGCGATCCTGCGCTCTCTTCCGGCTCTTTGGAATGTGGACGAGCTCGTTGCTTGCCCTGTGAGCCTTCTCAAATGCGGTCGGAATAACGATCTGCAGCTCCTCAAAATGAGCCCTTGGAACCTGCTTGCGAATAAAATTCAGAATCTCATCTTGTGTCTTCATTGCCGCTCCGGAATGGTCATTATTCTTAAAGCGGATTTTATAGCATATTTTATTCTTTTTGACACGCCGCTCGTCTGTACTAAGGTGGGGCCCGGACTAGCATCGGGCGTCTTGCCCCTCTATTGGCGAAACTCCCGGACATGCCTCTGCAACATCCTCTAGGCTGCTTGATCGGCAATGATTGCCGGCACGGGTATCTGAAAACAGTTCGTCCAGAGTTCGACGGCTCCTTCAATGCCCAGGCCAGTGGCGCTAGGCACGTTGCCGCTATCGTCACGACAACTTCCCTCGATGCGCAGCCGGCGAGCAGAATCGTCAGCAGCAGCCTTTCATTTTCGGCGAGACCATTCGCTTTCGCCTTCACGGAATAAGGGGCGCATTTATTTTCCATGCGGAGTTCCACTATTTTCGCGTTCCACCATTAGCAATGCGGACAATCCACGTCCCCAGTTGCACCCACCCCCCCATCACGCTAATCTCCCTTCGTCGCTGCAAATTCAGCGACCGGGCGTGAGAACCCGAGTCAATCAAGGCGCAAAGCGCCCAAGAACACTATCGCGGCGCTTTTTTTCGTCTGCGATATCGTTTTATGGCGGCTGTGCGTGGGAGACCTTTGGGTCTACCGGTTGCCTTGATTGCCGGTTTCTCACCCTGCGCACAGCTGCCACCCAAACCTGTGAGAAGGTTCGTGGCAGTTCCTCAAATCAGGGAGCTATCACTTATGTACTTCTACGTTTATCGCATCAAACGGGGTTATCTATCTGTGCTCACATCCTCCGTGCCTGGAGGTGTTGTATGAATGCAGTACAAGATCTGACCACCCTCGGCGTCACCCCCTTCTCCTTTCACTCCGACCAGCCTCTATTCCGCGTCAACAGCGGTGTTTCCCTGCAGGAAGCCTTGCATCACGCCTCCGATCTTCTCCATGTCGCCAAGCTGCTCGCAGAAGATGCGGCGATGACCAAGGAGACGGACCGTTACGCATGGGCGTCGCATTACTTGCAGGAGATGGTCAAGGCGGTGATTGATGATGTGGTGAAGGTGTTGGATTCGCCCGGCAACATTCAGTAAGGAGCGATAAAAGAATGGGGCGGCGTATTTGAATAAACGCGCCGTCCCCTTCTTCTATTTCTACTTGGTCGTTTGCGACCTGCGAAGGGTCGACTTGGCATGTTAACCTTGCGCCCATCGCAAAAAATGCTGGGCCAAGCGCCCAATGCTGATCAGTTAAGCGACGACGATTGGGCAAGATGTGGAGTTTTCGAACTTCAGCGATGCGGGTGCTTCGACCCGCAGGTACAGCGCGGTGATCCCATCGCAGCCTCGCTGAAGCTCGACAGCTCCCACATTCGACCTGCTTTGTTTTGACGTGCGCATTTCCAAACTGATTGACACTGGACCAAGCGCCCCCTTTGCCCCATCACTTTCAACGAATTTGCCTACTACCCAATGAGTAAAAACACGTCCGATCTGTCCTCCCACACCCCGATTGTGTAGGAGTATGTGAGGGGTTTCAGGTGACAGGCCCGTGGTTGCGGGCTGTGACGCTCGCTCACGGGAGGTTGCTTAAACGCATAACGGGCATTGAATGGCATAGATTGGCGTATGGTTTGCCCCATTTTTGCCCCACAATGCAGATCGAGATTCTTGCATCTAAAGCACTCATTCGACTCAACCCTGTGAACCTGCCCCCGCTTTTGATTTCTATGCAGGTAGCCCCGACTGCAATTCCCGTGCAGGTTGCATTAAGACAAGCTACGATCTGAAGAATAGATAGCTAAATGCCAGCCACATTGCAGAGGACAAGGCGTGGGCTCGAACGATAGAGCGACATTAGAAAATCAGGGTTATGTTCTAATCAAAAAGTGGAAGTGTGGGGTCTCGACTGCAGAACTCGCCGAAATGATTGGCACTATCATTGATGTGGAGAAAGTAGCAGCAGGATACAAAATATCCACAGTGCAGACACTTGTTCCTCGTGTAGCTAAGCAGGAAAAATCCAATACCTATAGTGATGTATTTGGGTTGAGCGAATTCCCCCTCCACTCCGATTATGCTCATTGGGAAACGCCACCACGCTACCTGATGCTACGCTGCATTGAGGGCAGCCCCAAAGTAGATACCTACCTCCTTCCTACTTCACGCCTGCTTGATGGAAATAATTGCTGCATCAGTCGAGCAGTCGTTGTCCCCCGCCGCAAGCACTCTTCGCATCCAATTTGCACTTTCCCAGTTGTTTTCTCTCGACAAGGTATCACTGGAATACGCTGGGATTTTCTATTCTTAAAGCCGGTTAACGCAGCGGCCGCACAAACGGGCGAGCTAGTAATCTCACAGCATAACAAATCAGTAGATTACGCTAATTTAGTAAATCCATTTGACACGCTAATTATAGATAACTGGCGGACACTTCATGGCAGATCATCCGTACCGGCCCAAGCTATAAACCGTAGAATTGAACGAATCTACCTATCATACATTCGGTAACTCAAATGAACAACTCAGACAATATTATGCAATGGTCCAAGGACACTTTACTTAGCAAAGCACAATTATATGCAGACGAGATGAATCGCTTTACTTCTGACGATTGGCAGTTCGGGCTTTTTTCATCGTTAAGTCTAGAATTTCTTTCTCGCGCTGCATTATCGAATATATCCCCAGCCCTCTTGGCCGACCATCAAAACTGGCGCAACATTATGTATGCTCTAGGTGGTGCGCCTACCGCGAAAAAGTTCTCTGCCGTCTCAATAGGGACCAAAGAAGTATTAGCTCGACTTACAGAGCTACTTCCCTCTTTCACCACGGAGATTGCTGGTTTTTGCTCTAAGCATGTGGAGAGGCGCAATGCAGAGCTTCACACCGGGGAGGCTGCTTTCATTGACGCAGAAACTTCAGATTGGCTCCCAAGATTTTATAAGGCTTGCAGCATTCTCCTTCAGTCTATGGAGGAAAAGCTAAGCACTATGATGCCCAATGCGCAGAAAGCTCAAGAGATGATTGACTCACTCGATGACGCAACTGCCAAAGCAGTAGAACAAGAGATCAGGGCTTACGCTAAAGTTTGGAGTAACAAGTCCGATAAAGAACAGAAGACCGCAACCTCTCAAGCTGAAACTTGGGCTACCCGCCAATCAGGGCATCGAGTTAATTGCCCTGCCTGTAAATCTACGGCTTTACTGCACGGCGCCCCTAATGGAGCTGTCTCTACGTCGATTGGCGACGATGAGGTAATACAGCGACAAACAATGTTGCCCTCAGCTTTCGAATGCATTGCTTGTCAGTTAAAAATTGGCGGATACTCCAAGCTTACCGCCTGCGGCCTCGGGAATGTATTTACTGAAACATCTACTTATACCGCTGCAGAATTCTTCAATCTGTATACTGAAGATGATATTGAGTCAGCTAAACGCGAACCCTATGATTATGAGCCTGACAATAACGAGTGACGGAGGTTTTTCCTGGGATGGAGACCAAATCCATCCTGTTTGAACTACCTGCCTTAATGGCAAGATACCGACCAAAGCTGATCAAGCTTAGTCGTGTAACTCTGGCTCATCATCTCCCGGCGCATTCCCCATTCAGGGTTCAAGGGTACACTGGCAGCGCGAAGCGTACCTCGTCCCCAACGGCCGTTGATCTGGTCCAGCACAGTCATAAGGCGAGTTACATCGGCTGGTTGCGATGTTGCGAACAGATCATCGGTATATTCCCCGTGCTGGCACAAATTGAGCAACATCACCTCAGCCTTGCTGTACTTGAAGCCTGGCCGATATATGCGTTCAAGTGCGCCAACAGCCGCTTGGGTGAGAAGGCGCACGTCGTCAGTGGGATACGGCATATCAACCACTACCCCGTTGGCGTACTTCGCCTCTTCAGGATTGAACATGCCGGTACGGATGCTCACGCGCACCTTCTTGCACAGCGAGTTCTGAGCGCGGAGCTTTTCAGAAGCACGCATCATGTAAGTGGCCACCGCCTCTTTAATAGGCGGCAGTTCCGTCAACCGTTGGCCGAACATACGACTGCAGCAGATCTCCTGCTTTGGGGGATCAGGCTCGTCTAGCTCCAGGCAAGGCGTGCCGCCCAACTCCCTGGCCGTCTTCTCGATCACAACGCTGAACTTCTTACGGAGCGTCCATGGTTCCGCCTTAGCCAAATCCATTGCAGACTTGATTCCCATCGCATCGAGGTGAAGTTTCATCTTTCGGCCAACGCCCCACACCTCCGCTACGTCCGTATTACGCAGTACCCAGTCCCGCTTAACCGGGTCTGTGATATTGACCACACCACCGGTCTGCGATTGCAGGCGCTTTGCAGTGTGGTTTGCCAGCTTCGCCAAGGTCTTTGTATGAGCGATACCAACACCAACAGGTATGCCGGTGCAGCGAAGTACCTGGGCGCGGATCTGCCGGCCTAAGGCATCCAAACCACCGACACCGGTCAGATCGGCGAATGCCTCGTCGATGCTGTACACCTCAACTGCCGGCACCATGGCCTCGATCAGACTCATGACGCGCTCGCTCATGTCGCCATACAGCGCATAGTTTGAGGAAAACGGGACAATGCCGTGTTGCTTGAGCTTGTGCTTGATCTGGAAATACGGCTCGCCCATCTTGATGAACGGCTTCGCGTCGTAGCTGCGCGCGATGACACAGCCGTCGTTATTGCTCAGCACCACGATGGGCACCTTCGCCAAGTCCGGTCGGAATACCCGCTCGCAACTGGCATAGAAACTGTTGCAGTCGACCAGCGCAAAGGTCGGTTGCTGCTTAGACATGGCTGCGCACTGTGCTGGTGATCACACCCCAGATTGACAGCTCATCCCCTTCGAGAACGTATCGCGCCGGGTATTTGGGATTTTCTGACAAAAGGACAACCTCTCGACCGCGCTTACATAGGCGCTTGCAGACGGGCTCATTGTTCAGCAGAGCCACCACCACATGCCCGTGCGCCGGCTCAATGGCACGATCCACCACCGCGAGATCGCCTTCGAAGATACCAATCCCCTGCATGCTTTCCCCGGTGATGGCTACCAGATACACATGCGGTGCGCGGATATTCAGGACCTCATCCAATGAGATGTGCTGCTCAATATGATCCGCTGCTGGCGAAGGGAAGCCAGCCGGAACTTGGAACGAACACATAGGCAGCTTCGCGCCGGCCTCAGCGATAGGACCTAGAATGGTGAAGCTCATGATGCGGCCTTTTACAGATACTGTACGAATGTACAGTTAACTTTGAAGAACGCTTGCGGTCAATTTTTCTGTAGGGGATTTCGACAGGCGGAGAGGTGCGTATGTGCGGACGATTCGTGCAGTACGAAGGGATGGCAATCTTCATTGAAGAACTGAGCCCCCAAATAGAGCTGTTCAGCGGTTACGACGCTCACCCTATTGATCGCTACAACGTCGCCCCGACGACACGGGTACAGTTACTGCACGCCGCAGAGGATGGGCTGCATATCGATGCAGTCAAATGGGGATGGGCGCCGTTCTGGGCCAAGGGCAAGCGCCCCGATCCGATCAACGCCCGTGTAGAGACGGTCACCACGGGAAAGTTCTTCAAGCAACTTTGGCCGAATGGCCGAGCCGTGGTGCCGAGTGAAGGGTGGTATGAGTGGGTCAAGGACCCTGGCGATCCGAAGAGAAAGCAGCCCTACTTCATTCGCCTGAAGAGCCAGAAACCCATGTTCTTTGGCGCACTAGCCCAGGTTCATACTGGCCTGAATCCCCAGGACGGCGATGGGTTCGTGATCATCACCGCCGCCAGTGATAAGGGCATGGTGGACATCCACGACCGCAAGCCGTTGGTGCTGACACCTGAGCACGCCAGGGAGTGGATCGACCCCGACCTTACTCCAGCCCGGGCCGAGGAAATAGCAAAGGAATGTTGCCAGCCTGTGGAGGACTTTGAGTGGTATGCCGTTGGCAAAGCAGTGGGCAACGTCAGGAATCAGGGGCCAGAGCTTATAAGGCCGAACCCATCAGCTGAAAAACCACATGGCGAACACAACGGCTGTGACCCAACCGAGAGTAAGCAGAAATGAAAGACCTGCGATGCGCTTGTCCATCTGCTACCAATGAGAGATTGAAAGATCGCATTACGATCTAAAGGGTTCATCTTAGCTCAATGAACCCGTTAAGCCACCGTTCCTTATAAGCGCGGGTAAGCATCACGCGTGATGGGCACGCGCTGCCTCGCTAGAACAGCAAATTGCGATGTGTATTCAACCCCTCAAATCAGAATAAGCCTCCCAAGGCAGCAGGCTCCCAGTTCATAATTATCAACTCCCCGCTGACTTCGGTCTTGCCCTGCCGCGCATTCGCAGTACTGTAACGAATGTCCACCATCTCAAAGTAAAACCCCTCAAACACCCGCCGGATGTCAGGGTGATCGTTGATGCTGACCATCACCTTGCCTTTGCAGCGCCGCATGAAGTCGGCCATGCGCTCGTAATTTTCAAAAGGAAAATCCACGCCATAACCGGCCTTCTGCCAGTAAGGCGGGTCCATGTAGTGGAAGGTATGGGCGCGGTCGTAGCGCTCGGCACATTCAAGCCAGCCCAAGTTTTCAACATAGGTGCCGGACAGACGCTGCCACGCTGCAGATAGGT
>Ga0105246_10000346_pt1 | contig 24765 bp, 15 predicted proteins | sample KBSM64metaG_FD_99694 | JGI IMG/M metagenome (GOLD analysis project Ga0105246, IMG submission 99694) | Miscanthus rhizosphere microbial communities from Kellogg Biological Station, Michigan, USA - KBS M6-4 metaG | ecosystem: Host-associated > Plants > Roots > Rhizosphere > Soil | place... | reverse complement strand
TTCGGAGCGTTAACCCCGATACGCACTTGATTGCCTTTGACGCCGAGCACGGTCACGGTGATTTCGCCATCACCAATAATCAGGCTTTCTGCGCAACGACGAGTCAGAATCAACATACCTTTCACCTCACGCAATTCATTTCAGGAACAACAGTCTGCAAAAAAAAGGCATTGGACCTACAACCAGACGGCCATAGCCCTACCGCCTAAGTATTGTCGAGCCCACGCAAAAGAACATGCGCTCAACAAAAAAATGAAAGGCGCGGTAAGCCGCGCCTTTCTGGCATCGCATCACTCGCCCTGTCGGGCCGGAGCGTCCAGCTCAAAAGCGGTATGCAGCGCACGCACAGCCAGCTCCAGGTACTTCTCCTCGATCACCACCGAGACTTTGATCTCCGATGTGGAGATCATCTGGATGTTGATGCTTTCCTTGGCCAGCGCCTCGAACATGCGGCTGGCAACACCGGCGTGGGAGCGCATACCCACGCCCACGATCGATACCTTGGCAATCTTGGTATCACCAATCACTTCACGGGCGCCGATCTCCTTCGCCGTGTTCTGCAGGATACGCTCGGCCGCATCGTACTCGTTGCGGTGCACGGTGAAGGTGAAATCGGTGGTGTTATCGTGCGAAACGTTCTGCACGATCATGTCGACTTCGATATTCGCACCGCTGATAGGGCCGAGGATCTTGAAGGCCACACCTGGAGTGTCTGGCACGCCACGGATCGTCAGCTTGGCTTCGTCGCGGTTGAAAGCGATGCCGGAAATGATCGGCTGTTCCATGGATTCCTCTTCATCAATAGTAATGAGGGTGCCCGGACCCTCCTTGAAGCTGTGCAGTACGCGCAGCGGAACGTTGTACTTGCCGGCGAACTCCACCGCACGGATCTGCAACACCTTGGAACCAAGGCTGGCCATTTCCAGCATCTCTTCAAAGGTGATCTTGTCCAGGCGCTGGGCCACGGACACAACGCGCGGATCGGTGGTGTAGACGCCATCCACATCGGTATAGATCTGGCATTCGTCGGCCTTGAGAGCCGCTGCCAGCGCCACGCCCGTGGTATCCGAACCGCCACGCCCGAGGGTGGTGATATTGCCCTGCTCGTCCACCCCCTGGAAACCGGCTACAACCACCACGCGTCCAGCCTTCAGATCGGCACGAATCTTCTGATCGTCGATCTGCAGGATGCGCGCCTTGGTATGCGCGCTGTCGGTAAGAATGCGCACCTGGCTACCAGTGTAGGACACCGCTGGCACACCGCGTTTGTTCAACGCCATGGCCAGCAACGCGATAGTCACCTGCTCACCGGTGGACACAATGACATCCAGCTCACGCGGCAGCGGCTGTTGATCACCGCTGATGGCCTTGGCCAGGTCGATCAGGCGATTGGTCTCGCCGCTCATGGCCGACAGCACCACCACCAGGTCGTCGCCGGCATCACGGAACTTCTTAACCTTGTCGGCGACCTGCTCGATTCTTTCGACAGAACCGACCGAGGTGCCTCCGAATTTCTGTACGATCAAAGCCATTTCTAAGCCGCCTCAGCCCGTAAAGGGGCGCCCAATAAACGAATCTTCCAGCAACCGAGCGAGCCCACGACCAAACCATGGGCTCATTAACAGCGCCTTAAATACCTGCCTCGACAAACGGCACGGCCAAGGCCAGGGCCGCGTCCAGGGCGCCGGCATCCACACCACCGCCTTGCGCCATGTCCGGACGACCACCGCCCTTGCCGCCCACTGCCGCAGCAGCCTGCTTCATCAAATCACCGGCTTTGAGTTGGCCAGTCAGGTCCTTGGTTACACCGGCAACCAGAACGACCTTATCCTCATGGACACTGCCGAGCAGGATCACTGCGCGGCCGAGCTTGTTCTTCAACTGATCGACCAGGGCCAGCAACGCCTTGCCGTCCTGACCGTCCAGGCGCGCCGCAAGGACTTTTACGTCCTTGACGTCAACCGCCGAGGCCGACAGATCGTCGCCCGCGGCACTGGCTGCCTTGGCCTGCAACTGCTCCAGCTGTTTCTCCAGCGCACGGTTGCGCTCAAGCACGGCGGACAGCTTGTCGATCAGATTGTCGCGGCTACCCTTGACCAGGCCGGCCGCCTCCTTGAGTTGTTCTTCGGCGGCATTGAGGTAGGCCAGCGCCGCAGCACCGGTCACTGCCTCGATACGGCGCACACCCGAGGCCACACCGCCTTCGCTGATGATTTTCAACAGGCCGATGTCACCGGTGCGATTGGCGTGGATACCGCCACACAGTTCCACCGAGAAACTGCCGCCCATGCTCAGTACGCGCACTTGGTCGCCGTATTTCTCGCCGAACAGCGCCATGGCGCCTTTGTTCCTGGCGGTCTCGATATCCGTTTCCTCGGTTTCAACCGGGCTGTTCCTGCGAATTTCCGCGTTGACGATATCTTCCAACGCCTTGATCTGCTCAGGCTTGATCGCTTCAAAATGGCTGAAATCGAAACGCAGGCGCTGACTATCGACCAACGACCCCTTCTGCTGGACATGCTCACCGAGCACTTGGCGCAACGCAGCGTGCAGCAAGTGAGTGGCCGAATGGTTCAGCGCGGTTGCATGCCGTACATCGGCATCGACCTGAGTATCGACCGGCGCACCCACGACCAGGTTGCCCAGCACCAACACACCATGGTGCAGGAACGCACCACCGGTCTTGGTGGTGTCGCGCACCTCGAAACGACCGGACGTCGAACCCAGGAAACCACAGTCACCGATCTGACCACCCGACTCAGCGTAGAACGGCGTCTGGTCCAGAACCACAACCGCTTCATCGCCCTCGTTCAGCACATCGACTGACTTGCCGTCTTTATAAATGGCAACGATTTTGGCGGAGCCAGCGGTTGCCTTGTAACCGATGAACTCGGTGGGTACATCAACCTTGACCAAGGTGTTGTAGTCCAGGCCAAACGAGCTGGCCGAACGCGCACGCACACGCTGGGCCTCCATCTCGCGTTCAAAACCTGCCTCATCGACGGTCAGCTCGCGTTCGCGGGCGATGTCAGCGGTCAGGTCCATCGGGAAACCGTAGGTGTCGTAAAGCTTGAACACCACATCGCCCGGCACCACCGTACCCTTGAGCTCAGCCAGGTCCTGCTCGAGGATTTTCAGGCCGTGCTCCAGGGTCTTGGAGAACTGCTCTTCTTCAGCCTTGAGCACCCGCTCGATGTTGGCTTGTTGCTGCTTGAGTTCCGGAAAGGCGTCGCCCATCTCGGCCACCAGCGCAGCCACGATCTTGTAGAAGAAGCTGCCGGTCGCACCCAGTTTGTTACCGTGACGGCAGGCGCGACGGATAATGCGGCGCAGCACATAGCCACGGCCTTCGTTGGACGGCAACACGCCATCGGCAATCAGGAAACCGCAGGAACGGATGTGGTCCGAGACCACCTTGAGCGAAGACTGGCTCTCATTGGAGCAGCCAATGGCCGCAGCCGAGGCACTCAACAGGTTGGTAAACAGGTCGATTTCATAGTTGGAATGCACGTGCTGCATGACCGCACTGATGCGCTCCAGCCCCATGCCGGTGTCCACCGACGGTGCCGGCAACGGATGCAACACGCCATCGGCGGTACGGTTGAACTGCATGAACACGTTGTTCCAGATTTCGATATAGCGGTCGCCATCTTCATCCGGCGAACCCGGCGGGCCACCCCAGATGTCGGCGCCATGATCGTAGAAAATCTCGGTGCAGGGGCCGCACGGGCCGGTATCGCCCATGGTCCAGAAGTTATCGGACGCGTAAGGCGCGCCCTTGTTGTCACCGATGCGGATCATGCGTTCGGCGGGCACACCGATTTGCTGGGTCCAGATGTCATACGCTTCGTCATCCGTCGCGTAGACGGTGACCCAGAGCTTTTCCTTGGGTAGCTTCAGCACGCCGGTCAGGAAGGTCCAGGCGAAGGTGATCGCATCTTTCTTGAAATAATCGCCAAAGCTGAAGTTGCCCAGCATTTCGAAGAAGGTGTGGTGGCGCGCGGTGTAACCGACGTTTTCCAGGTCGCTGTTCTTGCCGCCGGCGCGTACGCACTTCTGACTGCTGGTGGCGCGGGTATAGGCGCGCTTTTCCTGGCCCAGGAAGCAGTCCTTGAACTGGTTCATCCCCGCGTTAGTGAACAGCAGGGTTGGGTCATTGCCTGGGATCAAGGAGCTTGAGGCTACACGGGTGTGGCCTTGCTCTTCGAAGAAGCGAAGGAAGGCTTCACGGATTTCTGCGCTTTTCATTAGGTTCTTCCACGGAGGCTGCGGCCAAAGGCCAGTGCGCAACATCATCAGACGAAGCGACGGCAAAGGGCCGCATTATATCGGCCCTTTGCCGGTGGTACAGCGTGTTTATGTGATAGAAACAGTCAATTAGACGGCCTGCACTGTCATTTCTGCGAAAATGCGACGAATGTCTGCACGACTTGCTCGATCTGTGCCCGACTGACATCCAGATGCGTGACCATGCGCAGACGCGGCGCGGCGCTCAACTTGATCCCGTGCTCGGCGGCAAAGCCTTTCAGGGCCTGCGCCCGATCGCCCATCTGCACATAGACCATGTTGGTCTGTACCGGCTCGACCGTATAACCGGCCTGGCGCAACGCATCCCCCAGCCACTGCGCATTGGCGTGGTCATCGGCCAAACGCTGCACCTGGTGATCCAGGGCATACAGGCCCGCCGCCGCCAGGGAACCGGCCTGGCGCATACCGCCGCCGACCATCTTGCGCAGGCGCCGCGCCTTGGCGATCAGCGCTGTGGAACCGCACAGCACCGAGCCGACCGGTGCGCCGAGCCCCTTGGACAGGCACACCGACACCGAATCGAAATGCCGGGCAATCTCTCGTGCCTCCACGCCCAATTTGACCGCTGCGTTGTAAAGCCGCGCGCCATCCAAGTGCAAAGCCAGGCCGTGTTCACGGGTAAACGCACGCGCCCGGGCCAGATATTCCAGCGGCAGCACCTTGCCCTGCACGGTGTTTTCCAGCGCCAGCAAGCGGGTACGGGCGAAGTGGAAGTCGTCGGGCTTGATGGCGTCGAGCACGTGATTCAGGTCGAGGGAACCGTCGGCCTGCACTTCCAGCGGCTGCGGCTGGATTGAACCGAGCACGGCCGCCCCGCCGCCTTCGTATTTGTAGGTATGGGCCTGTTGCCCGACGATATATTCCTCGCCGCGCTCACAGTGGGCCATCAACGCCAGCAGGTTGCTCATGGTGCCGGTGGGCACGAACAGCGCAGCGTCGAACCCCAGGCGCCTGGCCAGCTCAGCCTCCAGTTGGTTGACGCTGGGGTCTTCGCCGTAGACGTCATCACCGCTGACGGCGCTGGCCATCGCATCGAGCATACCGGGGGTGGGTTGGGTCACGGTGTCGCTGCGCAGGTCGATCACGGTCATGAAGGGGGCCTCTAACGGAATGGATAAGTCCTTTTGTGAGTGATTACTGCGGGCAAAGCCACGCAATATCAAGTCCCCGCTGCACTCAATCGAATACCCACCAAACAAACCGATATAGCTTATCGATACGGCAACCGTGCAGTTTTTGAAAAACCATGTTAAAAACTCTGCGCCGCCAGGGTTCTGGCGGCAACGTTCTCAGGGCGGGGTGCAATTCCCCACCGGCGGTAATTGCGCGCAATGTGCATAGCCCGCGAGCGCTTGGCGCCTCGAACTGCTCAGGCAGGGCGGCGACAAGGTCAGCAGACCCGGTGTGATCCCGGGGCCGACGGTCATAGTCCGGATGAAGAGAGAACGGGATTGGCACCTAAGGGCCCGCGCGCCTGTTCGCGCACGCGTCCCCTTAAATCCCATTCGATTCATAACGCCCTGTTTTTTTCTTAAACAGGAGTCAGAACATGCAACCCACCGCAATCGACAGCAAAAGCAAAAACCATCACGGCGAGCGTGTCGCGTTTATCCAGGCCTGTTGGCACAAGGATATCGTCGACCAGTCGCGCAAAGGTTTCCTCGCCGAAATGATCGCCCAGGGCTACCAGGAATCGGACATCGATTTCTTCGAAGTCGGCGGCGCCTTTGAAATGCCCCTGCACGCCAAGCTGCTGGCCAAGACCGGCCGTTACGCCGGTATCGTCGCCGCCGCACTCGTGGTGGATGGCGGCATTTATCGTCACGAGTTCGTCGCCCAATCGGTGGTCAGCGGCCTGATGCAGGTGCAGTTGGAAACCGAAGTGCCGGTATTTTCGGTATCCCTGACTCCCCACCATTTCCACGGGGGCAGCGAGCACACCACCTTCTTCTACGAGCATTTCGTGCACAAGGGCCAGGAAGCTGCGCGTACGTGCGCCGACACCCTGCACAAGGTGCGGGCGATCCGTCGTAGCGAGCCGCGTGCTGTAGCGGTCTAAGCAACACCGCAAAACGAGTGTGGGAGGGGGGGCTTGCCCCCGATGGCGGTGTGTCAGTCAGCTCATCTGTCGCTGAAGCACCGCTATCGGGGGCAAGCCCCCTCCCACATTTGGATCAGTCTAAGACTTGAGAGCTAGGCCAGGCTGGCATCCGTGGTAGGCACGATGAGAATTCCCGCGCGCAAACCATTCTTCACCTTCGGGTTGGGGAAGATGATGCGAGCGCCCTCCTCTTCGATCACCCAGCGGGTCTGGGCCACATCTTCGGCCAGCAGATAACCCTTTTCCAATTCCGAAAAGTTTTCCACGTCCGCCGGCAAATGCAGCAGGAACGCGTCGCTGTGCTTGATGATTTCCCGTGCGACGGCGAACAGCTTCAAGCCGTCGAGGTCGCCTGTCTCAGGCTCGGTGCCTTCGATGATGTGCTTGAGGCGCGTCTCCAGCCTGGACACATCCACGCTCTGGTTCTGGCCGAAAGGACGGGCCTTGCCCAGCTCCAGGGTGAAGGCCTCGGCGTCGAGTCGTTCGTAGGTGAACGCCGTGAAGGTGATAGAGGCTTTGTTCTGCAGCAGCACCGCCTCCATTCCGGCGGCGCGCAGGCGCTCCAGCTCACGGCGTGAATGCTGGCGCCCTTCTTTCCACGGATACAGCGCAAATTGCTCGATCTTAGAGCCGCGAATCGCGGTGTGCAGGTCGTAGTGCAGGCGCGAACGGCCCGGCTGGCTGAAAAAGCTGCGGGCCAACTGTTCAAGTTCGGCGGCGCGCATGGCTTCGGGACCAATGTTGCTTTCATGCCGGCCGTTGAACAGCCGGTTGATGTCCAGTTCAAGGTAACGCTCGCCGCGACGCATGGCCTCGGGGTTGCCGAACAGGAACAGAATACGGGTGCGGGGCTTGATCTCCCCACGGGCGATGCCATGCAACAGGCGGTCGAGCAGTTCGATCGGCGCGGTTTCGTTGCCATGGATGCCGGACGACAGCAGCAGGTCGCCGCCATTGTCCCGGGCTTCAGGCGGGCGCACTTCAAGCGCGCCCTCACTGAGCCAGCGCATCTGCACGCCGTCGACAGTCAGTTGAATTTTTTGCGCCGGTTCACGACCGGCGAGGGTCAGTTCAAGCAGTTTGCCGAGGGCGAGCATAAGCAGCTTCCTTAGTGGTTGCAGCCTGGGCCGTGGACGTGATCGTCGTCGTCACCTTCGACGTCGGCCGGTTCCATTTCCAGTTCCAGGCTCATCAGGTTGGTCGCCAGCGGGCGCATCAGCAGGTTGGCGTACTCGGCGTCGCCCTCTTCCACATCCACACCGATCAGCAGTTGGCCACGGCCGTCATGCTGGATCCAGATCTCCTTGCCCTGCCAGACCACGGCAACGCGGGTGCAGGAGGTTTCCAGCTGGGTGCCGTCGGTGTCTTCAAGGATCAGCTTCAGGGTGTCGGTCATAAATAAAATATCTCAGCCGTAGGGCGTTAATTGATCTGGAAAGGATAAACCGAGCCCAGTTTAAGGATTTGCGTCAGTTCATCCAGTGCCGTCCGGCACTCAAGCAGCAGTTGCGGGTCAGCCAGGTCGGTTTCGCGCAGGCTGTCGCGGTAGTGCCTGTTGACCCATTGGGTCAGGGTGTCGTACAGCGGCGCGGTCATGATAACGCCTGGATTCACCGCCGCCAGTTCGGTTTCGTTCAATGCCACACGTAAACGCAGGCACGCCGGGCCGCCGCCGTTCTGCATGCTTTGCTTGAGGTCGAACACCTTCACTTCGCGGATCAAGCCGCCGCTGGCCGTGAGGTGCTGCAGGTACTCCCAGACGCGCGGGTTGGCGCGGCATTCTTCCGGCACGATCAGCAGCATCGCGCCATCGGGACGTGTCAGCAGTTGGCTGTTGAACAAGTAGGAGCGCACCGCATCCTCGACGCTGACCTGGGAACGCGGCACACACACGGACTGGAAGTTGCCGCCCAGCTTGCCCAACTTGCCCAACTTGCCCTGCAGTTCGGCGAGCATCTGTTCGGTGTTGAGGAACGCGTCCTCGTGGTAGAACAGCACCTCGCCGTTGCCGACCGCGATCACGTCGTTGTGGAATACACCGGCATCGATCACCGCCGGGTTCTGCTGGGCGTAGACCACGCCGTCATCCTTCAGGCCGTGCAGACGTGCAACCGCCTGGGACGCCTCGAGGGTCTGGCGCGCCGGATATTTTTGCGGGGCCGGGTAGCGAGCATCGAACGCACTGCGGCCAAACACAAAGAACTCGACGCCGGCCTCACCGTATTCACGGCAAAAGCGCGTGTGATTGGCCGCGCCCTCATCGCCAAACTGTGCCACCGCCGGCAATGCCGCGTGGTGGGCGAAGTGCTTCTGGTCGGCGAACATCGCCCCCAGCACGCGGCTGGTGGTCGGGTGTTCGATGCTGCGGTGGTATTTGCAGTTGAGGTTGGCCGCGGTGAAATGCACGCGGCCATCCGCCGTGTCGGCGCTAGGGCTGACGGTGGCGGCGTTGGCCACCCACATGCTTGACGCCGAGCAGCTCGCCACCAACAACGGCATGGCGTGCCTGGCCGCTTGCTCGATGACCTGAGCGTCGGTGCCGCTGAAACCGAGGTTGCGCAGAGCGGCCACATCCGGGCGCTCCTGGGGCGCGAGCACGCCTTGCACAAAGCCCATGTCCATCAGCGCTTTCATTTTTTGCAGCCCCTGCAACGCCGCTTCCCTGGGGTTGGAATGCTGCTGGCTGTTGCTCTGGGACGCGACGTTGCCGAAGGACAAGCCGCCGTAGTTATGGGTCGGCCCCACTAGACCGTCAAAATTGACTTCATAGGATTTCATCGGCGAGGCTCCACGAACATCTGTTCTTATAGGCAATCTTCAACACACCACAGATTCAGTGTGGGAGGGGGCTTGCCCCCTCCCACATTCAAATAAGCGTAATGCCAGGTGTTAGCGTGGCTGGAACCACCAAATTCGGGGTCTCCAGCGACGCCACCGGGTACGCGCAATAATCGGCCGCGTAATACGCACTGGCGCGATGGTTACCCGACGCCCCGACCCCGCCAAACGGCGCGGTGCTGGCGGCGCCGGTCAGCTGTTTGTTCCAGTTGACGATACCGGCGCGGCTTTCCAGCCAGAACTGCTGGTAACGCGCCTCGGAATCCGACAGCAGGCCTGCGGCCAGGCCGTACTGGGTGTTGTTGGCCTCGGCAATCGCCGCAGCAAAATCCGCGTAGCGAATCACCTGCAACAGCGGGCCGAACAGCTCTTCGTCTTCGCGCTCGGTCACTGCGGTCACGTCGATGATGCCCGGGGTCAGCAAGGCGGCCTGGTCCCGGGGTTGGGTCATTTCCAGCAGCGCCACGGCGCCATTGGCCAACATCAGTTCCTGGGCATCCATCAAGGCTTTGGCGGCTGCCAGGGAAATCACCGAGCCCATGAACGGCGCCGGTTGCTGGTCGAACGCGCCCACTTCAATAGTGGCGCTGACCGCCACCAGACGTGCCAGCAACGCATCGCCCCAGGCGCCTTCGGGCACCAGCAGGCGACGGGCGCAGGTGCAGCGCTGGCCGGCGGAGATAAACGCCGACTGGATGATGGTGTACACCGCCGCATCCACGTCGGCCACTTCGTCTACCACCAGCGGGTTGTTGCCACCCATTTCCAGGGCCAGGATCTTGTCCGGACGCCCGGAGAACTGCTGGTGCAGGTGGTTGCCGGTGCGGCTGGAACCGGTAAAGAACAGACCGTCGATGCCTGGGTTGGCCGCCAGCGCGATACCGGTTTCCCGCGCGCCTTGCAGCAGGTTCAATACGCCCGCCGGTAACCCCGCTTCGACCCAGCATTGCACGGTCAGCTCGGCAACTTTCGGCGTCAGCTCGCTCGGTTTGAACAGCACGGTGTTACCCGCCAGCAGCGCCGGGACAATATGCCCGTTCGGCAAGTGACCGGGAAAGTTGTAGGGGCCGAAAACCGCCACTACACCGTGAGGCTTGTGGCGCAGTACAGCGGTGGCGTCGCCCAGGGGACCGCTCTTCTCGCCGGTACGCTCGCGATAACTTTGCACCGAGATGGCGATCTTGTTGGCCATGCTGGTGACTTCAGTCGCCGATTCCCACAGCGGCTTGCCGGTTTCCTCACCGATGCAGCGAGCAATTTCATCAGCGCGGCTTTTCAGCGTGGCGGCGAAGGTTTCGAGCACCCCGATGCGCTCTTCCAACGACTGCCGAGCCCAGCCTGGAAACGCCTGACGCGCAGCCTGCACGGCGGACTCGACCTGTTCGGCCGTCGCGCCATTGCCGCTCCACAACACTTGCTGGGTGACCGGGTTACGCGACTCAAACAGTTCACCCTGGCCAGCCAGCCAGCTACCTGCGATGTACAACGAATTCATTATTTCGACTCCCGAGCAGCAGACAACGCAACAGCACGCACTTGATCACCGACCACCAACTGCAGGCGCCTGGCGGTCTGGGGATCGACCACCAACGTGCCCGCAGCCAGACGGGCCGGTGCGGCCGTGATGCGGCAGTCTTCGCGTTTGCGGTTATGGATCAGGAACGGCGTGGCGTCGTCCCCCGGCGTGCCGATGGCCAGCACCAGCGCCTGGCTGTCGCGCACCGCACGAATCTTGCTGGTTTCACACTCCACCGCCGGGCCCGCGTCGAAAATATCCACATAGCCCTGGTAGCTGAAGCCTTCGCTCTTGAGCATGCTCAGCGCCGGCTCGGTGTCCGGATGCACCTTGCCGATCACGTTGCGCGCGTCTTCGGAGAGAAAGCAGCTGTACAGCGGAAACTTCGGCATCAGCTCGGCGATAAAGGCCTTGTTGCCGACGCCGGTGAGGTAGTCGGCCTGGCTGAACTCCATCTTGAAGAAGTGTCGGCCCAGGCTTTCCCAGAACGGCGAGCGCCCTGCCTCGTTGGACACGCCGCGCATCTCGGCGATGATCTTGTTGCCAAACAATTGCGGGAATTCGGCGATGAACAACAGGCGCGCCTTGGCCAGCATGCGGCCGTTGAGGCCGTTGCGGTAATCGGCGTGCAGGAACAACGAGCACAACTCGGAATTGCCGGTGAGGTCGTTGGCCAGGAACAACGTCGGAATTTCGCGGTAGATATTCAATTCCTGGGAGGCGCTGACCGTCAGGCCGACCCGGAAGTTGTACCAGGGCTCGCGCAGGCCGACGGCGCCGGCAATGGCCGAAATCCCCACTACCCGGCCTTCGTCGTTTTCCAGCACGAACAGGTAGTCCGCATCGCCGCGCCCGGCTTCGCCGCGAAAGGTTTTCTCGGCCCAGCCCACGCGATGGGTCAGGCGCTCTTCGTTGGCCGGCAAGGTGGTGAGGCCGGTGCCGGTGCTGCGCGCCAGGTCAATCAGGGCCGGTAAATCGCTGCTGCGTACGGGACGAACGATCATGCTATCTCCTCGAACGGGCCGCTGTGGTCAGCCACCCGCGAAACTCTCTTTTTAAACCGCAACCAGGCGCACACTTGCACCTTCGCCCACGCCCAGGGCTTCGGCTGCCTCCAGGTCCAGAATCACTGGCTTGCCCGGCGCGTAGTCCAGCTCCAGCATCACCGCGCGGTAATCCTGCAACTGCGCGTTGCTCACCAGATACTGGCGACCGACGCCCTTGGCCATCTCGCCGATTTTCACCGGCACCACGCGGCTCTGGGCAATCGAGCGAATCCCCGACACCCGCGCGTGCAACGTAGGGCCACCGTCGAAGATGTCGATGTAGTGATCGGTCTCGAAGCCTTCGCGCATCAGGATGTCGAAAGTGATCTGTGCACGCGGGTGCACCTGGCCCATGGCCTCCTGGGCGGCGTCCGGCAGCAGCGGCACGTAGATCGGGTAATGCGGCATCAGCTCGGCGAGGAAGGTGCGGCTTTTCAGCCCGCACAGGCGCTCGGCGGCGGCGTAGTTGAGGTCGAAGAAGTTGCGACCGATGGCGTCCCAGAACGGCGAATCGCCGTTTTCGTCGCTGTAGCCAACGATCTCGGTCACCACCGAATCGGCAAAGCGCTCCGGGTGGCTGGCGACGAACAGCAGGCGACCACGGGAATTGAGTTCCGACCACGGCGAACCGACCAATGCAGGCTTCACGTAGAAACTGGTGAGCAGGCTATTGCCGGTCAGGTCGTGGCACTGGGAAAGCACGTGGATCTTGTTGTGGATCTTCAGCTCGCGGGAGGCGTGCACAAAGGTTTCGTTACGAAAACTGTAGAACGGCTCGGAGTAGCCGGCTGAAGCAACGATGGCCGAGCAGCCGGCGAGCTTGCCGGTGTCGGTGTCTTCAAGCACGAAGAAATAGCTTTCTTCACCGTTGAAACTCACTTCGGCCGCAAAGGACGCTTCACTGGCGGCGATCTTGTCGCTCAGGCGTTCCACATCATCCGGCAAGGAAGTCACACCAATCGGGCTGTCCGCAGCCAGACGCTGTACCTCGCCCAGATCAGCCATTTGCGCGGGGCGCATCACCAGCATGGTGTCACTCCTTAACTCGAAAAACTCATAGGAAAAATACCGGACACGGGATCTGAGTTCACACAGATCCCATGTGGGAGGGGGCTGGCCCCCGATAGCAGTGTGTCAGTTGATAAATCAGGTGACTGATCACCGCCATCGGGGGCAAGCCCCCTCCCACATTTGGAAACGGTCCGGCCTGCCAAATATGTCGCTATCAGGCTTGCGTCAGCGTCTTCACAGCACGTTCAAAACGATCCAGGCCTTCCTTGATGTCCGCCTCTTCCACCACCAGGCTTGGGGCAAAGCGCACCACGTCCGGGCCGGCTTGCAGGATCATCAGGTTCTCTTTCTCGGCGGCGTTGAACACGTCCTTGGCCCTGCCTTTGAACGCATCGCTGAGCACACAACCGATCAGCAAGCCCATGCCGCGCACTTGCGTAAAGACGCCGTATTGCGTGCCGATCTGCTCCAGGCGCGCCTTGAACAGCGCGTGTCTGGCATTCACGCCGGCCAGCACTTCGGGGGTGTTGATCACGTCGATCACGGCTTCCGCCACCGCGCACGCCAGCGGGTTGCCGCCATAGGTGGTGCCGTGGGTGCCGACCACCAGGTGCTTGGCCAGGTCTTCACGGGTGAGCATCGCGGCAATCGGGAAGCCGCCGCCCAGGCTCTTGGCACTGGTGAGGATGTCCGGCGTCACGCCGTAATGCTGGTAGGCGAACAGGTGACCGCTGCGGCCCATGCCGGTTTGCACTTCGTCAAATACCAACAGCGCGTCGTGGGCGTCGCACAGTTCGCGGGCGCCTTGCAGGTAAGCCAGTTCGGCCGGCAACACACCGCCCTCGCCCTGGATCGGCTCCAGCACCACGGCGCACGTCTTGTCCGACACAGCGGCCTTCAGTGCAGCCAAGTCGTTGTAAGGCACATGGGTGATGCCGGTGATTTTCGGCCCGAAACCATCGGAGTACTTGGACTGGCCACCGACGTTGACGGTGAACAGCGTACGGCCGTGGAAGCTGTTCAGCGCGGCGATGATCTCGTACTTCTCGCTGCCGAAACGGTCGAACGCGACGCGACGGGCCAGCTTGAAGGCGGCCTCGTTGGCTTCGGCGCCGGAGTTGCAGAAGAACACGCGCTCGGCAAACGTGGCATCGATCAGCTTATGAGCCAGGCGCAGCGCCGGCTCATTGGTGAACACGTTGGAGACATGCCACAGCTTGTTGGCCTGTTCGGTCAGTGCACCGACCAGCGCCGGATGGGCGTGGCCCAATACGTTGACCGCGATGCCGCCGGCAAAGTCGATCAGCTCGCGACCGCCCTGGTCCCACACGCGCGAACCTGCGCCACGCACGGGAATAAAGGCGGCAGGTGCATAGTTGGGCACCATGACCTGGTCGAAATCGGCACGTTGCACCGGGGCTTGCTCAACGGACATCGGAGTCTCCTGAAGAGGAACGCCTGCCTGGAACTGGCGGGCGATGCAGGGATTGTAAGGACAGTTTTCGGCTGGGCCTTGTCGCCAAGCGACAACTTCTTATAGCGCCAACCCGCGTTTTTCGGGGGTTTACGCCAATGCGACAAATAGCGTCGCAATGGCGCAGTTTAAACGGTGCATCAGGTTTGCGTCAGGATATCCGGTGAAAGGATTGCGACGCGCTAACTATCTAAAGTTCGCCATCCGGGACCGACTGATTTACTGCCGGCCTTAAGACTTGCACGGACCCGCTCCATGACGAACATCGACTATTCCGATACCCGCCTGCCTGACAGCCACTATCAACTGTTGACCGGTACCCTGCCGCCCTGGCTCGGCAACGCCTCTGCCAGCAAACGCCAGGCGCTCAAAGCCGTCCAGCCGCTGCAGTTGCAGGGCAGCGCTGAACAACGGGCCGCACTCGCGCGGCTGACCGGCGCCCACTGGGAGGCGCAAAACAGCGTAGACCTGAGGTTGCAAAGCCTGCAGGACATCAAGGCGTTCGCCACGCCGATACTCGAACAGGCGCTCAAAGCCGACTTCAACCTGGCGCTGGATGTCGAGGCCACCTATCTGCGCCTGTACATCCCCGATCACATCCCCTGGTTTTCGATACGCTCCGGCGCGGCTCGGACCTGGACGGTCTCGCTATTGGACGCCGCCCTGCATAATTTCGAACACAAGGAAACCCTGGTCGACGCCTACGCGCCGGCCTCGACCTTTATCACAAAGCCCTCGGCCGGCGGCCAATTCGACACCCTGGCGCAGGTCAAGCGCGTGCTTTCGATTCCGGCGTTCACCAGCCTGTGCCGTGACCTGGATATCGGCGCCCGCTACGCCCGCTACCTCAACGAAGCGCTGGGCATGTCCAACCCCGTTGCCGCTGCGGTCTTGCGCCTGAAGGTCGACGCCAGCCAGAAAGCCGCGCTACGGGCAGCCCTGCAATTGGCCCGGATCAACGCAGATATCAGCGATGACTACGCTGACGTGATCGAAGGCTTGATCGCCGGCGCGCCCAACCCCAGGCTCGACGGCGCGCGCCTGCGCTGCCAGGATTTACGCATGATGGGGATTGCGCTGACGGGCATTCAACTGTTCGCCCCCGAGCTTGAAAGCCCGCGGTCGCCGCAACGCCTGGTGGCGTATGTTCCCGATGATCCGCAGCACCCCGTCAAGGAGTATGCGTCGCCCCTGGCGTTCAAGCAGGAGCTGACCCGACAACTGCGTGACCGCGACTACCAAACCTTTTTCAGCCGCTTCGTGCCCCACGCTCAACTCGGGGTGTTTTTTTCCGGCCTGAGCCAGCATCTGGCACGGATCACCTGGCACCCGCCGGTCAAGGGCAGCGGCCAGGCGCCCTGGCGCAGCACGCCCATCGACGACCCCAAGCTACAGTTTGATGCCCAGCCCATCTCGGGCGATCCCTGGTTGCACCTGTACCATCGCAAGCTCGACAAGATCCTCAACGACGCCCGTACACTGGCGGTCTCCACCGCCAGCGTCGATCGTGAGGCGCGCTGGCGGCTGTGGGACTCTTTCGTCGATGTGGCGGCCTCAATCCTCAATGCCGCACTGATGGTGGTGGCCCCCTTCGTCCCGGGGCTGGGCGAATTGATGCTGGGCTACATGGCCTATCAACTGCTTGATGACGTGTTCGAAGGCATCGTCGACTGGGCCGAAGGCCTGGGCAAGGAAGCCTTCGGTCATCTCATGAGCGTGCTGGAATCCCTGGTGCAAATGGGTGCTTTCGCAGTGGGCGGGCAGATTGGCCCGGCCGAGTTGCGCAAAGTGCTGCCCGAACCTGTCCTCGCGTACATCGACAGCTTCAAACCGGTGAGCCTGGCCAACGGCGCCCAACGCTACTGGAAACCGGACCTGGCGCCCTACGAATATCCATCCGCCTTGCCGCCGCGCATCGGCATCAATGAGTTGGGCCTGCACGAGGTGCGCAGGGAATCGATTTTGCCCCATGAAGGCAAGCTGTACTCCGTGGAAAAAGACGCCGACAGCGAGTTCTATCGCATCAAGCACCCAAGCCGTCCTGAAGCCTACCGACCCGTGGTGCGACACAACCAGGCCGGCGCCTGGCATACCGAGCTTGAACAACCGCTGGCGTGGGACAGACCTACGCTGTTGCGTCGGCTGGGGCACAGCGCCCAGGCACTGAGCGAAGCGGACCGGGAGCTGGCCCTGCGCATCAGCGGCGTTCCCGAAGACGCCGTACGCAAGATGCACGTCAACAGCGAGCGTCTGTCGCCCCTGCTGGACGATACCTTGAGCCGCCTGCGCATCGACCGCAGCCTCCAACGGCTGATCGAGCAGCTGCGCAGCGACGACCCGGCGGTGCATCACCAGATCGACCCTCAAGACACCTTGCAGTTGCTGACCACCCACGGGCCATGGCCGCGTACCAAAGCGTTGCGCATCATCGATGACAAGGGCCAGACCGCCTGGGCGTTCGGCGACAAAAACGTGCCGGTGATCCAGGTACACGAAGCCCAGCTGGAAAACGGCGACTTGCTCAAAACCGTCTTGCGTGGGCTGAGCCCCGAGGAAATTCGCGCCCAATTCGATGAACGCGCCAGCGACCCCGAGCTGAGCCTGGAAAACCGCAGCCGCGTGCTGCGCCATAGCCTGGCCGATATTGCCGAGCGTCAGCGCAGCGCGTTGTTCGAATCGCGCTATGCACCGCTGCAGGCCTCCGCCGCGCCCCTTACCCAGCAATTGCTCACCACCACGCCTGAATTGCCCGCAAGCGTTGCGCAAACCCTGCTGAACCAAATGACCGGCGCGGAGCTTGCAGTGCTGGATAACGGGAGCACCCCGCCACGCCTGGCCGAACTGGCACGCACCGCAGTGAGCGAAGTGCGGGTCAATCGCGCCTACGAGGGGCAGCATCTGGACGCACCGCGCGCCCTGGACACCGATCGCCTTGAATTGAACAGCCTGCGCCTGCTGCCGGGCTGGTCGAGCGAGATACGGCTCGACGCTCGCCATCACTCGCCGACCGGCCCCACCTGGCTGCAGATCGGCCCGACTGATGCGCCCATTCACCGCACACTGGTGCGCACCGAAGCAGGGCGCTACATCCCCTGCGACGAACAGGGCGAGCTCTCGAGTGAAACGGACCTGTATTCGGCCATCTTGAGTGCACTGCCCGATCAACAACGCGACCAGCTCGACCTGCGGATTCACCAGGGCGCAGAACTCAAGAGGCGCCTGCGGCACAATCCACTGCCCCGCGATGAACTGCGTGTGCTGCTCACGCCTGATATCAAACCGCAGAGCGTCACTGAAACCCTGCGTCTGTTAGGCAGCGACAGCGGCTATCGTGCCCAGGCACCGGCACCGCTGGGGCCGCCGAGCCTGCTGGACCGTGCGCACGCCCTGTACCCCAAACTTCACGCACTTCAATTGACCACCCTGATAAACCATTTGCACTCGCGGCCAGGTGGCGCGCTTGCCGGCCTGGAAGCGCTGGGCATCGAATACGGCCATTTGGAACGTGACCTCACTACCTGGCAACGCAATATCCCGCTTCAAGATCCCGCAAACGGCTCCCTGCTCAGCGCGCGGCAGCGTCAGTACGAGCAACACAATCGCGAACTCATTGCCACTGAACTCAAACGCTGCTGGCGCCGGGAGCTGCCCGTTGATGATTACTTCGAAGACCCTGCGCGCGACGGCTACCGGCTGAACCTTCACTACCACATTCGCGGCGAACTTCCACGGCTATCGGCCAACTTCGATCACGTCTCGATGCTGACCCTCTCAGGCAGCAACCACACACAGGGCGCCGCCGGGTTTCTGGCCCACTTTCCCCGCCTGCGCCATCTGAGCGTTGACAGTATTCCCTTGGGCAACGTGCCACCGGTCGTGTTTCAGATGCACAACCTGAACGTACTGAGCCTGAGCGACTGCGGCGTCACCCTGACGCCCAACAGCCAGGCCCGGCTCGCCTCAATGACCCAACTGCAAACCCTGGACCTGCATAAGAACCCTTTGGGCCGGGTGCCCAGCGTCGAAGCAATGAACGAGTTGAACACGCTGGACCTGTCCGAAACCGGCATTGATCGCCTCCCTCCCGGCATGCTCACCCGCAATGACCTGAGCGCGGCCTTTCTCAGCGGCAACCAGATCAGCGAGTTACCTGAGGCGCTTTTCGATCTGCCCTCACATACCAGCGTTGCCTTCGACCTGTCTGACAACCCGCTATCATCGGCCACCCTTGAGCGCGTTAAAACCTACTATCAGCAACATGGCACCTACTGGGAGGCCAATGCGCCAGCGGTCGATGCGCGTGACGCACAACGGCTGTACCCCTCGCTGGACATCAACCAGATCAACCAGCTTATCTACAGCCTCCCGGGCGATCTGGAAGCGGGCAAGCGCGAGCTGGCAAGATTGGCAGGGGAACTGGATACGCTGCTGTCAGAGCTCAACGACTGGGCGCAACAACCGCAGCTGCCACCGCCGGAAGCCACCCGGCGCAGCCAGCTTAACGTCTTGCTTGAACGAAGCTGGCGCAGGGAAGTCCCCCAGGACACTCAATTCGTCCATGCCCTGGAAATCCCCGCAACGCTGGCGGGCGAGTTGCCCACGCTGAGCGCGCGCTTCAAGCACGTTGGCTCACTGACCATCAAAGGCAATGGCGGCCCAATGCAATCGTCGGCCTTGATCGACAGCTTCCCGGCCTTGAGCATCCTGCACCTCGAAAACGTTGCGCTCGGCGACATGCCGGCACCAGTGTTCAACCTGCCGGCACTGACCGTACTGGGACTGCCACGCTGCTCGATAACACTGAGCCCCGCCAGCGCCGCGAAGTTGCAAGGCATGAGCCGCCTCGAATACCTGAACCTGGATCACAATCCACTGGTAAACACCCCGGACTTCAGTCACTTGCCCAGACTGAGCAGCATTTCACTCAAGGACACCGGATTGACCCAGGTCCCCCGGAGCCTGCTGGGCGACCCACCACGCCAGTCGATCAACTTGAGCAAAAACGCCATCGCACAACTGCCCGACGCGCTGTTTTCCCTGCCGGCCTCAAGCACCAGTGGCCTGGACCTGTCGGAAAACCCGTTGGCACCGAAGGCTCTGGAGTCGATCAAACGCTACTGCCAACGCACCGGCGAAAGCTTCGCCGCCCAGGCGCCCGAGGCCCAACGCCGGCGCACGCAGCAGCTGTACCCTTCATTGCTCGACGCCGAGGCAGACCGTTTCATCTTCAACCTGCCCGGCGACATAGCGGCTGTGGACCCAACGCTGACGCACCTGGAGGCCGAGTACGAACAACTGAGCAATGACTTGCAACTGTGGGTGCAGGCCGTTCCGGACCGCCACCCGATCCTGGATGTGCCGATTGACCAACCCACCCGTGTCCAGGACCAACTGATGCGGCGCAACTTCAAGACACTGATGGAACAGGCCTGGCGACGAGAAAGCCCCGAGGATGAAGAAAGCCTGGACGATGAGCCGACCCACCAGGTCATACTCGACACACCGGTGATGGGTGATTTGCCGGCATTGAGCGCCAACTTCGACCATGTGACTGTGTTCCAGCTGGACGGCAATGGCACCACCACAGGTGTCGACAGCACGTTGCGCAACTTCACCCATCTGCAAACACTCAGGCTCAGCAAATGCTCCCTGGGCGCCCTGCCCGAGTCGCTGCAGCGCATGCCCAAGCTGTCCACGCTGGACATGACCGAATGCGCGATCCGATTGACCCCCGAAACCCGTGGCCGGCTGACCGCCCTCACCGAACTTGAGTTCGTCAATCTGAGCCACAACCCCTTGGGCCTTACCCCTGACATCAGCTCACTGCGTGAACTGACCTCGCTGCACTTGAGTAACGCAGCACTGAACGAAGTTCCGCAGGGCGTCTTTGGCCTGGATCAACTGCAAACGCTGGACTTGAGCAACAACGCCATCCAGGAGATACCGCCGGACTTGCAGGAGTCCTCGGCAGCCTTCAACGGCGACAGCAATTTGAGCGGCAACCCCCTGTCGGTGCAAAGCATCCTGCGCTTGCGTCAGTACTACCAACGCACGGGCGTGGACTTCCAAGTGGCGGCCGCCACCGTGGACAATCAAGGCAGACCCCTGGTAGTGGCCAGGCCTGTCCCCGACGAAGACTGAGGTCGATCAACCGCGCTCGGACGGTACCGACGACAATTCAAACGGGCTGCTGCTGCGCCGCTGGTTGCGGTCTTCGCGCGGCGTAGCGCCGAAGAAGTTACGGTAGGCGCTGGAGAAGTGCGGCCCCGAGGAAAAGCCGCACGACAGGCCGATCTGGATGATCGACTTGCTGGTTTGCATCAGCATCTGGCGCGCCTTGTTCAGGCGCAGCTCCAGGTAATACTGGCTGGGGACGCGGTTGAGGTATTGCTTGAAGATGCGTTCCAGTTGTCGTCGGGAAACGCACACATGCTGGGCGATTTCATCGGTGGTCAGCGGCTCTTCGATATTCGCTTCCATCAATAGAACAGCCTGGGTCAGTTTCGGATGACTGGAACCCAGGCGGTTCTGCAAGGGGATGCGCTGGCGCTCGCCGCCTTCGCGGATGCGCTCTACCACCAGTTCTTCGGAGACCGCGCCGGCCAGTTCGGCGCCGTGATCACGCGCGAGTACCGCCAGCAGCAGATCGAGCACCGACATGCCGCCGCAAGCGGTCAGACGATCACGGTCCCAGTCAAACAGATGACTGGTGGCGATGACCTTGGGGAAGCGCTCGGCAAAATCGTCCTGCCAGCGCCAGTGCACGGCGGCGCGATAGCCGTCGAGCAGGCCGAGCTGGGCCAGCGGGTACACGCCCGCCGATAATCCGCCGATCACACACCCTGCCCGAACCAGCTGTTTGAGCGCAGTGCTGAGCTGGGAGGCGATGACGGTGGGCGGCTCGTCCGCCAGCAGGAACAGCTTCTGAAAGCCGTCCAACTTGCCGGCCCACGGCTCGCCGGGCAACTGCCAGGCCCCTTCGGTTTGCGGCTCGGCCTGTAGAAACGATAACTCGTAGACCACCTCCGGATGCACCCGCTGAGCAACGCGCAAGGCCTCCTCAGCCAGCGCAAGCGTGAGTGCTTTTGTGCTGGGCCAAATCAGGAAACCAATTTTATGGGCGGTCATGGAGTGCTATCCGAAGCGAGTAACGGTAATGAAGACAGAGGCCAATGCTAGCCGGTAAACCCACACAAATCTCAAAAACAATGGTGATCAAATGTGGGAGGGGGCTTGCCGCCTCCCACATAAAGCAGCTCCAACAGCAAAGGACTATTTCAAGCTGCCGGAGAGGAACTGCTGCAACCGTACGGACTGCGGGTTCACCAGCACTTCGCGTGGGTTGCCGCGCTCTTCGACAATGCCTTTATGCAGAAACACCAACTGGTTCGACACCTCACGGGCAAAGCCCATTTCATGGGTCACCACCACCATGGTGCGGCCTTCCTGGGCCAGGTCCTGCATCACCTTGAGCACTTCACCGACCAACTCGGGGTCAAGCGCCGACGTCGGTTCGTCGAACAGCATCACCTCAGGCTCCATCGCCAGGGCACGGGCAATGGCCACGCGCTGCTGCTCGCCGCCGGACATGTGGCCGGGGAACGCATCCTTGCGATGGCCCACGCCGACCTTGGCCAGGTAGTGCTCGGCCTTTTCACGGGCTTCTTTCTTCGACACGCCCAGCACATGCACCGGCGCTTCCATCACGTTTTCAATCGCGGTCATGTGCGACCACAGGTTGAAATGCTGGAACACCATGGACAGGCGCGAACGCATGCGCTGCAGTTGTTTGGGGTCGGCGGCCTTCATCGCGCCGTCTTTGGTCGCAACCAGTTTCAGCTCTTCGTTGTTGAGCAGGATCTTGCCGGCGTGGGGCTGCTCCAGCAGGTTGATGCAGCGCAAAAACGTACTTTTGCCCGAACCACTGGAGCCGATGATGCTGATCACATCACCAGCTGCGGCGGCCAGGGACACGCCCTTGAGCACTTCATGACTGCCATAGCGTTTATGCAGGTCTTGGACTTCAAGCTTGTACATGCGGTCGGTTCTCACAAAAACAGGTGGTCAGTCGTTGAGCAAGCGCCCGTGACGCAGCGCTTCGCGCCCCGCCACCTTGGCCAGCCAGAAACCCGCTTGGGCATAACGCAGCCGTTCAACGGCAAACAACACCCCGGACGTGCCCGCGCAGATAATGCTCACGCGGTCGGCCAGGGGATCAATCACTTCAAAAATGGGGTCGCCCTGCTCGACCCAGTCACCGGCCTTACGCAGGTAACTGATCACCCCGGCGTGGGGCGCGAACAGCAATTCGGTGCCTTCGAACGGCATGCCTTCGCACGCTTCGTGTTGCGGTGCCGGCCATTCGCCCTTGATCAGGCCTTGCTCGGCCAGAAACGCCAGGATGCCTTCAGCGTGGAAGATCGCTTCATCGCGACCGGTGTCAGCCTGGCCGCCCAACTCCAGCGTCGTCGCCAGACAGGCCAGTGGAATCTGCGCGTCGGGGAACGTGCGCGACAAACGCAGCCAGGGCAACGAACAGGCTTCATCAAACGAACTGCCGCCGGAATCTTCCGCGAGCAGGCCGACCTTCACATGCAAATGCGCCGACAGCGAGCGCCACTGCGGCCAGTGCTGGGGCAGTGCGTACATGTGCAGCGCGGCCTCGGCGTCGCAATGCAGGTCGAGCACCACGTCGGCGGTGCAGGCATGGCTGAGCAGGATACGTTGCATGCCTTGCAACTGGCTGCTCAGCGCGGGCAAGGCCGTGAGCACATCGCTCATGGCCTGGCGAATCATGCGCACATTGGCATGGGGGTCATCGCCCAGCTTGCCTTGCAGCCGCTCGGCGACCGGCTCGCTCAGCTCAACGAAATCGCGGTTGAAATTCTTGCCGCTGCCCACCTCGAAACGGCCCTGATGGCTGCCTTGCAGCAACTGGCCCAGGCCCATCGGGTTGGCCACCGGTACCAACTCGATCACGCCGTTAAGCGCGCCTTGCTGTTCCAGTTCGGTGAGGCGTTTTTTCAGCTCCCAGGCCGCGCGCATGCCGGGTAATTCATCGGCATGCAGGCTGGCCTGGATATACGCCTTGCGCTCGCCACTGCCGAAACGAAACACGCTCAGCTGGCGTTCGCAGCCCAGGTGACCCCAGGGCAACAGGTGATCGATACGTTCCATATCAATGCTTCCGTGGAGCCAGGTAGCTCAGCCAGCGGCGCTCGGCCAACTTGAACAGGCGCACCAGGATGAATGTCAGGCACAGGTAGAACACGCCGGCGGTGATATAGGCTTCGAACGGCAGGTAATACTGGGCGTTCACCGTGCGCGCGGCACCGGTGATATCGATCAAGGTGACGATGGAGGCCAGGCTGGTGGTCTGCAGCATCATGATCACTTCGTTGCTGTACTGCGGCAGCGCGCGGCGCAGGGCCGACGGCAACAGGATGCGGCGGTACAGCTTGTAGCGCGACATGCCCATGGCCTTGGCCGCTTCGATCTCGCCATTGGGCGTGGCCTTGAGGCTGCCGGCGATGATCTCGGCGGTGTAGGCGCTGGTGTTGATCGCAAACGCCAGGCACGCACAGAACGTAGCGCTGGACAGCAGCGGCCACAGGAAGCTGTCACGCACCGCTTCGAACTGGGCCAGCCCGTAGTAGATCAAAAACAGCTGCACCAGCATCGGCGTGCCGCGAATCACATAGGTGTACAGCCACGCCGCACCATTGACGATCGGCTGCTTGGACACGCGCATCAGGCCCAGGGGCAAGGCAGCGAGCAGGCCGAAGAACAGCGCGATGGCGAGCAGTTTGAGGGTGGTCAGCAGGCCGCCGAGGTAGAGCGGCATGGCCTCCCAGATGACGTTGTAGTCGAAGATCATAGATCAGCCGCCCTTACGCCTACCGAGTAGCGCTTCTCAAAGTAGCGCAGGGCCAGCAACGACACGCTGGTAATCACCAGGTACATCGCCGCCACTGCGAGGAAGAAGGTAAAAGGCTCACGGGTGGCGTCGGCCGCCTGCTTGGCCTTGAACATCATGTCTTGCAGGCCCACCACTGAAATCAGCGCAGTCGCCTTGGTCAGAACCAGCCAGTTGTTGGTGAAACCGGGGATCGCCAGCCGAATCATCTGCGGCACCATCACCCGGAAAAACACCTGGAAGCTGCTCATGCCATACGCCAGGCCGGCTTCAGCCTGCCCCTTGGGAATGGCCATGAAGGCGCCACGGAAGGTTTCCGACAGGTAGGCGCCAAAGATGAAACCCAGGGTGCCGATACCGGCGGCCAGGGGGTTCAGGTCGATATAGTCGTCGTAGCCGAGCAGCGGCGCGACGCGGTTGAGCAGGTCCTGACCGCCGTAGAAAATCAGCAGGATCAGCACCAGGTCGGGGATCCCGCGGATCACCGTGGAGTACAAGTCACCCAGCCAGGCCAACCAGCGCACCGGCGACAGGCGTAACGCGACCCCGATCAGA